>Ga0209023_10000083_pt1 | contig 164049 bp, 143 predicted proteins | sample LakOneMetagenome_FD_187468 | JGI IMG/M metagenome (GOLD analysis project Ga0209023, IMG submission 187468) | Freshwater and sediment microbial communities from Lake Erie, Canada (SPAdes) (version 2) | ecosystem: Environmental > Aquatic > Freshwater > Lentic | place: Lake Erie, Canada...
TGGCGGCGCTGGTGTTGCCGGCCAGGTCGGTCTGGCGGACCTGGATGGTGCCCGCCGCGTAGCTGCCTTCGGCCAAGGTGAGGCTGGTGCCGCTGCCGGCACTCCAGGCGCCGCTGCCGATGCGGTATTCCCAGCTCGCGCCGGCTTCCAGCGTGACGTCGAGCGTGGCATTGCGGGTGACGCCGTCGCTGGCATTGGCGCCGGTGTCGGCGGCCAAAGCCAGGCCGGGCGCAGCGGCGCCCTGGTCGACCACGATGGCGCCGGCATTGTTCGCAGCCAGGCTCAGGTTGCCCGCGCTGTCGGTCTGGCGCACCTGGATCGCGCCGGCCGCGTAGCTGCCCGCGTCCAAGGTGAAGCTGGTGCCGCTGCCCGCGGTCCAGGCGCCGCTGCCGATGCGGTACTCCCAGCCAGCCACGTCCGATGCCAGGCTCACGTCGACGGCGCCGTCGCGCGTGATGCCGTCGTTGGCGCTGGCGCCGCTGTCGTTGGCCAGCGTGAACGCGGGCGCGTCCACGCTGGTATCGATGTCGAGCGCCGTGGCGTTGGCCGCGGCTGCGCTGGCGTTGCCGGCAATGTCGGTCTGGCGCACCCGCACCTGGCCGGCCGCATAGCTGCCCGCGCCCAGGGTGAAACTGGTGCCGCTGCCGGCCTGCCAGGAACCGCCGCCATTGGTGCTGTATTCCCAACTGGCGACGTCGGCGGCGAGGCCGACGTCGATTCGGCCGTCCTTGCTGCGGCCGTCGTCGGCCGCGCTGCCGGTATCGGCGTGCAGCGCCAGGGTGGGAGCGGCGACGCTGGCGTCGATCGTGAACGCCAGGTTGCTGGAGGCGGCGCCAGTATTGCCGGCGGCGTCGGTAGCATAGGCATGGATCGTGTGGTTGCCCGGCGCGAGCTCGGGGACGGTGAAGTTCCAGCTGCCGCCGGCCGCGGTGACCGTGCCCACCACGTCGCCGTCGACGACCAGGGTCACCGTGGCGCCTGCTTCGGCGGTGCCGGTGAAGGTGGGCGTTGGGTTCTTGGTCCGGTCGTCAGTATCCGAGCGGCCGCTGTCGCTGGCGGCCAGCATGTCGGGTACGCTCGGGGCGGCGGGCGCGCTGTTGTCGAGCAGGTAGCTGCGCTGGTCGGTGCCGCTCGGCGCCAGGCTGGCGAGCGGCTGGCCGTCGCCGTTGACGATGTTCTGACCGGCCGCCAGGCCGAGCGTGACGGTGCCGTCCAGGCCGGCCAGGCCGCCGCCGCTGACGGTGACCGTGTAGGCGTTGGCGCCAGCTGCGGTGACGCCGATGGTCTCGCCGCTCAGTCCCGTCACGTCGAAGTCGGCGGCATCGATCTGCGACACCGCTTCGCTGAAGCTCACGGTCCAGCTCAGGCTGTCCGCATTGGTCAGGCTGGTCGTCGGGCTGGCGCGTTCGACGCTGAGCACGCGCGGTCCGCTGACGACCAGGACGCCACTGCCGGTGGTGACCGGCGACTGGGTCGGGGCCATTTGCGAACTCATGCCGGCGGCCAGGGTGACGCCGCTGTCGCCGTCGAGCGAGAGCAGGTAGGTCGCGCCGGCGCTGACGCCGCTGGTGCTGTTGAAGTAGGCCTTGACCGTGTAGACCGCGTTGCTGCCGTCGGCAACCGTGATGGCGGTGCCCGCGAAGCTCAGAGTATGCGCGCCGGCGTTGTAGCTGCCGGTGACGGGCGTGCCGATGCCGGGGCCGGTCAGCAGCCAGGTAACCTTGCTGAAGTCGCCGGTGCCGGAGGTCTGCAGGACCAGGCCGTCGATGCGCGTCGCCAGGCCGTCGGCATTGCCGGCGTCGGTGATGGTGAAATCGAGCACGCCGACGGCGCCGGCCGGGGTGGTGGTCGAGATCGGCAGCTTGGCCGGCTCGCTGACGCCAGCCGCCGTCGTGATCGTCGTGCTCTGGTCCGAGGTGCCGGTCATGCCGAAACTGACCGCGGTGGAGACCGCGCCGTCGCCGTCGGCGATGCGCACCTCGAAGCTGCGCGCGCCCAGAGTCGGGGCGGTGTACATCAGGTACTTGAGCAGGGCCGCGGCGAAGCTGTCGGACGTGCCCAGCGCGGACGGCACCGTCAGCACGGGATTCGAGAAGGCGATCTTGAGGGTGGCGCCATCCTGGCCGTCGTTGACCACGGTGCCGACCAGGAGCCAGGCCGATGGGTCGCTGCTGCTGCCGGCGCTGTACCAGACCTTGTCGCCGACCGCGAGCGGGCCGGGCGAGGCGAAGCGCTGGCCGTCGCTGGTCAGGTCGGGGGCCGTGCCGCTGCCCCACAGGATCTCGGTGACGCCTTCGCCCAGGTCGAAGCTGAAGTCGCCGTTCGCGGTGCCGGCGCTTTGCCGCACTTCGAGGTAGCCGCCGTTGAAATCGGCGGAGTCGGGATCGGCGACGTCGGCATAGTCGCCGGCGTCGATGTATTCCGGGGTGCCGAGGATGAAATTGGTGGCGTCGCCGGCGATGTTGCCCACCAGCGGCGCCTGGTTGACCGCCGCGGACAGGCCGATCTGGTAGGTGCTCTGGTGGAAGTAGCCGTCGCCGTCGATGCTCATCACGTCGTAGCTGAGGTCCCAGCCGCTGCCTTCGGCCAGGATGCGCGGGCTCATCAGGGTGGCGCCGGCCGGCACGGTGATGCCCAGGTCGGTGACCGAGAGGACGCTGCCGTCGGCCGTGGACAGCCGCGCAAGGCTGAAGCCCTTGGATGCGTTGGGCAGCACGACCACCAGTTCGCCGTTGATCACGGCGATGTCGATGAAGTCGTCGTTGTCCAGGCCGTTGTTCGCGGCGTAGGACGTGACTGCCGCGATGTCGTTCGCGTAATAGGTCTTGGTATGGACGATGCGCCCGCTGTCTTCGGTGACCGTCTGGGTCTTCTGGGTGGTGGTGATGAGCGAGCCGTCGTTGTGGAACATCGTCACCTGCCACTGGCCGTTCTTGCCGCGGTTGACGCTGGCGAAGCCGCCGGCGAAGGACTTGGTCAGCACCGCGTTGTTCACCTGGCCGTCGTTCCAGTTGACGCGCTGCCAGTAGACGCCGCTGGCGAACGGGGTCTGGGCGCCGTTGGCCGCGTAGCGGAACACGAAGTCGCCCAGCGGCGTGTAGGTCGAGGAGACGTAGTCGTAGGTGGGGCCGCCGACGACGAAGCCGCCATCCGACAGGCCGGTGATCGAGAACTCGTCGAACATCCACAGCTTGCCGACGTCGGCATTGGCGCCGGGGGCCGCCGCGCTCTGGTGGCCGACATAGGTTTCGGTACCTTTGACGTAGTTGCCGGCATTGTAGGAAAAGGTGTTGACCAGACCCTGGCCCGGATGCGCGGTCCCGTTGGCGGTGGCGGACACGGTCGCGAAACCGCCGCCCGCCAGGGCCGCGATGCGCACGTTGTAACCCGGGGTGCTGGACAGGTCGCCGTTTGCCTTGAGGTTGCCCGCGTCGTCGTAGATGGCATACCGGGTGCGCAGGCCGGTCCACGATTCGTCGGCCGGCGCGATGTCCGACCAGGCCACCACGAAGCCGCCGTTGGCCAGGCGTTCGACGGTCAGGTCGTTGACCGCGCGTCCCGCCGGTACCAGGCTGTCCACCAGCGAAATCGACTTGACGACGTGGTTGCTCGCGTCCATCACTTTCAGGATGCCGTCGAACATCGGCCCGCTCGGCACCCAGGTCATGGCGTCGCCGCCGGTCTGCTTGAGGTAGGCGAGCACCGTGCCGCCATTGCCCAGACGCAGGGCGTCGGCATTCATGTTCTGGAAGGTGGCGGGCGTGTTGCCGCCTGGAGCGAGGAGTTCGCCGGAAATCGTCATGACAGTTCTCTGCGGTAGGAGGGAACGGACGTTCCCGCGACGGTAAGCGTGTTACCCGGAGAATATTTTATTTTGAGAAACTGTCTGTGGCTCCGCGCGGGCCCGGTTTTAACGGGTTTTGTTGCGCGAGTGGGACAAAGGTGGCGGGAGTCGGGGTCTCATAACCGCGATTTCGAGACAAATGTAAACACATCTACCCAGGATGCATGCAGATGCGCGGAGAGGCGATCGCCCGGCTGTGGACCGGGCAACGCGTGTCAGGGTGTGAGCGGCTTCTTGTCCGCCTTCTTGCCCTTCATTTCCGCCACCGCCTTGTCGATGGCCGCCGTGCGCTGCGCCAGGGCGGGGTGGTTGGCCGTGTGCCCGTTCAGGACCGTGGCCGGATAGGTTTCGGCGAAGCGTTTCCAGAACCCGGCCACGCCGTCGATGCGGTAATCGGCGCGCGCCAGCAGGAAAACCGCCAGGCGGTCGGCCGCGGTGTCGAGCGTGGCCGGCATGGCCTTGATGCCGCCGCTGCCGATCAGCATCGAGGTGTCCGGCGAAATGCGGGTCAGGTTGTCGATGATGCCGCCGATGGTGGCTGCGTTGCGCTGGCTGGCGGCGTGGCCCAGCATGTTGTGCGCCATCGTGTGCGCGACCACGTAGGCCAGTTCGTCGTCGTTCTGGACGAAGCCCATCATGCCGCGCGTGACCATCACGCGCGAACCGTCGGCATAGGCGTTGACGTTGTCGGCGTTGCCCAGCTCGATGCCGAAGGCGCAGGCGCGGGTCACCGGAATGGTCAGGTCGCGCGACTGGCCGCGGCGCTCGATGGTGAGCGGCAGGCTGGCCTGCTTCTGGACGATCGGGCCGAATACGGCGCCGGCCTGGGACAGCGCGTTGGGGCCGGTCGGGAGTGGCTTGCCGCCGGCGGCCACCAGTTCGTCGCCCTGGCGCAGGCCGGCCTTGGCGGCGCCGCTGCCGGCCAGCACATTGGTCACCTCCAGGCGCTCACCCATGCCGAGCACCATGTGCGCGGCCTCGTTGTAGCTGCCCGGGTAGGTGTAGCGGTTCTTGGCGGTGAAACCGAGCAGGTTGCGCGCGTGGCGCGTGCACAATTCCGCATTGTCGATGAGGAGGGGAGCGGCCACCTTGTACAGGCGGTCCTGCAGGGTCGCCATCCTGGTGAGCGTCTCGGCTGCGGCCGTCATCTCCGGTGTCACTTGCGGCGTTTCCGGAGCAGTCTGCCCCGGCGGGAGCGGCTGGCCCGGCTGCATCGGCGCCTGCGTGGCGCAGGCCGAGAGCAATGCGGCGGTGGCGACGGCCAGCGCCGCATGGCGTGTATGCGTACGCAAATCAATGCGGAACATGGTCCTCCTTTTCAGCTCCTCGTACAACCTACTGCGCGTTGCACTGGCGGTGGGGGCGCCTAGCCCTGCGATGCGCGCTGTACGCTTGTACAGCTGCGCTTCTCGGCCACCATTGCCGCCGCTCGCGACGGTTCTACAAGGAGCTTGGTTGTTATTGTTTGCCGGTGCTGCCGAACCCTCCGGCGCCCCGTTCGCTCGATGCGAATTCCTCCACCACGTTGAAGCCCACCTGCAGCACCGGCACGATCACGAGCTGGGCCAGCCGGTCGAGCGGCTGGAGCGTGAAGGTGGCGTGCCCGCGGTTCCAGGTCGAGACCATCAACTGGCCCTGGTAATCGGAGTCGATCAAGCCTACCAGATTGCCGAGAACGATGCCGTTCTTATGGCCGAGCCCACTGCGCGGCAGAATCATGGCGGCATGGCCGGGGTCGCCGATGTGGATGGCCAGGCCGGTCGGCACCAGGACGGTCTGGCCGGGCTCGATGACGAGCGGCGCGTCGATGCAGGCGCGCAGGTCCAGGCCGGCGCTGCCGGGCGTGCCGTAGCTAGGGAGCAGCTCCTTCATGCGCGGGTCGAGGATCTTGAGGTCGATGTTCTTCATGGCTTGTTTTACTTGTTCGTTTCAGGTCAACAGCGAACGCTGCTCGATGCGCTTGGCGATCTCGGACACCAGCTGGCGCGCCAGGTTCAGCTTGTCGGCGCGCGGCAGCACCGTGTGGCCGCTCTCGTCGAACAGGATGACGGTGTTCTCATCCTGCCCGAAAGTCTGGGGGCCGATATTGCCCACCAACAGGGGAATGCCTTTTTTCTCGCGCTTGGCGGCGCCGAATTCGACCAGGTTCTCGGACTCGGCGGCAAAGCCCACGCAGTAGGGCCAGCCCGACAGCGAGGTGGTGGCGGCAACCGCGGCCAGGATGTCGGCGTTCTGGACGAATTCGAGCTGGGGCGCGCCGCCGTCCGGCCCCTTCTTGATCTTCTGCTCGCTGGCGTTGGCCACGCGCCAGTCGGCCACCGCGGCCACGCCGATGAAGACGTGCTGGCCCTGGACGCCCGCCATGACGGCATCGTGCATCTGCTGGGCGGTGAGCACGTCGATGCGGCGTACCCCGTGCGGGGTGCTCAAGGAAGTCGGCCCGCTCACCAGGGTGACCTCGGCGCCGGCTTCGCGCGCGGCGCGCGCCACCGCATAGCCCATCTTGCCCGAGGACAGATTGGTGATGCCGCGCACCGGGTCGATCGGCTCGAAGGTCGGCCCGGCCGTGATCAGGACGCGCCGGCCCGCCAGCACCTTGTGCTGGAACGAGGCGATCAGTTCTTCCACCAGTTCGTCCGCTTCCAGCATGCGGCCCAGGCCGGTCTCGCCGCAGGCCTGCGAGCCGGCGCCGGGGCCGAACAGGCAAATGCCATCCTCCTGCAGCTGCCTGACGTTGCGCTGGGTGGCTGGGTTCTCCCACATCTCGACGTTCATCGCCGGCGCCACCAGCAGCGGCACCCGGCGCGGACGCGCCACGCACAGGGTCGACAGCAGGTCGTCGGCCGCGCCATGGGCCAGCTTGCGCATGAAGTCGGCCGAGCAGGGTGCGACCAGGATGGCATCGGCGTCGCGCGTCAGGTCGATGTGGGCCATGTTGTTGGCCATGCGCGGGTCCCACTGGTCCGTGTACACCGGCTGGCCCGACAGGGCCTGCATGGTGACGGCGCCGATGAAGTGGGTGGCCGCTTCGCTCATCACCACCTGCACGCTCGCGCCCTGCTTGACCAGGGCGCGGCACAGTTCGGCCGCCTTGTAGCAGGCCACGCCGCCGCTCAGGCCGAGGACGATCCGCTTGCCCTTCAGGTCCATGCTCATGTTGCCTCCGACTTGGGTGTCATTCGCTGCTTTACGACTTGTTCACGCGCCGCAGCTCGTCGACGATGAACAGGAAGGCCCCCACCGAGATGCCGATGTCGGCGATGTTAAAGGCCGGGAAGTGGCCCAGGCCCTTCCAGTAGAAATCGAGGAAGTCGATCACGTGGCCGTAGGCCAGGCGGTCGATCACGTTGCCGATGGCGCCGCCCATGATCAGGGCCAGGGCGAAGCAGAACAGGCGCTGGCTGGCGTGCTTCTTCATCAGGTACAGGATGAAGCCGACCGCCGCGATGGCGATGCCGGTGAACAGGTAGCGCTGCCAGCCGCCGGCGTCGCCCAGGAAGCTGAAGGCCGCGCCCGGGTTGTACACCTTGATCAGGTTGAAGAAGCCGGTCAGGGGCAGCGTCTCGCCATAGGCGAAGGTGCGCTCGACGGTGAGCTTGGTGACCTGGTCGAGCAGGACGACCAGCACGGCGATGCCGAACCACGGCAGCAGGCTGGCGGAAGAACTTTGATAGACGGGCTTGGCGCCCGGCGAAGCTTTTTTGGTTTTGGTGGCCATGGTCTTCTGAAAGATGGCCGCCCCGCCGCGCTGGTCAGCGGGGCGGGGCGGCGGTACCCCGTCAGGGGATCAGGCAAAGCGGCGTGCTTCGCCGCTGCCGAACAGGTTGCTGGTGCAGCGGCCGCACAGGCCCGGATGCGCCGGATCGTGGCCGACGTCGCGGCGGTAGTGCCAGCAGCGCTCGCACTTTTCCGCTTCCGACGGGGTCACGGTCACCGCCTCGTGGGCGGCGTCGCCGACCTGCTCGACGCTTGCCGTGGACGTGATGAACACGAATTTCAGGTCGTCGTCGAGGCTGGACAGCAGGGCATACTTGTCGCCCGCCGCCTTGATCGCCAGCTCCGCCTGCAGCGAGGAACCGATGGCGCCCGAGGCGCGCACTTCTTCCAGCTGCTTGGTGACGTCGGTCCTCACTTCGCGCAGCGCGGCGTACTTGGCCAGCAGCGCCTCGGCATCCGGCAGCTCCGGGAAGCTCCACAGGGTCTGGGTGAAGATGGTCTCGTCGCTCTCGGCATAGGCCTGCTGGCCCGCGAACACGGCCCAGGCTTCCTCGGCGGTAAAGGAGAGGATCGGCGCCATCACGCGCAGCAGCGCATGGGCGATGTGCCACAGCGCGGTCTGGGCCGAACGGCGCGCCGGCGAATCGACGCCGGTGGTGTACAGGCGGTCCTTCAGGATGTCGAGGTAGAAGCCCCCGAGGTCTTCCGAGCAGAAATTCTGCAGGCGGGCGACGACCGGGTGGAACTCGTAGCGCTCGAAGTGCGCGGCGATGTCCTGCTGCAGCTTCGCGGTTTCGGCCAGGGCGTAGCGGTCGATCTCGAGCATCTCGGCCAGCGGCACGGCATTCGTCGCCGGGTCGAAGTCCGAGGTGTTGGCCAGCAGGAAGCGCAGGGTGTTGCGGATGCGGCGGTACGACTCGGTCACGCGCTTGAGGATCTCTTCGCCGATCGACAGTTCGCCCGTGTAGTCGGTCGAGGCCACCCACAGGCGCAGGATGTCGGCGCCCAGGGTATCGGAGATCTTTTGCGGCGCCAGGGTGTTACCCAGCGACTTCGACATCTTCTTGCCGTTCTCGTCGACCGTGAAGCCGTGGGTCAGCAGCGCCTTGTAGGGCGGACGGCCGTTGAGCATCGAGGAGGTCAGCAGCGACGAGTGGAACCAGCCGCGGTGCTGGTCCGAGCCTTCCAGGTAGAGGTCGGCCGGGAAGCTTGACTGCGCCGCATGCGAGCCGCGCAGCACGGTCTGGTGGGTCGAGCCGGAGTCGAACCACACGTCCAGCGTGTCCTTGTTCTTCTCGTAGTCGGCCGCGTCCGCGCCCAGCAGGTCGCTCGGTTCGAGCTGCTGCCAGGCTTCGATGCCCTTTTCTTCGATCAGCTTGGCGACCTGTTCCAGCAGTTCCGGGGTGCGCGGGTGCAGCTCGCCGGTCTCCTTGTGGATGAAGAAGGCCATCGGCACGCCCCACTGGCGCTGGCGCGACAGGGTCCAGTCCGGACGGTTGGCGATCATGCCCTGCAGGCGCGCCTGGCCCCAGTCCGGGAAGAACTGGGTTTCGGCGATGCCCTTGAGCGCGGTCTCGCGTAAGGTGGGGCCGCCGTCCTTCGGGGTGAGGTCCATGCCGGCGAACCACTGGGAGGTGGCGCGGTAGACGATCGGGGTCTTGTGGCGCCAGCAGTGCATGTAGCTGTGGTCGAACATCTTGAGTTCGAACAGGGCGCCGGCAGCGCGCAGGGCCTCGCAGATCGGCTTGGACGCTTCCCAGATGGTCAGGCCGCCGAACAGCGGCAGGGTGGAGGCGAAGCGGCCGTCGCCCATCACCGGCTTCAGGATCTCGTCGTCCTTCATGCCGTGCGCCTTGCAGGACTGGAAGTCTTCCAGGCCGTAGGCCGGAGCCGAGTGGACCACGCCGGTGCCGCTGTCGACTGTGACGTAGTCGGCCAGGTAGACGGGCGAGGTGCGGTCGTAGAACGGGTCCTGCGCGTGCAGCGGGTGCTTGAAGCGGATGCCGTCCAGCTTGGCGCCTAAGGCGGTGGCGATGACGCTGCCTTCCAGCTTGTAGCGCTGCAGGGTGGCTTCGACCAGGTCTTGCGCCAGGATCAGCAGCAGCGGCTGGCGTTGTCCATCGACTTCGCGTTCGGCCTGTACCAGTGCATAGGTGACTTCCGGGTTGGCGTTCAGCGCCTGGTTCGACGGGATGGTCCACGGGGTGGTGGTCCAGATCACGATGAAGCCGTTGTTGGTCGGCAGGCTGTCCATGCCGAAGGCGGCGGCGACCTTGTCCGGTTCCGCGAACGGGAAACCGACGTCGATCGCCGGGTCGCGCTTGTCCTGGTATTCGACTTCCGCTTCGGCCAGGGCCGAGCCGCAGTCGAAGCACCAGTTCACGGGCTTCAGGCCGCGGTAGACATAGCCTTTTTCCAGCAGCGTGCCGAGGGCGCGCAGCTCGTCGGCCTCGTTACCGTAGGCCATGGTCATGTAGGGATTTTCCCATTCGCCCAGCACGCCCAGGCGGATGAAGCCGGCGCGCTGGCGGTCGATCTGCTCGAGCGCGTAGGCGCGCGCCTTTTGCAGCACCTCGGCGGTCGGCAGGTTCTTGCCGAACTGTTTTTCGATCTGGATCTCGATCGGCATGCCGTGGCAGTCCCAGCCCGGCACATAGGGTGCATCGAAGCCGGCCATGGTGCGCGATTTGACGACCATGTCCTTCAGGATCTTGTTGACGGCGTGGCCGAGGTGGATGTCGCCATTCGCATACGGCGGACCGTCGTGCAGGATGAAGGTCGGACGACCGGCGGCGGCCTTGCGGACGCGCTGGTAGATCTTCTTGTCCTGCCATTGCTTGACCCAGCCCGGTTCGCGCTTGGCAAGGTCGCCGCGCATTGGGAAGGGGGTGTCGGTCATGTTGACCGGGTATTTGCTCTCAGGCTTCTTCGCGCCCTTGGGGGCATTGTTCTGGACTGGTTTGTTCTCTGACATAAGCTTCTTCTCTAGGGGATTCGGACTGGCTGCGCCATGGCGCTGGGCCGGTATTCGGTGACTGGCGCCGGCCGCGCGGATTGCGCGGCGGGACGCGCGTCAAATTCGGTCGGTTGCCGTCAGGGCGCCATTGCGGTGCGCGAAGAAGGCGCGCGCCTGCAGGGCGTCATTCTCGATCGCGGCGGTGAGCGTGGGCAAGTCGACGTATTTTTCCTCGTTGCGCAGCTTGGCAAGGAATTCGACCCGCACCAGCTTGCCGTAGGCGGGGCGATCGTAGTCGAACACGTGCACTTCCAGCAGCATGCGCCCCAGGTCCTCGACGGTGGGGCGCACGCCCAGGCTGGCCACGGCCGGCAGCGGCGCCTCCGCCAGGCCGTGCACCTGGACCACGAAGATCCCCTGCAGGGCGGGGCGGTGCGCCACGCGCAGGTTCAGGGTCGGGAAGCCGAGGGTGCGGCCGAGCTTCTGGCCATGGATCACGTGGCCCGACATCGCGTACGGATGGCCGAGCAGCTGCTGGGTCGCCTTGACGTCGCCCGCGGCCAGCGCTTCGCGCACCGCCGAGGACGAAATGCGGCGCTCGCCCAGCATCACGGCGCTCAGGGTCTCGACCTGGAATCCATGCTTGCGGCCGGCTTCCTGCAGCATGGCGATGTCGCCCGCGCGCCGGGCGCCGAAGCGGAAGTCGTCGCCGACCATCAGCCATTTGACGTGCAGGCCGTCGACCAGCACGCGCTCAATGAAATCCTGCGGCGGCTGGGCGGCGAAGTGTTCGTTGAAGTGTTCGACGATGACGCGGTCGATGCCGGCCTGGGCCAGGTCTTCCAGCTTGTCGCGCAGGTTGGCGATGCGGGCAGGGGCTTTGGACAGGTCGCCTGAGCGTCGTGCAAAGTATTCGCGTGGGTGCGGCTCGAAGGTCATCACGGCGGCTTCGATCCCGAGCTCGGCGCTGGCGCCGCGCACGTGCGCCAACAATGCCTGGTGGCCGCGGTGGACACCGTCAAAGTTGCCGATCGTGAGGGCGCAGGGTGCGCGCGCCCTGTCGTTGGGAAGTCCGCGAAATACCTTCATCAATGGTTCCAGTTGCGCTCGGCTGCTGCCGTGCGAAATACCTGATTATACGGTAACTCGCATGTTGCACAGCAACGATGCCCGAGGGAGGGCGGGGAAGGGCGGGAATGCAGCTCGTCGATGCGGTGGCGCAATAAAAAACGCCGCCTGCGAACAGGCGGCGTCGGGTGCGGCGTGCAGCCTTGACCGCGAAGGGTCTTAGCCTGCGATCGGGCGGTTGATCGCCATGATCCAGTAGCGGGCCAGGTCGGCGGTGCCTTCCTTGCCGCCGACCGTCTTCAGCGTGCTGATCGCCTGCTGCTTCTTGCCGGCCGCGGCATACGCTTCGCCCAGGCGCAGCTTGGCTTCTTCGGCGTACTTCAGGCCGCCGGCCTTGATGGCGCTTTCCATCATCTTCAGGCCCTTGTCGACCTGGCCTGCCTGGACCAGCGCGTAGCCGAGGCCCACCAGCGCGTCGTTGTCCTTGGCGGTGGTGTATTCGGCTTCGATGGCGGCGATGCCCTTGTTCTGGTCGGCCATGTTCTTCTCGGCCAGGTCCTTCAGGCGCTTGTGACGCTCGGCGTCCGCACCGGTGCCCAGGGCGCCCGCCTTGTAGCCCTTGTCGATGACCTTCAGCGCTTCGGCCGGGGCTTTCGCCTGCAGCACCAGCTGGGCCATTTCCATGAACTCGCTCGGCTTCTTCATCAGGTTGTTGGCCAGCTTGAGGCGGTACACGTCCACCATCAGGCGTCCCGAGAAGCCCGGCTTGCCCTGCACGCGGTTGAGCAGGTCGTTCCAGTACTGGGCCTTCGGATAGTTCGCAGCCAGCTTCTCGATGGTGTCGACATAGCCTGACTTGTCGTTCTTCTTGAGCTGGATGTTCGCCAGCATGCCGAGTTCGTCTTCGGTCAGGCGGCCGGACTTCTCGGCGGCGCGCAGTTCCTGCTCGAGCGCGGCGACGTTGCCCTGCTTGTAGTAGTTCTGCAGCAGGTAGGCGCGCAGCTTCGGATCGTTACCCTTTTGCAGCAGCTTCTTGATGGTCTCATTTGCCTTGTTCAAGTCGCCGGCGCGCATGTAGATGCCGACCAGGCCTTCCGAGTACTGCGAGCGCTGGGAAGCGCTCAGCTTGCCGGAATCGAGCAGCCATTCGAACGATTTGGCGGCGGTGCCCCAATCGCCCGCCGTCGAGGCTGCCGAAGCGCGCACGCTTTCGATCAGGAAGCGCTCGTCGTCGGTTTTCGCAGCCTTATCCGCATCGCGCAGGGCGGCCAGGGCGCCCTTGGCATTGCCCGACTTGATCAGCGATTGTGCCTGCTGCAGCGGCTTGCCCACTTCCGGACGCAGGGAGACCGCGGCGTGCACCGGGGCCATGCCGACGACCGGCAGGGCGGCAGTGAAACCGAGAGCGGCCAGTGCGAGGCCAAGGTGTGCGAGACGGAATTTAATCATCTGAAAACATCCTTCTTCAAAATGGACACGGCAGGGAAACCCTGCCGTGTTGGTCATACATGGTTCGATTACTGGAACTGCTCGTTACCGACCATGCCGATCTTGGTGACGCCGAGACGCTGCGCGGTTGCCATGACGCCGGCGACCACTTTGTACTCGACCAGCTTGTTCGGACGCAGGTGCACTTCCGGCTGGTCAGGCATTGCTGCCACAGCATTCATCTTGGCTTCCAGGGTCGCACGATCCGGGACGACCTGGCCATCCCAGAGGATGGTGCCGTCGAAGTCCACGTCAATCGTCACGACCACCGGTTCCCGGGTCTGCGGCGGCGGGGTGCCGACCGGCATGTTCAGATTGACCGAGTGGTCTTGCTTCGGAATCGTGATAATCATCATGATGATGAGAACGAGCAGGACGTCGATCAGCGGCGTCATGTTCATTTCCATCATCGGTTCCGGATCAGCTCCTTTAGCGGAGCCCGAACCTACGTTCATGCCCATGGTGTTTCCTTTTCAAATGTTGGGGTCAGGGACGCGATTTCAAGATCTCCCGGAGGAGACCCCGAAATCGCGGACAGGGACTTAGCCCTTGTCAGGCGGTTCGATGATGAAACCGACCTTCTGAATCCCAGCACGCTGTGCCGTGTAAATCACCCGGCCGATCGCTTCGTAGCGCGATGCTTGGTCGCCACGAACTTTCACTGCCGGCTGCGGCAACTTCACCGACTGCTCCGCGAGGAACTTGAACAGCTCGTCCGTGTTCGCGATGCGCGTCTGGTTGTAGTACATCTCGCCATCTTTGTTGATGGTGATGTTGACGTCTTCCGGCTTGGACTTGGTGACCTGGTTCGTCTCTGCAGGCAGATTCACTTTCTGCAGATTCAGAACCACCGGGCTGGTGATCAGGAAGATGATCAGAAGAACCAACATGATGTCCACGAGGGGCGTCGTGTTGATCTCCGACATCACGGCATCATCATCTCCGGAATCGGAGCCGACACTCATTGCCATGATTAGCCAGCCTTCTTAGCACCAGCAGCTGCGTTCGAGGTCGACATGGCACCCGAGATCAGGACCGAGTGCACGTCGGCCGAGAACGAACGGATGTCTTCCATGACCGACTTGTTACGACGAACCAGCCAGTTGTAACCCAGAACCGCCGGGACTGCAACGAACAGACCGAATGCGGTCATGATCAGTGCTTCACCCACCGGGCCTGCCACTTTGTCGATCGACGCGTTACCCGACATACCGATGGCGGTCAGCGCGTTGTAGATGCCCCAGACGGTACCGAACAGACCGATGAACGGCGAGGTCGAACCGACGGTTGCCAGGAACGACAGGCCATCCTGCAGACGCGACTGGACGCGGTCCACGGCGCGCTGGATCTGCATGGTCACCCAGGTCGACAGGTCGATCTGCTCGAGCAGGGCGCCGTCGTGGTGCTGGGTTGCCTTGGTGCCGGTTTCAGCGATGAAGCGGAACGGCGAGCCTTCTTTCAGCTGGGCCGAGCCGGCGGCGATCGACGGCGCTTTCCAGAACTTGGCGGCAGCTTCCTTCGACTGGCGCATGATCTTCTGCTGGTCGATCAGCTTGGTGATGATGATGTACCACGAACCCATCGACATCAGCGACAGGATGATGATGGTGCCTTTGTTGACGAAGTCGCCTTCTTTCCACATGGCGCTGAAGCCGTATGGGTTTTCGACTTCTTCATGGGTTGCTTCGCCGCCAGCGGCCGGAGCGGCAGCCGGAGCTGCTGCGTCGGCAGCCGGAGCTGCTGCGTCGGCAGCCGGAGCAGCCGCGTCAGCCGCCGGAGCAGCAGCGCCTGCGGCAGGAGCGTCAGCGAAGGCCGGTGCGGAGACCAGGGCCGTTGCTGCCGATACCGAGAACAGGACAGCCGCCAGCATAGCGGACAAACGGGTATTCTTAAACATGCTTCCTCCAAAAATATAAAATAGACAGTTCGCTGAACTTATTGACAACGAAAATCATAGAGTTGAGACGGTGCTCTGTCTCGGTTTTATTCCAGCGTCCAGACGTACTGCACCGCTGTCCACGACTGTTGCGGCTGGCCATCAACAGTAGCCGGCTTGAATCGGCATTTGCTCAGGGCTGCTTGCGCTGCCCGGTCCAGGTCGCGGAAGCCACTCGACTTCTGCAGTTTGGAATCTATCACGCGACCATCGACACCGATCAGGAACTGCAGGGTCGTGGTACCCGTTTCTTCGTTACGCTGCGACGAACGCGGATATTCCGGACGTGCGCAAGTGTTGAAGTCGACACCTGCCTCGGTACGGCTCGGGCCACGCGGTGCTGCTGCAGGCGGGGCCGGCGGTGCCGGAGGCGCCGGCGGAGCCAGCGAGGTGGTCGGCGGCGGCGTATTGGTCGCGGTGGTGATCGCGTTGGCCGGCGGCGGCGGCTGCTGCACCTGCACTTCGACCGGCGGGATGAACGGCGGTGGCGGAGCCTTCATCTCTGGCGGTGGCGGCGGCGGCGGCGTTTCCGGCGGTGGCGGCGGTTTCACCTCTTCAATCAGCTTCGTTTCCACAGCCTCGGCCACCTTGCTCACGATGCGGGTGCCCAGGCCGTTGATGACGGCCCAAGCAACCAGAACGTGCAACAGGATAACAATGGCGAGGCCGGTGAAATTCCTACCCGGTTGCTTATCATGCGTAAAATTCATGCCATCTTTCTCCAATACCAACTCTTTTTTGTTGCCACTAAACCCACTAAACACGACAAAAACCTCGGGCCGCATCCGGGACATCAAAGAATTATACCTACGAATTCTTTTTTGAGGAGACATTTTTACACCCCCGAAAGGGGTGCGATCTGCCTCTAAAAACAGCCAAACAAGCTCATCTATACAAGCGCGGCGCCGGTGCGTGTGTGGTCCAGAAAGCAGGGGTGAATTGTAATTTTATGTAGTGCTGTCCCTCCATATGTGGATCGTCAGGCATGGATGCCGGTTTTGCCAAATTTTTCTTGCCAAAAAAGCTCAACAGCAAATTTCGTATGAAGCAAGGCTGGTCTTTTTGCAAACTATAGCCAGAATCACGAAAGCGCCGCGTACTGTTGAGCAGCCTGATGAACCAGGTTTTTCGCCGGCAACCCATAGCCGAAACTCATGGGTGGAACCTGTCTTGGCATGCTTAAGTTGTACGTCTGGCAAGTCCGCAATCGATATCTGCTCCTCATGCATGGCAAAACTACATGGAAATCAGCGATTTGAACAGTGTGTTCCCACACCGATGCGCAAAAAAATTACGTCGCATTGGTGTTTTCGTGGGGGAGGGGGTGGTAAAACATGCGGCAAGGCATAGAAAACCGGGTTGGGCAGGGTTGGTATGTACGTCCGGCAAGAAGATGGTAGCTGCGTTACCCTGTCCTGGCGGCAATCTTGCGGGGGCCGGGCAGTGCCGGAACCATGCGCTCAGGTCAGGTTACGGTGCAAGCGGAGTTTATCCGGTCGTTACTGGACGCCGCAGGCGGGCGGTCCGCTCCTGGCGTGGCGTGCAAGATTAACATGAAAACGGACGAGCTTGAATAGCTGACCTGCGTGCCGGTCGCGCGTACCGTCCGGCCGCAGGTCAAGCGCTCCCCGGCAAGGCGCCGGGAAGCGGGCGGCGCGCCGTCAGCGACCGCGTTTCTCGCGCCGGCACTCGAGGAAGCTGACCACGTGGCCGCTCGGGTCGACGGTTTCCAGGCGCACGTCGAAGCCCCACAGGCGCGCCACGTGCTTGAGCACTTCCTGGGCCTGCTGGTTCAGTGGCCGGCGGTTGAACTGGGTGTGACGCAAGGTCAGGGCACGGTCGTCCCGGGTATTGACCTGCCAGACCTGGATATTCGGTTCGCGGCTGCCGATGTTGTACTGCTCGGCGAGCTTGTGACGCACGTAGCGGTAGCCCTGCTCGTCATGGATCGCCGAGATCGTCAGCTTGTCGCTGCGGTCGTCGTCGAGTACGGCGAAGAAGTGGAAGTCGCGGATCAGTTTGGGCGACAGGTACTGGGCGATGAAGCTTTCGTCCTTGAAGTTGCGCATCGCAAAGTCCAGGGTCTTGAGCCAGTCGCTGCCGGCGATGTCCGGGAACCAGGCGCGGTCTTCCTCGGTCGGATCTTCGCAAATACGGCGTATGTCGGTCATCATCGCGAAACCGAGTGCATACGGATTGATTCCGCTGTAATACGGGCTGGTCGCCGGCGGCTGGTAGACGACGTTGGTGTGGCTCTGCAGGAATTCCAGCATGAAGCCGTCGCCCACAATACCCTCTTTGTACAGCTCTTGCAGGATCGTGTAGTGCCAGAAGGTGGCCCAGCCCTCGTTCATGACCTGGGTCTGGCGCTGCGGATAGAAGTATTGGGAGATCTTGCGCGTGATGCGCACCAGCTCGCGCTGCCAGGGTTCCAGCAGCGGCGCATACTTTTCGATGAAGTAGAGCAGGTTTTCTTCCGGCTCGGGCGGGAAGCGCTGCGGCGCCGTGCTGGTGACCTGTTCTTCGCGCAGCGGCAGGGTGCGCCAGATTTCATTCACCTGCGACTGGGCGTATTCCTCGCGTTCCTTCTGGCGCGCCGTTTCCTGGGCCACGGACAGCTTGGCCGGCCGCTTGTAGCGGTCGACACCATAGTTCTGCAGCGCATGGCAGGAATCGAGCAGCTCTTCGACTGCGTCGATGCCGTAACGCTGTTCGCACTCGGCAATATAGTTCTTGGCGAAGACCATGTAGTCGACGATGGCGTCGGCATCGGTCCAGGTACGGAACAGATAGTTGCCCTTGAAGAACGAGTTGTGCCCGTAGGCAGCGTGCGCGATCACCAGCGCCTGCATCGTCAGGCTGTTCTCCTCCATCAGGTAGGCGATGCAGGGATTCGAGTTGATGACGATCTCGTAGGCCAGGCCCATCTGCCCGCGCTTGTAGCTCTTCTCGGTCGTCAGGAAATGCTTGCCGAACGACCAGTGGTTATACGACACCGGCATGCCGACGGACGTGTAGGCGTCCATCATCTGCTCGGCGGTGATGATCTCGAGCTGATTGGGGTAGGTGTCCAGGCCGTAGCGCTTGGCCACCCTGCGGATTTCTTCGTGCGCCTGCTCGATCAGGTCGAAGGTCCATTCGGACTGCTCGGGCAGGGCACGCGGATTGTTCGGGTCTCTTGGCATGGCGGGCCTCGTTTCGGCGACTGCTATTACTTTGGCTGTTTCTTGAACAGCTCGCGGAAGACCGGGTAGATGTCGGCCGGGGTGACGATCTTCTGCATCGCGAAGTTCTTGTGGTGGTCGGCCACTTCGCAGTACTGCTCCCACAGGTTCTGCGGCGGGCCGTCGGTGATCTCGACATAGGTGTAGTACTGGACCCGCGGCATGATCGCGTTGTTCAGGATCTGCTTGCACAGCACCGAGTCGTTGTCCCAGTTGTCGCCGTCCGAGGCCTGGGCCACGTAGGCGTTCCAGTCGGCGCTGCCGTAGCGTTCGGCGAGCACCTTCTGCAGCAGGTGCAGGGCCGAGGACACCACCGTGCCGCCCGACTCGCGCGAGTGGAAGAACTCGTTCTCATCCACTTCGGCCGCGGCCGTGTGGTGGCGGATGAAGACCACTTCGATCTTTTCGTAGACCCGCTTGAGGAAGAGGTAGAGCAGGATGAAGAAGCGCTTGGCCGTGTCCTTGCGCGTCTCGTCCATCGAGCCGGACACGTCCATGATGCAGAACATCACGGCCGAGGTGCTCGGCTTGGGCACCTTGATGCGGTTCGAATAGCGCAGGTCGAACGGATCGATGAAGGGGATCGCGTTCAGGCGAATGTGCAGGTGGTGGATCTTGTCCTTCAGCGCCAGCACTTCCTCGTCGTCGGACGGCGCGCCCCGGTCGAGCAGGGCCTGCAGCGCTTCCTCGGCTTCCTTCAGCTGGCGCTTGGCCGGGCCGCCGACGGCGATGCGGCGCCCGAGCGCGCCGCGCAGCGAGCGCAGCACGTGGATGTTGGACGGCGTGCCCGACACGTTGTAGCCGGCGCGCTGGTTCTTGTATTCGATGGTCTGGCTGAGCTGCGTCTTGATCATGTTCGGCAGCTCGAGATCCTCGAAGAAGTAGTTCATGAATTCTTCGCGCGACAGCTCGAAGATGAAGTCGTCTTCGACCGTCTGGTCGCTGTTGCCGGCGCGGCCGCGTCCGGCGCCGCCGCCGCCGCTGCGCGGACGGTTGAACTGGTCGCCTTTCTGGTATTCGGTATTGCCCGGGTTGACGGTTTCCCAGACGCCGCCGTGGGCGTGGCCGAAATGGGGTTCGTTCACGTCCTTGACCGGGATCGTGACTTTCTCGCCGTTCTCGATGTCGGTGATCGAGCGGCCCTTGATGGCGCGGCCGACCGCGTCCTTGATCTGCGACTTGTAGCGGCGCAGGAAGCGTTCGCGGTTGACCGCGGACTTGTTCTTGCCCTGCAAGCGACGGTCGATGAGATAAGTCAAACTAACCTCCTGTGGTGGCGGCTCGCAGAACCTGCTGCGCGTTGCATTTGCGGTCTGCGATGCTCGCCGTACGCCTGTACGGCTGCGCTTCTCGACCGCAACTGCGGCCGCTCGCGACGGTTCTTCGCGCCGCCGATACGTTGCGGGCGAACTGCGATATCTCTATGGCCTATCTTAATACGCCACGCAATTGCATGTGCGGCGCACGCCTGCTTTTCGCGACGTGCGCTGGTTCCCTGGTCAGGAGGATTTCCTCACGCGCAGGTACCATTCGCACAGCAGCCGCACCTGTTTCGGCGTATAGCCTTTCTCGACCATGCGGGCGACGAAGTCGGCATGCTTGTTGGCATCCTCGGCGCTCGCCTTCGCGTTGAAGGAGATGACGGGCAGGAGTTCTTCTGTGTTCGAGAACATCTTCTTCTCGATCACGCTACGGAATTTCTCGTAGCTGGTCCAGGCCGGATTCTTGCCGGCGTTGGTGGCCCGCGCACGCAGGCTGAAGTTGACGATCTCGTTGCGGAAATCCTTCGGATTCGAGATGCCGGCCGGCTTCTCGATCTTCTCGAGCTCGGCGTTGAGCGATTCGCGGTCGAAGCTCTCGCCGGTGTCCGGATCGCGGAATTCCTGGTCCTGGATCCAGAAGTCGGCGAAGGTCACGTAGCGGTCGAAGATGTTCTGGCCGTACTCGGAATAGCTCTCCAGGTAAGCGGTCTGGATTTCCTTGCCGATAAAATCGACGTAGCGCTGCGCCAGGTGCTCCTTGATATAGGACATGTAGCGCTGCTCGGTCTCGGGCGGGAACTGCTCGCGCTCGATCTGCTGCTCGAGCACGTAGAGCAGGTGCACCGGGTTGGCCGCCACTTCGGTATTGTCGAAGTTGAAGACCTTGGACAGGATCTTGAAGGCGAAGCGGGTCGACAGGCCGTTCATGCCTTCGTCCACGCCGGCGTAGTCGACGTATTCGTGCATCGACTTGGCCTTGGGGTCGGTGTCCTTCAGGTTCTCGCCGTCGTACACCAGCATCTTGGAATAGATGCTGGAATTTTCCGGGTCCTTCAGGCGCGACAGGATCGCGAACTGCGCCATCATGCGCAGCGTGCCCGGCGCGCAGGGCGCCTTGTCGAGCGAGGAGTTGTGCAGCAGCTTGTCGTAGATCTTGATCTCGTCCGACACGCGCAGGCAGTAAGGCACCTTGACGATGTAGATACGGTCGAGGAAAGCCTCGTTGTTGCGGTTGTTGCGGAAGGTCTTCCACTCGGACTCGTTGGAGTGCGCCAGCACGATGCCCTCGAATGGAATCGCGCCGAAGCCTTCGGTCCCCTTGTAATTGCCTTCCTGCGTGGCGGTCAGCAGCGGGTGCAGCACCTTGATCGGCGCCTTGAACATCTCGACGAATTCCATCAGGCCCTGGTTGGCCAGGCACAGGCCGCCGGAATAGCTGTAGGCGTCCGGGTCGTCCTGGGCGTAATCCTCGAGTTTGCGGATGTCGACCTTGCCGACCAGCGAGGAAATGTCCTGGTTGTTCTCGTCGCCCGGCTCGGTCTTGGCGATCGCGACCTGTTTCAGGATCGACGGGTAGCGCTTGACCACGCGGAAGCGGTTGATGTCGCCGCCGAACTCGTGCAGGCGCTTGACGGCCCACGGGCTCGGGATGGTGCGCAGGTAGCGGCGCGGGATGCCGTAGTCTTCCTCGAGGATGGTGCCGTCTTCTTCTTCGTTGAACAGGCCCAGCGGCGACTCGTTCACGGGCGAGCCCTTGATCGCATAGAAGGGGACCTGTTCCATCAGGTGTTTCAGCTTTTCCGCGATCGAGGACTTGCCGCCGCCGACCGGGCCCAGCAGGTAGAGGATCTGCTTGCGCTCTTCCAGGCCCTGCGCCGCGTGGCGGAAGTACGAGACGACCTGCTCGATGACTTCCTCCATGCCATAGAACTCGCGGAAGGCGGGATAGATCTTGATGACCTTGTTGGCGAAGATGCGCGACAGGCGCGGGTCGAGGCGGGTGTCGACCAGGGTCGGTTCGCCGATGGCCGCCAGCATGCGCTCGGGTGCGCTGGCATAGGTCAGGGGATCTTTCTTGCACAGTTGAAGGAACTCCGCCATGGAGTATTCCTCTTCCCGGGTACGCTCATAGCGGGCTGCGTAGTTGTCAAAGATGCTCATTTCGAATGTCCTTAAGTGTGCAAACTCGTTTGCGAACAACGATCACTTTCACAGCAGCCCAGTTGTGATGGGGCTGCCCCGCCCCCGGTCCCGATCTTCGAACTTTTTAGCGTACTCCTTGTGGGTCGCCGCATGCGGAGCCGGGTTGGCCGGCGCCGGAAATGCAGGCGATTTTCTTGTTGTCGTCCCGGGACGGCCCTGGTCGGACCGGTCCGGTCTCCCGCTGCTTGGAGAGCGTCTTTTTTGCGTTTGTGAAATTTATTATGTGCCTAATGGTTCCCGAAGTCAAAGCCGTGTCGCGCGCATTCGAGCGGGTAGTCCAAGTGCTTGAATTGCATGAGAAAAAACGATTTTTTTCGACCTTGCGCAAGGGCGCGGAACAGCCCTTTCCGGGCCCCCGGGACGACCCCTGAACGGCCGCTTTTTTGCCGCTCGAGGCTGCTTAAATTTCAACAGTTATGAACCGATAGTGCACGATATGCTCAAGCTGTGGCGCACGCGTACCGTCATGATTTTTGTCCCGTTTTGTCTATGGGAGGGGGTGGTGGCGGTCATGCGTTACACTTGTCGAACCCCTCCATGTCGAACCGTCCTTGAACGAAGAAAGCGCCGAAACCATCATGTCGAATGAACAGCTGCGCAGCATCCTGCAAGCCATGCCGAAGGCAGAATTACATATCCACATCGAAGGTTCGCTCGAGCCGGAACTGATATTTGCTCTGGCGCAAAGAAATGGCGTATCGCTGCCCTATGCCTCGGTCGAGGCGTTGCGCGAGGCCTACGCTTTCACGGATCTGCAATCCTTCCTCGACATCTATTACGCAGGCGCCAGCGTGCTGCTGACCGAGCAGGACTTCTACGACATGACCGCCGCCTACCTGGCGCGCGCGCATGCGGACAACGTGCGCCACGCCGAGATCTTCTTCGACCCGCAGACCCACACCGCGCGCGGGGTGCCGTTCGAGACCGTCATCAACGGCATCTGGCGCGCCTGCCAGCACGGCCCCATCAGCGCCGCCCTGATCATGTGCTTCCTGCGCCACCTGTCCGAAGACGATGCGCTGGCCACGCTCGACGAAGCGCTGCCTTACCGCGACAAGTTCATCGGCGTCGGCCTGGACTCGTCCGAGGTCGGCCACCCGCCGGAGAAGTTCGCGCGCGTGTTCGAGCGCGCCCGCCAGCTCGGCCTGCGCCTGGTGGCGCATGCGGGCGAAGAGGGGCCGCCAAGCTACATCGAGAGCGCGCTCGACGTGCTGCAGGTCGAGCGCATCGACCACGGCGTGCGCAGCCTGGAGAGCCCGGAACTGGTCGCGCGCCTGGCGCGCGAAGGCATGGCGCTGACCGTCTGCCCGCTGTCGAACATCAAGCTGCGCGTGTTCGACGTGATGGGCAGCCACAACCTGCGCGAGCTGCTCGACGCCGGCCTGGCGGCCACCGTCAATTCGGACGACCCGGCCTATTTCGGCGGCTACATGAACGACAATTTCATTGCCGCCTTCGAAGCGCTGCCGCTCGACGCGGGCCACGCGCGCCAGCTCGCGCGCAACAGTTTCGCCGCCTCGTTCCTCGACCCGGAGCGCAAGCGCGCCTTCCTTGCCGAGGTCGACGACTTCTTCGCGCAGGCGGCGGCATGAACATGCTGGTCCAATCCCTGCGCATGACCGCGCGCGACTGGCGCGCGGGCGAGCTGCGTTTCCTGCTGGTGGCCCTGATCGTGGCCGTGTCCGCGCTGTCCTCGGTCGGCTTCTTCATCGACCGCATGCGCGCCGGCCTGAACCGCGACGCCCACCAGCTGCTGGGCGCCGACCTGCTGCTGAACAGCGACGATGCGATCCAGCCGCGCTGGCGCGAGGAGGCGCGCAGGCGCGGCCTGCTGGTGGCCGAGACCACGGCCTTCCAGAGCATGGCCCAGGCGGGCGAGGGCGAGTCGTCCAGCGCCCAGCTGGCGGCGGTGAAGGCCGTCACCGAGGGCTATCCGCTGCGCGGCCGGCTCACCATCACGCTCGACCCGGACGCCGCCAGCCGGGCGCTCGGACAGAAGACCGACGCGATCCCCGCCCCGGGCACGGTGTGGGTCGACCCCAACCTGCTGCCGGCGCTGAAGGTCGGCGTGGGCGACAGCATCCAGCTCGGCGACAAGCGCTTCCGCATCGCCCAGTTGATCGCGGCCGAGCCGGACAAGGGCGCGTCGTTCGCCAACTTCGCGCCGCGCGTGATGCTGTCCATGCAGGACCTGCCCGCCACCGGCCTGGTCGATGCCTTCTCGCGCGTCACCTACCGCCTGCAGGTCGCCTCCAGCGCGCGCAACGATACGTCCAGCGTGGCGGCCTACGAGAAGTGGCTGCGCGCCGACATCGCCGCCCGCAACGTGCGCGGCGTGCGCATCGAAACCCTGGAGAACGGCCGTCCCGAGATGCGCGCCACACTGGACCGCGCCGACAGCTTCCTGTCGCTGGTCGGCCTGCTGTCGGCGATGCTGGCGGCGGTGGCCGTCGCGATGGCGGCGCGCCGCTTCATGCAGCGCCACCTCGACGCCTGCGCCATGCTGCGCTGCCTGGGCATGACCCAGAACGGGGTCGGCGCCCTGTACCTGATCGAGTTCGCACTGGTCGGCCTGGCCGGCAGCATCCTCGGCGTGGCGGTCGGCTTCGGCGCCCACTTCGTGCTGCTCGAGATGATCGGCGGCCTGCTGCCGCCCGACCTGCCGCCGGTCTCCCCGCTGCCGGCGCTGCAGGGCATCGCCACCGGCATGCTGCTGCTGGTCGGCTTCGCGCTGCCGCCGGTCTTGCAATTGCGCAACGTGCCCCACAACCGCGTGATCCGGCGCGAGGCGGCGACGCCGCAACCGCTGGCGCTGGCCACCTATGGCCTTGGCGTCGGCGTGTTCCTGCTGCTCCTGCTGTGGCAGGCCGGCGACACCAGGCTCGCCCTGATGACGGCCGGCGGCTTCCTCGGCGGCCTGGCCCTGTTCGCGCTGGTCGCCTGGCTCGGCCTGCGCGGGCTGCGTGGTTTGCGCGGCGCGCTGAAGCACCAGGCCTGGCGCTTCGCCGTCACCTCGTTGCAGCGCCGCCCCGGCGCCACGGTGGTGCAGGTGGTCTCGCTCTCGCTCGGCCTGATGGCGCTGCTGCTGCTCACGGTGGTGCGCGGCGACCTGATGTCGGCCTGGCGCCTGGCTACGCCGCCGGACGCGCCGAACCGCTTCATCATCAACATCCAGCCGGAGCAGGCCGCGGGCGTCGAACAGCAGCTGCGCGGCGCCGGCGTGGCCAAGCCGCTGCTGTACCCGATGATCCGCGGCCGCCTGACCGCCATCAACGGCAGGCAGCTCACCCGCGACACCTACCGCAACGACGATGCGCGCCGCCTGGCCGAGCGCGAATTCAACCTGTCCACGGTGCGCGACCTGCCCGAGACCAACCAGGTCGTCGCCGGCAGCTGGTACAAGGACGCACCCGGCGTGGCCGAAGCCTCGGTCGAGCAGGGCCTGGCCAAGACCCTGGGACTGAAGCTGGGCGACGTGATGCGCTTCGACATGGCCGGCATGCCGGTGGAAGCGAAGGTGACCAGCCTGCGCAAGCTGGAATGGGGCTCGATGCGCGCCAACTTCTTCGTCATCATCAACCCGGCCGCGATGGCCCATGCCCCGGCCAGCTACATGACGGCGTTTCATCTTCCGGGCAGTGGCGCGAATTTGACCAATGCGCTCACCCGCGCCTATCCGAACCTGACCGTGATCGACGTCTCCGGCATCATCCGCCAGCTGCAGGAGGTACTCGACCAGGTGGTGGTGGCGGTCGAGTTCCTGTTCCTGTTCACGCTCGCCTCCGGCGTGCTGGTGCTGTATGCGGCCCTGATGGGATCGCAGTCCGAGCGCACCCGCGAGGCCGGCCTGCTGCGCGCCCTGGGCGCCACCCGCGGCCAGCTGGCGACGGCCCAGCGCATCGAATTCGTGCTGGTCGGCGGCCTGTCCGGCCTGCTGGCCGCGAGCGGCGCGGCGGCGATGGGCTGGGTGCTGGCCGAATACGTCTTCAAGTTCGCGTGGCGCTTCGAACCGCAGGTGTGGCTGGCCGGCGTGGTGGTCGGCGCGGCCTGCGCCCTGGTCGGGGGCTGGCTCGGTTTGCGCAGCGTGCTGCGCCAGCCGCCGCTGCAGACCTTGCGCGAGGCATGACGCATCGAGCCGACAACGCTGCCGCCGGGGTGGTCACGGACCGCCCCGGCGCGCTATGATGGCGGCATGTCCGAACCGCATACCACCGAAGCACAAACCCTCTACGAGGTGATGGGCGGCGCCGAGCGCCTGCGCGAACTGGTCGACCGCTTCTACGACCTGATGCAGCTGGAGCCCGATTTCGCCGAGATCCACGCCATGCACCCGCAACCCAACGACAGCTCGCGCGAGAAGCTGTTCATGTTCCTGTCCGGCTGGATGGGCGGACCCGACCTGTTCGTGCGGCAGCACGGCCACCCGCGCCTGCGCGCGCGCCACTTGCCGTTTGCGATCGGGACGAAAGAGCGCGACCAGTGGCTGCGCGCCATGGCCTGGGCGATGGAAGACCTGGGCTACGACGAAGAACTGCGCATGCGCCTGATGCAGTCCTTCTACCACACCGCCGACTGGATGCGGAACAAGGCCGACTGAGGCATGGACATGCTCGAACTCGTCATCCTGGCCGCCGTCGTGGCGGTGATCGTCCTGCAGATCCTGCTCCTCGGACGTGCCCGCGCCAACGGCGACGGCCGCCACATCGAACGCCTCGAGCGCGAGCTGCGCCTCGAGATGCAGTCCACCGCCCAGGCCACGCGCCAGGAGGTGTCCGGCCACATGGGGCAGTACCATGCGGCCACCGTGCAGCAGCTCGACAGCATGCGCCAGCAGATGCAGCTGCACTCGAGCAGCGGCCGCGAAGAGCAGGCGCGCGCGCTGAAGCGCTTCGCCGACACCCTGCAATTGACCCTGTCGAACCTGACCGAATCGAACGCCCAGCGCATGCTGGAAGTGCGCGGTACGCTGGAGACCAGGATCCGCGACCTGCAGACGGACAATGCGAAACGCCTGGAAGAGATGCGCCAGACCGTCGACGAAAAGCTGCACGCGACCCTGGAGACGCGCCTGACCGAGTCGTTCAAGCAGGTCAGCGAGCGCCTGGAAAAGGTGCACCAGGGCCTGGGCGAAATGCAGCAGCTGGCCATCGGCGTGGGCGACCTGAAACGCGTGCTCACCAACGTCAAGACGCGCGGCACCTGGGGCGAAGTGCAGCTCGAGATGCTGCTCGAGCAGGTGCTCACGGTGGACCAGTATGCCAAGAACGTGGAGACCATCGCGGGCAGCGGCGCGCGGGTGGAATTCGCGATCAAGCTGCCGGGCGTGGTCGACGGCGGACCGCCCCTGTGGCTGCCGATCGACGCCAAGTTTCCGAAGGAGCAGTACGAGCGCCTGCTGGAGGCGGCGGAAACCGCCGACGCGGAAGGTGTGGCGCGCTACGGCGCCGAGCTGGAACGCGCGGTGCGGGTCGAGGCCAAGACCATCTGCGAGAAATACGTGTCGCCGCCGCAAACCACCGACTTCGCCATCCTGTTCCTGCCGACCGAAGGCCTGTATGCGGAAGTGATGCGCCGCCCCGGCCTGGCCGACGAGCTGCAGCGTTCCCTGCGCGTGACCATCGCCGGCCCGTCCACCCTGACGGCCCTGCTCAACAGCCTGCAGATGGGCTTTCGCACGCTGGCGCTGGAAAAGCGCTCGTCCGAGGTGTGGCAGGTGCTGGGCGCGGTGAAGACCGAGTTCACCAAGTTCGGCGACGTGCTGGCCACCACCAAGGCGACCCTGGAAAAGGCGGCCAAGAACATCGAGAGCGCCGAAGTGCGCAGCCGCCAGATGGCGCGCAAGCTCAAGTCGGTCGAGGCCTTGCCGAGCGAGGCGGCGCAGCTGATGCTGGGCGCCGACGGCCTGGAGCGCGAAGAGTAAGGGGCGCCGGCGCCTCCCGGAGCCGCCCTCGGCCCGGCCAAGGAGCCGAAACCCTCGCAGCATGTCGTTTTCGTTCTATATTCTCGACAGGGCAGACCTGCGGTCGACCCGGTTCATGGGAAGGATCAGAATGAAAATCGGTATGCAAACCTGGGGCAGCCACGGCGACATCCGCCCCTTCCTGGCCCTCGCGGATGGCCTGCAGGACGCCGGACACGAAGTGCACCTGGTGATCACCTGCGTCGACAGCGGGGCCTACGCGAACATCGCCTCGGCAAGCGGGGTGCGCATCACGGTGCTCGGCTCGCCCGTGCTGTCGCGGGAACAGCAGGCGGACATCGGCGCCAAGGCCTATGCCATCCGCAATCCGATGAAGCAGATGTCCGCCATCCTCGGGCTGTGTTTCGCGCCGGTCGAGGACCTCCTGTTCGAGGCCGCGCGCAGCCTGGCCGCCGAGAACGACGTGGTGATCGGCCATTACTTCCTGCATCCGCTGCAGATCGCCGCGGAGCAAGCCAGCAAGCCGCACGTCAGCGTCCTGTTGTCGCATGCGGGCGTGCCCAGCGATTTCGATCATCCGCTCGGGCTGCCCGGCCTGGGCAGGATCGGCCACCGCCTGTTGTGGCGCCTGACCCGGAGCCTGCTGCACCGGACCCTGCAGCATTATCCGAACCGCCTGCGCCGCCGGCTCGGCATGCCGCCCACGCGCGACATCGTGACCGAAGTCTGGCTGTCGCGCCCGCTTGCGCTGGTGGGCGTGAGCCCGCAACTGTGCCGGCCGCAGCCGGACTGGCCGGCGTCGGTGCGCGCCTGCGGCTTCCTCGATGCGCCGAACCTCGCGATCGAGGGCCAGGTGCCCGAGGCGCTGTCCAGCTTCCTGCGCGCCGGGGAGGCGCCGGTCTACATGACCTTCGGCCAGCTGGATGCCGCAGGACGCCGCCGGCCAGGTCACGGCCTTGCAGCTGCTGACACAGGCGGCGCGCCAGGCCGGCTGCCGCGCCATCATCCAGTCCCCCGCGGCGCAGGATTGCGGATTCGTGTCAAGCGAGCGCATCCTGTACCTGTCGACGGCGCCGCACCACGCGATCTTCCCCCACTGCAGCGCGGTCGTGCACCACGGCGGCGCCGGCACCACGCAGGCGGCGACGCTGGCGGGCAAGCCGTCGATCGTGGTCGCCAACATCAGCGAGCAGGAACATTGGGCGCGCGAGCTGGCCCGCCTTGGCATCGGCGCGAAGCCGCTCAGGCGCCGCAGCGCGACTGCCGGAGCCCTGGCAAAACGTATCAGGGGCGTGCTGGCAGCACCAGGCATGGCGGCCAGGGCCGGCGCGATCGCCGCGGCGATGAAGAAGGAGAGCGGCGTGGCCGAAGCGGTCAGGCTCATCGAAGAGCAATTCGGCCCCGCACAGTCACGGTCCGGCGGCCGGCGCGCCGCCTAGAAGAGGCCTTCGAACGGAATGATGTCCACCATGTCGCCCGCCGCGACATTGCCCTGCTCGTCGTGCAGCACCACCATGCAGTTCGCTTCCGACATCGAGCGCAGGATGCCCGAGCCCTGCGAACCGGTGATGCGCACCTCCGGCGCGCCGTCGGACCCGCGCGCCAGGATGCCGCGCTGGTATTCGGTGCGGCCGGGCTTCTTCCGGATCGCGCCGCCCGAGCGCGCGCGCAGCAAGGGCAGCGGGGCTTCCGCGCCATTCAATCGCAGCAGCGCTTCGCGCGCGAAGAAGTAAAAGGAGACCATCACCGCCACCGGATTGCCCGGCAGGCCGAACAGGAAGGCGCTGCGGCCGTTCGAATTGATCCGACCGAAGGCCAGCGGGCGTCCGGGACGCATGCCGATCTTCCAGAAAGTGACGTCGCCCAGCCTGGCCATGATCTGCTTGGTGTAGTCGGCCGCGCCGACCGACACCCCGCCCGAGGTGATGATGGCGTCGGCGTTTTCGCAGGCGCTGCGCAGCGCCTCTTCCAGCGCCTGCGGATCGTCGCGCACCACGCCCATGTCGATGATGTCGCAGCCGAGGCGCTGCAGCATGCCGTAGATGGTGTAGCGGTTGCTGTCGTAGACGCAGCCTTCGCCCAGCGGCTCGCCGACCGAGCGCAGTTCGTCGCCGGTAGAGAAGAAGGCCACGCGCAGGCGGCGCTGCACCGCGACTTCCGGGATGCCGAGCGAGGCCAGCATGCCGAGGTCGGGCGGGCGCACCACGCGGCCCGCCTTCAGGGCCGGGCTGCCGGCTTTCAGGTCTTCGCCGGCAAAACGGCGGTTGTCTCCCGGGCGGATCACGCCGGCGGGAAGGGTGACCATGTCGCCATCCTGGCTGACGAATTCCTGCGGCACCACGCTGTCGCAGCCTTCAGGCATCACGCCGCCCGTCATGATGCGCACGCATTCGCCCGGCGCCGGCACGACGGCGGCGGCATTGCCGGCGAAGGTGGTGCCGATCACGCGCAGGGTCACGGGCGCGTCGCTTCGCAGGTCGCTGCCGCGCAGCGCGAAGCCGTCCATGGCCGAGTTGTCGTGGGACGGCACGTCGATCGGCGAAATGACGTCGTGCGCCAGCACGCGGCCGAGCGCCGCGCGCAGCGCGACCTTTTCCACTGCGCGTATCGGCTGCACGAACTCGCGGATGATGCGCTGGGCGTCGCGTACCGGCAAGGCTTCCGGATCGTAGCTGGAGAGGCAGCCGACCACCTGTGCCAGGCTGGGTGGGCGCGTCAGGTCCAGGTCGTGCAGCTCGTCCAGCGTGTTGATGTTGCGGAACGCATCCGCGTCCTCGAACGGCACCTCGACCGCCTTCAGCTCCTTGTACCAGCCGTCCATGCGGCGGCCGCCCTCGCGCAGGTACTGCGACAGCACCGGCAGCCGGCTCGCCTTCACCAGGCAGAACACCGGATGGGGCTGGGGGCGCATGCCCGCTTCGCGGGTGACGGCGAAGGCCAGGTCGGCGTCGTGTTCCTCGACCGCCGCGGCCAGGCGTTCGGCCAGGTCGAGCGGCAGGAACGGCGAGTCGCAGGGCACGGCCAGCAGCCAGGGCGTGGCGCAGTGGATCAAGCCCGCCTCGAGGCCGGCCAGGGGTCCGGCAAAGCCCGGCGTTTCGTCCGCCCACACCGGCGCGGCCAGTTCCAGCCAGCGTTCCAGGTTGCGGTTAGCGTTGACCATGACCGAGCCGACCTGCGGCAGCAGGCGCTCGATCGCGTGCCGCGCCATCGGCTTGCCGCGGAAAGGCTGCAGGCCCTTGTCGACGTTGCCCATGCGCGAGCCACGCCCGCCCGCCAGGATCAGTCCCGTGATAAGTGTCTTGTCCATGTTCTCGCGCTAGCCGCCGATGTACGACATTTCGACTTTCTTGCCGCGCGCCAGGCCCGAGGTGTCGACCGTGCGCAGTTCGGAATAACGGTCAAGGCGCCCGCGCCAGAGCCGGGCCACGGCGCCGGAGATGTCGGCGTCCGGGCGATCCGCGCGCAGCAGGGCGCGCAGGTCGTGGCCCTCGGTGGCGAACAGGCAGGTGTAGAGCTTGCCCTCGGTCGACAGGCGCAGGCGCGTGCAGTCCTGGCAAAAGGCCTGGGTGACGCTGGAGATCACGCCGACCTCGCCGCCGCCGTCCAGGTAGCGCCAGCGCGCCGCCGTCTCGCCCGTGTAGTTGGGCGAGACCGGCGCCAGCGGAAGCTCGGCGCCGATGCGCCGGATCACTTCGCCCGATGGGATGACTTCCGCCATGTTCCAGCCGTTCGAGGCGCCCACGTCCATGTATTCGATGAAGCGCAGGATGAAGGGCGAATCCTTGAAGTGGCGTGCCATCGGCAGGATCTGGTCCTCGTTGGTGCCGCGCTTGACCACCATGTTGACCTTGATCGGCCCGAGCCCGGCCGCGTGGGCCGCGTCCAGTCCGTGCAGCACGTCGCTGACGGCGAAGTCGACGTCGTTCATGCGCCGGAACACGGCGTCGTCGAGGGCGTCGAGCGAGACCGTCACGCGATCCAGGCCCGCGTCCTTCAGGGCACGCGCCTTGCGCGCCAGCAGCGAGCCGTTGGTGGTGAGCGTGAGGTCGAGCGGCCGGCCGCTCGGGGTCGGCAATGCGCGCAGCATGGCGACCAGGCGTTCCAGGTGCTTGCGCAGCAGCGGCTCGCCGCCGGTCAGGCGGATCTTCTCGACGCCGTGGGCGATGAAGATGCGCGCCACGCGCGTGATCTCTTCGAAGGACAGCAGCTCGCCGTGCGGCAGGTAGGCGTAGTCCTTGTCGAACACTTCCTTCGGCATGCAGTAGACGCAGCGGAAGTTGCAGCGGTCGGTGACCGAGATGCGCAGGTCGTGCAGCGGCCGGCCCAGCGCGTCGTGGAGCAGGCCGGTGGGTGCTTCCGCGACGGCAGGCACTGCCAGTGCGGGCGAGCGCAGGTCGGCGATCGGGATGATTTTCTCAGGCATGCCAATACGATAGCACGAGGCCCGCCAGCGCACAGGCGGCGATCAGCTTGATGGGCCCGACCTGCCAGCGCAGCAGGGCCAGGCTGGCCGCCAGGCCGATCGCGAGCGCACCCGGCTTGACCTGGCCGCCCGGGAAGAACACGTGCTGGCCGAAGAACACGGCGAGGCTGGCGATCACGCCCACGACGGCGGCCGAGATCGCGGTGAGCGGTGCGCTCAAGCGCAGGTTGCCGCGCCCGGACTCGACCAGCGGCCCGCCGGCCAGGATGAACACGAAGGAGGGCAGGAAGGTGAACAGCGACGCCACCAGGGCGCCGGCGATGCCGCCAAGCGGCAGCGCGGCCGGGCCGAACAGCGCATGGGTCCAGCCGCCGACGAAGCCGACGAAAGCGACGATCATGATGAGCGGGCCGGGCGTGGTCTCGCCCAGCGCCAGGCCGTCGATCATCTGGGAGGCGCTGAGCCACCCGTACTTCTCGACCGCGCCCTGCACCACGTAGGGCAGCACGGCATAGGCGCCGCCGAAGGTCATCAGGGCGGCCTTGGTGAAAAACCAGCCCATGCGCGCCAGGGTGCCGTCGACGCCCCAGACGGTGGCCAGCAGGAGCCAGGCGGCCAGGGCCAGGCCGACGCCGCTCAGCGTGGCCTTGAGCAGGCCGCGCGCCGAGAAGCGCGCATGGGGCGGGGTCGGGGTGTCGTCGTCGATCAGGGCCGGCCCGTCGTGCCGGCGCGCGGCCGGATGCCCGCCGCCGGGCTGGAAGCGCTGCGGCCAGATGCGCCCGCCGGCCAGGCCGGCCAGCGCGGCCGCCAGCACGATCAGCGGAAAAGGCACGCCAAACAGGGCGATCGCCACGAAGGCGAGCAGCGCGATCGCGCCCAGGGCGCCGTTTCTCACCGTGCGCGAGCCAATGCGCCAGGCGGCGGCGATGACGATGGCGACCACCGCTGGCTTGATGCCGGCCAGGACGCCGGCGATGAGGGGCAGGTGGCCCCACACCAGGTAGATCCAGGACAGGCCGATCAAGAGGCCGAGCGAGGGCAGGATGAACAGCAGGCCGGCCAGGATGCCGCCCGTGGTCCGGTGCAGCAGCCAGCCGATGTAGACGGCCAGCTGGGTCGCTTCGGGGCCGGGCAGCAGCATGCAGTAGTTCAGGGCGTGCAGGAAGCGCTGCTCCGAAATCCAGCGCCGCCGCTCGACCAGTTCGCTGTGCATCAGCGCAATCTGTCCGGCGGGGCCGCCGAAGCTGATGAAGCCGAGCTTGAGCCAGTAGAGCAGGGCTTCGCGCAGGGGAATGGGTGGGGGCATGTTGTTATGGTAACCGGGGAGTGTGACGGGGTGTTTGCATGGGGTGACTTCGGTCGGGAAATTGGGGGGAATAATGCCGCTGGCATTATTCCGCCCAAGTTTGCAAGCAGACCACCACACCAAAACAAAAGGGGGAAGCCGTGGCTTCCCCCTTTCACTCGCTAATCACACGATTACTGACGCGTATCCACCTGAATCAGCGGCTCATCCACCGGCGCCTCCACCTTCTTGCGGGCACGGCCCATGCGCGGCGGCGTGTTGGCCTGGGCGGCTGCTTCCTGGGCGGCGCGCAGCTTTTCCGGGTCGGTCGCAGCGAGCTGCAGGCCGGCCTGGGACAGCACTTCGCTCAGGTCCGCCGGCGCCTGGGTCGGCGCCGGCGCCGGAGCCGGGGCTGCGGCGACCGGAGCCGGAGCAGCCGGTGCGGCCGGCGCTTCGGCAACAGGTGCCGGCGCCGGCGCTGCTTCCACGGCCGGAGCAGCCGGCGCCGCAGGCGCCTTGAGCGCAGCCATCGCGGCCGCGGTCGGGAAGATCCACGGACCCGGATCGGCTGCCACTGCCGGCGCCGCTTCTACGGCGACCGGCGCCGGCGCAGCCGGAGCGGCTTCGGCAGCAGCCCTGGCGGCAGCTTTGGCAGCGGCCCTGGCTGCGGCGTCAGCTTCGGCCTTCGCCTTGGCAGCCATCGAGGCAGAGGTCGGGAAGGGCCACGGTCCCGGTTCGGCAGCCTTCGGCGCGGCCTTGGCGGCGGCCACCTTGGCGGCTTCTTCGTCGGCGACCGGGGTGAACACCGGTGCGCCGTCGACGCCGTCCACCGACTCGATACCGTCGGCCTGGTCACGGTCGCGGCGGTTGCGGTTGCGGCCACCGCGGCGGCGGCGGCGGCGCGGCTCGTCGCCTTCGCCTTCCGCTTCCTCGCCCTGCGGGCCGGTTGCCGCGACTTTCACGGCGTGGTCCAGCAGGTCGCCGTGCGGGGTGGTGGTCGACAGTTCGCTTTCCTCGGCCGGTGCCGGCACGGCCTGCAGCTTCAGCTCATCGAGCTTGGCGTCGACCGGCTGGGCGGCGCGTTCGCCGCGTTCGCGGCGCGGTGCGCGTTCCTTGCGCTCGCCCGGTTCGCGCTCGGCGCGTGCCGGTGCGCCCTCGACCTGCTCGCGCGGCTCGCGGGTTTCACGGGTTGCGCGCGGCTCACGCGGTTCCCGTTTTTCGCGCGGCGGACGCGCCGGCTTGCCTTCGGCTTCCACCGGCTTGACGGTTTCTTCCGATTTCACGCTCGGGTCGCGCTCGTCGCGATCGCGGCCACCCTTGGCGCCACGGCCGTTGCGGGTACGCTGGCCGTTGCGGCCGCCACGTTCGCCGCGCTCGGCGGCGGCCGGCGCGGCCGGTTTTTCAGTGACGCTAGGTGCCGGCGCAGGGGCCGGAGCAACCGGTGCGCCCATGAAGAAGTTCTTGATGCGGGCGAAGAAGCCCAGCTCGCTCGGCACCGGGGCGACCGGGGCCGGTGCCGGCGCGGGGGCGGCGACGGGCTTGGCCGGCTTGGCCGCTTCGCTGCGGTCCACCATCGGGGCCGGCTGGGCCGGGGTGATGGTCTTGACCACGGCTTCCTGGCGCGGCTTGGCTTCCTCTTTCTGGCGCTTGGCGAAGCCCATGTCGGTCTCGGCCGATTCCGCCATGGTGTAGCTGGCGGCGGCGTCTTCCAGGCGCGGGTCGTCGTGCTTGATGCGCTCGAGCTTGTAGTGCGGGGTGTCCAGATGCTTGTTCGGGATCAGGATCACGGTGATGCGGTGGCGGTTCTCGATCTTGAGCACTTCGCCCCGTTTTTCATTCAACAGGAACGCGGCGACGTCGACCGGCACCTGCACGTGGATCGCGGCCGAGTTTTCCTTCATGGCCTCTTCCTGGATGATGCGCAGGACTTGCAGGGCCGAGGATTCGGTATCGCGGATGTGCCCGGTGCCCGAGCAGCGCGGGCAAGTCACGTGCGAGCCTTCCGACAGCGACGGACGCAGGCGCTGGCGCGACAGTTCCATCAGGCCGAAGCGCGAGATCTTGCCCATCTGGACGCGTGCACGGTCATGGTGCAGGGCTTCCTTCAGGCGGGTTTCCACCTCGCGCTGGTTCTTGGCCACTTCCATGTCGATGAAGTCGATCACGATCAGGCCGCCCAGGTCGCGCAGGCGCAACTGGCGGGCCACTTCGTCGGCGGCTTCGCAGTTGGTGTTGAAGGCGGTGGTCTCGATGTCCGAGCCGCGCGTGGCGCGTGCCGAGTTGACGTCGATCGAGACCAGGGCTTCGGTGTGGTCGATGACGATCGCGCCGCCCGACGGCAGCGGCACGGTGCGCGCGTAGGCGGTTTCAATCTGGTGTTCGATCTGGAAACGCGAGAACAGCGGCACGTCGTCGCTATAGCGCTTGACGCGGTGCGCCATGTCCGGCATCACGTGCGACATGAACTGCTGCGCCTGGTCAAAAATCTCGTCGGTGTCGATCAGGACTTCGCCGATGTCCGGCTGGAAGTAGTCGCGGATCGCGCGGATCACCAGCGACGATTCCTGGTAGATCAGGAACGGGCCGGCGGCCGACTTGCCGGCGCCTTCGATCGCGCGCCACAGCTGCATCAGGTAGTTCAGGTCCCACTGCAGTTCTTCGACGGTACGGCCGATGCCGGCGGTACGGGCGATCACCGACATGCCCTGCGGCAGGTCGAGCTTGTCCATGGTCTCGCGCAGTTCCTGGCGCTCTTCCCCCTCGACGCGGCGCGACACGCCGCCGCCGCGCGGGTTGTTCGGCATCAGGACCAGGTAGCGGCCGGCCAGCGAGATGAAGGAGGTCAGTGCGGCGCCCTTGTTGCCGCGCTCTTCCTTCTCGACCTGGACCATGATTTCCTGGCCTTCCTTGAGGGCTTCCTTGATCGTGCAGTTACGCACGTCGACGCCATCGCGGAAATAGGAACGGGCAACTTCTTTGAAGGGGAGGAAGCCGTGGCGGTCTTCGCCGTAGCTGACGAAGCAGGCTTCGAGGGAGGGTTCGATGCGGGTGATGACACCCTTGTAGATATTGGACTTGCGTTGCTCGCGACCGGCGGTCTCGATATCGATGTCGATCAGCTTCTGGCCGTCGACAATCGCTACGCGCAGCTCCTCTTGCTGCGTAGCGTTAAACAACATGCGTTTCATTTTTATAAACTCCGCGACCCGAAGGCCGTGTCATGCCGCGCTGGTTAGACGCGGCGAAAGTACAGGGAATGTACGCGGAGAAGGCAGGTTGGAGGGGGGAATACCCGGGACGGGGCAGGGCGACGCAATGCATCGCTGCCGCACGGGGCGCAAATGGAGCCGAACGTCATTGTCTACGCACGCCGCAACCAGCGACCGGCCCGCCTGCCACCACGTTGGGGTGGGCACAGCGGGCACGGCGGGTCGGTGTGCAACAACGAGCCAGACCGTAGCCAGCGAACAACCGAGACTTCGATACCGAGGCGATCAATCAGCCTTCGATACAGCGCCTTCAGGTGAGGCCTACATTGGATCGGGCAAAAAACGACAAGCGTTATCGACACCATCAACCGGCGAGCCGCCAAAGGTGGCTTTCCGGTACTTATCCATACAAATCCAAACAAACCAATCCGGCACTCAGCCACGCAACCCGATTGCAACTGCAGGTGCAACCCTGATCGGCGCATGGACACCTCCAAGAACCTGCTGCGCGTTGCAGTTTCGGTCCGCGATGCTCGCTGTACTCTAGTACAGCTGCGCTTCTCGACCCAAACTGCTGCCGCTCGCGACGGTTCTTTGAGATGCCCGCCTGAATGTGCGTACACGTTTTTTTTCCACCGAATTTGCTGATTAGCGGGGCCGGTGGAACGCGCCCCTGTGTAAAATATCGTTTTAATTCTTACACCAGCAGAGGTTTGACCGCCGCCTGTCGATTATATATTCAAAATGAAGGACTTAGAGAGAATTTCTGGGAAGACAATGCGAACAGTGGTACAGAACGATGTTGTTCCCCCTTCATCACAGCCGACGATCCAGGCGCAGTTCGTGACAATCACCGAGGAAGAAGCCGGCCAGCGCATCGATAACTACCTGTTGCGTGTGTGCAAAGGTGTCCCGAAGAGCCACATCTACCGCATCCTCCGTTCGGGGGAGGTGCGGGTCAACAAGGGCCGGATCGACCAGCTCTACCGCCTGAACGAGGGCGACCTGGTGCGCATCCCGCCGATCCGCATTGCCGAGAAGGCCAGCCAGCAGGCCACGCCTGGTGTCGAGTTTCCCATCGTGTTCGAGGATACGCACCTGCTCGTCATCGACAAGCCTGCCGGGGTGGCCGTGCATGGGGGCTCGGGCGTGTCCTATGGCGTCATCGAGCAATTGCGCGCGGCGCGGCCGCAGGCCAAGTTCCTGGAACTGGTGCATCGTCTCGACCGCGAGACCTCTGGCTTGTTGCTCATAGCCAAGAAGCGCTCGGCCCTGACCAACCTGCACGACCAGATGCGCGACGGCGTCACCGACAAGCGTTACCTCACCGCGGTGGCCGGCGACTGGACCAATAAGCGTCAGCACGTGAAACTGCCGCTGCACAAGTTCACGACGCCGGACGGCGAACGCCGCGTGGTGGTGCAGGCCGGTGGCCAGGAAGCGCACACGGTGTTCAACCTCAAGCGCAAGTGGCAGGACTTCGCCCTGCTCGAGGCCGAGCTGAAAACCGGACGCACGCACCAGATCCGCGTGCACCTGGCATCGAGCGGCTTTCCCATCCTCGGCGACGAGAAATACGGCGATTTTGCGTTGAACAAGCAGCTTCAGAAGGCAACCGACACGCGCGGGGCGCTCAAGCGCATGTTCCTGCACGCCTACCAGATCACCTTTACCCACCCCGATACGGGCCAGCCGGTCACCTTGCGCGCGCCGCTGCCGGCCGAGTGCGATCGATTCTTGGTAAGCTTGGGGCAACCGATAACATAAGGTAGGGTGGACGGCTTTGCCGTCCGCGCGTTCGAACATGACATGAATCGACAATGCGTTCATATTCATGAGCCGGTTTAAACGCGCGGTCGGCTAGCCGACCACCCTACAAAAAAATCAGAACAGACCAATGGCAAGAAAGCAATTTGACCTGATCGTTTTCGACTGGGACGGCACCCTGATGGACAGCACGGCCGCGATCGTCCGCTGCATCCAGTCGGCGGCGCGCGATCTCGGCCTGCCGGTACCGAGCGATGCCTCGGCTTCGCACGTGATCGGCCTCGGCCTGGGCGAGGCCATGCAGGCGGTGCTGCCCGACATCGACCCGGTGCTGTACCCGAAGATGGTCGAGCGCTACCGCTACCACTTTCTGACGAAAGACCACGAACTGGTGCTGTTCAAGGGAGTTCGCGAGATGTTGAGCGAACTTTCGCAGCTGGGTTACTTCCTGGCGGTGGCCACCGGCAAGAGCCGGGTGGGCCTGAACCGGGCCATGAACGCGGCCGGCCTGCTGTCCATGTTCGATGCCACCCGTTGCGCCGACGAAACCTTCTCCAAGCCGCATCCGGCCATGCTGCAGGAACTGACGCGCGAACTGGGGCAAGACCTGCGCCGCACCGTGATGATCGGCGACACCACCCACGACCTGATGATGGCGAATAACGCCGGCGCCGCCGGCATTGCCGTCGAGTTCGGCGCCCATCCGGTGCACCAGCTGCAGGCCTGCAACCCCATCTTCTCGGCCCGTTCGATCCCCGAGCTGCATGTCTGGCTGCTGGAGAACGCATAAGAATGGCCGAGCATGGCGCAACCAGCGGCCTGTTCGTGTGCGAAGCCGCCGCCTTGCGGGACGGCGGCAAGGGCGTACGCTTCCCGGTCATTGCCTTCGGGCACCCAGCCACCGGCTTTGTGGTACGGTATGACGGTAAACCATTTGCCTACCTGAACCGTTGTGCGCACGTGCCGATCGAACTGGACTGGTCGCAGGGCGACTTTTTCGAGTCGAGCGGGCTGTACCTGATGTGCGCGACCCACGGCGCGGTGTACGAACCAAGCACCGGCAAGTGCGCCGGTGGACCCTGCCGCGGCGGCCGGCTGCGGCCAATCGCGGTCACCGAGCGCGACGGCGGCATCTGGTGGCAGCCCGACGAGATGGTGCGCGCGCCAGGCTCGGCGGGCACGGCAGCTTGACAACCTGGAACCTATGAGCGAGCAAACGAGTCACGACAAAGCAGGCGAATATCCGGCCGAACAACGGATCGCCGCCAATCCCACCGCGAGCAACTGGGAGCGCGAAACGCTCGAGAAACTGGTGTTCGCCACCGTGCGCGAGCGCCGCGCCGCGCGCCGCTGGGGCATCTTCTTCAAGCTGAGCTTCCTGCTGGTGGCGGTGCTGGCGCTGCTGACCTATTACGATTCGACTTTCGGCCTGGGCGGCGACGAGAACCTGGGGCGCCACACCGCCCTCATCGAAATCAACGGCGAGATCGAATCCGAAGGCAGCGGCGCGGCCGATACCGTCATTCCCTCGCTGAACAAGGCTTTCTCCGACGCCGGTTCGGCCGCGGTGGTGCTGCGCATCGACAGTCCCGGCGGTAGTCCGGTGCAGGCCGGCATCATCGTCGACGAGATCCGGCGCCTCAAGCGCGGCTACCCGGACAAGCCGCTGTACGTGGTGGTGGACGAGATCTGCGCCTCGGGCGGCTACTACATCGCCTCGGCGGCCGATCGCATCTATGTGAACAAAGCGTCGATCGTCGGCTCGGTGGGCGTGCTGATGGACAGCTTCGGCTTTGTCGGCACCATGGAAAAGCTGGGCGTCGAGCGCCGCCTGCTCACCGCCGGCGAGAACAAGGGTTTCCTGGATCCGTTCAGCCCCCAGTCCGACAAGCACAAGGCCCACGCCCAGGCCATGCTCAACGAAATCCACCAGCAATTCATCTCTGTGGTGCGCGCCGGGCGCGGCAAGCGTCTGAAGGAAACCTCGGAAACCTTCTCCGGGCTGTATTGGACGGGAGCGAAGGCGGTCGAAATGGGCCTGGCGGACGGCTTCGGCACGGTCGACACCGTGGCCCGCGACATCGTCAAGGCCGAGGACATCGTCGACTACACCGCCCATGAAGGGCTGCCGGAACGCGTCCTGAAGAAATTCGGCGCGGCGGTCGGGTCCGGTGCGGTAAAGGCGGCCTACCACGGCGCCTTGCCGCAGGTTCGATGACAAAATGCTTGCATCTTCCGGAACATGTTCTATATTGGGTGTAGCGACAGCAGGACGGGCCGGCCACGACACACACCGATCGTGATCACCCGCCAGGCGAGGCGCTCCCCCACTGCACCACGGGTGCAGCTTCGAGAGAATTCAATTCCTCACAGTGGTGTTCCTTCTCAGGAAGTGGAAACGACGGCCTTGGCCGTCGTTTCCATTTGCGGCCTTCCATGACTCAGGTGCAGGTGCCGAGCTGCTGGGCATCGCCATCGCGCGCCGGGCGCAGCGGGCCGACCAGGGGCGGATGCAGGGCTTGCGGGGCTTCCTCGTGCTGGCTGAAGCCGCCGCGGTCGAGCCAGGCCTGGAAATCGCGCCGGGCCGAGGCATACCAAGCGGCGCGCAGGGCCGGCGCCCCCATGTGCAGGTGGGGAATGTGGCCGCCATGCCGCCAGCGCGCCAGCGCCAGGCGGGTCGGAAACAGGGCGGCGTGATAACGGGCCAGCTGGCGCCGCTCATCAGGGTCGACTGCGAGCGGAAGGGCGGCTTGGGTCGGTTGCGCGTCGGTGTGCACGGTCTTGTCCTATCGTTTCGTAGCGAGGGTGGGTCTCCCTCAATATGTCCTCGTGGCGTTAGGCGGATTCCTAACGCGTTGAAGTCTATCAATAGGAAAGTTCCTAGGCTTGACGCTTATCAAATGAACGGAGGCATCTTAGGCCTGTCGGAATACTTTACCCCTGGCATGGGATAAAACGATTACTCGCGCCGGATAAGCCTTGTGTCCTCAGCGATGCCGCAGTCCTTTGTCGGGGCCGTCCCTTCTGTTAAAGTTGCGCCCCATGAGCAAATTATCCCTGGACCGCATCCTGCAATCGCAGGGATTCGGCACCCGCAAATACTGCCGCGCCCTGATCGAGGACGGCGACGTGCTGGTCAACGGTACGGTCGAAGACAACTACAAGGCGAGCTTCGCTACCTCCGACCTGATGCTGACCGTGTTCGACGAGGAGTGGCGCTACCGCGAGCACGTCTATATCGCGCTCTACAAGCCGGCCAATTTCGAATGCTCGCGCAAGCCCAGCCACCATCCGGGCGTGCTAACCTTGTTGCCCGAGCAATTTACCTGGCGCGAGGTACAGCCGGTCGGCCGCCTCGACCACGACACCACCGGGCTGCTCCTGATGTCGGACGATGGCCCCTTCATCCACGCCCAGTCCTCGCCCAAGCGCCACGTGCCCAAGGTCTACCAGGCTACTACCGCCGAGCCGGTGACCCAGGCTCTGGTCGACCAGATGCTGGCCGGCGTGCAGCTGCACGACGAACCGGCGCCCTTGAAGGCCGTCTCCTGCGTGCAGCGCGGCGAGCACCAGCTCGAGATCGTGCTGGAGCAGGGCAAGTACCACCAGGTCAAGCGCATGCTGGCGGCCGCCGGCAACCACTGTGGCGCGCTGCACCGCTCGCAGATCGGCGGGCTGACGCTGGAGGCGCTGGGACTGAAGGAAGGGGAGTGGTGCTTCCTCGAGCAGGAACACCTCGATCTGCTGGTGCCCTAGGCGCGCCTACCAAAACCTCCATAGCCGCGTTGCAGCTCCTTGTCGTACGAGGTGTACTGTCTTCGTCGCTGCGCCTTGCTCTGAAGGTTTTGTTAGGCGCTCAAAGTCCGTTTGTCACGCCGCCGCAAGCGGTGCGACACCTTCCAGGCTTTTCCGCGACACTGTTGTTGACAATTCGCCATGTCATGGACGTTCTTGTTCATGTGATGGCGTCCGCACATCCGTTTCCCAAGAAAAGCCCATGCATGTAAAAACGCTCCCGGCAGCCTTGCTGCCCGTCCTGCTCGCCAGCCCCGCCTTCGCCCAACAGGCGGCCCCATCGCAGAGCGCCCCTTCGATCGCCCAGCAACTGGCCGACTGCAGCAAACAGGTCGAGACCAGCGCGCGCCTGCTGTGCTTCGACCGCCTGGCGGCCGCGCACGGCGCCACCCCGGCCGCGCCCGCCGTCGGGCAGGAGCCGGCGCCGGCCATCGCCAGCACCACCCCGGGCCAGGCGCCAACCGCCTTCCCGGCCAAGCCCCAGCCCGACCCGGCCGCCTCGATCGATCCGACCGTCGAAGCCGCCGCCGAGTACACGATGGATGGCCACTGGGAACTGAGCGAGAAGCACCGCCGCGGCACCTTCGTGTTCCGTCCGCACAACCCGAACTACCTGATCGCGGCCCGCACCTACCGTCCCAACGAAGCGCCGTACAAACCGTTCCGCGCCGCCGACTTCACGGGCAAGCTGTCGCACGCCGAACTGCAGTACCAGCTCGGCTTCAAGATGAAGATGGTCGAGACGGCGTTCGAGCTGCCGGTCGACCTCTGGTTCGGTTATACCCAGAACAGCTTCTGGCAGGCCGGCAACCGCGAAGCCTCCAGTCCTTTCCGCGAAACCAATTACCAGCCCGAGCTGATGCTGGTGACGCCGCTGAATCTGAGCGTTCTTGGGGCCAACCTGAAATTCCTCAACCTGGGCATCAATCACCAGTCGAACGGCCAGGCCTCGACCCTGTCGCGCAGCTGGAACCGGATCACCGCCCAGGTCGGCCTGGAACGCGGCCGCCTGGCCATGACGGCGCGGGTCTGGAAGCGCATCAACGAGTCCTACGCGGACGACAACAACCCGGACATTGTCGATTACCTGGGTCACGGCGAGCTGGCCGGCACTTACCGGATGGACGGCCACGAGTTCTCGGCCATGCTGCGTCATAACTTCCATACGAATAAGGGCGCGACCCAGCTCGGCTGGGCCTTCCCGCTGGCCGGACCGCTCAAGGGCTATGTGCACTGGTTCTCGGGCTATGGCCAGAGCCTGATCGACTACAACTATTTCCAGCGCACCATCGGCGCAGGCATCGTGGTCCAGTACTAACGCTACAATGGCGGGATGAAACTCGCTACCCTCAACGACGGTACCCGCGACGGCCAGTTGATCGTCGTCGCGCGAGACCTGAAAACCGCCCACGTCGCCGACGGCATCGCGCCGACCCTGCAGGCCGCGCTCGACGACTGGGGCTTCATCGCGCCCCAGCTGGCGGAGCTGTCCCTGCTGCTGAACGAAGGCCGCGCGCGCCGTCCCTTCGATTTCGATCCCGCCAGCTGCATGGCGCCGCTGCCGCGCGCCTACCAGTGGGCCGACGGCTCGGCCTACGTCAACCACGTCGAGCTGGTGCGCAAGGCGCGCAAGGCCGAGATGCCGGCCTCGTTCTGGGAAGATCCGCTGATGTACCAGGGCGGCAGCGACGATTTTCTCGGCCCGATGGACGACATCGTGCTGGCCCATGAGGAATGGGGCATCGACTTCGAGGCCGAGGTGGCGGTGGTCACCGGCGACGTGAAGATGGGCGCGACGCCGGACGAGGCGCACGGCCAGATCCGCCTGCTCATGCTGGTCAACGACGTCTCGCTGCGCAACCTGATTCCCGACGAACTGGCCAAGGGCTTCGGTTTCCTGCAATCGAAGCCGGCGACCGGTTTCTCGCCGGTGGCGGTCACCCCCGACGAGCTGGGCGAGGCCTGGCGCGGCGGCAAGCTGCACCTGCCGCTGCGCTCGACCTGGAACGGCCACCTGGTCGGCCAGCCGGATGCCGGGGTCGACATGGTATTCAACTTCCCGCAGCTGGTCGCCCACCTGGCCAAGACCCGCAACGTGCGCGCCGGCAGTATCGTCGGCTCGGGGACGGTGTCGAACAAGGACAGTTTCAAAGGCTACTCATGCATCGCCGAGCAGCGCTGCCTGGAGACGATCGCCGACGGCGCGCCCAGCACACCCTTCATGCGCTTCGGCGACACCATCCGCATCGAGATGCTGGACGAAAAGGGCAAGTCGATCTTCGGCGCGATCGACCAGAAGATCAAACGCCTGGAAAGGTAGGGTGTTCGGCTCACGGATGCGCTGCCACAGAACCTGCCGAAGTTGAACGCGCGTTCGGCAGAGCCGAACACCCTACTGCCAGAAAGTGTCTGGCGCCCCATCCCCGCGCAGGTCGACCTCGACCGGGCGGCTGATGCGCCGCAGCACCTCGGCCGCCACCAGGCGGCCGTCCGGCTCGTGCAGCCGGTACCACAGGAAGGCCACGCCGGACAGGCGCAGGCGTTGCTCGGTGAACAGGCTGTCCTTGACCAGGCTCAGGCCCTCCAGGCGCAGGTCGATGTCCAGCACCAGGCTGCCCGCGGTACGCTCCAGATAGCCGAGGTAGCGCGCCGCGTTGAACAGCGGGCTTCTGTCGTTCGCTTCGCCGGCCTTGAGCGAGTCCACGAAGGCGTCCACTACCTTCAACTGGGCCTGCGCTGCCCCTATCACGGCCGCGAATTCCTTCTTCTGCTCGTGTCGAGCGCCATCGGCCAGCGCCTGCACTTCGGCGATGCGCTGGGCATAGGCGGCGCGGTGGACGGCGAGGGCTGCGACCCGGCCCAGCAGCCGGTCGTGGCGCGCCCAGTCGAGTTCGCCCAGGTAGCCGGAGCCGAGTCCGCTCACGCGCTCCGGACAGGACTGGGCCAGGGCGCTGGCGAACAGGCTGCGCGCCCCTTCGCCGTAGCCGATGCCGGCGGCGCTGACGTCGCTCTTGAGCAGGGCGGCGATGTCGGCGCCGGCGCGCACCGTGGCCGGCACCATGGCCAGTGCTGCCAGCAATGCGGGCGGCGGGGCGCTGGAGCCGGGCGGGCGGTGGGTGTCGAGGTAGCGCTGCAGTTCGCGGTTCCTGTCCGCCATGTCGCCGGACAGGCGCTCCAGCGCCCGGTCGACCGTGCGCGCCGCCACCATGCCCTGGGCCGCCGCCGGATCGTACAGGAGCGCGACGCGCCCGGGCGGGATGCGGGCGCACAGGCCGGCCGCCAGTTCGCGCGCCAGGTCGACCGCGCGCGCCAGTCCGGCGGCGCCGAACTGGCGCACGTCGACCGAGCCTTCCAGCGGTTTCGATTGGGCCGGTGGCAGGCGCGCCAGCAGTTCGGCGCGTTCGGCTTCGGCCAGGGCGCGCCTGGCCTCGGCCTCCAGCTGGCGGGCGCGCAGCTCAGCTGCGTTCTGGCTGCGCGCCGGGAACGCGGGCAGCGCGAGCATCAGGAACATCAGGACCCACCAGGGAAGGGGGCAGACGGCGCGGCGCCGAACAGGGATCATGCTGGCCTCTGCGCGTGGGTGGCGTATTCACAGCGAATAAATTGTTGAAAATAATGTGTAACAAATTGTCGAGAAATGTTAGGAGAAGTTTCAGGGACGTTGATTGTCCAATATCAAGCTCAATAGAATCGCTAAATTGTTTCTCAACAATCAAACACTTGCGCCACCCAGAGAGGAAACAGTCTGTAACACGATTAGGCGTTGGTTAAATGGAAATGCGATAGAATTGACGAGTTAACCAAGTGGTTCTATGAGTATTATTAATTTGCCATTCGCCGGTCTCGAACTCGGCTTTGCAGTGTCGCTTGCCTGTTCCCTGCTGCTCGTCCTGACGACGCGCTGGCACGGGCGCTATTCACTGGACGCGACGCACGGCGTGCAGAAATTCCACATCACCCCGACCCCGCGCATCGGTGGCGCCGCCATCATGCTCGGCCTCTGGCTCTCGCTCGGCGTGCTGCCACCGGAGCAGCAGGAACTGCTGCTGCCGGTGCTGGTAGCGGCCATGCCGGCCTTCGTGTTCGGCCTGGCCGAAGACCTGACCCGCAACGTCTCGGTGCGTGCGCGCCTGCTCGCCACCATGGCCAGCGGCGTGTGCTGCTGGGGCCTGACCGGCGTCACCCTGCTGCACATCGGTATCGAGCCGCTCGACGTGCTGCTCGGCTGGCTGCCGGCCTCGGTCCTGTTCACCGCCTTCGCGGTGGGCGGCGTGGCCAATGCGGTCAACATCATCGACGGCTTCAACGGCCTGGCCAGCGGCACCGTCCTGATCGGCATGGCCGCCCTCGGCCTGATCGCCCAGGAGGCGGGCGACGCGACACTCGGCCAGCTGTGCTTCGTGGTGTGCGCCGTGACCGCCGGCTTCTTTGTCGTGAACTTCCCGTTCGGTAAACTGTTCCTGGGAGACGGCGGCGCCTACCTGCTCGGCTTCCTGCTGGCCTGGCTGTCGGTGATGCTGGTCTACCGCAATCCGCTGGTCTCGCCCTGGGCACCGCTGCTGGCCTGCGGCTACCCGATCTTCGAGACCGTGTTCACCATCGTGCGCCGCCTGTGGTGCCGCCGCCATCCGGGCCATCCGGACAGCTGGCACCTGCACAGCCTGGTCAAGACCGCGATCGTCGCGCGCTTCCTGCGCGCGCTGCCGGCGCCGCTGCGCAATGCCTGCGTGTCGCCGGTCTCCTGGCTGGTGGCGCTGGTGCCGGCAGCGACAGCGGTGCGCTTCGCCGCCGTGCCGGAAGCGCTGCTGCAGGGCGTGCTGGCCAGTTTCCTGCTCTACCTGTCGGTGTACGCCTTCGTGGTCTCGGCCTGGTGGGCGCGGCGCCGCCGCATGCAGCGCCCGGCGCCGCCCGTGGTGCCGCTGGACGACCTGGCGCTGGAGCAGCCGAATTCCTCCTTCATCCAGCGCGGCCTCTAAGCAATTTCGCCTGGGAGGAGGGTTGACCTCTTCCTGTCTTCGACCGAGAATGCGAGCTCCTGCAGGATGGTACGTTTTGCTTCAAAGAAGCAATGCTGTTTTTATGCCATCTGCTCGCGTGCACGATTTGTTAATCGGGCGGCAATGATTTTTTTCCATTACAATCATTGAACTTCGGCAAGCATCTCGCGGCGCTGACTCAACGAATATTAGGAACCACGCATGACTATCCTCGTGACCGGCGGGGCGGGCTTCATCGGCTCGAACTTCGTTCTCGACTGGCTGGCGCACCACAATGAGCCGGTCGTCAACCTCGACAAGCTGACCTATGCCGGCAACCTCGCGAACCTGGCCAGCCTGAAGGACGACAAGCGCCATCATTTCGTGCGCGGCGACATCGGCGACGGCGCCCTGGTGGCGCGCTTGCTGGCCGAACACGGTGTGCGTGCCGTGCTGAATTTCGCAGCCGAAAGCCATGTCGACCGTTCCATCGAAGGTCCCGGCGCATTTATCCAGACCAATATCGTCGGCACCTTCAACCTGCTGGAGGCGGTACGCGCCTATTGGAACGGACTGGACAGCGAGAAGAAGGCGGAATTCCGCTTCCTGCACGTATCCACCGACGAAGTGTATGGTTCGCTGAGCAGCGATGCACCGGCCTTCAACGAACTCAACCGCTACGAGCCGAACAGCCCTTACTCGGCCAGCAAGGCAGCCTCGGATCACCTGGTGCGCGCTTACCACCATACCTATGGCCTGCCGGTGCTGACGACGAACTGCTCGAACAACTACGGCCCGTATCACTTCCCGGAAAAGCTGATCCCGCTCGTGATCCACAACGCCCTGGCCGGCAAGCCGCTGCCGATCTACGGCGACGGCCAGCAGATCCGCGACTGGCTGTACGTGACCGACCATTGCAGCGCCATCCGCCGGGTGTTGTCGGAAGGCCGGCTGGGCGAAACCTACAACGTGGGCGGCTGCAACGAGAAGTCGAATATCGAGGTCGTGCGTACCCTGTGCTCGATCCTCGACCAACTGCGCCCGCGCGCCGACGGCCAGCCGTATGCCAGCCAGATGACCTTCGTGAAGGACCGCCCGGGCCACGACCGCCGCTATGCGATCGATGCCGGCAAGCTGGAACGCGAGCTGGGCTGGCGCCCGGAAGAAACCTTCGACACCGGCATTCGCAAGACCGTCGAATGGTATCTGGCCAACGAGGCGTGGGTGAGCAACGTGACCAGCGGTCATTATCGCGACTGGGTCGAACGCCAGTATGCGGGAGAACGGTCTGACGCATGAAGCTCTTACTGCTGGGGAAGGACGGCCAGCTCGGCTGGGAGCTGCAGCGTTCCCTCGCTTCGCTGGGCGAGGTGCATGCCTGCGGCCGGACCGAAGCCGACTTCGGTGACCCGGAGTCGCTGCGTGCCCTGGTGAGGCGGGTCGGTCCCGACGTGATCGTGAATGCCGCCGCCTATACCGCGGTCGACAAGGCCGAAAGCGAGGCGGGGCTGGCGCGCAGCGTGAACGCACTGGCGCCGGGCGTGCTGGCCGAGGAGGCCGCGGCCCTGGGCGCCTGGCTGGTGCACTATTCGACCGATTACGTGTTCGACGGCAGCAAGGACGGCGCCTGGGTCGAGACCGATGCGACCAATCCGCTCTCGGTCTACGGCCGCACCAAGTGCGAAGGCGAAGAGCGCATCCGTGCCAGCGGCGCGCGCCACCTGATCCTGCGCACCAGCTGGGTATTCGCGCCGAAAGGCGGCAATTTTGCCAAGACCATGCTGCGCCTCGCCAAGGAGCGCGAGGAACTGAAGGTGGTGGCCGACCAGTTCGGCGCGCCGACCGGCGCCGAACTGCTGGCCGATGCCACGGCGCTGGCCCTGTACCGCATCGCAGCCGGCGGCGCCGACTCCCTGTCCGGTACCTATCACCTGGCCGCGGCCGGCGCGACCAGCTGGCATGCCTACGCGCAGCATGTGCTGGAGCAAGCGCACAGCCATGGTGCGGTCCTGAAAGCGCGACCGGAGCAGGTGCTTCCGATCGCCGCCAGCGCGTTTCCGACGCCGGCCCGGCGCCCGGCCAATTCTCGCCTCGACAGCAGCAAATTCTGCACCAGTTTCGGCCTCCGGATGCCGGACTGGCGGCTCCACGTCAACCGCCTCGTCGCCGAATTGGCGGCGCAGGGCCAACTCTAAGGGCTTCCCATGAAGCGCAAAGGCATCATCCTCGCCGGCGGCAGCGGTACCCGTCTCCATCCGGCCACGCTGGCCATATCGAAGCAACTGTTGCCGGTCTTTGACAAGCCGATGATCTATTATCCCCTGAGCACCCTGATGCTCGCTGGGATCCGTGACATCCTGATCATTTCCACCCCGCAGGATACCCCGCGTTTCCAGCAATTGCTGGGCGACGGGGCCCGCTGGGGCCTGAACCTGTCGTATGCGGTGCAGGCCTCCCCGGATGGCCTGGCCCAAGCCTTCGTGATCGGCGAAGATTTCCTGGCCGGTGCCCCATCCGCCCTGGTCCTGGGCGACAACGTGTTCTACGGCCACGATTTCAACCAGCTGCTCGAACGCTCGAACGCCCGCACCGAGTGCGCCAGCGTGTTCGCCTACCACGTGCACGACCCGCAACGCTACGGCGTCGTCGAATTCAACGGCGAGGGCAAGGCTGTCAGCCTGGAAGAGAAGCCGGCCAAGCCACGCTCCAACTATGCGGTGACCGGGCTGTATTTCTACGACGAGCAGGTGTCGGAATACGCGCGCACCCTGAAGCCCTCCGCCAGGGGCGAGCTCGAGATCACGGACTTGAACCGGATCTACATGGAAATGGGCAAGCTGCACGTCGAAATCATGGGCCGCGGTTACGCCTGGCTCGACACCGGAACCCACGAATCCCTACTTGACGCCAGCCAGTTTATCGCGACCATCGAGCAGCGCCAGGGGTTGAAAGTCGCCTGTCCAGAGGAAATCGCCTATCGTAAGGGCTGGATCGACGCCGCCCAGCTCCAGGTGCTGGCGGAACCCTTGAAAAAGAACGGCTATGGCCAGTACTTGATGCATGTTTTAAAAGAAACGGTGTTCTGATGCAAATTACTCGCCTGGCCATCCCCGAGGTCCTGCGCATCGAGCCGCGCGTGTTCGGAGACGAGCGCGGCTTCTTTTACGAAAGCTTCCACCAGGCCCGCTTCGAAGAAGCCGTAGGCCGCAAGGTCGACTTCGTGCAGGACAATCACTCGAAGTCCGCCCACAATGTGCTGCGCGGGCTGCATTACCAGATCCGGCAAACCCAGGGCAAGCTGGTACGTGTCGTAGCCGGCAGCGTGTTCGATGTCGCGGTCGACCTGCGCCGTTCCTCGCCCACCTTCGGCCACTGGGTCGGGGAGGTCCTGAGCGCTGAAAACAAGGTCCAGCTGTGGGTGCCGGAGGGTTTTGCTCACGGTTTCGTGGTGTTGTCGGAGACGGCCGAATTCCTCTACAAGACCACCGATTACTATGCGCCCGAGCACGAGCGATGCATTGCCTGGAACGATCCCGCCCTGTCAATCGCGTGGCCGATCCAGGCGGCGCCGGCGGTATCGGCCAAGGATGGCAAAGGCCGGCTGCTGGCCGAGGCGGAAGTGTTCGCCTGACGCGCAGAAGCCGATTAGGCAGCGTTTTCGTCCCCTGTTCCCCTTATAGCCGTAGGGCAACACCTGAGATAATCCTGTTTTCGATAAGTATTTCGTTAACAGGAGCGGTGGATGGCGGAAGACAGCGACGCAGAACGGACAGAACCAGCGTCACCCAGGCGGCTCGAGAAAGCCCGGGAAGACGGCGACGTTCCCCGCTCGCGTGAAATCGCCACCTTTACCGTCCTGATGGCGGCCGGCGCCGGCCTGTGGATGACCGGCGGCTCGCTGGTCGGCAAGCTGGGCGAAGCCCTGCACTCCGGCCTGTCGCTGACCCGCGACCAGGTCTACAACCCGAACGTCCTGATCGAGCGCATCACGATGGACATCGTCGCGGTGCTGCTGGCCTGCCTGCCGCTGGCCGGCCTCGTCATGCTGGTCGCGCTCGCGTCGCCGCTCCTGATCGGCGGCTGGAATTTTTCCTCAAAGGCCTTCGTGCCCAACTTCATGAAGCTGAACCCCATGACCGGGATCGGCAACATGTTCTCCACCAATTCCCTGATCGAGCTGCTGAAGGCCATCGCCAAGACCCTGGTGGTCGGCGCCGTAGCCTGGATCGTCATCATGGGCCAGAAAGAGGCGGTGCTCGGCCTGGCGGTCGAACCGCTCGGCGAAAGCAGCGCCCACGTGGGCGCGATGGTGGCCAAGGCCTTCCTCTTCATCGTCGGCGCCCTGGGCGTGATCGCGGCCATCGACGGCCCGTACCAGCTCTGGCACTACCACGACAAGATGAAGATGACGCGCCAGGAAATGATCCAGGAATCGAAGGAATCGGACGGCAATCCGCAGATTAAAGGGAAGATTCGCCAGATGCAGCGCGAAATGGCGAAGGGCCGCATGATGCAGAATGTGCCCACTGCGGATGTGATCGTCACCAACCCGACCCACTACGCGGTGGCGCTGAAGTACAGCGACGGCCAGAAGGGGGCGCCGCGGGTGGTGGCGAAGGGTATCGACGACGTCGCGGCCAAGATCCGTGAACTCGGCCTGGAACACAAGGTGACCATGCTGGAAGCCCCGGCCCTGGCCCGTGCGCTGTACAAGCACACCGACATCGACGAAGAAATCCCGGAAAAGCTGTTCTCGGCCGTGGCCGAAGTCCTGGCCTACGTCTACCAGCTGCGCGCCTACAAGAAAGGCGAGGGCATCTACCCGGATCGTCCGAAGAAGCTGGCCGTGCCGCCGGAGATGGACCCGAACGATCCGGCCTACAAAGGCCCTGGCAGTAATGCCAATGCATTGAATTAAAGAGACGGAGCATTGCAAGAATGAACAGCATCAAACTGCCGGCATGGCTGAGCGGCCTGGGCGCACGGGGCGGCAACGCGCTGGCCGCGCCGCTCCTGATCATCATCCTGCTGGCGATGATGATCCTGCCGCTGCCGGCCTTCGTGCTGGACGTGTTCTTCAGCTTTAACATCGCGCTGTCCGTCATCGTCCTGCTCACCGCCCTGTACACGGTCAAGCCGCTCGATTTCATCGCTTTCCCGGCCATCCTGCTGGTCTCGACGATGCTGCGCCTGTCGCTCAACGTCGCCTCGACCCGTATCGTCCTCACCGAAGGGCACACCGGCGGCGCCGCCGCCGGTAAGGTCGTGGAAGCCTTCGGCCACTTCCTCATCGGCGGCAACTACACCGTCGGCATCGTGGTCTTTATCATCCTGACCATCATCAACTTCTCGGTCGTGACCAAGGGCGCGGGCCGTATCGCCGAAGTCGGCGCGCGCTTCGCCCTGGATGCGATGCCGGGCAAGCAGATGGCGATCGACGCCGACCTGAACGCCGGCCTGATCGGCGAAGCCGACGCCCGCAAGCGCCGCAGCGAAGTCGCGCAGGAAGCCGAATTCTACGGCGCCATGGACGGTGCCTCGAAGTACGTGAAAGGCGACGCCGTCGCCGGCATCATGATCACCCTGATCAACGTCATCGGCGGACTGATCGTCGGCGTGGTGCAGCACGACCTGGCGTTCGGCCAGGCCGCGCAAACCTATACCCTGCTGGCCATCGGTGACGGCCTGGTGGCGCAGATCCCCTCCCTGATCATCTCGATCGCGGCCGGTATGGTGGTCTCGCGCGTGGCCAGCGACCAGGACATCAGCAGCCAGCTGACCAACCAGCTGCTCAACCGTCCGGAAGCCCTGTACATCACCGGCGGCATCATCTTCGCACTCGGCCTGATCCCGGGCATGCCGAACCTGGTGTTCCTGCTGCTGGGCAGCGCGCTGTGCGGCGGCGCTTACCTGATCGCCAAGCGCCGCAAGGAGCAGCCGCACAAGGAAGCGGCCACGGCGGCAGAAGCGGCAGCGACCACGGCAGCCAGCGGCGCGGTCAATCCGGGCGAGTCGGAAGAAGCGACCTGGCAGGACGTCATGGCAGTCGACACCCTGGGCCTGGAAGTGGGCTATCGCCTGATCCCGCTGGTCGACAAGACCCAAGGGGGCGAACTGCTCAAGCGGATCAAGGGCATCCGCAAGAAATTTGCCCAGGAAGTCGGCTTCCTGGCGCCGGCGGTGCACATCCGCGACAACCTGGAATTGAAACCCTCGGCCTACCGCATTACCCTGAAGGGCGTGGAAGTGGGGACCGGCGAAGCGATGAACGGCCAGTTCCTTGCAATCAACCCGGGCATGGCCAGTGGTACCCTGCCGGGCCTGGTAACGACCGATCCGGCCTTCGGCCTGCCGGCGACCTGGATCGACGCCAGCCTGCGCGACGAGGCGCAGAGCCAGGGCTATACCGTGGTCGACGCCGGCACCGTGGTGGCGACCCACCTGAACCATTTGATCACCACCCACGCGTCGGAACTGCTGGGCCGCATGGAAGTCCAGGATCTGCTGGACCACCTGGCCAAGGCAGCGCCCAAACTGGTGGAAGACCTGGTGCCGAAGGTCGTCTCGCTGTCGACCCTGCAAAAAGTGTTGCAGAACCTGCTGCAGGAAGGCGTGCACATTCGCGACATGCGCACCATCATCGAAAGCCTGTCCGAGTATGCGGGACAGACGCAAGACCCGGGTGAGCTGACCGCCATGGTGCGGGTGGCGCTGGGACGGGCGATCGTGCAGCAGCTGTTCTCCGGCACCAACGAGCTGTCTGTCATGACCCTCGACAACCGCCTCGAGCGCCTCCTGATGCAGGCGATGGGGGCAGGCGGCGACGGCGCCGGCATCGAGCCGGGCCTGGCCGACACCATCGCCCAGCAGGCGGCCAACGCGGCCCAGCAACAGGAACAGATGGGCCTCTCCCCGGTGCTGCTGGTGCCGGCCCCGCTGCGCGTGCTGCTGTCGCGCTTCCTGCGCCGCGCGGTGCCTCAGCTGAAGGTGCTGTCGCATAACGAGATTCCGGAGACCAAGACGATTCGGGTGACGAGTCTGGTGGGTGTGCCGATGTAAGCCGTGGCGATTCGACATCGTGCGTGGGGGGCAGCTCCACCCAGTCAGCGGTGTCGTCGCGCTAAGGACGCCGCCCACGCGTTCAGCCAGTTGTCGAACAGACTTGACAATGCTGCCCCGGCCGGTTGAACGCGTGGGCGGCATTCAGGCCACGGGCCACTCCCGATTCCGGGTGGAGCCGCCCACCCTACGGACCATGCCTTTTGAAATAGGCCTCTTTCCCCTTCCTTTTCCTCCGATGGTTTCTCCGCGGCATCGCCAATAATGCTGGCTATGGACGGACGATTGCGCCCGTGGAAATCAGAACAGTACAGCTGAACGAAGTGCGGAGAACAACGATGAACGTGAAGAAATTTACAGCGGCTACTTCCCGAGACGCCTTGCGCAAGGTGCGCGAGGCGCTCGGCCCTGACGCGGTCATCCTCTCCAACCGTCCGGTCGACGGCGTGGTCGAGATCCTCGCCCTGGACAACGACGACGTCGCTTCGCTCGCTTCCCCCGCCATCGAAGCGCCGCAAGCACCAAGCTTCCAGGCCTTCGACAGCGATTTCGACCCGGAGCCGGTCTTCGCCCGCGCCCCAACCCCCGCGCCGCGCGCCGCCGCATTGAAACCCGACCCGTTCGCCGGCCAAGCTTTTGTGGAACGTCGCGCCGCCCCGGCGCCCGAGCCGGAAATCCCCCCGACCTACGTCAACCGCCGCGCCCCAGCCTCGGAAGCGACCATCGACATGGCCGCCATGACCCAGATGATGGGCGCCGCCATCGCCCAGGCCAAGGAATCGGCCGCCGCCGAGATGTCCGGCATGATGAACGAGATCCGCGCCATGCGCGGCCTGATGGAAACCCAGCTTGCCGAGCTGTCCTGGAACGCGACCGCCCAGCGCGAGCCGCAGAAGGCCGCCGTGCTGCGCGAGATGCTGGCGGCCGGCTTCTCGGCCACCCTGGCGCGCTACCTGATCGACAAGATGCCGGCTACCAAGGATGCCGGCGAAGCCCTGCGCTGGATCAAGACCGTCCTGGCACGCAACCTCACCACCATCGCCAACGAAGACGACCTGCTCAATCGCGGCGGCGTGTTCGCCCTGGTCGGCCCGACCGGCGTCGGCAAGACCACCACCACCGCAAAATTGGCCGCGCGCTGCGTGATGCGCCACGGCCCGGACAAGCTGGCCCTGATCACCACCGACGCCTACCGTATCGGCGGCCACGAGCAGCTGCGCATCTACGGCAAGATCCTGGGAGTGATGGTGCACTCGGTGAAGGACGAAGCCGACCTGCGCATCGCTCTGAAAGAACTCAAGAACAAGCATACCGTCCTGATCGACACCATCGGCATGTCGCAGCGCGACCAGATGGTGACCGAGCAGGTGGCCATGCTGAGCGAATCCGGCGCCGACGTGAAGCGCCTGCTGTGCCTGAATGCGACGGCGACCGGCGAAACCCTGAACGAAGTCGTGCGCGCCTATCAAGGCTCGGGCCTGGCCGGCTGCATCATGACCAAGCTGGACGAAGCCGCGTCGATCGGCAATGTGCTCGACGTCGTGATCCGTCAAAAGCTCAACGTGCATTACATCTCGAGCGGCCAGCGCGTGCCCGAAGACCTGCACCTGGCCGACCGCGCCATGCTGATCGACCGCGCCTTCCGCAACACGCGCAACGCAGCGAGCCAGTTCGGCGACGCCGACCTGCCGCTGATGATGGCCGCCGCAAGCAGCGACCGCAGCCTGCGCGAGGTGCACCTTGGCTAGTTTCGATTTCGACCAGGCCGAAGGCCTGCGCCGGATGCTGCAGGGCCCGCGCCCGCGCATCGTCACTTTTCTCTCCGCCACGCCCGAAGACGACAAGGGCGCCATGCTGGTCAACCTGGGCGCGACCCTGGCCCAGCTCGGCAACGAGGTCCTGATCGTCGACGCCTGCGAACGCGACTACGGCGTGGCGCGCCGGCTCGGCCTCTCCCGCGCCGCGGCGCTGGCCAACGTGGCGCGCCAGGAGTGCGGCCTGAACCAGGTGCTGCACGCCGTGCCCCAGGGCTTTTCGGTGACTTCGCTCGGCAAGCCGGTTGGAATGCTCGACGCGCGCCGCCTGGCCAAGACCTTCGACGTGCTGGTGAAGCAGGCCGGCATCGTGATGGTCGACGGCGAACTGGGTCCGGATGGCGAGTTTCCGCTTCCCCTGATGTCCAGCTCCGAGATTGTGGTGCAGGTCGGTACCTCCGCCGCCTCGATCACCAACGCCTATGCGCTGATCAAGCGCCTGTCCCAGCAGCTGGGGCGCCGTCCCTTCGGCATCCTGGTGACCGGCGCGACAGAGGCTGAGGCCAAGGTTGTATACGATAATATGTCAACCGCGGCAACACGCTACCTGGCGGTCAGCCTGAGCTCGATGGGCTCGGTGCCGGCCGACGAGTACCTGCACCGCGCCGCGCGCCTGGGCCGGGCGGTGGTCGATGCTTTCCCCTTGGCGGGGGCCTCGGTCGCTTTCCGCCGCCTGGCCGGCAAGTTCGCCCTGCACGGGATGCCGGGCCTGGGCAGGGGAGGCAACGTACACGCACGGCACTGAGGCAGGGCATCGAGAAGAATACGAATAGCGGAAGAGATAAGCACAGCGCATGTACACGGTCAAAGGGAAAGCGGACAAGAACCATTTGCTGACGGAGCACATGCCGTTGGTGAAGCGTCTTGCCCACCACATGAAGGCCAAGCTGCCGCCTTCGGTGGAAGTCGATGACCTGGTGCAGGCCGGCATGATGGGTCTGCTCGACGCCATCAACCGCTACGAAGACAACCACGGCGCCCAGTTCGAGACCTATGCGGTGCTGCGCATCCGCGGCGCCATGCTGGACGAGCTGCGCAACAGCGACTGGATGCCGCGCTCGACGCGCCAGAACATGCGCAAGGTCGAGGCCGCGATGGAAGCGCTGCAGCAGCGCCTGGGCCGCCCCGCCAGCGAATCCGAGATCGCCAAATCGCTCAAGATGTCGCTCGCCGACTACCAGGAGATGCTGGGCGACGGCGGCGGCCACCAATTGCTCTACTACGAAGACTTCCACGATTCGGACGGGGAGGGCGGCAGCGACAGCTTCCTCGACCGCTATGCGGTGGACGACAGCGATCCGCTGCGCAGCCTGCTCGACACAGGCTTCCGCCAGGCCGTGATCGACGCCATCGATAACCTGCCGCCGCGCGAGAAGATGCTGATGGGCCTCTACTACGAGGAAGAACTCAACCTGAAGGAAATCGGCGCCGTCATGGGCGTGAGCGAATCGCGGGTGTCGCAGCTGCACACCCAGGCCGTCTCGCGCCTGCGCGCGGCCCTCAAGGAGCAGTTGTGGACTGGGCCAGCGTAGCCGGCCTGGTGCTCGCGATCGCGGGCGTGCTGGTCGGCCACACGCTGGACGGCGGCAGGTTCGCCTCGCTGATCCAGCCGGCGGCCTTCGCCATCGTCGTCATCGGCACCACGGGCGCCGTCCTGCTGCAGAGCGAGCGGCGCAGCTTCATGCTGGGCCTGCGCATGCTGCGCTGGGTGTTCTTTCCGCCCAAATCCGAACGCGACCGGTTGTCGCGCGAGATCGCGCTGTGGAGCCTGACGGCGCGGCGCGACGGGCTGCTCTCGCTCGAACAGTACATGGCGACTTCCGACAAGTTCATCCAGAAGGGCCTGCGCCTGGTGGTCGACGGCATCGCGCCCGAAAAACTGCGCAGCCTGCTCGAGACCGAAATCAGCGCCTACGAATTCTCGCAGCGCCAGGCGGCGCGCATCTGGGAATCGGCCGCCGGCTACGCGCCCACCATCGGCATCCTGGGTGCGGTGCTGGGCCTGATCCACGTGATGGAAAACCTGTCCGACCCGTCGCGCCTGGGTTCCGGCATCGCCATCGCCTTCGTCTCGACCGTGTATGGCGTGGGCCTGGCCAACCTGTTCTTCTACCCGGTCGGGAACAAGCTGAAGGGCATCGTCAGCGACAAGGTGGCCCAGTACGAGATCCTCGCCGAAGTCTTCCACGACCTGGCCAGCGGCGACCATACCCGCGTGGTGGACGAGCGCGTGGCCAGCCTCCTGACGCGTCATTGAGCCCGCCATGGCGCGCAAACGCTACGACGATACCCAGGACAGCGGCGTGCACCACGAGCGCTGGCTGATCTCCTACGCCGACTTCATCACCCTGCTGTTCGCCTTCTTCGTCGTGATGTACGCGATCTCGATCGTCAACGAAGGCAAATACGCGGTGCTGTCCGAAGCCCTGGGCGACGCCTTCGGCGGACGCACGCCGGCGCCGCAAGCCTACACCAGCGTCGAGCCGGTGCTGCCGCTGTCGCACATCGTCAACCGCAAGCGCCACGAAGCAGCGCGGCGCGAGCGCGAGCGCATGGACACCCTGGCGCGCGACCTGACCGCGACCCTGCTTCCCCTGGTGAAATCGGGCCAGGTGCGCGTGACCCAGAATGCGCGCGGCATCGGCATCGAACTCAATGCCAGCGTGCTGTTCGGGCAGGGCGAGGCCGTCCTGCAGGCCGATGCGCGCGAGGTGCTGGCCTCGGTGGCGGGTCTGCTGAAGGACGATCCGCACCGGATCGAGGTCGAAGGACATACCGACACCCTGCCGATCACCAACGAGCGCTTCGCCTCGAACTGGGAACTGTCGGCGGTGCGCGCGGCCAGCGTGGTGCGCCTGTTCATCGAGGCCGGGGTGCAGGACGCGCGCCTGTCGGCCATCGGCCACGGCGCGACGCGCCCGGTGGCCCCCAACGACACCCCCGCCAACCAGGCGCGCAACCGGCGGGTGGCGGTGATGATCCTGGCTTCCACGCTCGACCCGATGGCGGGCGCCGCGTCAGCCCAGCAGTGAAATAGACTATCGTTGTTGCAGTCTCGGTGAAGACTCTTCCAAGGAGTGAGCATGCATGTCAAACGATTCCTGCCCCTGCTGTCTCTCGTCCTGGGAGGCCTGGTGAGCGTGGCCGGCGCCGTCGAGAACGCCGCCCCGGTGCGCCATCAGCTCGAGGTCGAGACAAGCGGCGGGAAGGTGCAGGTGCGCCTGATCGTCGAGAACCGCGGCGAGAGCACCATCTACGTACCGCGCGAGGTCGCGGCCGACAGCGAGTTGACCGGGCCGCGCTTCGAGGTGCGCGAGGTCAAGGCCGGCAAAGCGGGTCAATCCTTGGCCTACACCGGCATGATGGTCAAGCGCGGCGCGCTCACCGCGGCCGACTGGCAGGCGGTGGAGCCGGGCACGATGCAGATGAATACCATCGACATCACCCCGACCTACGCCTTCCGCAAGGGCAAGGGGACCTATGAAATCCGCTACGACGGTCCGTGGCTGGCGAATACCGCCCAGCTCGACGCCGTCCGGAACAGCCCGGCCGCGCCGGTGCGTTTCACGTTCACGGCCCGCTAGCAAGCGACAGGACAGGACGATGGCGCGGCCGCGGCCGCGCCAGAGTGGTGCGCTTAGTTCAGCGCCGGGGTGTTTTCGCCGAAGTATTCGTGCGAATCGGCATTGTCCACCGCCTGGTCCGGGTTGCTGATCGCCAGGCTGGCGGCGCCCGACTGGCCGTACACGTGGTCGTCGGTGCCGGCCACCACGTTGAAGTGGGTGATCTCGTGCACCAGGGTGCCGCCCTTCGAGTCGGTGCCGGTCATCGGCGCGCTCCAGAAGGCCTTGCAGACGTAGATCTTGTACGGCTGGGTCGGATACACGTAGGCGTAGTAGGTCTTGTTGCAGCCGCAATCGACCGTCACCGGCTTGTTGGCGAAGGCATCCTTGATGGCGGCGAAGTGCGACTTGACCGTCGCCACGCGGGTGGCGTTGTTGGCGCCGAACCACTTGGTATAGCGGGTGCCGATCACGCCGCGCTGCATGTAGGCGTCGCCGTCGCTGGCCATGCCGGAACCGGCCGACATCGCCTGGGCGATGGTGGTCTGCTGCGAAGTGGTGCACTTGGTGAAGCTCAGGCCGCCGGCGGACGGCTGGGCTGCCGCCTGCTTCATCGCTTCGATGTCGAGCATGACCTGGGATTTCTGGCCGCGCGCGGTGCGGCCGTCGATCCACACGGAGGCCGGCGCCGAGACCAGGGTTGCGTTCTCGACGTCGGCATCGAAGGCCGCCGCGGCGCCGCTGCGGCCGTTGCCATTCGACTGGGCCAGGAACAGCTGCGGCGAGACCTGCTTGTAGCTGATCTGGTAGTCGCCGCTCACGCTCATGTCGTACAGCGCGGACAGCTCGACCTTCACGCTGTGCGAGGCGCCCGGCTTGAGCACGAAGTAGTCGGCCGCGGTCGGCGCCGCGCGCTTGATGTGGGCGCCGAGATAGGGCACTTTCTCGCCGTCGCGCTTGACCTCGAACAGCGCTTCTTCCACGCCTTCGAACGGGGTGCGCGACTTCAGGATGTACTGCGGTGCGCCGGAGTTGTTGGTGATGGTGACGCGCACCACCACGTCGTCCTGCTGGCCCAGGGTGGTCTTCTCCGGAACCACGCTGACGGCCACGCCTCTCGGCGCCGCCTGGGCGTTGCATGCTGCCGCGAGCGCAGCGATGCCCAATGCCGACTTCCAGTTGCCTTTCAAGCTCATGCTCATTCTCCGTATGAAAAATAGTTATGTGGCTTTGCCTCAGCCTTATCGAGTTGCCCATATGACATGGATTAACTCGATCCCATCTTTACGGAGAAATGTTCATGTGTAAAGTTGATTCAAATCAAACGTGACATTTTTTGTGAAGTGTCAACAAAACGCAAAAATGCTCAATTGGGAACTGGCGATTTGTCTACACAAGTGATAGGAAATGCCACCTGTGTTATGGAGGCCAAGCTGGATATACACAAACCCGGACTGGCAATCAGGGCCGCATCTTGCGCTTTTCATTGCGGCCGTATTGAATGTAGTGCATGGCTGGGTCGATTCCGGCCGCAGCCACATCGGGGTTAGCCAACAGGTACAGCGCAGGATCGAACGTCTCGTTCTCCTGGCAATTGGTCTGGCCTGGCGTGGTCGTGTCGACGAATTTGCGTGGAACCGCATGCCCCGCCACCCGGTTCGGAACTTGCTCGCCGGTAGCGACGTTGGTCAGGTTGCGAAACGCGATGCTGCCGTAAAAAGGATCCGACATCATCGGCGTATAGTAAGCGCAGTCGTCAAAAAAATAATGGGTGACTTGCGACCAACGGGTACGCGCCGGGTCGATCTGCCTGGTCCCTCCGTGCATCAGGTTCGCGGCCCGGATGAGCGCCTGTCCCTTCTTCGCATGGAAGTATTCAGGCTTGACGTCATGCGCCGCAATAAGGTCGCGCCACATCGCCTCGTAGATCGCCTGGGTGGGCGTGCCATCTTCCTCGGCGACACATTTGCCGATGTGCTCGTTGGTATAGATCGGCCAGCGGTGGCTGCCGGGGAAGTACATCAGCGGGCCGTTGGTCTCGTCGATGTCTTCCATTGCCACCCACACGCCGCACATGAAGCGCTCCGGACACGAGCTGAAGTGGATCGAGTCGGTATGAAAATGCTGCTGGGCGCCAATTGGGAAGTTCAATGTCTGGAACGGCCAGGCCTGGCGGCCGTAGAGCCGCGAGAACAGGGCGATGATGTGTTCGTTGCAGGCGATGCGCTTGACGTTGTCGTCGAAGGTCCAGGCGTCCTGGACGCGCAGGCTGATGCCTGCAGCGTGGCCGTGGTCACGCCATCCGTCGAAGTCGTAGTGGCTGTGCAGCCTGGCTAATATCGAGTCGGCCACCTGCTCGAAGCGAGGCTCCGGAAAGAATCGATGACAGCATTTCCTTTTACCGCCAGGTCGCATCCAACGCGGCGCGTTTCGATATCCAGATCGCGAAAATACGGGAGAAAAAAGGCGATTCGATATCCGGTACGCCCGGCAGGGAAGTCATGATATTGGCTGGCATGGTTAGGCGGGATTGGCAACATCGCATGGTAATTGATTATGAATTTCCTGAAAGCCTGTGCCGGAAAAATGGAACCGCCTGGCGCGACACGAAAATACCGTGCGGCCCGGAATGCAGCGGCTGGATCTCCAAAAAGACACCATAGCCAGATGATTCCGATCAGGTATATACGAATACAGAGGCGCGGATGCAATGCAAGTGCTTGCGAAAAAACCAATCGCAATAAAAATGATGCAATCTTTTTCCCTGAAGCAAACGATGGGCGAGAGATACCGGCCCAAAAGTCGTTGTTTATTGCTTATTTACAACTTTTAGCAGGGAGAATTCTGTTAAGATAGCGCCAGCAAAATGTTTCACAACCCGTCCAGGCCAGCGGCGCATGATTCCGACGATCTGCTGGAGGGCAGGTAGACACTACGAAAGAGCATTCATAGCGACTCATCGGAGCAATACCGTTCTTGATTTGTTGCTGCATCTTATAAAATATTAATACGTGATGAAAACAGCTGAATTTTTATATCCAAAAGAGCTGCAGGTAACCGATATAAAGCTGCGCCGTGTTCTTGTGATTGGCTCCTGCCTTTCCCGGACATATGTCCTGAAGATGCGCGAACGCTTCCCCGGCGTCACCTACGATTACGATCTGTTCAATAATGCATCCGATCTTCAGGTGCGAACCGACGAGCAACTGAAAAATTACGATTTCCAGTATATTCAGATTCCGTTGCGCAGTGTCCTGACCGATGCCGTGATTCGTATAGCGGATAATGACAAGTCGGATGTTCCCATTAACTGGGTAGAGCTTGGAATGCGCAACATCGACGCAATGCTCGAAAAAGCGATGGCTTATAACAGACAAACTGGTCTGTTGACGATGGTCTCGAATTTTATCGTACCCCAGGGACGGATCGCTCCCAGTCTTTCCGATCAAGGCGGTGAAAACGATATCATCGAAGTGATCCGCGATCTGAATCGATATCTTGCTGCCGAAGTTGCGAAGTATCCAAATGCGTTCATCGCGGATGTGGACACGATTGCAAATTCCGTCGGAAAAAAATATTTCCTCGACGACGTTATGGTGTTCTATACCCATGGCGCGATGTTTTACACCGACTGGTCGGGGCACGAGCGTTTTCCTTCCTGGACCGCCCCGGCCAAGGGACGGATCGAGGATATTCCTGACCTTGCCGGCACCTACGAGAACAAGAACGATGAATTTCTCGACGCGGTGTTCCGGCAAATGGAGGCTATCTATCGTACTGTGATGCAGATCGATATGGTGAAGCTGGTCATTTTTGACCTGGATAACACGCTCTGGCGCGGCCAACTGATCGAACACTACCAGCCGGGGCTCAAGCCACCGTATACGGACGGCTGGCCGCTGGGAATCTGGGAGACGGTCCACCACCTCCGCAGGCGCGGCATCGTGGTCAGCATCGCCTCCAAGAATGATGAAGAGCTCGTCATCCAGAAGTGGGACGATGCCGTCCAGCCTCCGTTCGTGAAATACTCCGATTTCCTCAGTCCGAAAATCAGCTGGAATCCGAAGGTGCAGGGTATCCAGGCATTGCTTGAAGAATTTTCGCTGACCCCGAAGAGCGTGGTATTTGTCGATGACAATCCTGTCGAACGCGATTTCGTGAAGGCGGCCTTCCCGGATATCCGTGTCATCGGCTCCGATCCCTTTGTCGTGCGCAGGATCCTCATGTGGTCGCCCGAAACGCAAATCGTCAAGCGCAGTGCCGAGTCGTTGCGCCGTGAGGAAATGCTCAAGGCGCAAATCGATCGCAAGGCAACAGCGGCAAAGCTGTCAAGGGAAGAATTCCTGCAGACGCTCGACCTGCGAATCAACCTGGACCGTATCGGCAATGTACAGCATTCCCAGTTTGCTCGCGTTCAGGAACTCGTCAACAAGACGAACCAGTTCAATACGACCGGTCGACGTTGGGCGCTGGACCAGTATGTCGACTTCTTCGGCCGCAGTGGACAGCTGTATGTGTTCTCGGTTGTGGATAAGTTCTCGGATTATGGTACGGTTGGAGCGGTGTTCGTTCAGAACGGCCAGATTGACCAGTTCGTCATGAGTTGCCGGGTTCTGGGTCTGGATGTGGAACTTGCGATTATCAATGAGATCGTCGCGTTGCAACGTGCAGGCGATGGAACGGCGTTGATCAAAGGGTTGCTGTACGAAACCGAGTCGAATACGCCATGCCGCACCATGTACTCGCGCGCGGGGTTTGATGTGCTCGAGGACGGCGTTTTCGCTCTCGCGGCGGATGCTCAGCCGGTTGGCGCAAGCCATATCGCCGTGAAAAAACTGCTGTAAGAGACAGGACGATCCTGGCGATCTAGTGATTTCCAGCTGAACAGCCTTGGCTGGCTGCAGCTGGGACGTCGAGGCATATGCTGTTCCAGCAAAACACTGGAACAGAGCATAACGTTTATAACTTTTCGGAAAGGAAAGCCAGGGTGTCTGGCAGGCCCAGCATGTCGTTGCAGCCGGTCGGCAGGAAGCGCTCTGCGGCAAGCCACAGCACGCAGTCCGGTGCAAAGCGCTGGATCAACGCATAGTCGAACGTGTTCTCCCAAATAAATAAAACTTCAGAGAAGAACTGCGCCACGACTGGCAGGAAATGATAGGCAGTCGAGGTGCCGAACATCAGCAGCTTGCGGCGCGGAGCCAGGTCATTCGCGACAAGGATGGCGGAGCCGCGCAGCGTCGATCCGGATGACAGGGCGTGAGCGACCTCATTGATCACGAAGCGCTGATGCGTATCAGCAGGGAATTTAAACTGTTCTGTTGCTTCTGTCCTTTTAGGAAGGAGTTTGCTTCCTAGATCTCCGCAGAACGCTTCATTTTCTTCGCGCGGCGTCACGACCTCCAGCCCGAAATAGTCAGGCATCTCCGACTTCAAGACCGCAAGGATGTATTCATATCCGTTTGCGTTCATGTGCGTATCGGTCTTCAGATAGAAGTTGCCCGGATCGCCAAGAAGCCCTTCCAGCGGATACAGGATGTCACACCCGAAGGAACGCGCCTGTTCAAGGATGCGGGGAACCGGACGGCTGTCCGATACCTCTATCAAGGAGCAGAACTGTGCGCACGCTACGTTTTTCTCCGGGATGATCACGGCACGGTAAGGGATGCCGAACTTTGCCATCATCGCTTCCCGCGTGACGAAGCTCATTGCAGTCTCGTTGATCTTCGTAACCGCGTTCGCAACCAGTCCGGCCATTCGCCGCATCACATCGTTACTATCGTTCTGCAGAAATAGCCAGCCGCCGACACCTTCGGCCACGATATTCTGGCTTACCCAGGCCTCCTCTTTCATGACGAAGGAACTGCTGCCAAGCGCCTGGACGACCAGGACCATGCCATCGGCAATGCCTTCGATGTTCGCGGGATCAAAGGAAAAACCATGGTTACCGCTTCCCAGCACGGGCACGAGATCACTTCGGAACAAGTCGGCCTTGCAGCGATACAGCTCGCGCTCGCCATGTGAAACGGTAATTTCAACGGCTTGGTCCGGCTGGCTGGAGTCGAAAGCCCAGCCGGCAATCGTTGCGTCGAACCGGTCTACGTTTCCTCTCATGCACGTCCTCGGATCAATTCAAAATTCCTGTACGTGTTCCTGGCGTCCCAGTTGCTGATGCGAGCCGCGATGAAATCGCAGATCTCGAGTGCGGAACTATGCCAGGTCTGCGGGGAATCCTGGATGACACGGGAAGGCTCTCCGTCTTCGAAATGCTGCGCAAACTTCGATACGAGGTCAAGGTAATCGTCATAGAAAATCACGTTGTTCGCGCCTGCCGGGACGCCGATCGCATCCGTGATTTCGCGATTGATGACGTTATCCCGGAGGAACAGGCGGCGATTCTGGGAGAGTGCGTCAAAGATGGGGAGGCCGAATCCTTCGTAGAATGAAGGAAATACGACGGCTTTCGCGGTTGCGTAAAGCAGTTCCATCACCTCCGTATCGATATCGCCCGACTTCAGGAACACACTCGCGTGCGCATTCACTGCAGCATTTTTCATGTCGCTGTCGCCGATGACCACGATCGGCAAGTGCGGGAACGCTGTGGCAAGCTGGTTGAAGGACTTTAGCACATCCTTGTGCGCGAAGTGGTTGCCGACGAAAAGGGCGAAATTCCCCGAGACGATGCCCTTCAGCCCGACCGGGCGGATCGTTTTCTCGTTCATGGTGCGTAGCGAGCGAGTCGTTTCCGGACGGTATTCATCGAGATCCAGCGAGTGGTAACTCACGAGATTCGGCTTTGTCTCCATGTCCGGGAAGCGCCGCTCGAACTGGTTCCGGGTAAACTTCGACTGGTACACGAAACCATCGCCGCTTGAAGCTGCGGCTTCCCACGTCTCGATCATTTCCTTATCGGCGATGTAGCCGCAATCGTAGGCGATCGTGTCGAGCATGAAGAAGGAGTGCGTCACGCCTGCTTTCAGGACATTGAACAGGTCGTGCTTCCTGAACGGTTGTCCCATCCGGAAGACGTGCGCAAATTTCATTCGTTGCGCGAACAGGGCGTCGTAGCCCGCGTGCACGGTCAGGTTGTCGATTTCGTCGAGCTTGTTGTAGCGGATCGCTTGCGGCGTGGTCACCACATGGAATTCGAGGGCGTGATGGCCCTTGACCATTTCGCGGATCAGACGGGTCGCCATGAGACTGGTGCCGTTTGGATGGCCGCCCAGCTGGGAGATGTCGAGCAGTACCCGGAACTTTCCGGCTTTCGACGGGATGAAGCCTTCAAGCATCTGCTCGGCAAACTGCGCCCGGCTGGAGAAGTACAGGTCGATCAGTTTGGTGTACTCCGGATAGCGCGCATTCAGCACGTCGGTATTTGAACTCGAGCTGAAGTCGGTATGGCGGAACGAGGTGCCGCCGATATGGAAGGCATAGGCGCGATTGGCCTGGGCGGCCCGGAAGCCAACCCGGTTGGCGCGGCTGACGTAGTCGTTCTCTTCGTTGTAGCCGGCGCCGTACGACACGTCGAGGAAGCCGAAGTTGGCGATCACGGTATGCGAGATCAGCATGCAGAAACCGACGCAGGTCGGCGTGTACGAGATCTCGGGAAGCTTGCTCGAAATCGCCGCGAAATTCGCAAAGTGCTCGCCGATGTCGCAGACAATCTTCGGGTAGGTCGCAATGGTTGCGTTATTGGAGCGTGGATTGACGAAGCCGATCATCGGATCGAGTGCCAGTACCCGCAACATCTCGGTCAGCGAGCCGGAGGTGAGGACACAGTCGCTGTTCAGCAGCAGGGCATTGCGCTTTTCCTCCATGGATTTCCTCAGGCCGAGATTGACCGAGGAAACGAAGCCGCTGTTCACTTCGTTGATATGCGCTTCGATGTCGAGCTTGTCGGAGACGGCGGCCACGTAGCGAGTAAATGCCTCGACTGACTCCTCGTCCTCGGGCGAATCGAGCACCGCGATTACCCGGCATTGCATGGCCCGCAGTTCAGACGCGATGCGGTGCAGGGACTCGAGGCAAAGCTTGATCAGGTAAGGCTCACGATAGAACGGAACAATGATGTTGGTCCCGACCTTTCCCGGTGTAAAAGACCTGGTCGGGGTCACCGCGGCGGACAGCATTGCCGCATGGGGCGCCTTCAGGTGCTGGTACAGGATGCGATAGGATTCCGCGATGGAGGATACGCCGCGCAGTTGCTGCGAGATGGCGCGCACGGTGACGGTGTCGAGCCATGGCAGCGGCTGGTGGAACTGGGCATAACCGTGGCAGACGTAGTACTGGATCGCCGATATCCCGACCGGAATCTGGCTGCCATACGTGGTGACGTAGAAGTTGTTGTCGAAATCCGGGGAAGTGACGCGATTTTCGGAAATGCCCGAGAAGACGAAGTGCATGAGCGGATCGATACCACGATCAGCAACGTCGCAGTTATTCTTCAGGTAATACCTGGTGCTGAAGAGCGGATGTGGATCGAGCCCAAGGCGCCATCCGATCTCGTGATAGTGCTGGACCGCTTCTTCCGGCGAGCCGATGTCATCCTCGAGCTGCGAGGCATAGTAGCCGGCATCGAAAAACCCCGATTTGGTGACAAGGTGCAGGATGGTTTCCCTGGATGATTTCAGGTATGTCTCCCAGTCTTTGTACTGGGGCATGAAGAAGATCGGCGAGGCCGTGTTTTCCAGCACCGCACCGCGGTAGGTGAGCATGGTATCGGCAAATGCGGAAGGCGGGATTTTTTTCTCAGGAATGATTGTGAATCCAATTGCCGGCTTGCCAATGTGGGCCTCGACATCCGCACGTGGGGCGAGCGTGACCGCACCCCTCGCGATTCCGTCTATACCGATCTCTTCCGGTAACAGGCTGTCCACGGCAATCCAACCACTGACGCTGGTGGGCGAGAGCACTTCGATCTGTGCCAGGGGCGGGGGCGCGGCGTCACTATCGTTCCCACCCAAACTTTCTATGATGATGCCGTCGAGGTTGTCGTCCATATTGGCTTTCCCTAATATTCGTTATATTGTTGTTTTGTTAATTCTGAATTGTTCGATGTCGTTACCGCGTCTCGGCTGGAGATGCCTGGGAGGCAGGGCCAGGCCCCCGAACGCATGGCTGTTGGGATCCAGATTCAAGCTGGGGTGATATGCCGGGTCCTGCAGCAGGATATGGCCCCACTTCAAGCGCAGCTGTTCGATCTCGCGCTGCGCGCGCGCCTTCTTCTGGGGCGTGTCCTCATGCCCGCGGCTGGCCGATTCGGCATGCAGGAGCTTCGCATGCGGCGTCCATACGATCGCCTTGCCGGATGCGCGCACCTTGAGGCACAGGTCGACATCGTTGAATGCTACCGGGAAAGCATGCCCGTCCATACCCCCAAGCTGGAGGTAATCTGCGCGTCGAAGGAACAGGCACGCGGCCGTGCACCCGCTGACCTGTTGCACCAGTTGGTTGCGACCGTGGTCGCCCCAGTCGCCGTCCGACAGGCGATTGCCGAAGTGGCCGGCCACGTTGCCGACGCCCATCAGTATGCCGCCGTGCTGGACCATCCCGTTCGGCCACAGCAGCTTGGCGCCGACCGCGCCGACTTCGGGACGCAGCAGGTGGGCCACGATCTCGTCGAGCCAGCCGGCGTGCAAGGCTTCGATATCGTTGTTGACCAGGCCAATGATCTCGCCATTGGCCTGGGCGATCGCGCGGTTGTTCAGGTCCGCGTAATTGAAGGGGCCTGGCATCGGCAGCACGCGCACGCCTTGCCCGGCCGCCTTGGCGAAGTAAGCGTGCGTCGCTTCTTCCACCGAGCCGTTGTCGATCACGATGATCTCCAGTTTCGGCCAGTCGGTGAAGTGCCGGATAGTGTCGATGCAGCGTTGCAGCAGGTCGGCGCGATCGCGCGTCGGGATGACCAGGCTCACCGTCTTCTCGCGCGCGCCGGGCGGCAACGGATGGCGCACGCGGCGCGCGGCGTGCGTTACGCCGGCGGGCACCTGTTCCAGTTCTTCCAGGACGGCCTGGGGCGCGACATCACGCAGGGCGCGCGTAGCGGCCGCAAGGCGGGCGGCGCGTTCGTCGCCGGTCGGTGCCTCGGTGCGCACCAGCACGCGCGGCACGTGGACGATCGTCTCCATGCCGCGCGGCCAGGCCGCGGCCAGCGCGCACCAGGCGAAGCCTGCCGGGTCGTTCACGCCGGCCAGGTCCTGCGCCACGGCACGGCGTACCAGCAGCAGGTCGAGCGGATAATCGCTGGCCAGCGCATAGTCGGGATTCCACGCTGGCTTGAACCACGGGCGGCCGCCGGTTTCGCTGTCGGTATAGACCACCTGCGCCTGCGGCAGCGCGAAGCCTTCCAGGGCCCAGGCCAGGGCATGCGGCGCCAGCACGTCGCCGGCGCGCAGGCAGCACAGCACCTCGCAGCCGGATGCCAGGGCCTGCGCCAGCAGCGCCGGGAATGGTTCGCCCGCGAACACCTCGACGGCGAGCCCGTGCTGGGCGCGCAGGCTTGCGAGCGTGCGCTCCAGCCCGTCGCCATCGCCGACGACCATCACGGCGGCCGAGAGCGCGGGCGGCGCGGCCGGGCCTGAGCTGTCGAAGCGGGCCGACCATGCAGGCCAGCTCGAGAGCGGGAGGCTACGCGGCAGGTGCCGTTCGTAGAGGTCGGCCACGCGCAGCAGCAGCGCGTCGGCGTCGGGCGGCAGCAGGGCGGCCAAGCCATCGAGCGTGCAGCAGACCGTGAGCGGGCTGCCGTTCAGCGGCCGGCCGTCCTCGTCGACCACGCGCACGCTGTGCACCTGGCCGTCGGCCAGCGATGCCGGCAAGGCCAGGTCGAAGCCGTTGGCGCCGTCCATGTAGCCGCGCATTGTCGGGTGGACGATGTTGGCCAGCGTTTGCGCCACCATTTCGTGGCCGACGAAGGCCCGCACCGCCAGCGTGCGTTTCGGATCGCCTGGGTCGACCGCCCAGCCATGCAGGCGCAGGCCGCCGTCGCCAATCACCTTGCTGGCGGCGGACGGGGGAGCCGTCTTCGGCGCGGCGATGCGGAAGCCGCCCGGAAGGGTCGTGGCCGTGTTCGCGATGCGCGCGAACACCACGCCGTCCGTTGCCGGTGCGGCCGCATCGAGGTCGAGCACGAAGCCGTGGCAAAGGTCGGCCGCGCCGAGCGCGCCCAGCTGCTCGGCCAGGTCGGCGCGCGCCACATCGGCCGCCACGCAACCGATCACGGTGTCGTCGAGGCAGACCTCGACCACAACGCGGGCATCAGGGCGGGCACTGTCGAAGGCCCAGCCGAACAGCAGGCGCTGGTGGACGCCGTCGATGGCGCCGTGCCAACGCACGGCGATGGCGTTGTCATCGACAGGAAACTCGGTGTGGATGTTCATTTTGAATAGGAATCAGGCGGCCTTGCTGCCTGCGTTGCGGTTGATCCAGTCGTCGAGCCAGGCGGCAGCGTCGAAGCTGTCGTCGAGCGGCACGTGACGCAGCTTGGCAGGCAATCCCTTGGGGGATGGTGCAAGGACGGTGCGGCAGCCGACAGCCTGCAGCAGGCGTCCGTCGTCCAGTGGCGCGAGGCCGTCGCCTGCAGGCGCAGGCACATGGTCGACGACGCCAGTGTGCCACAGCGCTTCGCTGGTGTCGCCGATGACGAGCAGGCGCAGGGGCAGTTGTGGCCGGCTGGCGACAAGTCTGGCCAGCGCCAGTACCTGGCGGGCCGCGGCCGAGCCGGCCTGGAGGCCCCAGACGGCGACCCGGGCATGGGGCGAGGCCAGCGCACCGAGGGTGGCCGGCAATGCCTTCTTTGCCACGGTTTGAGGCAGGGCGGCGCTTTGCGGTGCGCCGGCGGCTTTCTTCAGCCAGCCGGACGCACGCGATGCCGCCACGGCATCGTGCAGGGCGATGCGTGCCTCGGCCAACGGATCGGTGCGCACGAAGTCCGTGAACTCGGGATAGTAGTCGGGGTAGCGCGCCACCACCACGCTGCGGTTCTGGGCCACGCGCAGGGTCTTCTCGGCGCGGAACGAGACCGTGCCCGCATGGGCCACGAACACGCCGGTGGCCTGCAGGTGGCGCCAGCCGGCCGCGCGCGCGCGCATGCACCAGTCGACTTCCTCGCCATAGCCGCGCACCAGCGCGGTACCGTCGAGCATGCCGACGCTGTCCAGTACCGTGCGGCGGATCAGCATGGTAAAGCCGCAGCAGGACGGCAGTTCGATGTCGGCGCCGCCGGGAGCGGCGCGCACCTCGGCGGCGGCCTGGTCGAGCAGCGCGAGTTCGCGCGCATCCGGCGCCGGAGCGGCCCGGCCGATGGCGGGAAAGCTGCTGATCTCGCCGTTGTTGGTCCAGGGGGTCACCGAGGCAATGCCGGGCCCAGCGTATAAGGCCGTCGCGAGGCGGTCGATCCAGTCGCCGTGCACCTGGGTGTCGGCGTTGAGCAGCAGGACGTCATGGCCGGGCAGCGCGCGCATGCCGCGGTTCACCGTTTCGATGAAGCCGAGGTTGCACGGATTGCGCAGCAGTGTGATGTGACCCAGCGCGGCCTGGGTATCGAGCCAGCGCGAGACGGCCGGCTCGGGGCTGGCGTCGTCCACCACCACGATGCTGGCTTCGGTGCGGTTGAGCGGCAGGCTGGCGCGCACGCTGTCGATACAGGCGCGCACCAGGGCGAGCTCGCGGTACACGGGCACCACGATCGCGACCGGACGGGCCGTGGACGGCTGCGTGTCGGCATCCGCGCACGCCTGGATTGCGGGTGGCGCGTAGAAGGCCAGCGGCGAGCCGGGCAACAGCTGGCGCTGGCCGTCCGGTTGCATCAGGGTGAGCGACCACACCGCGCCGGAGCGCGGCGGGGCAAGGCGGATGCGGGTGCCGTCGCCGGGCACCTCGAACTGGTATTGGGTGGTTTCGTCGGACAGCAGCAGAGTGGCCCGGGGAGCGGCGCCAGCCTTGCCGGCATTGCCGAGGAAGACCATTGCTTCGATCGCCTCGCCATCCTTCCAGCAGGCGCCAGTATGGGCCACGCCGGCGCTGCGCAGCAGCGGCAGCAGGCTCGCATGGCGCTCGGCACGGCAACGGGCCGGCAGGAACGCGGGACCGAGACTGGCCACGTCGGCGCGGCCGCCATCGTTCAGCCAGCTCTGCAGCATGACGTCTTGCAGCAGGGGATTCTCGGGTTCGGTCATCCAGGCCGCGTGCCAGGCGCGCGCGGCCATGAATGGGTAAGCCGTCTGAAGGATCTTGGCGCGCAGGATGGCCGGGATCGACTTCATGGGAAAGCGCCTGCAGACGTACTCGGCGGCCAGCAGCGCGTCGGCGTGCCGGCCTGCCGCGAACGCTTCCAGTGCGCGGGTCAGGAGTGCATCGTCCCGCAGGCGGGACGTGCACGTGGAGAGAAAAAAGGGGGCAGGGCCCCCTTTCAAGTGCTGCATGCTACCTCGTTTGTTACGCCATACCGCCCGGGACGATCGTCACCGAACCGACGATATGCACCTCGCCATTGCCGGCGGCCGCAGCCTCGGCGAAGGCGGTGATGATATCGACACGTGATACGCCATGCGACAGGGCGTCGGTCCAGAAGTTGACCCCGGCGGCGTCGCCGTCGCGGCCCATCAGACCATGATACAGCGCATCGACGAACTGGGCATTGCTTGCGGTAGCGAGCTTGTATTCGCTCGATGCCATGAAGCCCTGCGCGATCGCCTTCAGCGACACACCCTTGTCTGCCATTTGGAACCAGAAGTCGAGGCCGTCGAACTCCGCAGTCCGGCCGAACACCGCCTGGTACAGGTGCGCCACCGCCGCCTGCTTGGCATTGTCGGCGAAGATCAGCGCTTCCTTGTTGTCGAGCTGGACGTACTGCACGCCGCTCAGGTCGACCGACACGCCTGTCTTGGCGTTGCTGATCTTGGCATGGCCGTTGCTGACGGTGATGCTGAAGTCCTCGTCGCCACCCTTGGCCTGGACGATGGTTTCGGCGCCGCCCTGGACGGTGCTGCTGCCCTGGGCCGCAATCACGACCGTGTGGCCGCTGCCCGCCTTGATCACGTCCTTGTCGCCGGCGATGATCTGGGTGTTGGTGCGGTCGGCGATGGTGATGATGTCGGCGCCTGCCGTACCCACCACCACGCGCTGGATCGCGTCGGAATCGGCCACTGCGGCCAGCTTGTTGCCGGTAGCATCGGCCACTGGCGGTGCCGAGCCGATGGTCGCGTCCACGCCGCCGGCGCCCTGGAAGAACACGCCCTGGGCATTGCCGTTGACGACAAGCTTGGTCTGCTGGGTGTCCGACAGGCTGATGAACACGAGTTCGGTGCCCGGGGTCACGTTGACGGTGCCGTTTGCCTTGACCTCGACGGTATCGACCTTGACGGTCGGATCGGTGGACGTCGTCACCAGCGACAGGATGCTGTCGATGGTCTCTTGCGTGAAGACCGTCGACGAGGCCGCGGCGAGCTTGTCGCTAACCGCTTGGGTATTACTATCGTACATGTACTGCTCCTTTCAGGATCAAAATTCCCGGTTGTCCCGGGTGTTCCGCGCAACAAGCTATGCCCGGACCAGGCACGGCTCGTTCATTCAGATGATTGTGAGCTCGCCGACTCAAGACGACTGCGGGACGAAATGCTTTGCATATGCGCAGCGCCCTGATCTTGCTAAGCGAGCGCTACCGTATTGACAATGAAGGCTGGTCTGATGGCGGAATTTAACAATTCGAGCGCTTAATGAGTTACGTCGTGATTCTATACAGAAACCAGAACGTTAAAGCTCACCAATTGTTTCGTAAAGGAAAAAATTGTGAAGCACGGGAAATGAATGCAGCTTCCCCCATATACGCGGCTTTTAAGCAACAGTGTAGGTGGAAAGTTACAAAATGGAAACCCCCTCTGGAGGGGGGATTCTGAAGTTGGCGAGCAAAAAGCGGGGGCGGGTCGTAATAGATTGTTAATTACCGTTGTGGCGGCGAATTCTCGCCAAAGTATTCGTGCGAGTCGGCGTTGTGGACGGCACGGGCCGGGTCGCTGCGGGCCAGCTCGGCCGCACCTTTCTGGCCGTACACGTGATCGTCGGTGGCGGCCACGACGTCAAAGTGGCTCAGTTCGTGCAACAGCGTGCCGCCGCGCGAGTCGGTGCCGATGAGAGGGGCGGTCCAGAAGGCCTTGCAGACGTAGATGGTATAGGGCCGGGCCGGGTACACGTAGGCGAAATAATCTTCGTTGCAGCCGCAGTCGATGCTCAAGGGCTTGGTGTCGAAAGCGTCGCGAATGGCCGTGAAATTGGCCCGCACGGTCGCGGCGCGGCCGGCGTCCTGGGCTCCGAACCAGATACCGTAGCGGGCGCCATACTGGGGAGTTTCGGCGCTGGCTCCCAGGTAGTCGTGGGCATCGGCCGCCATCGTCCGGCCCGCATCGACCGCCGCACCCAGTTGTTCCTGCTGCGCGTTCGAACACTTGCTGAATTCCAGCGCACCCCCGCCAGTCGCCTCCTTGGTGGCCGGACGCGCGCCGCGCGGCAGGCGGCCGTCGATCCAGATGCCTACCAGGCTGGAGGCCAGCGTCCCGGGCAGCGAGCGCACCTGCACCGCCCCCGGTCCGGCCGCCGCGAACAAGCCGCTCGACGCGGTGCGGTAGCGCAGCTGGTAGGGGCCGGTGACGTTCATTTCGTACAGCGCCGACAGTTCGACCGTGCTGCTGAGCGTGGCGCCCGGATCGAGGCGCAGGTAGTCGCCGGGGCCGGGCGCGCGGCGCTTGACCTGGATGCCGAGGTAGCGCACGGGCTGGCCGTCGCGCAGCACCTCGAACAGCGGCGCCTCGACCCCGGCCACCGGAGTGTGCCAGCGCAGCACGTACTGCGGCGTGCTGCCGGGGTTGTGCAGGGTCACCCGCACCAGCACTTCGTCGCTGCGCGCATAGCGGTCGCGCACCGGCGCCAGGCTCACGCGGAGCGCAGCTTCGGTCTCCTGCGCCGCCGCCGGCGGCAGGGCAGGCAGGACGCACAGGATGGACAGGACGGTTGGGGCGAGGGACGGGCGCATGGCGGACTCCTGAAGGTGGACTCCACCTTACTGTGCGCGCCTGCCCCGGCGCCGGCCTTGCGCAATAACAAGCGTTTATTTACGGTAGGCAACAAAACCACACTGGAAGTATGGCTAAATAACAACAAAAGGCAGGGTTGGTGAATATTTACTCGATTCGCGACAGTGCGATTGCTATCATGCAACCACTTTATCCGTACGTAAATATTTCTCCCTCCGAGCAGGTTCCCCCATGACGACCCAGCCCAGTATCCGCCAGCGCGCCGCGGCAGGCCAGCCATGAGCCGCCTGCACGACTACGTCGACGAGCTCGCACGCGAGATCGGACTGGACCGGGAGGAAGTCGAGGCGCGCAAGACCTTCCTGGAGCTGGGCGAGGCCGATGTCGAGGCGCTGCGCGACGTGCACGCCTTGCTGGCGGGCCACCGCGACGCGTTCTCGGACCGTTTCTATGCCCACCTGCTGTCCTTTCCGCAGCTGCGCGGGATGCTGGGCGAGGGCGCCCAGGCGCGCCTGCAGCACGTGCAGACGGCCTATTTCGGCAGCCTGACGGCGGGCGACTACGACGAGGAGTACATCCGCGAGCGCCTGCGCGTGGGTGCGACCCACCAGCGCATCGGCCTCGATCCCAAGTGGTACATCGGCGCCTACCGCAAGTACCTGGCCGAGATGGTCGCGATGCTGGGGCGGCGCCTGGCGGGCCAGCCGGCGCGCTTCCATGCGGCGGTCGACGCGGTGCTCAAGATCGTCTGCTTCGACATGGGGCTGGCGCTCGACACCTATTCCCACGCCAGCCAGCGCAGCAGCCAGCAGCAGCACAACTACCTCGAGCAGGTCATCGACGGCATGCCGGCCGGCCTGCTGGTGGTGGATAGCGCGCTGCGGGTGCGTTCGATGAACCGCATGATGGCCGAGCTGCTGGAGCTGCCGGAGAACCTGCTGCAGGAACGCGACCTGGCGCTGGAAGAACTGATCCCGGGCCTGGAACTGGCCAACCGCGCCGCCGAGGCGCTGGCTTCGGGCGCGCCGCACGACAACGTATTGGTGACGCTCGACGGCCGCGCCGACGGCGTGCGCTACATCGACTTCAACATCCGGCGCACGCGCAAGGACGAGGACACGATGCTGCTCTTGATCGGGCAGGACGTCACCTACCGGCGCAGGGCCCGCATGCGCCTGCAGGAGAGCGAGGAATTCTTCCGCCTCACCTTCAACCAGGCCGCGGTCGGCATCGTGTTGCTGGGCGCGGACGGGCGCGTGCTGCGCACCAACAGCAAGATGTCGCAGATCCTCGGTTATTCCGAGATCGAGCTGCTGCAGCGCTTCTACCAGCAGTTCATGTGCGAGGAAGACCTGGCCGAGGAACAGGAACTGGTCAACCGGCTGAGGGATGGCCGGATCGGCGACTACCAGCGCGAGAAGCGCCTGCTGCGGCGCGACGGCACCCGGGTCTGGGTCAGCGTCAGCGTGTCGAGCATGCGCGACGCCAACGGCAACCAGCGCTTCATCTGCGTGGTGCGCGACATCCAGCGCCAGAAGCAGGCCGAAGAGGCCCTGCTGCGCATGGCCAACCACGACGCCCTGACCGGCCTGCCGAACCGGGTCCTGATGCAGGACCGCCTGAACCGGGCCATCATGCATGCCCACCGCGCGGGGCGCCAGGTGGCGGTGATGTTCATCGACCTGGACCGCTTCAAGCACGTCAACGATAGCCTCGGGCACGACGCCGGCGACGCCCTGATCGTCGAGATCGCGCGCCGCTTGTCGAGCAGCCTGCGCGAGAGCGACACCGTGGCGCGCCAGGGCGGCGACGAATTCGTGGTGGTGCTGCCCGACCTGGCCGGCCAGGACGACGCGGCCAGGGTGGCGCGCAAGCTCCTCGACAACCTGTTCCAGCCGATGCTACTTTGCGGCACCGAGGTCTTCCCGTCCGGCTCGATCGGCATCGCGCTGTACCCGCGCGACGGCGAGGACAGCGCCACCCTGCTGAAATGCGCCGACAGCGCCATGTACGGCTCCAAGGCCCAGGGCGGCAACCACTACGCTTTCTATACCGCCGAGATGGGCGCGCAGGCGGCTTTGCACCTGCGCATGGAAGGGGCGCTGCAGCGCGCCCTGCAGCGAGAGGAATTCCTGCTCTACTACCAGCCGGTGGTCGACATCGGCAGCGGCCGCGTGACCGGGGTCGAGGCCCTGCTGCGCTGGCAGCCGCAGGGCCGGCCGATGGTCTCGCCCGCCGAGTTCATCCCGCTGGCCGAGGAGACCGGGCTGATCGTGCCGATCGGCGACTGGGTGCTGGCCACCGCCATGCGCCAGCAGGTGGCCTGGCGCCAGGCCGGGCTGGCGCCGGTGCGCATCAGCGTCAACCTGTCGGCGCGCCAGTTCCTGGGCCAGGACGTGGCCCAGCGCGTGGCCGCGCTGCTGCAGGAAACCGGCTGCGATCCAGCCTGCCTGACGCTCGAGATCACCGAGAGCGTGCTGATGGAAAACCCACTGGCCGCCACCGAAACCATGGGCCGCCTGGCCGCGATGGGCGTGCAGCTGGCGATCGACGACTTCGGCACCGGCTACTCGAGCCTGGCCAGCCTGAAGCGCTTCCCGATCCACAGCCTCAAGATCGACCGTTCCTTCGTGATGGACCTGACCCGCGACGCGGACGACGCCGCCATCGTCAACGCCGTGATCGCGCTGGCCCATTCGATGAAGCTGAACGTGATCGCCGAAGGCGTGGAGACGCACGAACAGCTGGCCTTCCTGGAGCGGCACGGCTGCGACCAGATGCAGGGTTACTGCTTCAGCCGGCCGGTCGAGGCGGGCAATATCGAGGCCATGCTGCGCGCGGGCGTGTAAGGACTGGGCGCCCGGCTCCGCACTTGCACGTCCCCGCCCGGATGTCCGTGGAAATGCATTGAAAACAACAGTTGTTGAAAATAATTTAATTTCCGTATGTATTTCTTTTTGGTTATCACTTAAGATTGCGCGTTTGTTGCCAGGGCTTCCATCGTTACCAGGAAGCCTCCACCGCTCTCAAAGGATAATCGTGTCCCGCCAACCCTCTTTTTCCGATGTGTCCGTCGTTCAGCTTCGTCCTAAACGCCTGAGCCTTCTGGTTGCTGCAAGCTTGGCGATGTCGTGCAACGCCGCCTCCGCTCAGGTTGTCATCCATACCGATGGGCAAGTCGCGCAGTCGGGGGCAATTGCAACAGGCACCTCATCGGTCGAGAAAACCGGGACAGGAACATTCAGCCTCAACACTGCCCAAAGCTACACCGGCGGTACGACGATCAGCGCGGGAGCGCTTCAACTCACTGGGACCGCGACCTTGGTGGGCAACGTCTTCAATAACAGTAAACTGATTCTCGCCACTTCTGGCACTGTGCACAGCAACAACATCAGTGGGACGGGAAGCCTCGTTAAACAGGGGGCCTCCACTATTTACCTGACCGGCAATAATACTTTCACAGGAGGCACGAGCATCGAAGGCGGCACCATGTGGATAGGAAATGGTGTTTCTAACGGTTCTCTCAAAGGAAACGTCCAGGTTGCCAACATGGCACAACTGGGTTTCAACAATACTGCAGGCAACAACACGATCTGGAACGATACGATCAGCGGTGCCGGCTCGGTAGCAAAAAATGGTCTGGGTACCCTGACCGTGACCAATGACCAGACCTACACTGGCAGTACGGTAATCAACAACGGCGTCCTTGCGATTGGCGCCGTCGGCGGCCGCACCGGTGGGCTCGCGTCAGCGAATATCTCTGCCGCTTCCGGGACCGAACTGGTATTCAATCGTGTCGACGATACCAGTTTCGGTGGTCGGATCAATGCGACAGGCGGTTCGTTCAAGCTCACGAAAAACGGGGCAGGCGAACTGAGTTTGAATAACTATGCCGCCGCAATCACGTTACAGCTCAACGAGGGTACCGTTATTGCCAATGGAGGGCTGTTCAGCGACCAGATCCAGGGCACTGGTAAATTCGTGGTGAACCAATCTACGGCATCGGTTGCTCGCGCAATCGATTCTGGTATTCAAGTTGGCATCAACAATGGCGGCATACTGAATCTGGGCATGGGCCAGTACCTGACCACCGCAGCCAATATCCAGAATGATGGACGCCTTAAAACCGCCGGCAGTTCCGTGACACTCAGCGGCAATCTCAGCGGAAATGGCGTATTCGAAGCCGCAGGAACTAGAACCGTTCTTTCTGGAAATAATACCTTTGCTGGCACGACCTTGCTGAGCAGCGGCGTTCTCGAGCTGCGATCCACTGGTGCATTGGGTACGAGTGGGGCAATCAGCTTCAACGGCGGCACGCTCGAGTTTAGCGCAGGCAACAAGAATGATTATTCGGCGCGCATTGCAAACGAGAGCAAGGTGTCAATCGATACGGCTGGACAGGCAGTGACGTTTGCTACGGGCCTGACCGGTAGTAGCGCGACCTTCGTCAAAACCGGCGCCGGCACCCTGACCTTCACTGGCGCCAATACCTACCTCGGCAAGACCACGGTAGCAGGCGGCAAGCTGGCCGTCGGCGACGGCGGCACGAGCGGTGCGCTGGCCTCAAGCACCGTGACGCTGAATAGCGGTGCAACGCTGGAGTTCAACCGTTCCGACGCCAGCACCTTTGGGGGAATCATCAGCGGCCCGGGCACACTGGTGAAACAGGGCGCTGGCATGCTCCAGCTGAGGGCCAGCAACAGTTTTACCGGCAAGACCGAGGTGCTCGACGGCGAACTGCGCAGCGCGGGCCTGGCTGTCTCGGCGGTCCGCGTCGCCGCCGGCGCCATCCTGACCGGCAACGACCGGGTCGGCGCCCTCAACGTGGAAGGCCTGCTGAATGCGGCGGCCGGCATCGGCAAGCTGACCGCCGCCAGCGCCACCTTCGCCGCCGGCTCGATCTTCCGCTGGGAACTGGGCGACGCGGCCGGCGCCGCCGGCACCGGCTACGACACCTTCGCCACCACCGGCGCGATCACCTTCGGCGCCGGCGCCGCCAGGAAGACGATCCAGCTGGCCATTCCCGGCGTCGACGGCAAGCTGCTTAATTTCGATACCGGCATCGACCACAGCTTCACGCTGATGACCGCGACCCTTGGCTTGACGAACATTGACCTGGCCGCCTTCGACATCGATGCGAGCGGCCTGGGCCTGGACAGCCGTCGTGGCAGCTGGACGCTGAGCAACACCACCAATATGCTCATGCTGAACTACATCGCGACACTGCTGGAAGAAGGCGACCTGCCGGAACCGGCGACGGCGCTGATGTTCTTGACCGGCCTGGCCGGCGTCGGCGCCTCGCTGCGCCGCCACGGCGCGCGCAAGGCTGCCTGAGGAAGGGAAGAACATGCTGTCGAAAGCGCAGTATTGGATCCTGACCGCCTGCGGCGTGCTGGCCCTCGGCCTGACGGCCGCCAACCTTTGGCTGTACGCCGGCATGCGCAGCATGGCCGGCGAACTGGACCAGCGCCAGCTGTACGTTCAGCAGGGCGCGCAGCTGGGCGTGCTGTACCAGGACATCGCCAAGTCGCTGGCCGAGATGGCCTTGCGCAGCAATGACGACAAGCTGATCGCCATGCTGGCGGCTCAAGGTATCCAGGTCAACCCGGCGCCTGCAACCCCCGCCAAGGAAACGCGATGAACACGCAAGCTGGCACCAAAAATGTGTTCCTGCCAGCGTTGCTGCTGGCGCTGGCCGGCCTCGGCACCCTGGCCACGCTGACCCACCAGTACCTGGTCGAGCGCGAGCTGCTGGCGGCGCGCCTGGCCGCCTCCGGCGCGCAGGTGAACGAAGCACGCCGCGTGCGCGCGGCGCTCGATTCGCTGGCGTCCGCGACCAAGGCCCTGGCCGTGGAGGGCAATCCCAACGCACGCGCGCTGGTCGACGAGCTGCAACGGCGCGGCGTGACCATCGACCCGTCCAAGGCCGCCCCGGCGGCACCGGCCGCGCCACGCTGAGAATCGATTTCCACCACGGGTGGGGGTCCCGCCGAAGAGGGAGGCATCCTAGAATTGCTCCCATCAGAACAATTCTAGGAGCCACATGAAACTCACCCGGATCTTCGCCGCCGCCTTCGTCGCCCTCTTGCTGTGCGCCACCCACGGCGCCAATGCGGCCGAGCCGGAAGAGCGCTTCCAGCTCACGCCGGCCCTGCTGGCCAAGCTGAAGGCGGCTACGCCGGAGATCAAGACACTCGACAAAGCCGACGACGAAGACGAGGGCAAGGGCGGCAAGGGCCGCAACCTGTCCGCCACCGATTTCATGAAGGTGCTCGACAAGGAGCCGCGCGCCAGGGCGGTGCTGGCCAAGCATGGCATCAGCACCCGGGAATTTGCGATGAGCACCTACGCGATGATGCATGCCGGGATGTTCGTGGCGCTCGAACCGAGCATGAACAAGAAGCAGGCCGCCGAGATGCTGGCCGGGTTCACCCGCGAACAGCAGGCCAACGTGGCGCTGCTGCGCAAGACCGACCTGAGCGCCTTCAGCAAGTAGTGCCGGGACAGGCCTGCCGTATGCCTATGCGGGCCGCATGAATCGTGCGCTGGACGGGCCCTGCCGGGTGGGCGATAGTAAAGGTCTTCCCACCTTCGCGCATCCACCATGGCTTTTTCACATCCGGCGTCGACCGCCGGCCTGAACCTGAGCGGCACCGACGGGCCTGACACGCTCGAGGGCGGGCCGCTCGATGACGTCTTGCTCGGCAACGGCGGCAACGACACCCTGCGCGGCGGCGACGGCGACGATCGCCTGGAAACAACCGGCCCCGGACGCAGTCTGCTGTTCGGCGATGCCGGCAATGACGTCTTGATTGCCAGCGGCGGCGACAGCGCGCTGGATGGAGGCGCCGGTGACGACCGCTTCGGCATTTCCGACTTTCCCGACATGTACGGCCCGAGCACGGTGGAAGCCTGGGGCGGCGAGGGCAACGATTCGTTCTCGGTCGACATCATACAGCGGCAAACCCGCGTTTTCCTGACCGGCGGCAGTGGCACCGATACCTATGCATTGAGCGGCGGGCCGCAGGCGGCCGTGCCGATCGTCACCGATTTCGCGGCCGGTGCGGGCGGTGACCTGATCGACTTCACGGCCGCGGCCGTGCCCACCGTCGGCAATCCCTTCGCCGCCGGCGGCAGCGCCCGGCTGGTGCAGCGCGGCGCCGATACCGTGCTGCAGCTGCAGCTGTGGAGCAAGCCCGATTCGTCCGATTTTTACGATGCCCTGGTGCTGCGCAACCTGAGCGCGGCCACGCTGCGTGCGCAGAACTTCGTCCTCGGCTTCAATCCGGACGGCTCGTCGACCGGCCAGTCCTTCAGCGGCACCGGCGGCGCTGACCTGATCAACGGCACCTGGCTCGACGACCGCATCGATGGCGGCGTCGGCAACGATGTCCTCAACGGCGCCATGGGCAACGATCATCTGCTGGGCGGCGAGGGCGACGACGTGCTCGACGGCGACCGCTATGCCGGCCCGCCGGCCGCCGGGAGCTTCGGGAATGGCCGTTCCGGCGGCGACGACGTGCTCGAAGGCGGCGCCGGCAACGACGTCCTGACCAGCGACTGGGGCAGCGACGTCCTGCTTGGGGGCGCGGGCGATGACTTGCTGAGCCTGGTCGGCGACTCGCGGCGCTCCACCCCCACGCTGCAGCACCTTACCCTGGACGGCGGCGACGGCCAGGACCATATCCAGATCATCAGCGTGCTGGGCCAGCAGATGGGGCTGACCATCCGGGGCGGTGCCGGCATCGACCGGTTCGAACTGGAGACGGCCCCTGCCAAGGGCGTCTGGACCATCGAAGACTTCCAGCCCGGCATCGGCGGCGACGTGCTCGACCTGGCCGGACGTTTCGGCTTCGCGCCGCAGAGCCCGTATGCCAGCGGCTACCTGCGCCTGGAGCAGCGCGGCGCCGACACGGTGGTCCGGGCCGACTACGACGGCCGGGGCAGCCGCTACGCCGAGGCCGACCTGGTCACGCTCAAGAACGTGGCCAAGGAAACGGTTGTCGCCGCCAATATCCGCAACGGCTGGGCGCCGGACGGCACGCCCTTCGTCCTGGGACCGCGAATCACCGGCACCGACGCCGCCGAGCGCATGGAAGGCGATGCCGCCTCCAACACGTTTTTCGCGGGCGCCGGCAACGACGTGCTGGTGGGGGGCGCCGGCAACGACATGCTGATCGGCGGCAGCGGCCTCGACACCGCGCTGTACGCCGGCAAGCGCGCCGAGTACGCGCTGCGCGACACTCGTTTTCTGGGCGAGGGGCCGCTGTTCGTTTCCGACCTGCGCCCCGGCAGCCATGACGCCATGGACCATGTCGAGGAGATCGAACGCCTGGTGTTCGCCGACGGCGCGCTGGCGCTGGACACCGGATTGAACGAGGTGGCCGGCCAGGCCTACCGCATCTACCGCGCCGCCTTCGACCGGGTGCCCGACGAGGCCGGACTGGGCTTCTGGATCGCCAGCATGGACCGTGGCGCCACGCTGCTGCAAGTGGCCGAAGGCTTCGTGCGCTCGGGCGAATTCACCGCCCTGTACGGGGCGGCGCCAAGCAACGCCCAGGTCGTCACCCGCCTGTACCAGAACATTCTGCACCGCGAACCGGAGCAGGCCGGCTACGACTACTGGCTCAACGCCCTCGACAGGAAGCTGGTCGACCTGCCGACTGTGCTGACCCAGTTCAGCCAGAGCGGCGAGAACGTCGCTGCGCTGGAATACCTGCTGTCCAGCGGCGTCCCCTACCAGCCCTACGGCGCCTGACCCGGTAACTCGACGACGTAAAAACGACAAATGGCCGCTGCTGCGGCCATTTCGTTTTAGGAAAAAATTGTCTAGCCGATCACGAAGCGTTTCGACGGTCCATTGCCGAGCGCCTGCCCGCTGGCGCCGTACATGCCGCCCGCTTCCGCGCCGGCCGGCATGCGCAGGGCGTTCAGGACGCCCTGGTTGTGGGCCAGCTGCCTGTTGATCAGCATGCCGTTGACGCGATTGAGTTCCTTGGCTTCGCGCGCCAGCCCCAGCAGGGCTTCCCACTGGCTGCGCGCTTCCTCGTTCCCGCCCACCGCCAGCCAGGGTTCCATGCCCGCTTCCGAGCCTTCGCAGCCGGCAGCGGCAAGCGCCGCGTGGCGCTGGGCCGACAAGTCGGCGAGCGCCTGCAGCAATGCATTCTTCTGGGGAGTCAAGTTTGCCAGCCCGTCGGCGTCGGCTGCGACCAGCAGCTGTTGTTCCTGTTTCATCAGCTCGATGAGCGCGCTGACGTGTTGCTGTTCCTGGGTGACGGTCGCGTTTGGACTAATGACTGGGCTGGTGAGCATGGGTTATCGCTTGCGTGAATGGAGCAGGTCGCGCACGGTGTCGAGCAGGCCGTCGGCGACTTTCTCGGAGTTGACCTGGAACTGGCCATCGGCGATGGCCATCTTGATGCGCTCGACCTTCTTGGTGTCGAACACCTGGTTGTTGCCGGCCACCGCGCTGGCCATGGCCTGACCGGCCGCGGACAGGCGTACGCTGTCGGTCGCCGGCGGGGTGGCGGCGCTGGAGGCAGTACTGGTTGCGGTCGTGGCCGCCTTGTCGGCGCCGCGGGCATTGCCGGCGCCGTTGGTGTTGGTCGGCTGAAGGCCTGGGTTGCTATTGAGCGTATCGTTGATTTTCACAGCATCATCCTTCTCTGTTCGGAGCGGAAACTCCGGTATCTGCATCGTGTATCGGCAAGGATTTCACAAACTTTAGTGCAGAAAAGGGCGGTCGATGAAAATATGCGAATGCGCTGAACGGATCAGATCGCTACCTCGATGATGCCGCCGGCACGGGCAGTGCCGCTCACGAGGGTGCCTGACCCGGTGCGCGCCTGGGCCACCTGGCCTTCGCCGGCATTGTTGATGGCGCGCGCCTCGGAGGACACCGAAAAATTCGTTCCCTTCGATACCAGGCGCACCGTCTGGCCCTGCTGCACCACCGGCTTCGACTTCAGGGTATCCATGCGCAGCGGCGTGCCGGCGGGGAGGGAAGCGGTCGGCGTGCGCCCGATGGCCTGGGCCATGTCGGTGATGATGCCGTTCGGCATGGCGGCGATGTCGCCCTTCATCATGACGAGCTGGCCGGCCTCGACCGGTGCTCCTTGCGCCAGCGGCACGGCGGCCGCGACGTAGTCGGCGACCACGTTGACCGTGGCCTGAATATACACCGTCCAGGAAGAAGGGGCGGTGCAGCGCACCCCGACCGTTGTTTTCCCCCACGCGCGCGCGCCCGGCTGCTGGAACGCTTGCGGCGCCGGACAGGCGGCCAGGCTGGTGCGCGGATCGACCTGGCCGACCTTGATCGCTACCTGGCCCGGCAGGCCGGCGGTCTGGGTCTGCAGGTATTGCTCGACAACCGCGCGCAGGGCCGGCAGGTTCTGGCGCTGTGCGTTGACGGGCTGCTGCGCGCTCGCGAGGGGCGCGGCGCAGGCGAGCAGGAGGGCGAGGAAGCGTTTCATGAGCAGAATGATTCGGGTAGATGCTGCCATTTTAGGCAGCGTGATTCCATAGTGAAACTTTGAATAGCCGGGGTTTGGCCGTCCTTATCGATCGATTGGGAGGGGCTGGCTGTCCGTATCATCGGTGCTGTCCCAACAAGTCTCGTCCAGGAGGCGGCATGCTCGGCAAGATCGACCAGTACCTAGGTTTCAATGAAACGGCCCTGTCCCTGCGCGCCCAGCGCCAGGAACTGCTGGCGTCGAACATCGCCAACGCCGACACCCCGAACTACAAGGCGCGCGACATCGATTTCGGTAGCGCCCTGCAGAACGCCCTGGCCGGCAAGACCGGGAATGCCGCCAACCTCGCCACGACCGCGCAGAGCCACATCGGCCGCGGCAAGCCGAGCGGCGACCTGCTGGCCAACGGCACTCCGGTGCTGTACCGCGGCGTGGTGCAGGGCAGCGTCGACGGCAATACGGTCGACATGGACGTGGAGCGCAATCAGTTCGCCGACAACGCGCTGCGCTACGAAGCCGGCATCACGATGATCAACCACCAGATCAAGGGCCTGATGGCCGCGATCCAGGGCCAGTAAAGAGATAGCTCATGTCGCTCTTCAACATCTTCAATGTTTCCGGTTCGGCCATGAGCGCCCAGGCCCAGCGCCTGAACACCGTGGCCTCGAACCTGGCCAACGCCGACAGCGCCACCAGCCCCACCGGCGAAGCCTACCGCGCCAAGGCGGTCGTGTTCGAAGCCGTGCCCCAGCAGTCCGGCGCTACCGCGGTGCGCGTGCGCGAAGTGGTCGAGGACCCGTCCCCGCTCAAGCAGGTCTACGACCCCAAGCATCCGATGGCCGACGAGAAGGGCTATGTCTCGATGCCGAACGTGAACGTGGTCGACGAGATGGTCAACATGCTGTCGGCCTCGCGCTCCTACCAGACCAATGTCGAGACCATGAATGCGGCCAAAACCATGCTGTTGAAGACCCTCACCCTGGGCCAGTGATTCCACAGGAAGTAATCCATGACCACCGTATCCAACAGCCCAGGCGCACCGGCAGGCATCAACGAACTGATGTCGACCATGAATCCGAAGAAGCAGGAAGTCGACAGTGTCCAGGCGGACACCGACAAGTTCATGACCTTGCTCGTCACCCAGCTGAAAAACCAGGATCCGTTGAACCCGCTCGACAATGCCCAGGTGACCAGCCAGCTGGCGCAACTATCGACCGTTACCGGTGTTAACAAGCTGAATGCAACCCTGGAGTCGCTCAAGTCGAGCTACCAGTCGGCCGAAGCGATGCAGGCCACCAACCTGATCGGGCATGGCGTGCTGGTGGAAGGCAATGCCCTGACTCTGCAGCAAGGCAAGGCCATCCTCGGCGTCGAAATGGGCAGCCCGGCCGACAAGCTGCAGGTGATCGTCACCAGCAACAAGACCGGCAAGGAAGTCGCCACCATCGAGCTCGGTCCCCAGCAGGCCGGCGTGGTGCCGCTGGCCTGGGACGGGGTACCCGACCCGAACCAGCTCGACGCCGACGGCAAGCCGGTGGCGCTGCCCGACGGCGGCTATACCTACAGGGTAGTGGCGCTGCGCGGTGGCGAAACCCTGCCTGATGCGAAAGCGCTGTCCTTCGACAGCGTGACCAGTGTCACGACCAACGCCAAGGACGGCATCCGGCTGAACCTGCCGGGCAAGGGCGCCGTCACCATGGCCGATATCAAACAAGTCCTGTAAGCCGAGCCGCTTACTTCATTCATCCAGGAGTACACCATGTCTTTCCAACAAGGCCTGAGCGGCTTGAACGGCGCAGCCAAATCCCTCGACGTGATCGGCAACAACATCGCCAATGCCAGCACGGTCGGCTTCAAGGGCGCCACCACCCAGTTCGCCGACGTGTATGCCAATTCGCTCAGCGGTGCGGGCGGCGTCAGCGCCGGCATCGGCGTGAAAGTGGCGGCGATCGCCCAGCAGTTCTCGCAGGGTAACGTCGAGTCCTCGAACAATCCGCTCGACATGGCCGTCAACGGTCCCGGCTTCTTCCGCACCGAGACCCCGGGCATGATCCAGTACACCCGCAACGGCCAATTCTCGCTCGACAAAAACGGCTACATGGTCAATGCCCAGGGCGCCAAGCTGACCGGCTATGGCCTGAACGCGAACGGCCAGCTGGCGGCCGGCGCCCCGGTCCCGCTGCGGATCGATACCGCCGACCTGGAGCCGGTGGCGACCGAGAAGATCGAGATGCAGCTGAACCTGGATTCGCGCAGCCTGCCGCCGACCACGCCCAACTTCGACGTCAACGATCCGACCAGCTACAACAGGCAGACGCCGATCAGCGTGTACGACACGCTCGGCAATCCGCACGTGCTGTCGACCTATTATGTGAAGACCGGTCCCGGCACCTGGAACGTCCACGCGGCCAATGACGGCGTCGAGGTCAACGCGCTCAAGGCGGCTGCGGCCGCGACCGGTACCGGGCCGACCTTCACCGCCGTCAATGATGCCCGTGCCGCCTGGGAACTCGCGTCCAAGGCAGTGCCGCCGGTCGTGGCGGACATGACGGCGGCCCTGCAGGCCTATGCCACTGCCGCGTCCGCCATGGTATCGGCGGCCGCCGGCACCGGCGGCGCGACGGCTGCCAACCAGACCGCGATCCAGACCGCCGCGGCCAATGCCGCGATCGTGCCGGGTGCGACCCCGCAGCAGGTGGATGCTGCCATGACCAAGGCGATCCAGGTGCCGCCGGCGGTACTCGGCACCCTGCGCTTCGACAACAGCGGCAACATGAACAAGCTGACCACCGCTCAGGCCGGCAAGTTCAACTATGACGTGCCCGTTTATCCGGATACCGGTGCGCAAATGACCCTGCCGCTCGTGATCGATTTCGAAGGCACTACCCAGTATGGCATCGCCACCAGCGAGAAGAAGCTGACCCAGGACGGCTACTCGCCGGGCACCCTGCAGCGCTTCAGCGCCGGCGCCGACGGCATCATCCTCGGCCAGTACAGCAACGGCCAGACCCGGCCGCTGGGCCAGGTGGTGCTGGCCAACTTCGCCAACCCGAACGGGCTGGAGTCGCTTGGCAACAATGCCTGGGCCGAATCGGCCAACTCGGGCGTGCCGCTGTCGGGCACTCCGGGCTCGGGCAGCATGGGCGCCCTGCAATCGTCGGCTGTGGAAAGCTCGAACGTCGACCTGACCGCCGAACTGGTCAACATGATCACCGCCCAGCGCGTCTACCAGGCCAATGCGCAGACCATCAAGACCCAGGACTCGGTGCTGCAGACGCTGGTGAACCTGCGCTGATCCGCTTGAACGGCGACCAGGGAACCAGGAGAGAATAGATGGACCGCTTGATCTACACGGCCGCCAGCGGCGCCAAGCACATCCTCGAGAAGCAGGCCACCACCTCGAACAACCTGGCCAATGTCAATACCACGGGCTTCCGGGCCCAGATCGACATGTTCCGGGCAGCGCCGGTGCAGAGCGAGGGCTTGCCGACCCGCGCCTTCGTGGTCAACTCCACGCCGGGCGCCAACTTCGCATCGGGTGCGCTGCAGGTCACCGGGCGCGAGCTCGACGTGGCCGTGAAGGGCGAAGGCTGGCTGGCGGTGCAGATGGCGGACGGTACCGAAGCCTATACCCGCAACGGCTCGCTGCAGATGAGCCCGAACGGCATCCTGACCACCGCCGGCGGCGTGCCGATCGCCGGCGAGGGCGGACCCATCACGATCCCGCCGGACGCGAGCATCGCCATCGGCGGCGACGGCACGATTTCGACCATGTCACGGCTGGAGCAGCCGGCCGTACCCGTGATCCTGGGCCGCATCAAGCTGGTGAACCCGCCGGATGCTTCCCTGGTGCGCGGGGACGACGGCCTGTTTCGCATGCGCGACGGCAGCGCGGCCGACGCCGACCCGGCGGTCAGGGTGGCCGGCGGCGCGCTCGAGGGCAGCAACGTGAGCGCGATCGATTCGATGGTCGACATGATCAGCCTGGCACGTTCCTTCGACACCCAAATGAGCCTGTTGAAGAACGCCGAGAATAACGCCGCGAAAGCCACCCAGATCCTCGCTTTGAATTGATAGTTGCTGCAGCATAATTCTCCTGTCAGTGGCGGCATCCGTCTGCCGCCCCAAGGAGAATCCCATGATCCGTTCGCTGTTCATCGCCAAGACCGGCCTCGAAGCGCAACAAACGAACCTCGACGTCATCACCAACAACCTCGCCAACGTCAGCACGACCGGCTTCAAGCGTTCGCGAGCGGTGTTCGAGGACCTGCTGTACCAGAACGTGCGCCAGCCCGGCGCCCAGTCCTCGCAGCAGACCAACCTGCCTTCGGGCCTGCAGATCGGTACCGGCGTGCGCGCCGTGGCGACCGAGCGCATGTTCACCCAGGGTAATCCGCAGCTCACCAGCAATCCCAAGGACGTCATGATCAACGGCACCGGCTTCTTTCCGGTGCTGCTGCCGGACGGCACCCAGGCCTATACCCGCGACGGCTCGTTCCAGAGCGACGCCAACGGCCGCCTGGTGACGTCCAGCGGCTACGCGGTGGAGCCGGCCATCACGATCCCGGCGAATGCCGAATCGATCACCGTCGGGCGCGACGGCACGGTATCGGTCAAGCTGCCGGGGAGCGCGGCGCCGACCCAGGTCGGCTCGCTGCAGCTGGCCACCTTCATCAACCCGTCCGGCCTGGAGTCGCGCGGCGAGAACCTGTATGTCGAAACGGGCGCCTCGGGCAACCCGAACCTGAACGTGCCCGGCACCAATGGCGCCGGCGTGCTCATGCAGGGTTATGTCGAATCGTCGAATGTCAACGTGGTCGAGGAAATGGTCGCCATGATCCAGACCCAGCGCGCCTACGAGATCAACAGCAAGGCCATCACCACCTCCGACCAGATGCTGCAGAAACTGGCCCAGTTATAAACATGAAAACGATTCTCGCCACCCTCGCGCTGCTGGCCCTGGCCGGCTGCTCGACCACCCCCAGCACCATCGTCCAGGGCCCGCTGTCGACGCGTCCGATGCTGGCGCAGGCCGCGCCAGCCCAGGATGGCGCCATCTACAACGCGAACAGCTACCGCCCGATGTTCGAAGACCGCCGCGCGCGCCACATCGGCGACCTGCTGACGGTGAACATCACCGAGCGGACCTCGGCCGGCAAGTCGGGCGCCAGCACCGGCAGCAAGTCGGGCAGCGCCGAATTCTCGGTCCCGGGACCGCTGCAGCGCCGCCTCGGCGCCGGCGTGGGCCTGGACGGCGCCACCAAGTTCGCCGATGCCGACACCCAGAGCGCGTCGAACAATTTCTCGGGCACGATCGGCGTGACCGTCACCGAAGTGCTCCCGAACGGCAACCTGATCGTGGCCGGCGAAAAGCAGGTCGCCATGAACAAGGGCATCGAGTTCATCCGCTTTTCGGGCATGGTGGCTCCCGACACCATCCAGGCCGGCAACATCGTGTCCTCGACCGTGATCGCCGATGCCCGTGTCGAGTACCGCACCAACAGCCGGGTCGACCGCGCCGAAGTCAGCAACATGCTGTCGCGCTTCTTCCAGTCGATGCTGCCGTTCTGAGGATGACCATGCGCGCCAACACGATCTTCATCGCCGGCCTGTGCCTGGCCCTGCTGGGCGCGGCGCCGGTCGCCCGCGCCGAGCGCCTGAAGGAACTGGCCAGCATCGCCGGCGTTCGCGAGAACCAGTTGTCCGGCTATGGCATCGTGGTCGGCCTGGACGGCACCGGCGACCAGACCAGCCAGACCCCGTTCACCGTGCAGTCGATCATGGCGATGCTGCAGCAAAAGGGCGTCAACCTGCCGCCCGGCACCACGCTGCAGCTGAAGAACGTGGCAGCCGTGATGGTCACCACCTCGTTGCCGGCTTTCGCCCAGCCCGGCCAGACCATCGACATCACCGTGTCGTCGATCGGCAATGCGAAGAGCCTGCGTGGCGGCACGCTCCTGATGACGCCGCTGCAAGGCGCCGACGGCCAGGTGTACGCCATGGCCCAGGGCAATGTGCTGGTCGGCGGCGTCGGCGCCCAGGTGCCCGGAGCACAGGTACAGGTCAACCACCTGGCGGTAGGCAAGGTTTCCGCCGGCGCCACCGTCGAGCGGGCGGTCCAATCGAATCTGGGGGCGGACAACCAGATTCGTCTCGAGCTGAAGCAGACCGATTTCTCGACCGCGGCGCAGGTCGTGGAGGCCATCAACGACCAGTTCGGCGCCGGTATCGCCACCGCGCTCGACGGTCGCGTGGTGCGCGTGCGCACGCCATCTTCGAGCGACCAGCGGGTGGCCTTCATCGGGCAGCTGGAAAACATCGACATCCGCCGCGGCAAGGATGCGGCCAGGGTGGTCATGAATGCCCGCACCGGCTCGGTGGTGATGAACCAGGCCGTGATGCTCGACGACTGCGCGATTTCGCACGGCAACCTGACCGTGACGGTGGGCAGCGACACGGGCGTCAGCCAGCCGCCGGCCGGATCGCGCGGCGCCACCGTGGTCACCCAGAGCCCCAGCGTGCAGGTCAAGAAGGAGCCGGGGCGCGTGATCATGCTCAAGGGCGGCGCCTCGCTGGCCGAAGTGGTCAAGGCGATGAACGCAATCGGCACCACCCCGCAAGACCTGCTGGCGATCCTGCAGGCGCTCAAGTCCGCCGGCGCGCTGCGCGCCGAGCTCGAAATCATCTGACCGTCGTCCGGACCGCATACCATGATCGGCTCTCCGTCCACTGACCTGACCAGCAAGTTCGCGCTCGACACCAAGGGCCTGGGCGAGCTCAAGCAATCGGCCAAGGCCGGCTCGCCCGCCGCGCTGAAGGAGGCCGCGACCCAGTTCGAAGCCATGTTCATCAACATGATGATGAAGAGCATGCGCGATGCGACGCCGCAGGACGGGATGCTGGATAACCAGCAGACCAAGATGTTTACCTCGATGCTGGACCAGCAGATGAGCCAGAACATGGCCAAGCGCGGCATGGGGCTGGCCGACGTGCTGACCCGCCAGTTGAGCGCGAACCAGCTCGGCGCCCAGGCATCGGCCATCGGCGCGGGTGCCGGCGAGGCCGCAGTCCAAGGCATGGATGCGGCCGTCATGATGCGCGCCGGCGCCGGTCAGCCGAGCGCGCCGGCGCTGCCGCCGACCACCGCCAGCGGCCGGGTGCAGGCGCCGCACGTGCGCGCCTTCCAGGAAAAGATGCACGTCCACGCGGCCGAGGCCGAACGCGCCACGGGGGTGCCGGCCAAGTTCATGCTGGGCCAGGCCGCGCTGGAAAGCGGGTGGGGCAAGCGCATGATCCGGAATAGCGACGGCAGCAACAGCAACAATTTGTTCGGTATCAAGGCCGGCCCCGGCTGGAAGGGCAAGGTCGCCACCTCGGTGACCACGGAGTATGTCAACGGCCGTCCGCACACCAGGGTAGAGCGCTTCCGCGCCTACGACACGCCGGCGGACTCGTTCAAGGACTACGCCAACATGCTGGCCAAGAATCCCCGCTACGAGAAAGTGCTGGCCAGCGGCGCCGACGCCAGCGCCTTCGCCCACGGCCTGCAACGCGCCGGCTATGCGACCGACCCGCAATATGCCGCCAAACTGACCCGCATCATCAAGCATTCGCTCGCGTAAGCATGGCCTGGTCAAGTTTTTGGAAAAACTGCCGTTGATAGAATAGTCAGAGAAAGAAACGCCCATGTCCCTCCTCAGCATCGGTAAAAGTGGCCTGTTCGCCGCCCAGGCGGGCTTGAGCACGACCGGCCACAACATCGCGAACGCGAACGTCGCCGGCTACAGCCGCCAGGTGGTGGTGCAGGCGAGCGCACCGATGCTCGACCAGGGCGTCGGCTTCCTGGGCACCGGTACCCAGATTTCCCAGATCAAGCGCTACAGCGACGAATTCCTCAACGGCCAGGTGCGTACCGCCCAGGCCGGCGCCAGCGCGCTGGACGCCTACTACAGCCAGATCCGGCAGCTCGACAACATGCTGGCCGACGCCAGCGCCGGGCTGTCGCCGGCCCTGCAGGAATTCTTCAGCGGCGTGCAGGACATGGCGGGCGACCATGCCTCGGTACCCTCGCGCCAGGCCATGTTGTCGGGAGCGGAAGCGCTGGCCAGCCGCTTTCAGGCACTCGATGGCCGCTTCCAGGAAATCCGCGAAGGCGTCAACAACACGATCCAGACCAACGTCTCGACGATCAACGCCTATGCTTCGGAAATCGCGGACCTGAACCGCCAGATCAGCAGCTTTTCTGCGAACGACAGCAAGGCGCCGAACGACCTGCTGGACAAGCGCAACCAGATGGTGCTCGAGCTGAATACCCACGTAAAGACGAGCGTGCGGGCCGGCGACAACAATACCCTGACGGTCTCGATCGGCAATGGGCAGCCGCTGGTGGTAGGCGAACAGACCTTCCGGCTGGCGGCGGTCAGTTCGGCCTTCGACCAGTCGCGCCTGGAAGTCGGCTACGTGGTCGGCGGGAGTGTCGTGCCCCTGGGCGACGCCGCCATCTCCGGCGGCGAGCTCGGCGGCGCCCTCGAGTTCCGCAGCAAGACCCTCGATCCGGCCCAGAGCGCACTTGGCAAGGTCGCGATCGGCATGGCGCACGAAGTCAATGCCCAGCATCGTCTTGGCCTGGACCAGCGCGGCAATCCAGGCGGCAACTTCTTCAACGTGAGCAAGGCCTGGACCGGCGCCCACGAGCGCAATGCCGCTACCAGCGATACCGAGGTCGAGGCGATCGTGAGCGACCCTTCGCAGCTGGTCGACAGCGACTACGAAGTGCGTTACGACGGCGCCGGCTTCGACGTGGTGCGGCTGTCCGACAAGAAGGAAGTGATCTCGAACTACGTACCGGATGGCTTGCCGGTGGGCGCCGACGGCATCGCGTTCACGATCACCTCCACGATGGCGGCCGCCGGTGACCGTTTCCTGGTACGTCCGACCATCGCCGGCGCCGCCAACTTCAATACGCTGGTCAAGGATCCGGCCCTGATCGCCGCCGCGGCGCCGGTGGCTACCAGCGCCGCGGTGACCAACAGCGGCAATGTCAAGATCAGCGCCGGCAAGGTCGATGCGACGTTCCTGGCGACCCCCCCTACGTTGCCGATCAACCTGTCCTACGACAGCGTCACCGGCAACCTGAACGGGTTTCCCGCCACGATGCAGGTTGACGTGGTCGACCGCAACGGCGTCGCCAAGCCATCCTACCTACCGCCGGTGGCTGGCGTCGCCTTCGAAGACGGCGCCACCTATACCGTGGGCGGCGTCAGCTTTACCCTGAACGGCAAGCCGTCCAGCGGCGACAAGTTCGCGATTACCGGCAACAGCAGCGGGGTCGGCGACGTGCGCAACATCGGCCTGGTGGCCGACCTGCAAACCAAGAACATTTTCAGCGGCAACAATGCCACCCTCCAGGGTTCGTATGCCCAGCTGGTCAGCACCGTCGCCAACAAGACGCGCGAAGTGCAGGTCACTGGCGCAGCCAGCAATACCCTGCTGGCCCAGGTCCAGACCTCGATGCAGGACGTATCGGGCGTCAACCTGGACGAGGAGGCCACTAACCTGATCAAGTACCAGCAGGCCTACCAGGCCGCCGGCAAGATCATGCAGATCGCCGGCACCATCTTCGACACCTTGCTGTCGATCGGCCGATAACGAAGGCGGAGATCCACCATGCGCATCAGTACCCTCTCGATCTACGGCAACGCGACCAGCCAGCTCAATTCCCTGCAGAGCGCGCTGGCGCGCACCCAGGAGCAGCTGGCCACCAACCGCCGTCTCGTGGCGCCGTCGGACGATCCGATCGCATCGGCGCGCGCGTTGCAGGTCAGCCAGTCGCTGCAGATGAACGACCAGTTCGCCACCAACCGCTCGGCAGCGCGCTCGGCGCTGGGCATGACGGAAGGAGCGCTGCAGGACGCCGGCAACCTGGTGCAGAACATCCAGGAACTGGCGGTGCGCGCCGGTAGCGGCATCCTGCAGCCGAGCGACCGCGAAGCCCTGGCCACCGAGCTCGAAGGCCGGCTGGCCGACCTGATGGGCGTGGCCAACAGCAGCGACGGCAATGGCGGCTACCTGTTCTCGGGCTACCGCACCACCACCCAGCCCTATGCCAGCGTCCCAGGCGGCGCGCGCTACGACGGCGACCAGGGCCAGCGCCAGATGCAGGTGGGGGCCTCGCGCAAGATTCCGCTGTCGGTGCCGGGCAGTACCGTTTTCGATGCCAATCCGACCGGCAATGGCCGCTTCCAGACCCAGGCGTCGGCCACCAATATCGGTACCGCCGTGATCTCGACCGGTTCCGTGACCGGGCCGGCCGGCCCCGGCGGCTACAATTTTGCAGTGAGCTTTTCCGGTCCAGGCAAGTTCGATGTTTCCGATACCTCGGTGACGCCGCCGACGGTCATCCTGCCCAACCAGACCTACACGCCGGGCGCCGCCATCGTCTTCGGCGGGGTGAGCATCGAAATCAAGGGCAGTCCGGCCGCCGGCGATACCTTCACCATTGCCCCGAGTGCCAAAGAATCCGTGTTCACCACGGTCAGCAACATGATCACGGCCCTGCGCGCACCAGCCGACGACGCCGTCGGCAAGGCCGCGCTGGCGAACAGCCTGAGCACCGCACTGGGCAACCTCAGCGCAGCGCACGACAGCATCCTCACGGTGCGCGCCTCTGTTGGCTCCCATATGAAAGAACTCGAATATCTCGACAGCGCCGGGGACGACCTCGACATCCAGTACCAGGCGACCCTGTCGGACCTGGAAGACCTGGACATGGTGAAGGCGATTTCCGACTTTTCGCGCCAGCAGAGCACGCTGCAGGCGGCCCAGATGTCGTTCAAGACGATGTCCGGGCTGTCGCTGTTCAATTACCTGTAAGCCTGTGCGGACGGAGGGATCAAGCCGGCGCGAGCCGGCTTTTTCTTTGGAAGCTCAGCGGGGGCGGGTCGACAGGGCGACGATGGCGCTGCTGGCAGCCACGACGAGAGCGTCTTCGATCAGGCCGCTCCTGGTCTGTCCCATCTTCGCCATGGCCTGCTTGCGGCCGGCCAGAGTCAGGTAGGCGAGGGGAACGGCGGTGGCCACGGCGACGGCGGCGCCGGCCTTTTCGCGGCCCGGCTCGGCCAGCGCGGCGCCGGCGATACCGGCGCTCATCACCCGCGCCAGCAGGCCGAGGAAGACCGTGCGGTCCGGGGCCGTCTTCATCTTGTCGCCATAGAGTTCGCCGGCGCCCATGGCGAGGGCGCCGTACTTGAACAAAGGATGGTCCAGCAAGACCAGGCGTCCCGGTGTGTCGCGATTCGCGAGGCGCGCGGTGGCGATCGTGGCCATCGGCGTCATCGAACGGGCGCTGGCGACGGCGCCGATCAGGAAGGAAGGAAGCAGGCTGCGAATACCCATCGTGTGTTCCCTGTAGAAGTTGATGGCTCGACTGTAGCCGCTCTGGCGTGCATGTGTCGCCCGCGAGATACTTGCGCCCGGCGATGGTCAGCGCATTGCGATCGCGAGCCTGGGCCAGGACACGTGCCAGTCCCCGGAACGGATGCGCTCGAGATAGATGATTTCGAGGCCGTAAACGATGGCGTCGGCTGGACTACCAGGCCGAACAGGTCGCCCAGGCCGAAGGGCTCCCGGCAACGTCATTAGAACGGTATCTGCAGGACCGTCTTGCGTTTGCCAAACAGTCCGATGAGGACCAGAACGAGACTGAACAACATGAGCAGGACCACGATCCAGCGGTAACCCGGCTGCGCTTGCGGCAGGGCCCAGGCAAGGTAGCCGAGCGCCACGAGACCGATGCACACGTGTGCCGCACGCGCGACGCGTTCAAGTAGCGAACTGGACTTCTTCAAACGAAGTTCGATCATCTGCATCTCCCGGTTCAAGACAGGTGGAAAGCGTCGCCGCATGCGAGGCACGCGGCGGCGCTCACGCTTATTTGCCGATCAGCACCGGCTCGTCGAAGCCCAGTTCCTTCATGCGCGGCAGCTGGGTCTTGGCGTCGCCCACCACCACCCACACCATCCTGGACGGATCGAGGTACTTCTGCGACAGCGCCTGCACCTGGGGCAGGGTCATCGCCTTGACGACGGCTTCGCGCTGCTTGACGTAGTCCGGACGCCAGCCGTACTTGCTGATGTTGTCGAGCATGGTCAGCTTGGCCGCCGAGGTCTCGAAGGCGCGCGCGTTGCTCTTGATCAGGAAGTTCTTGGTGGTCTCCAGGTCGGCCGCCGAATAGGTCGGAGCGTAGTCCTGCAGCACCTGCTTGACCAGCTGGGTCGACTCGAGCGTGACGTTGCTGCGCACGCCGCTGGCGATCAGGAAGGGTCCGGCGCTCTTGCTGCCCTGGAAGCTCGAGTTGATGCCGTAGGTGTAGCCCTTGCCCTCGCGCAGCTGCTGGGTCAGGCGCGAGGCGAAGCCGCCGCCGCCCAGGATGTAGTTGGCGACGGTGGCCGGGTAGTAGTCCGGATCGGTCGCCGCCAGCGCGCGGTAGCCGATGTGCAGCACCGACTGCTTGGCGTCCGGCACGTCCACGAAATACACCTTGGCGGCAGGCTGGGCGCCGGCCGGCTTGGCTGCCGGCAGGGTCACCGGTTTGGCTTTCCAGGCGCGGCCGAGGTCGGCCAGCGGACGGGTCGCGGCGGCCTTCGGCAGGGCGCCGATCACGTGCATGCGGGCCACCGACGGCGACAGGTTGTTGCGATAATAGGCCTTCAGGTCGTCGATGCCGATCGCGTTCACCGTCTCGGCGGTGCCGAGGATGTTATAGGCGCGCATGTCGTCCTTGCCGTAGATCAGCTTGGCGAAATTGCGGTTCGCCAGGGCGTTCGGCTCGGCATCCTGCTGGCGGATCTGGCTCAGCACGCTCTGCTTGATGAGGGCGAACTCCTTCTCGTCCCAGCGCGGCTCGAGCAGGATCTCGCGCACCAGGTCCACGGTGGCCGGGTAGTTGCGTGCCAGGGTGGTCACAACAATGCGCACGTCTTCCGCGCGGGCGAACACGTTGATCGAGGCGCCCAGCTGCTGGATCGCTTCTTCCAGTTCCTGCGGGGTGCGCTTGGCGGTGCCCTGTGTCATCAGGCGCGCCATCAGGTTGGCCACGCCGACTTTCGACGGCTGGTCGAGCAGCAGGCCGCCGTCGACCGCGATGTCGAACTGCACCAGCGGCACCTCATTGTTCTCGATGCCGATCACGCGCATGCCGTTGGCCAGTTTGGCGTCCCACACCTGCGGCACCTTCACGCTCGGCGCCGCGCCGTAGGGCGGCTCCTTGCTGCGGTCGAAACTGGACGGGGTCTTCGGATAGGTCGCGGCGGCGCTGGCGTCGACCGCGTTCTCGGCGCCCTGCACGACCTTCTCTTCCACCACGTCGGCCTTGCCGGAACCGCTCAGGGCCAGGGCCAGCTTGCCTTTCGGGACGAAGCTGGTGGCGACATAGGGCTTGTTCTTGATGTAGGTGTCGTACACGCGGCGCACGTCGGCGGGGGTCACGGCCAGGGTCTTCTGCACGCCTTCCGTGACGCGGCCCGGGTCGCCGGTCAGGTAGTTGTATTCGGCCAGCATCGCCGACTTGCCGAGCACGCTCGACACCGAACTGTAGAAGCGGGTCTCGATGCCGGCCTTGATGCGGTTCAGGTCGCGCTCGGAGATGCCTTCGCGCTCGAACTTGGCGAAAGCCTTCTCGACTTCGGCCGCGACGTCGTCCAGCGGCTTGTTCTCGAAAGCGCGCACGCGCAGCATGAACTGGCCGGCCAGTTCGGCGGTCTGGTTGTACATCTGCACGCTGGGCGCGACCTTGGCGTTTTCCACCAGCACCTGGTAGAAGGGCGCGCGCTTGGTCTGCGACAGGTATTCGGCCAGCACTTCCAGGGCATACGAGTCTGGATGCAGGTCCTCGACCGTGGGCCAGGCCATGGTCAGCTCGGGCAGCTTGGCGAAGGTGTCCTCGTGGGCCAGCTTGACGGTTTCCTTGATCACGCCGGGACGCTTGGTCAGCGGCGGGATCGCCGCGCCGCGCTTGATCTCGGAAAAATACTTCTCGACCCATTGGCGTGCCTGCACGGGATCGAAGTCGCCCGCGATCACCAGGGTGACGTTGTTCGGCACGTACCACAGGCGGAAGAATTCCTTGACGTCGTCCAGGGTGGCGTTCTGCAGGTCGTCCAGCGAGCCGATCACCTGCCAGTTGTACGGGTGGTCCGCCGGGTACATGGCCTTGTGGATCACGTAGCGGGTATGGCCGTAGGGCGCGTTGTCGACGCTCTGGCGCTTCTCGTTCTTGACGACCTGCTTTTCCTTGGCCAGCACCGGATCGGTCACGGTATTGATGAACCAGCCGAGCTTGTCCGCTTCGGCCCAGATCATCTTTTCCAGCGCATCCTTGGGGACGGTCTGCAGGTAGTTGGTGCGGTCCGTCGACGTCGAGCCATTGGCGCCCGAGCCGCCGATACGCGCGGTCATCTTGTCGAGGCCGCCCTTGCCGAGGTTTTCCGATTCCAGGAACAGCAGGTGTTCGAACAGGTGGGCAAAGCCGGTGCGGCCGGCTTTTTCCCGCGCCGAGCCCACGTGGGCGGTCAGGTTCACCGCCACCACCGGATCGGAGCGGTCGATGTGGAAGACCACGTCGAGGCCGTTGGGCAGGGTGAACTTCTGGTAATCCACTTTCAGGCCGGCCTTGGACGCGTTCTGCGTCGGCTTGGTGGCGGCCTGGGCTGGAACCGCTGCGGCCGAGGCGAAACAGGCGGCCAGCAACAGGGGCAGGGGGGAAATCTTCATGCGATGGTGTCCTTACGATAGGGCGAACGGTCGGTGCGGCTTGCGATCTGGATAGTATTGCAATTTCCTGATTGCTACAACGTCAATGGGCGAGAACACTGGCCTCGTGCTGGCGGTAGGCGGCACTGGTGCGCGTGGCCTCGACCGCTTCCCACAGGCGCGCCGCCAGGCGTGGATTGCGACCGACCAGGGCGTGCGAGAACACCAGGTAGTAAGGCTGTTCGAGCAAGGGGATCGGTACCACTTCGAGCCGGCTGGCGAAAGGGCCGCGCATCAGGTTGGCCGTCGTATGGCCGCCCAAAGCGGCGCCGGCCAGGCGTCCGGCAACCAGCTTCTGCGCCAGCTCGTCAGAGCGCTGGCTGCCCTCGTCGGCCTGCACGCCGTGGGCGCGCAGGAAGTCGCCCACCGAATAGCCGAGCTGGAAGCCGATGCGGCCGTCCAGGTTGAGAAAGCGCTTGCCGTCCCAGTCGAGGCGGCTGCCGCGCGGGCGCACCAGCACGTAGGAATCGGTGTGCATGCGCATGGCGCGATTCGGATGCGGGTCGGGCGCGCCGGCGACCAGTCCGGGGAAGGCCCCTAGCGCCATGCGGTCGGGCTTGAAGCTGACGGTAAAGGCGCCGTCGACCTGATTGGCCTTGAGCTGCTCCAGGCAGCGCTTCCAGGGCATGCTCTGGTAATCGAAGCTGACACCGGTGCGCCGCGCGACTCCCGCCAGCAGGTCGAAGTTCAGGCCGGTGTGATCGAGGCTGCGCCAGGGACGCACCTCCTGGCGTTCGAAGCAGAGGGTGAGACGCTCGCCGGCGGCCTGGGCCGGCACCAGCGCAGACAGGCTGCACGCGGCGAGTGAAAGGAGAAAACGGCGCATCGGATATCGCTAAGCGGCATGTTGTCCGGACAACAGAAAGTATGCCACCGCGAATCGCTCAGCAACAGAGAATTGATGCGTTGGATGCGCAAACAACTACCGGGATTTGCCGGCGCCGGCGCGCAGCGCTTTCAGTTCCCGCGTCAGCCATTCATGGCTGGGCATCGGCTCCGCGCTGCCGCACTTGACCCGGTAGGGGCGGCCCGAAAAGCTGCTTTTCGAGGCCGCGGCCTCGATGAACTGCTCGGTGCTGGCCAGGGTCTCGCGGCGGCCCTCGATGTAGTCGAGCTTGCGCAACAGGTGTTTGCGGGCCTCGGCCGCGTCGTGCCAGCTGCCGTTGCGCTCGAACCGGCAGCCGGAGGCGCTCATCTTCGCCATCAGGCCGTCGATTTCGGTGCGGATGGCGGGCGGCGTCGGGGCCGCGCCGGCGCCGAGGCAGACGGCAGCAAGCAGGCTGCCGGCGAGGAAGTGGCGGATCGGCATGGCGTGGGTGCAGGCAACGAAGCTCATGCCTTACCTTAACCGAAAACGGGGCTGGGCTGCGCCGCCGATCAGCCCGGGGCGGGCCGTGGCGGCGTGGTCGCGGGCGGCGGCGGCGCGGCATTGCGCTGCAGGCCCGCGCGCGGCACCGCGCGTCCGGCCTCGATGCCTTCGTTGAACAGGTTCACGATCGGCATGCCGAGGTAGGGCAGGGCCAGGCTCAGGGTCAGGAAGCCCACGCCCAGGGTCACCGGAAAGCCGATGCCGAAGATGTTCAGCTGGGGCGCGGCGCGCGTCAGGATGCCGAGCGCGACGTTCGTGATGAGCAGGGCGGCGACGATCGGCAGCGACAGCTGCAGCCCGGTCGAAAAGATCTTCGATCCCCAGCGCGCCAGCTCCAGGGGCGCGTTGCCGGAAAAAGGCGTGGCCGAGATCGGCAGCGCATGGAAGCTTTCGGCCAGCGCCGCCAGCAGCACCAGGTGGGCGTTCACCGCCAGGAAGGCCATGGTTGCCACCAGCGTCAGGAACTGGCCGACGGCCGACGAGCGGCCGTGCGAATTCGGGTCGAAGAACACGGCAAAGCCCAGGCCCATGCTCATGCTGGCCACCTCGCCCGCGTACTCGATGGCGGCGAACACGACGCGCATCGCGAAACCCATCGCCAGGCCGATCAGGAGTTCCTTCACCAGGATCAGGATGCCGGCCCAGGAGCCCGGGTCGACCGCGGGAATCTCGGGCACGGTGGGGGCAATGACGGAAGCGAGCAGGACGCCGAGCGCGACCTTGATCGACATCGGCACGCCGGCATTGCCGAACAGCGGGGCGCTGGCGACCAGGCCGAGGATGCGCGTGAGCGGCCACAGCAGCCCCGCGATCCAGGCGTTCATCTCGCCGGTCGTGAGACTCAGCATCGCGGCGCTATCCGATCAGGCTCGGGATGCTGGTGAACACCCCGCGCATGTAATCGAGCATGGTCGCCAGCATCCAGGGCCCGGCCAGCACCAGGGCGATGAAGATGCCGACCAGCTTGGGGATGAAGGACAGGGTCGCTTCGTTGATCTGGGTCGCGGCCTGGAAGATCGAAATGATCAGGCCGATGATCAGGGCCACCAGCAGCAGCGGGGCCGCCACCATCAAGGTGACTTCCATCGCGGCGCGGCCCATGGTCATGACGGATTCCGGAGTCATGCGCGCTTTCCTAATAAAAACTCTGGGACAGCGAGCCCAGCAGCAACTGCCAGCCGTCGACGAGCACGAACAGCATCAGCTTGAACGGCAGCGAGATCACGGCCGGCGACATCATCATCATGCCCATCGCCATCAACACGGAAGCCACCACCATGTCGATGATCAGGAAGGGAATGAAGATCGCGAAGCCGATCTGGAACGCCGTCTTCAGCTCGCTCGTGACAAAAGCCGGGATCAGGACCCGTAGCGGCACGTCTTCCGGACCCTGCAGCGCGGGCGAGCGCGAGATCTTGACGAACAGCGCCAGGTCGGACTGGCGGGTCTGCTTGATCATGAATTCCTTGAGCGGCACCACGCCCCGGTTGAGCGCTTCCTGCATCTGGATCCGGTTTTCCTGCAGCGGTTGATAAGCCTCGGTGTAGATGCGGTCAAAAGTCGGGCCCATCACGAAGAAGGTCAGGAACAGCGCCAGCCCGACCATCACCTGGTTCGGCGGCGCGGTCTGGGTACCGATCGCCTGGCGCAGCAGGGACAGCACGATGATGATGCGGGTGAAGGCCGTCATCATCAGCAGCGCGGCCGGCAGGAAGGTCAGCGCGGTCAGCAGGATCAGGGTCTGAACCGGCAGCGAGTAGGCGGTGCCGCCGCCCGCCGCCGGGCTGGTGGTGAATGCCGGGATGCCGGGTTGGGCCAGGGCGGCCAGCGGCAGCAGCGCCAGGCCGGTCGCCAGCAGGAGTCGCTTCACAGCTTGGTTATTTTGCATTGCGGTTGTCGATCGTTTTCTTGAGCCACTCGCCGAAGCTGGCCGCCGGCGGTGCATGCTCCGCCAGCTGGGCTGGTACCTGTGCGCCTTCCTGGCGCGGCATGGTGGCAAGCGCGTTGACGCGTCCGGGCGAGGCGCCGACGACGATCCATTGGCCACCCACCTCGATCACCATGATGCGCTCGCGCCCGCCGATGTTGAGGCCGCCGACCAATTTGATGTTGGCATTCGCGCCCATGGCGCGCGGGCCATAGCGCTTCATGAACCAGGCCAGGGCCAGCAGCAGGCCCAGCACCAGCGCGAGGGCGAAGATGGTCTGCAGCAAGCTGCCGGCGCCGGGCGTGCTGGCTGCCGGCATTACAACCTGGGGCGGACGCTGGGCGGGCGCTGTGGCGGGCACGGTGGCCGGCTGGCCGGTGGTAGTGCCGCTCAGCTGGGGTTGGATTTCCTGGGTGGCAGGTGTCGGCAGCGCGATCGATGCAGTGGCCACAGGAGCGGCCTGTTGTTGCCGGGCAGGGGCGGGCGCATCGGCCGCGAGGGCGGCCATGGGCGCAAACATCAGCGTCGCCGCGATCCGTAGGGGTAATCCGATCCGGTGAACCGGATTACGCTTTGCTGCCCGCGCTACATGATCGTTGCAAGAGGTCATTTATTCAGTTTTCTGATCCGTTCCGATGGGGTAATGATATCAGTCAGGCGAATACCGAACTTGTCGTTCACGACCACGACCTCGCCCTGCGCGATCAGGCAGCCGTTGACCAGGACATCCATCGGTTCCCCGGCCAGGCCGTCCAGCTCGACCACGGAGCCCTGGGCCAGCTGCAGCAGGTTCTTGATCGCGATCTTGGTGCGACCCAGCTCCACAGTCAGCTGGACCGGGATGTCGAGGATGAAGTCGATGTCGTTCGGGGTGTCGTTGCGCGCACCCTTGTTCGAGAAATCCTTGAATACGGCCGCAGTGGCGGTACTTGCCGCAGCCTGCTGCTCGCGCTCCAGCGCGGCAGCCTCGGCGGCGGCCTGCTCGGCGATCGCCGCGCCCCAATCGTCGTCGAGCGCGCTCTGGTCGTCCTGGGTATCAGACATGGTGTTCTCCTTGGTCGTGGCGGCAGGCTGGGCCGCCATGACGCATTGCATTGATCATGTTTTGTTAAAATTCTCGCTGTTGGCGAGCAGCTTCTCGACCTTCAGCGCATACTGGCCGTTGAAGACGCCATACGTGCAATCCATCACCGGCACCCCGTCCACTGTCGCCTGCAGCATCTCCGGTACCGTGATCGGGATGATGTCGCCGACTTTCATGTTGAGGATCTCGTCGAAGTTGGCGCGGCCTTCGCCCAGCACCGCCACCAGTTCGACCTCGGCGGCCTGGATCTGCTGGGTCATAAGGCGCACCCAGCGCTTGTCGACTTCCAGCGCCTCGCCCTGCAGGCTCGAGGTAAGTGCGTCGCGGATCGGCTCGATCATCGAATAGGGCATGCAGAAGTGGATCTGGCCCGACACCGACCCCAGCTCGACCGTGAAAGTGCAGGACACCACGACCTCGTTCGGGGTCGCGATGTTGGCGAACTGCGTGTTCATCTCGGAACGGATGTATTCGAACTCGATCGGGTACACCGGTTCCCACGACTTGGCATAGGCCTCGAACACGATGTCGAGGATGCGCATGATGATGCGCTGCTCGGTCTGGGTGAAGTCGCGGCCTTCCACGCGGGTATGGAAACGGCCGTCGCCGCCGAACAGGTTATCCACCAGCAGGAACACGAGGCCCGGGTCGAACACCATCAGCGCCGTGCCGCGCAGCGGCTTCATGTGGATCAGGTTGAGGTTGGTGGGGACCACCAGGTTGCGGATGAACTCGCTGTACTTCGATACCCGCACCGACCCCACCGAGACCTCGGCGCTGCGGCGCAGGAAATTGAACAGGCCAACCCGCAGATACCTGGCGAAACGCTCGTTGATGATTTCGAGCGTCGGCATGCGGCCGCGGACGATCCGCTCCTGCGTCGCCAGGTTGTAGGTGCGAACTCCCGAGGTGTCTTCAGGCGCCGCAATGTCGTCCTGATCGCCGTTGACCCCCTTGAGGAGGGCGTCGACTTCTTCCTGTGAGAGAAAATTATCAGCCATGGTACGTCCAGCTTACTGGATGATAAACGAGGTAAATAATACGTCGGTGACGTCCTGCTCGTCGCCGTCCTTCTCGAAAGGCTCCTTGATAATCGCCTGGATCTCGGCGGCGAGCTGCTGCTTGCCTTCGACAGTGCTGATTTCCGATGACTTCTTGCCCGACAGGAGCAGCAGCACGCGGTTGCGCACGATCGCCATGTTGTCCTTGATGAGGGTCGCCTGCTCGGAGCCATCGACCTGCAGCGTGAACTGCACCTGCAGGTACTGCTCGCCATTCTCCGGCTGCAGGTTGACCGTGAAGGCCTCGACCGGCACGTACTCGGGCTTGGCGCTGGCGTCCTTCTTTTTCTTCTTCTTGGTTTCCTTTGGAGCCTCGTGCTCGGCAGCATCGCCGCCCGCATGCATGAAGTACCAGGCCGCGCCGCCGCCGCCGCCCAGCAGCAGCACGGCCGCCAGGGCGATCACGATCAGCTTCTTCTTCGAGCCGGCCGGCGCTGCTGCTGCGTCCGCCTTTAGGTCGGCCTTTGGTTTTGCGTTCGCCATTACGATGCCTCTATACTGCCTAAAAGAATGTGTCCGTCATTATGCATTATCGGGGGAAAGCCAAGTCCGCCAAGCCCTAAAAAGAGGGGATAACGGACGGCAATCCCGCCGATGTGTTGCGCCGCCGTGTTGACGGTTTGTTTACGCGAAGGTATCGACCAACCCGTTGTCGCCCAGGGCCACGGTGCGGGCAGCCGGCCGAGCGATGGCTTCCTCGTTCGCGGCGTCCGGCCCCGGTCCGTTGCCGAAGCCGCCGCCGCCATTGCGGCGCTCGCCATCCTGCTGCGCATGGCGCCCGTCAGGCATGCCTGCATCCACGGTGGCGTTACCGAGCGCGATGCCGCTTTCGCTCATCATCTCGCGCAGGCGCGGGATGGCGTTTTCCAGGGCCTGGCGCACTTCTTGCTGACTGGAGGAGAAGGCCACACTGGCGCCGTCATTGCTCACGTTGAGCACCACCTGCACCGGGCCGAGGTCCGGCGGATTCAGGGTCAGGGTCGCGGCCTGCTCCTTGCCCACCATGTAGACGATGCGCTGGCTGACCTGGTTGTCCCAGGCCTGGCTGCCGACCCGCGCCGGGATGCGGTCGGCCGGCACGGCGGCCGGGTTGGCCATGGCTTCCAGCTTCGATACCTGGGCCTGCAGTTGGGTGACGACCGGGACGGGGGCTTCGGCGGCGACGGCCTGCGCCTTGCTGTCGAGGCCCTGCGGCGCGAGCTTGCCGGCATCCGGCGGGACGGCCGCCAGGGCGGCGTTGTCGAGCCTCTTCGGCTGGGCGCCGGCGGACAGCTGGAAGCCGGCAGCGGCCGCGTCGCCTTGGGCGCTGGCAGGGGGCAAGGCAGGATCGGCCGGTGCGGCCGGCGCGCCGAGGCTGGCGAAGGCCGGCTGCAGGGCTGTCGCCTGCGGGTCCGCCGCGGCGGCCATGGGCAGGGTTGCGGCTGGCGCCGGCGCAGGGGGCGCCACCGGGACGGCGCCCGGCTCCGCCACTGGCTGGGTCAGGCTGGCCATGAAGGCGAGCATGTCGGTGACCGGCGTGGTGGCCGCCTCGGCCGCGGCAATGGCGGAATCCGTGGCTGCCGTAGCGGCATCCGCCTTGGCCGGATCGGCAGCGACCGCCGGCGCAGACAGGCTTGCGGCCGCGGCGGCCAGCGCATCGCGCAGGGCATCCGCGGAATCGACGGTTTCAGTGACCGCCGCCGCGGCCGCGGTCACGGCGTCCGCCTGGTCGCCGTCCTGGGCGCGCTTCGCTGCCTGCGCGGCCGGCTTGTGGGCGTCCTGCGCCTTGTCGGCGGCCTGCGGCTTGTGGGCGTCCTGCGCCTTGTTGGCGGCCTGCGGCTTGTTGGCGGCCTGCGGCCTGTCGCCGGCCGGCTGCCTGCCTGGGTTCGCCGGGCGGGCGCCCGGCGCGGCCGGTGCCGATGCCGGAGCGGACGCAGGCGTCGGCGCATTCGCCTGCTGGCGCTGGGCGATCTCGCGCGACAGCGTGGCGCCGAAAGCGCTGCCGTCCTTGTCCGGCGCGCCCGCCTGGTTGCGCTGGGCCTGGCCCGGCGCGTTGGCGCCGGAGACCTGGAAGGGGAGGGAAGTCGTCTGCATCGTCATGGTGAATTCACCGTTTGTAGCGGGCGCCACGCGCCGCATGGTCGTCCATCAGTTTCTGGTCGCGCTTGTTCTCGATGGCCAGCGCTTCGCTGGCCGCCCGTTCGCTCAGCGTGCGGTAGGACAGGCGCTTGCGCTCGCTTTCCTGCCATGCCTTCTTTTCCACGTCCGCCTTGTACTTCGCATGCTTGATCACTTCGCGCTGGCCGACGATGGCGTTGTCCAGCTTGCCAATGAAGGCGACGAAATTGTGGTACGAAAAAGGCGTGATGCCCGCCGCCTGGGCCGCGTCGAGCTTGCGCACATATTCGTCGCGGTAACCGTCCAGCATGACCAGCTTTTGCTCGGCCTCGTCGACCGCCTTGAGGGCGGCGCCCAGGCGCTTGGCGATCGCGTCGGAATCGCGCTGCGCCAGGTCGATCAGGGTTTCGAGAGCGGACAGGTTGGCCATAGTGGATCAAAGTATAGTTCCACCTGGCATCTTTCCATCACTGGAATAGAGAGGTTAATTGCCCCAAGCTTTCGAGCATGCCCGCGTTGTCGTGGATTTCCTGGCACAGGAAATGCTCGATCTGCTCGTGCTTGGCAATTGCCTGGTCCAGCACCGGGTCGCTGCCGGCGGCATAGGCGCCGACGCTGATCAGGTCGCGCGAGCGCTGGTAGCGCGAGTACAGCTGCTTGAGCTTGCGCGCGGCCAGCTGGTGCTCGTGGGTGGTAATGCCGTGCATCGCACGCGAGATCGACTGCTCGATGTCGATCGCCGGGTAGTGGCCGGCCTCGGCCAGGTGGCGGTTCAGGACGATGTGGCCGTCCAGGATACCGCGCGCCGCATCGGCGATCGGGTCTTGCTGGTCGTCGCCTTCGGACAGCACGGTATAGAAGGCGGTGATCGAGCCGCCGCCCTCGACGCCGTTGCCGGCCCGTTCGACCAGCACCGGCAGCTTGGCGAACACCGAGGGCGGATAGCCCTTGGTGGCGGGCGGCTCGCCGATGGCCAGGGCGATCTCGCGCTGGGCCATCGCGTAGCGGGTGAGCGAATCCATGATCAACAAGACATTCTTGCCCTGCTCGCGGAAGTGCTCGGCGATCGCGGTGGCGTAGGCCGCGCCTTGCAGGCGCATCAAGGGAGGGGCGTCGGCCGGCGCCGCCACCACGGCCGAGCGGGCGCGGCCATCCGGCCCGAGGATCTGCTCGATGAATTCTTTTACTTCCCGGCCGCGTTCGCCGATCAGGCCGACGACGATCACGTCCGCCGTGGTGTAGCGCGCGATCATGCCCAGCAACACCGATTTACCGACACCGGTACCGGCGAACAGGCCCAGGCGCTGGCCGCGGCCCACGGTCAGCATGGCGTTGATGGCGCGCACGCCCACGTCCAGGGTTTCCGAGATCGGCGCGCGGTCGAGCGGGTTAATCGGGCGCGCGTTCAGCGGACCGACTTCGTCGGTACTGAGCGGACCCTTGCCGTCCAGCGGGCGGCCGGCGCCGTCGACCACCCGTCCCAGCAGCTGCATGCCGACCGGCAGGTGGCGCGCGCGGTCGCTCGGGCGGCGGCGCGGGTGCTGCACGGTGCCGGGTTTCGGCAGGGCGGACTCGACCGGGAACACGCGCGAGCCCGGCACCACGCCCTCGACGTCGCTCTGCGGCATCAGGAACAGGCGCTCGCCCTCGAAGCCGACCACTTCGGCCTCGATCCGCTGGCCGTTGGCGACCGGAATGGTGCAGGCGCTGCCCACGGCCAGCTTCAGGCCCACGCATTCCATCACCAGGCCGGCCACGCGCGTGACCCGGCCCGAGACCTGCATCGGTTCGGCCAGGCCGACCAGCGAGTCGCAATCCTTGATGAAGGATTTCCAGCGGGCGGTGTGGTGGTCGGTAGTCGTCATGTCGTAGGGTGGTCGGCTCTGCCGACCGCGCGTTCAAATCACGTTAAAAAATTGACACACAGTGGTTGGCACACGTTCGTCGAACGCGCGGTCGGACAAGCCGACCACCCTACAGTTCAGTTGCCGAGCCAGTCGACGTTGGACTGCAGCGAATGGGTCAAGCGCGCCCAGCGCGCCTGCGCCTGCGCATCGATCTGGTTGCTGGCCGTATCGACCTTGCAGCCGCCGCGCGCGAGAAGGCTGTCCTCGACGATGCGCCAGCCACCCTTGATCAGCTCCTGGCCCATGGCCTGGCGCACGATCTCGGCGTCTTCCGGGTTCAGGCTGAGGGTGGCCGGCTGGGCCAGCACCGGCAGGTAGCCGATCGCTTCCTGCACCACCGGCAGGATCAGTTCCGGACGCACGTCAAACGCCGTGCGCACCATGCCGCGCGCCAGGCGCAGGGCCAGTTCCAGCACGTCGTGGGCGATGGTTTCGTCGGCCTGTATCACGGCGTCGCTGAAGGTCGCGGCGATCGAGCGCAGGTGTTCCAGCTCGGCCTCGGCTTCCTGCTGGCCGGCGCGCGCGCCCGCTTCAACCCCTTCGGCGTGGCCGGCGGCGCGGCCTTCCTGCAAACCTTCGGCATACCCCTCGGCGCGCGCCTGCTCGCGGATCGCTTCCAGTTCTTCCAGGGTCGGCAGTGCGACGTGGGGAACGATCTCGACCGGGTGCGCGACCGGTTGCGGTAGAGGCGGCGGCGCCATCGCGGCGCGGCGCGCCTGGGTGCTCGGGCGCTCGTCGCCAAACGAGGTCATTTCCCAGCGCTGGTAGGCGCTTTGCTGTTCCTTTGGAATCATCAGACGAACGAATCCTCACCCTTACCGCCCAGCACGATCTGGCCCTCGTCCGCCAGGCGGCGCACGATCTGCAGGATCTGCTTCTGCTGGGATTCCACTTCCGACAGGCGCACCGGACCCTTGGACTCCAGGTCTTCGCGCATCATCTCGCTGGCACGTTGCGACATGTTCTTGAAAATCTTCTCGCGCAGGTCTTGCGAAGCGCCTTTCAGGGCGATGATCAGCATCTCGGACTGCACTTCGCGCAGCAGCAGCTGGATGCCGCGGTCGTCGATGTCGATGATGTTGTCGAACACGAACATCTCGTCCATGATCTTCTGCGCCATGTCGTTGTCGTAGTTCTTGATGTTGTCCATGACCGCCGCTTCCTGCTCGCCGCTCATGAAGTTCAGGATCTCGGCCGCGGTGCGCACGCCGCCCAGCGACGACTTCTTGATGTTCTCGTTACCCGAAAGCAGTTTGGTCAGCACGTCGTTCAGCTCGCGCAGGGCGGCCGGCTGCACGCCGTCCAGGGTCGCGATACGCAGCACCACGTCGTTGCGCAGGCGGTCGGTGAAGTAGCCCAGGATTTCGCAGGCCTGGTCGCGCTCGAGGTGCACCAGAATGGTGGCGATGATCTGCGGATGCTCGTTGCGGATCAGTTCGGCCACGGACGGCGAATCCATCCACTTCAGGCTCTCGATGCCGGAAGCGTCCTTGCCGCCCAGGATGCGGTTGAGCAGCACGGCGGCCTTGTCGTCGCCCAGCGCCTTGGTCAGCACCTGGCGGATGTACTCGTCCGAATCCAGGCCGACGGTCGAGTGCACGTTGGTCTCTTCGACGAACGCTTCCAGCACCTTGACCACGTCGCCGTGCTGCACCGCCTTCATCTGCGCCATTGCGGCGCCCAGCTTGAGCACTTCGCGCGGCCCCAGGAACTTCATCACTTCGGCCGCTTCCGCCTCGCCCAGGGCCAGCATCAGGATCGCCGCCTGCTGTACGCCTTCCTTGTCCTTGTCACTCATTTGATCCCAACCATGCTTTCACGACGTTAGCCACGATACGCGGATCCTGGCGGGCCAGCTCCTGCGCCATTTCCAGGTTCTTGCGGTAACCCTGGTTCCTGCGTTCGACTTCCTGTTCTTCCAGTTCTTCCTCGGCGAGCTCGGCCGCCAGTTCTTCGGCGATTTCCTCTTCCACTTCCGGTTCCGGCTCCGGCGGCAGTGCGGTCACCTCGTCGAACTTCTTGATCGCCGGACGCATCAGCGGCAGCAGGATGCGGTAGTAGAGGAAGGCCAGCACCGCGAACAGCAGCACGTACTTGCCGATTTCCTTGGCCAGCGGCAAGTTGGCCGGGTCGCGCCACCAGTCCAGCTGCGGCAGCGCGTCGTCCGGCTTGTCGACACCGTCGAACGGGGCGTTGGTCACGTTCAGGGTGTCGCCGCGGCCTTGTGAGTAACCCATTGCCTGCTTGACCAGCTCGTTGATCTGGGCCACTTCGTTGGCCGCCAGGGGCTTGACCACGACCTTGCCGGTCTTCGGGTCGATCGAGCGGCGGTAGTTCACCACCACGCCCACGGTCAGGCGCTTGATGCCGCCCATCTGGCGCTGTTCGTAGCGGATGGTCTTGTCGACTTCGTAGTTGGTGGTCGCCTCCTTGCGGGTCGGGCCGGCGGCCGGGGCGGCGCCGCCTGCCGGCGGCTGGCCGTCGATCGGCGCGGTGGCCACGCCCGGCGGCTGGTTCGACAGCGCGCCCGGCACGCCCGAGGCGTTGGCGCCGGCCTGGCTCGATTCCGAGGTCTGCTGGCTGCGGATCGCCTGCGGTTCCGGCGGCGAATTCGGCTTGTACATCTCGGCCGCGGTATCGACCTGGGCGAAATCGATCTCGGCGGTCGCTTCGGCGCGCACGTTTTCCTTGCCGACCAGCGGGGCGATGATCGACTCGACCTGCTTGATGATGTTCTGCTGGACCTGCTCGACGTATTTCAGCTGGGTCGCGTCCAGCCCCTTGGCGCCGGCCTTGTTGCCGGTCTCCGACAGCAGATTGCCGGTCTGGTCGACCACGGTGACGTTGCCGATGGTGAGTTCCGGCACGCTCGAGGCCACCAGGTGGACGATCGCGCTGACCTGGCCCTGGTCGAGGGCGCGGCCCGGCTGCAGGTTGAGCAGCACCGAGGCAGTGGGCTTTTGCTGGTCGCGCACGAACACGGAGGGCTTGGGCAGGGCCAGGTGAACGCGCGCGCTGCTCACCGAACCGAGCGACTGGATCGAGCGCGCCAGCTCGCCTTCGAGCGAGCGCTGGTAGTTGACCTGCTCGACGAACTGGGACGTGCCCAGCTTCTGGTTTTCCATCAGCTCGAAGCCGACGTTGCCGCCCTTGGGCAGGCCCTGGGCGGCGAGCTTGAGGCGCAGGTCGTGGATCTGCTCGGCCGGGACCAGGATCGCGCTGCCGCCTTCGGAAAACTTGTACTTGACCCCCATCTGGTCGAGCGAGGCGGTGATCGCGCCGCCGTCGCGGTCGCTGTAGTTCGAGAACAGCACGCGGTATTCCGGCGCCTGGCTCCACATCCAGAGCGCGACCATGATGGCCACCACCAGGGCGATGCCGCCGCCCAGGGCGACGCGCTTGCCCATGGTGGTCTGCAAAAAGCCCTGCTTTGCCTCTTGCTGCTCGGGCGCCGGGGTGTCGGTCAAGTCTTCAGCAACTGCTGCCATGGTGTGGGTTGTGTCCAGGAATGGGGAGATTAAACGTCATTATGAAGCCGTAGAGCAACATTCAAACCCTGAAATAGGGGTGGAAATCCATGCTTCTTCACCCGAGGGATTTGCTGGGACGCTGGTAATCTGACAGCCTGAACAAAGTGGATGACCTCACGAGAGGAGAGAACGATGAGTATTGGTGGAATCGGCGGCATCGACAGCAGCCGCATCCAGGCGATGATGGAACAGCTGAAAGCCGCGGCAACCAAGCCGGCGGCCAGTCCCGTCGCGCCCGCCGGCATCGGAGGCGCGGCCCAGCCGGCCAAGCTCGACTTCGCGGACGCACTCAAGAGCTCGCTGCAACAGGTCAGCAATACCCAGAAGACTGCCGAAGAACTGGGCCAGCGTTTCGCGATGGGCGATGATACCGTGAGCCTGTCCGATACGATGATCGCGATGCAGAAATCCAGCATCGCCTTCCAGGGAACGGTGCAAGTACGCAACAAACTGGTGTCGGCCTATCACGACATCATGAACATGCAGGTGTAAGCCTGCCAAGTTTTTGTCAAGCATGAACCGGCCAACTGGCCGGTTTTTTCATTGGCGGCCCTTCATGCAGGCTGGGTTGTCCTGGTGGGACTCCCTGGGCATGGCATCGAGCTGGGTCGAGGACGATTGCGAAGTGTTCGATTTCACGCTGCCCGATGAAGCGACCGACTACGTGATCGCCGTGCGCTTCGACGAGCAGGGCAGGGTGGCCGGCATCGGCATGGATTCCTGAGTGATGGCCGCTGCCGCCCGGGCGGTGCCGGCGGCTGCATTGCCGCTTATGCGGCCTGGGTTTCCCTGCGGTGGAAAGTGACCGGAATGTTGTCGTCGCGCGGGCTTGGTTCCGGCAGCAGCGACGCCAGGGTATGGCGGTCCAGTTCGGCCAGGTAGGCGGAAGTGGCGTTGCTCAGCACGCCCTTGAGCGCGCAGTCCCTGACCAGGCCACAGGGATTGCCGGCCGGGTCGAAGCACTCGGCCATGTAGAAGTCGCTTTCGCTCTGGCGCACGACCGCGCCGATATTGATGTCTTCGGCCTTGTGCGCCAGGCGAAAGCCGCCGTTGCGGCCGCGGATGGTCTCGATGACGCCGTTGCGGCCCAGCTCGTGCACCACTTTCATGAGGTGGTTCTTCGAGATGCTGTGCAGGTCCGCGATTTCCTGGATCGTCACCAGGCGGCCGGGATTGCTGCCCAGGTGGAGCAGGGTCCGCAAGGTGTAGTCGGTGAAGGAAGTCAGACGCATGATTGAAGGAGTATACCGCAACCCGGTTGTCGGCGATCGGCGGCGGCTACGCTGATTGCATATCGCGACTTGTTATTACAAAGCATTACTTGCCTTAACGTTCTTGTCGTTTCAATATGTCGGGAATCCGGGCCATGCCTCATCCGTGCCCTACCATTTGTCGTATGCCGGAGCAAGACCATGCAAGCCATCTCTTCCGCCGTTCATATCATGCACGCCGACCCCATCATGACGGTCGGCTTGCATGCCGTCCTGGCCAACCAGCCGGGCCTGCGCGTCACCACCCACCTGCGCCAGCCGGAGGCCCAACGGGTCGCGCGCGTGGTGGTCACCGATTACGACACCGGCGTCAACCTGGCGCGCCAGTCCGCCCTCGGGGCACAGGCGCCCGGGGTGCTGGTCGTGACCCAGTTCGACAAGGAGTGGGAAGTGCGCCTGGCCATGGATGCCGGCGTGTCCGGCTACCTGCTGCAGTCCTGCGGCACCGACGAACTGGCCCATGCGGTCGAGCAGTTGGCGCGCGGCCAGCGCTACCTGAGCGAATCGATGACGCGCAGCGTGGCCGACAGCCTGACGCGCGAATCGCTGACCGGGCGCGAGACCGACGTGCTGCAACTGCTGGCCCAGGGTTGCTGCAACAAGTCGATCGCGCGCAAGCTCGGCATCGGCGTGGGCACCGTGAAGACCCACGTGAAGGGCGTCATGAGCAAGCTCGACGCCACCGCGCGCACCCACGCCGTGGTGGTCGCGACCCAGCGCGGGCTGATCCGCCCCGGCGCCGGCAGCAGCGCCCCTTCGTCGGCCGGCTGCTCGGCCTGAGTCTTACATGCCCGGGGGCGGCACCTCGGACAGCGGGTTGCGCAGGCTCAGGTTGATCAGGTTCCAGCCCCGGATCGCCGCGACCGTATAGCCCAGTTCGGCAATTTCCACGTCAGTGAAATGTTCGCGCAGCGCCGGCCAGGCGCTGTCGGTGTCGTCGCGTCCCGGCAGGGCGTTGACGGCATCGGCCCAGGCCAGCGCCGCGCGTTCGCGCGTGCTGAAGAAGGGCGCTTCGCGCCAGGCGGCGAGGGCGTTCAGGTGGCGCGGATCCGCACCCTGCTTGACCAGGTCGCGCCAGTGCATGTCGACGCAGACCCCGCAGCCGTTGACCTGCGAGACCCGCAGCTGCACCAGCTCGACCAGGCGCGGTCCCAGCGAGCTGGCCTTGGTGGAATGGGACAGGGCGATCATCGCCTTCAGGTTGGCCAGGGCCAGGGTAAACAGGGGGATGCGGGCTTGCGTCATGGTGCGGTCCTTTCAGGAATGGGGAAGGCGCCCTTTGCGCCCTCCATGCCTGCAAGACGAGCCAGCCGCGCGCGCTGTGACACGCGGCGCATTCTTGATGAGCCGCCGGATACGCGTGCCGCGAAAACAGCCCTACGCGCCGTCCTGGTCCCCGCGCACGACCCACTGGCCGTCGCGCTCGAACGCGACGCGGTTCTTGCCCGCGTGCTTGGCGACGTACATGGCGGCATCGGCGCGCGACAGCAGGCTGTCGGCGGTGTCGCCGGGGCGGTGCAGCGCCAGGCCGATGCTGGCGCCCGGCTCCGTGCGGCCGGCGAGCACGGGGTAGGGCTGGCTGGCCGCGCGCAGGATCTTGCCGGCCACGTGGCCGGCGTCCTGCCAGGGTTCGCCCAGGTGGTCGAGCAGGACCACGAATTCGTCGCCGGCCAGGCGCGCCACCGTGTCGGTGCGCCGGACCGAGGCCGCCAGCCGCCCGCCGAAGGCGGTCAGCACGGTGTCGCCGGTTTCGTGGCCGCACAGGTCGTTCACCGCCTTGAAGCCGTCGAGGTCGATGAACAGCAGCACCAGCGGGCGCGGCTCGCGGCCGAGGGCGTCGATCGCATGTTGCAGCCGTCCCATGAACTCGTAGCGGTTGGGCAGGCCGGTGAGGAAGTCGTGGGTGGCGCGGTAGTGCAGCTGCTCGGTCAGGCGGCGCTGCTCGGAGACGTCGCGCAGGAAGGCGTGGAAGTAGTACTCGCCGCCGGACTCGACCGCCCCGACCGTCATCTCGACCAGGATTTCGCTGCCGTCCTTGCGCATGATCGGCACCTCGACCCGCTTGCGCGCCGTGCCGGGCAGACCGCGGCGCAGGAAGGCGGCGACGCCGTCGAGGTGGGCCTGGCGCATCCTCGGCGGGGCCAGCAGCTCGGCCATCGGCCGGCCGAGCGCTTCCCGGGCGCTCCAGCCGAGGGTGGCCTCGGCCTGCCGGTTCCATTCGGTGATGAAGCCCGCTTCGTTCATGCCGACAAAAGCGTCGTTGGCGTTTTCGATCAGGAGGCGGATCTTCTGTTCCTGGCTGCGCAGGCGCTCCTCGTTCTCGATCTGGGCGGTCACTTCGCGCACCGAACAGTACAGCAGGCCGGTGTTCACCGCGCGCGTATTCCACTCCAGCCAGCGGTAGCTGCCGTCGGCATGGCGGTAGCGGTTGCGAAAGCCCCGGGTCACGCTGCCACGGAACAGCCGGGCAGCCTCCACCTCGGTGCGTGCGACGTCGTCCGGATGGACGAATTCGATGAAATGGCGGCTGGTAAGGTCTTCCGCGGTCCAGCCCAGCGTGTCGGTCCAGGCCGGGTTCACCTGCTGCAGGTAGCCGTCCAGGTTGGCGATCGCCAGCAGGTCGGCCGACAGCGCAAAGAAGGCGTCGCGGTCTTGCTCGGCCTGCTTCTGCTGGGTGATGTCGACCACCTGCGAGATCAGGCATTCCGGCTGGCCCTCGGCGTCGCGGCTGAGCGAGACGGTCAGCAGGCCCCAGACCACGCGGCCGTCGCTGTGGTGGTAGCGCTTTCCCAGGCTATAGGACTCGATCTCGCCCGCCAGCAGGCGTTCGAACTGGAGCAGGTCGCCGTCGAGGTCCTCGGGATGGGTGAAGTCGTGGAAGCGCAGGGTCAGCAACTGCTCGCGCGGATAGCCGAGGATGCGGCACAGGGCCGGGTTCACTTCCAGGCAGCGCCCCTGCAGGCCGACCAGGGCCATGCCCACCGTCGAGTCGGCGAATGCGGTGAAAAAATAATCGGTGGTGGGGGAACGCGTCGGCATCGAGGCACCAGGTTACGGGGTGCCCTAGTCTAGCTGAAAATACTAGTCTGCAACTACTATCAGTATTAACTGGTAGTCATCAAACAAACGACACCAGTCCGTACTGGTCGTCTCAGGCGAGCCCGGCCACGCGCGCGTTACGCTCGCGCTCGAGCTTGGTGATGTAGCGCTGTACCGCGGCCATTCCGGCGCGCGAAATGTCGACGAACTGGAGGCCGACACGGCGGTTCGACTTGTTGTTCAGCAGCGTCAGGTCGTGCCAGTTGCGCACCTCCAGCGCAACCGTGACCGGCCCGATTTCCGGCAGTTCGATGCGGCAGTTGGCGATCGTGGTGCCGGTGACGGTGGCGAGCTGCAGCTTGTTGTCGAGGACGGAGATGCCGCCGCAACTGATGTCGCGCAGCGGGAACGCGCCCGCACTCGCGCCGGCGCTGGCGACAACGGCCGGCGGCAGCGGAATCAGCGCGCGCACCGGGCTCGACACCGGGGTCTCCATCCGGTAGTACTCGCGGCGCTGCAGGCGGATCAGGGTTGCGGGGATATCGGCGCGCAGGGCGGGACCGCCTTCGAACTCGGCCGGGCACAGGTTTTCGATGCTGAACAGAATGCGGATCTTGTCGAGCGAGGTCTCGCACTGCAGCTTGCCGGCTTCCAGGATGCGTTCGTTCTGGAGCGGGTCGATCGAACGGTCCAGCACCATCGTGCCGGAGTCGGCGTCGACCGCAAGGACGGCGGTGACGCAGACATCGCTCTCGCCCTTGACCAGCACGCGCACCAGCTCGTGCTTCTCACCGATCTGGCGCAGCAGCGCCAGGATCTCGCGGCGCGACTCCACCTCGTAGTCGTGCCAGTTCTCCAGTTCCTGATAATTCATGATGACTTCTTCATTTCGGCTTGCGCCACGTGTTCCGGGTTGAGGTGGGACGTCGGATCAGGCGGCAACGGCAGCGGGGCTCCTTGCTGATGAGCCGACTCGATATGATATAGCCATGCCAACAGTTCCGCAATCGCCCGGTACAAGGCCGGCGGGATTTCCCGATCGAGGTCCACGCCCATCAGGAGCTGCACCAGTTCCTTCGATTCGTGGACGAACACGCCGGCTTCCTGTGCCCGGCGCATGATCTGCTCGGCGACCAGGCCCTGGCCCTTGGCGACGACTTTGGGTGCCGCATCGGTTTCGCCATACGCGAGCGCGACAGCCGAGAGAAGGGGCGGTCTTGGCCTTTCCTCACCCATTGGCGTCGGTATCGAGTGTGCGGATGGTGAGCGAGCCGAGTGGACTGCCGGCTGCATCCAGCGCGGTCCCGAGCATCCCCGCATGCTGGCGCAGCAGTGCGCCGGACGCGTCGCTGCTGGCCTGCAGGCGGATATGCAGGCGACCGTCCTCGAGCACCAGAGTGCCGGCAATATCGCCCAGAAGCGGAAAGCGCAGGCGCAGGCCGCTGCGCCATGCCGGCTCGGCCTCGTCTTGCCCGTCCCGGCGCTTTTCTGACTCTTCCTTCCGTACGTCCCACTCCATGTGCTGTCCCGGCCAAAGCTGTCCCTGCCAGGCGACCAAACCCTGCTCCTGGGTGGCCAGCTGGAGGTTGACCAACTGGGCCACGGCCGGGTCGATCGCGCCTGGTCCCTGGCGTGGCCCCGGGCCGGGAGCGTCCGCGAAGCGCTGCATCTGGGGTTCGCGCAAGAGCTCGGGCAGGGCGCGCTTGCCTTCGGCCCATTCGGCCAGGTGCGCCTCGTAGAACAGGCCGCTGTTGCCGATGGCTTCCTGCAGTGCGGCCGCCAGGCGCGCGGGTTGCGCGTCCGGGCTCGGCAAAAGGGGCTGGGCCGCGACCACGGCGCTCTGGGCCGTGGGCCCACGCTGGGCAGCGGCGAGCACGCCAGCGAGTGCACGCGCGGTCTCGCTCAACCGGATTGGAACGTCGTCGACTGCCGGCGCCGCCATGGCAGCGCCGGCCGGCTGCTGGCCGGGGCGCTGCGCTGCTGTCTGGAGCAGGCGCAGCGGCGAGACGGCCGGATCGGGGCCGTCGGGTACTGCATCCGGGTACAGGAGCGGCTGAACCATGCCTGTTCCGTCGAGCTGGAACGCGGGGCGTGGCGCCACCGTCACCAGGGTCATCGCGAGCTGGCTGCCGGTGGGCAGGCCGGGCGGCAGCTGCATGCGCGCAGCATGGCCGGCGACGCGCACCAGCGCACTGCCGTCGGTCAGGCGTGCCAGCACTTCGGCCTGCATTGACTTGCCCAACATGGGCTGCAGGGCGCGCGCCATGGCCTCCTGGCGCGGGTCGGTGCCGCGCTCGAGCCTGGCCGTTCGTCCGAGTGCGGCAACCGGCTGGACCTGGGACGAGTCGAGGCGCGTCACCATCGCTGCGCCTCGGTCAGGACCGGGAGAACAGCCGGGCAACGCTGCCCGGGCTGTTCAGGCGAACTGCCAGCTCGGCCATCCATGGATCGAGCAGATGGCGGATCTCGCGATCGCAGGCGAGGATCCGGTGCACCAGGCGCAGCTTGTGGGCGCGGTCCTGCCACGACAGGGGGGGCGCCGGGCCGTCCGGCGCGATCCCTGCGACCTGCCTGGCGCACTCGCGTTCGAGCTCGTCCATGAGGGCCCAGTCGCCGGCGCGGGCGGCGTCCAACATGCGCTCGGAAAGTGCGCCAACCGTTTCATATAGCCGGATGATCGGTGCCTGTGCCATTGGATCAGGCCTTGAACAGGAGCGACGCGCGCGGCGCCAATGGGTCGGCTGACGCCGCGGGCGCAGTCGCCGCCGGCTGTGTCTGGCGCACCGAGGGGTCGCTGCCGATCGACTCCCAGGTGATTTTCAAATCCTTGAGCAGTCCGTGGATCTCTTCCAGGATCTCGAGTTTGTTGTGCAGGTTGGCATGCAGCAGCCGTTCGCTCATGTATTCGTACAGCGCATCGAGGCTGTGCGCGATCTCGCCGCCGCTTTGCTTGTCGAGGCTGGCGCGCAGGCCGCTGTCGATGATCGAGATGGCATGGGAAATCGATTTGCCTTTGGCCGCCACATTGCCGGTTTTTAATTCATGCATCGCCTTCGATAGCGCAGTCAGCGCGCCCTCGTACAGCATGATGATCAGCTTGTGGGGGCTGGCGGCGCTCACGCCGGTTTCCAGGCCAATCTTCCCGTAGGCGCTCGCATTGCCGCGCGTGCTCGATCCAAACATGATGTGCTCCCTTCGGTAAACTCGTGATCAGCTGAGGAGTGTAAGGGAGGAGCAGATGCGCCAAACCGGCGTTTAGAGGGCACTTTACCTGCCAGTTCTCCCGCGGCCGCGCCCGGCCAGGCGTTCAGGCGGTCTGCTTGATGAGCAGGCCTTGCGCCCGTTCCAGCGCGCGGGCGATTTCGAGTGCTTCTTCACTAGGGATCTGCCGGATCAGCTCCTTGGTCTGCTGGTCGACCACCTTCACTACCGTGCGCCGGCTATCGGTATCGACCGAGAATTCGAGTCCGCGCGCGAGCGTGTTCATTGACCGGTTGATGCTGGCGACCGCCTCATCGATACGCTCGGGCGCGACGTTGGGCGGCTCGGCGGCGCCAGTGGCGCCAGTGGCGCCTGCCACATTGTCCGCGGGCGGCTGGGATGCAGGTGCAGACTGGCGCGCAGCCAGGGGCGCATGCGCGATCGGGTTCAGGTTCATGGTGACTCCGTAGGTCGGATATGACGTCATTGACAGCGGTGGGCGAGTCCACAGCGTACTCGGCAAATTGCAGGTGGATTCACCCGCATCATGTCGATTTACGGCAGGCTTGAGGGAATGTTTAGCCTGATTCGTATGATTTAGGATTTTTTTCTTGTTGGAACGATAATTCCGGCAGTAATAGTGGTGAAAAAGCCCTCTGTTCATGCCTTCGCAAAGCTTGCCAAGGGGTATGATCGCCTCATCGCACAGACCTACTCCTAGCGATCCATATTTTTTTGAGGTGGCATCCATGTTCAACGGAAAATCGGTTCTGATCACAGGCGGTACAGGTTCTTTCGGCAAGAAATTCATCAAAAGTTTGCTGTCGCGGTACACGCCGCGCCGGGTCATCGTCTTTTCGCGTGACGAACTGAAGCAGTTCGAAATGCAGCAGAGCTTCAACGATCCGGCGATGCGCTATTTCCTGGGCGATGTGCGCGACCCGCAACGGCTGCGCCAGGCAATGCGCGACGTCGACTTCGTGATCCACGCGGCAGCCCTCAAGCAGGTGCCGGCGGCCGAATACAATCCGATGGAATGCATCAAGACCAATATCCAGGGCGCCGAGAACGTGATCAACGCCGCCATCGAGAACAATGTCGGCAAGGTGATCGCGTTGTCGACCGACAAGGCGGCCAACCCAATCAACCTGTATGGCGCTACCAAGCTGGTGTCGGACAAGCTGTTTGTCGCCGCCAACAACATCGCAGGCGGCCATCCGATCCGTTTTTCCGTCGTTCGTTATGGCAACGTGGTGGGCTCGCGCGGCTCGGTTGTGCCGTTCTTCCGCAAGCTGATCGCCGAAGGCGCGCGCGAACTGCCGATCACCGACGCCCGCATGACCCGTTTCTGGATCAGCCTGCAAGACGGCGTCGACCTGGTCTTCAAGAGCTTCGAGCGCATGCATGGCGGCGAGATCTTCGTGCCGAAGATCCCCTCGACCCGCATCGTCGATCTCGCGACAGCCATGGCGCCCGACCTGCCGCAGAAAATCATCGGCATTCGCCCCGGCGAAAAGCTGCACGAAATCATGTGCCCGGCTGATAACGCGCATGAGACGCTCGAGTTCGCGGACCATTTTGTGATCCGCCCGGCGATCGTGTTCAACGCCCAGGCCGATTACCGCGTCAACGCGCTCGGGGAAACCGGCGTGCAGGTGGCCGAGGGCTTCGAATACAACTCGGGTACCAATCCCGACTTCCTGAGCGTGTCCCAGCTGACCGCGCTCGACCGGAGCGTGGAAGCATGATCCCCTACGGGCGCCAGCACATCAGCGCCGACGATATCGCCGCGGTGGTAGACGTGTTGCGTTCGGACTGGCTGACCCAGGGGCCGGCCGTGGAACGTTTCGAACAGGCGGTGGCCGAGCAGTGCGGCGCGCGCTATGCCGTCGCCGTCAGCAACGCGACCGCAGCGCTGCACCTGGCCTGCCTGGCGCTCGACCTGGGGGCGGGAGATCGCCTGTGGACCTCGCCCAATACCTTCGTGGCGTCGGCCAACTGTGCGCTGTATTGCGGCGCCGCGGTCGATTTCGTCGACATCGATCCGATCAGCTACAACATGAGCGTAGCGCAATTGGCGTTGCGGCTGGAGCAGGCCGCGGCGGCGGGCAGGCTGCCGAAGGTGGTCGTGCCCGTTCACTTTGGGGGGCAGCCCTGCGACCTGGCGCCCATCCGCGCCCTGGGCGAACAGTACGGCTTCGCCATCGTCGAGGACGCATCGCATGCGATCGGCGCCCGATACCGGGGCGTCCCGGTAGGCGCCTGCGCGTTCTCGGACATGACGGTGTTCAGTTTTCATCCGGTAAAGATCGTCACGTCCGGGGAGGGCGGGATGATCCTGACCAACCGGCGCGACTTGTACGAGCGTCTGCTGCGGCTGCGCTCGCACGGCATCACGCGCGACCCACGCCAGATGGATGGCGCGCCGGACGGGCCGTGGTCATACCAGCAGGTCGAACTCGGCTACAACTACCGGATCACCGACATCCAGGCCGCGCTCGGCGCGAGCCAGCTCGGCCGCTTGGGCGAATTCGTCGCGCGCCGTGACTACCTCGCGCAGCGCTACCACCGGCTGCTGGCCGGCCTGCCCTTGACGCTGCCGGTGTGCGCCGCCGACCGCTCGTCGGCCTGGCACCTGTATGTGGTCCGGATCGCCCCTGCTGCCAGGCGCGACCGCAGAGCAGTATTCGACGCGCTGCGTGCGCGCGGGATCGGCGTCAACGTGCATTACATCCCCGTGCATACCCAGCCGTACTACCGGAGCCTGGGTTTTGGCGCCGGCGACTTTCCGGAAGCGGAGCGCTACTACAGCGAGGCGATCAGCCTGCCGCTCTACTTCGGCCTCGGCGATGCCGAGCAGGATGCCGTGGTGGCGGCCGTGCGCGAGGCAATGGCATGAACACCGTCATCATCGTGCAGGCACGCATGACCTCGACCCGCCTGCCGGGCAAGATCCTGATGCAGGTGCTCGGCAAGCCCTTGCTCGCCTACCTGGTCGAGCGGCTGCGCCGGGTGCGACTGGCCGACCGGGTCGTGATTGCCACCACCACCAACGACAGCGACCTGCCGGTGCTGGCATTGTGCGAACAGTTGCAGGTCGACTGCGTACGCGGTCCCGAGCACGACGTGCTGGCGCGCTACGACCTGGCCGCGCGCGCCCACGGGGCCGACCTGGTGGTACGGATCACCTCCGATTGCCCCTTGCTCGACCCGGCTGTGGTGGACGATGCCATCGCCCTCTACCAGGCCGGCGGCGCCGATTATGTCTCGAACGCACTGCGCCCCGGTTATCCGCTGGGCATGGCGGTGGAAGTGCTGTCTGCCGCCCTGCTGGCGCGCACCGCGGCCGAGGCGCGTGCTCCCGAGGAGCGTGAGCATGTCACGCCCTTCATCTACCGGCGTCCGGACCGGTTCCGGATCGGCCACCTCGAGCGCGAGACGGCGCATGGCAGTGAACGCTGGACCGTCGACACGGCGCAGGACTTCGAACTGGTGCGCCGGATCCTGGAGGCGATCTACCCATCCACACCGGCGTTCACCATGCATGACGTGCTGGCGCTGCTCGACCGCCATCCGCACTGGCGCGACATCAACGCGTCGGTGCAGCAAAAGACACTTGGCCAATAGGATATTGTATGGAACACCATTACCAGACTGAGCAAGAGGCATTCTGGGCCGGCCGCTTCGGCGACGACTACGTCGAGCGCAACCAGGGCGAGGCCATCGTCGCCGGCAACCTCGCGCTGTTTTCGCGCGTGCTCGAGCACACCACGGGCGTGCGCTCGGCAATCGAGTTCGGGGCCAATGTCGGAATGAACCTGATGGCGCTGCGCGCGCTCGTGCCGGGCATCGCGCTGTCCGCCATCGAGATCAACCAGAAGGCGGTAGGCGCGCTCGAAGCGCTGGGCGGGATCACCGTGTTCCCGCAGTCGATCCTCGACTATGCGCCGGCATGCACCCATGACCTGGTCCTGATCAAGGGTGTCCTGATCCACATCCATCCGGACCAGCTCCAGCGCGTGTACGAGCTGCTGTATGCGAGCAGCGCGCGCTATATCTGCGTGGCCGAATACTACAACCCGTCCCCGGTCGAACTGGCGTATCGCGGCAACCGCGACCGCCTGTTCAAGCGTGATTTCGCCGGCGAAATGCTGGATCGCTTTCCCGGCTTGCGGTTGGCCGGTTACGGGTTCCGTTACCGGCGCGACCCCAATTTCCCCCAGGACGACATTACCTGGTTCTTGTTGGAAAAAACGTCGGAGATCCAGCGACATGGAGCACCAGCATAAAGCACTGCCACGTTTCCCACGCCGTGGCAAGTACGCCCGAGCCAGCTTGATGGCGTCGATCCTGCCTGCCGCGGGCGGCCTGGCGGCCAGCATGTTGCCGGGCGTGTCCCGGCCGTCCGCGACGAGGTGACGGCGATGCGGGTTGCCATTCGTACCGACGCGTCGATCGCAACGGGAGCGGGGCACGTGACGCGTTGCGCGGCGCTGGCTGCGGCCTTGCGCCTTGCCGGCGCCGACGTCGTATTTGTCTGCCGTGAGCAGCCCGGCGACCTGCGGGCCTGGCTCGCGGGAATGGATTTCGAAGTGCTGACGCTGTCATCGGCTGCATGCAGCTGGCAGGCCGATGCCCAGGCAACCATGGCCGCCCTGGAACACCGGGCGCCGGACTGGCTGGTGGTCGATCACTATGAACTCGACGCCCGCTGGGAAGCGGCGGCGCGGCGCGTGGCGCCGGCCATCATGGTGATCGACGACCTCGCGGACCGCGCCCATGATGCCGACCTGCTGCTCGACCAGAACCTCAGGCAGCAGCCGGACGTGCGCTATGACGCCCTGGTGCCCGGACGCTGCGTGCGCTTGTTGGGGCCGGGCTATGCGCTGCTGCGGCCGGAGTTCCGTGCAGTCCGTGCGCACCAGGCCGCGCGCAGCGGCGGCGTTGCGCGGCTGCTGTGCTTCTTCGGTGGCGCCGATGCCGGCAACGAGACCGGCAAGGCGCTCGACGCGCTGGCGCTGCTCGGCGCGCACGGCCTGGCCGTGGACGTGGTGGTCGGCGCAGCGAATCCGCACCGCGATCTGCTGGCGCAGCGCTGCGCCGCCATGGAGGGCGTGCGCTACCATTGCCAGACCCCGGACATGGCCCGGCTGATGGGTGCGGCCGACCTGTTCCTCGGCGCCGGCGGCAGCGCGGTCTGGGAGCGCTGCTGCGTCGGCCTGCCGGGGATCGCGATCGCGGTCGCCGCCAACCAGGTCGCGGTGGCGCAGGCTGCGGCGCAGGCGGGAGCCCTGCGTTATCTCGGCACGTCCGGCGAGGTGAGTGCGGCCCGGCTGGCGGACGCGCTTGCCCACTTGCTGGCCTCGCCCGCCACTGTGCGTGCGATGGCGGCATGCGCCATGCAGCTGGTCGATGGGCATGGCGCCGACCGGGTGGTCGAGCGCATGCAGCAAATCTGCCCGGTGCGCATTGTCTTGCGCGACGCCCGTGCGGACGACGAATGCGCGGTATGGGAGTGGCGCAACGCCGAGCAGGTACGGATGGCCTCGTTCGACACGGCGCCGATTCCCGCCGACCGCCACCGCACCTGGTTTCGCGCGGTGCTGGCCGATCCGGCGCGTCATCTCCTGATCGCCGAGTGCGACGGTGCGCCAGTCGCGGTGTTGCGCTTCGATGTCGGCGGGCAGGAAGCCGAGGTATCGGTGTTCGTGTTGCCGGGGCTGGCGGGAAAAGGCATCGGCAGCGCGGTGCTGCGCGCGGGCACGCGCTGGCTGCGCACCCGGGTTCCCGCCGTCGCACGCGTGCGCGCCGCCATCCGCAGCGACAATCCGGCCTCGCAGGCGGTCTTTGCGAAGACCGGATACCGCCCTTGCGGCGGCAACGTTTACCAGCTGGCGCTGCACGCGCCGGCATTACCAGAGGATGTGTGCAAGCATGAATGAGTTCAGTATCGGTGGCCGCCTGATCGGCCAGGACCAGCCGCCTTTCGTGATCGCCGAAATGTCCGGCAACCACAACCAGTCGCTGGCGCGGGCGCTGGAAATCGTCGACGCCGCAGCGCAGGCCGGGGCGCATGCGCTCAAGATCCAGACCTATACGGCGGATGCGATGACGCTCGACCTCGACCGTGGTGAATTCATGATCGAGGACCCTGCAAGCCTGTGGGCCGGCAAGTCCTTGCACAAGCTTTACCAGGAGGCATACACGCCCTGGGAATGGCATGCGCCGATCTTCGAGCGCTGCCGCGCGCACGGCATCTTGTGTTTCAGTACGCCGTTCGACGAAGCGGCCGTCGATTTCCTCGAGACGCTCGGTGTGCCGTGCTACAAGGTGGCCTCGTTCGAGAATACCGACTTGCCGCTGATTCGCAAGATCGCCGCCACCGGCAAGCCCATGATCATCTCGACCGGCATGGCGACCGTCGCCGAACTCGACGAGACGGTACGCGCGGCGCGCGCGGCCGGCTGCCGCGACCTGGTCCTGCTCAAGTGCACCAGCACCTATCCCGCCACGCCGGAAAATACGAACCTCGCCACCATTCCCAACATGCGCGCGCTGTTCGGCTGCGAAGTCGGCCTGTCCGACCATACGATGGGGGTGGGCGCGGCCGTGGCCAGCGTGGCGCTGGGCGCCTGCGTCATCGAAAAGCACTTTACCCTGCGCCGTGCCGACGGCGGCGTCGACTCCGCCTTCTCCCTGGAACCGGACGAGATGCGCAGCCTCGTGGTCGAATCCGAGCGCGCCTGGCGTGCGCTGGGGCAGGTCAGCTACGGCGCCTGCGGCGCCGAACAGGCGTCGCTGCAGTACCGGCGCACGCTGTACGTGGCGCAGGATATGCGGGCCGGCGAGGTCTTCAATGCCGACAACCTGCGCCGGGTCCGTCCCGGCTTCGGGCTGGCGCCCAAGCATTATGAAATGCTGCTGGGCCGCCGTATTCGCCATGATGCGCCGAAGGGCACGCCGGTGACCTGGGACCTGCTGCTGTGAGCGGGGATGGTCCCCTGGGGCCGCACACGCCCCACCCGAACTACGACTTATAGGCAAACCATGAATCAGCAACTACTAGCCCGGATGCGCCAGGCCGACGTGGATTTTCAGCAGGCGCTGCACGCGCACCAGGAAGGACGTTTCGACGAGGCGGTGCGCGGCTACGAGCGGGTGCTGAAAGTGACGCCGGGCGATGCCGATGCGCTCTACCTGCTCGGTACCGCGCACAGCCAGGCCGAACGCTACGAGCGCGCCCTGCCGTTACTGGAAAAGGCGCTGAAGCGCCGTCCCGGGCACCCCGAGACACTCAACAACATTGGCCTGACCCTGAAAGGCATGCGGCGCGAGCAGGAAGCGCTGGCGTACTACGAGCGTGCGCTGGCGTTGCAGCCCGACTACGCCGATGCCCACAACAACATGGGGAACGTGCTCGAGCTGCTCGGCAGGCTCGATGAAGCGGAGCCGCACCTGCGGCGCGCGCTCGAGCTGCAGCCGGATCACGCCGATGCCCACTGTAACCTGGGCCTGGTATTGATGCGCAAGGATCGCTTCAGCGAGGCGGCGGCGTCGCTGCAGCGCGGCCTGGCACTGCGGCCGAATCATGCGGTCTCCTACGACTTTTTGGGATCGATCTACAAGATCTGGGGCCGTTTCGACGAAGCGCTGGCAAACCTCGACCGCGCAGTGTCGCTCAATCCGGATGCCTACAGTTCGCACAACAACCGCGGGGCCGTCCTGGAGGAACTGGGACGCTACGAAGAGGCCTTGCGCGACTATCAACGGGCGGCCGAGATCGCGCCCCATGAACACGACGCGCGCTGGAACCAGGCCTTCCTGTTCCTGCGGCAAGGCATACTGGACCGCGGCTGGGAGGCGCACGAGCTGCGCCTGGCAAGGGAAGGCCAGGTCAGCGTCCGCTTCCCCTTCCCGCAATGGCAAGGCGAATCGCTGGCCGGCAAGACCTTGCTGGTCTACGCAGAGCAGGGGCTGGGCGACGAAATCATGTTCGCCTCCTGCATACCCGATGTGATCGCCATGGCCGGGCACTGCATCATCGAATGCGAACCGCGCCTGGCCCCACTGTTCCGGCGTTCGTTCCCGACCGCCACGGTCATCGGCGGCGACCGGAACGAGATCGGCTGGCTGCTCGACATGCCCCAGATCGATGTCCAGGTTGCCGTCGGCAGCCTGCCGCGTTTCTTGCGGCCCAGCATAGACAGCTTCCCGGAGCGCGCGGGCTATCTCTTGCCCGACCCCGGCAAGACGGCGCACTGGCGCGCGCGCCTGAACGCGCTCGGTCCCGGACTGAAAGTCGGGATCTGCTGGCGCAGCGGCCTCACGGTCGGCGAACGCAAGAAGCTGTATTCCGACCTGGTCCAGTGGGGGCCGATCCTGCACATCGCAGGCGTGCAATTCGTCAACCTGCAGTACGGAGACTGTGCGGACGAGCTGCGCGATGCCTTCGCGCAGACCGGGGTGCCGATCACCAACTTCGAGGACATCGACCTGCGCAACGACATCGATGGCTCGGCCGCGCTGACGGCCTGCATGGATATCGTGATCTCGGCCGCCACCGCCGTGCTGCAGCTGGCCGGCGCCCTTGGCGTGGAAGCCTTGTGCATCAGGAGCTTTGGCAAGCAATGGCCCGACCTCGGCCAGAACGAGTTCAATCCCTGGCATCCGCGCACCCGGCTGATCCCCCAGCTCGTCGCCGGCGACTGGGACACCCAACTGGCGCTGGCGGCCGAAGTGCTCCAGGAGCGGGTCAGCGGCGCTCCGGGAGATGTGTACGTGGCCCTGCCGGGCGGGGTCGAGATGGCGGTGCCCACCGGGGACGATGCCGCCACCCACTACGTGGTGCTCGAGCACGAAGGGTGGTTCGATCCCGAGTACCGCTTCGTTCTGGGGCTGGGCGGATTGTTCGGCGGCGCCGACGTGCTCGACATCGGCGCCAATGCCGGCTACTACGCATTGCCGCTGGCATCCAGGGGCGCCAGGGTGCACGCCTATGCCGAGCGTGGCGCCGACATCTCGCTCCTGATCAGGTCGCGCGAGCACAATGGGCTCGGCGAGCACCTGGCCGTCGCGATCGCGCACGCCGGCCTGGCGCTCGATGCCCAGATGGACCAGCAGGGCTTCGCCGAGGTCGCCTTCGTGCGGGCCGGGCCGGGCTGGGGCGGCGCCGCCCTGTTCGCCGGCGGGCAAGCCCTGTTCACCCGCCACTCGCCGCTGGTGATGCTGACCGTCGCCGCCGACGACGGCTTCGAGCTGGGCGGGGCGCGCTGGCTGCTGGAGCAGGGCTACGCGCTGTACCGCTACATCCCGGGCCTGGGCCTGCTGGCGCCCTGCGGCTCCACCGACGAGATGGATGCGTTCACTCTGCACCTGTTCGCCTGCAAGCCGGACCGCGCGGCGCAACTCGAGCAATTCGGCCTGCTGGTAAGGACGCCGGTGACCCTCGACACCTTGCCCGGGATCGAGCAGCCGTACTGGCACCAGTACCTGCGCCTGCAGCCCTATGCGGCGCGGCAGGTGGACGGCTGGATCGGCGCCGACCGCAAGGGCCCCGACTGGGAAGTGTACTGGATGGCGCTCAACCTGTTTGCCCTGGCGCAGGCTAGCGACGTCGCCGCCGCCACGCGCCTGGCCTGCCTGCAGGAGGCCGAGCGTGTACTGACGGCCCTGCTGCATGCCCACCCGAACCTGCCGCGTCTGGTCAGCCTGGGCCGCATCCTGGCCGACCTCGGCAAGCGCGAGAGCGCGGTGGCGCTGCTGGGCCAGGTCTGCGAGCTGCTGGAAGCGGGCATGGAGGCGGCGCTGGACGAGCCGCTGCTGGCCCTGTCCGACGAATGTGCGCAGCAGGAGGGTCGCGGCGGAGAGCCGGGCTGGGTAGTCGGCATGGTGCTGGCCAAGCGCGAAAACTGGCGCGCCTTCTCGACCTGGGTCACGGGGAGCGCATCGCTGGCGGCCCTGCGCGAGGCGCGCGCCCTGGGCTACCGCAGTGCGCGGCTGGACCTGCACATTGCGCTGATCGAGGCACGCTTCCCCGAGGCGGCCTGAGCGCCGCCTGGCCCCGGAGCTGTTCCGGGGTCAGCCGTTGTAGGCCTGGTTGACCTTGACCGCCATGTTGGCGTGCGATATCGGCGCGCGCAGTTCCTTCATGCGCTGCGCCGCCAGCGCGGCGATTTCCTCGCCGCCGGCCTGGACCAGGCGCAGCGCCTGCGCCTTGTCGACGGCCGCCTGTCCCTCCCACGCCAAGGTGTCGTGGCGCCGTACTTCCGACTCGAGGTGGAAGCGTATTTTTTCCAGCTCGATCAGCCGGTCCCAGTCGCCGGCGCGTGCGGCCTCGAGCATCTGTCCTGACAAGCGGCCCATCGAGCGATAGTGCTCGAGCAGTTCGTTCCTGCTTACCGGTGAAAGTGGCGTGCTCATCCGTTCATGGTCGGCAGGTTGGCCAGCTGCTGGGCCAGGAAGTCGCTGGTCTGCGACAGCCGGCTGACCAGCTGGTCGAGGGCGGTGAACTGGGCCCGGTAGCGCTTCTCCGTCAAGGTCAGCTGTTCGGTCATGCGGGCCGCCTGCTTTTTCAAGCCCTCGATGCTCTTGTTGGCGGCATTGGTATTGCTCGCCAACGGGCCCTCGCCGCCGAGTACGCTGCTGAGGGTGTCGCTCAGCATGTGCGCATAACCCTGGGAAAAGTTGATCGTGCCGCGCGGGCCGGTGCTGCCGCCCACCACCTGCAGGCGGATGCCTTCGGACGGGTCGCCCATTGCCGCGTTCAGGAACTGGCCGGAGCCGGTGGCCGGTTTGCCGTTGATGGTGCCCGCCACGTCGGCGCCGATGGTCGAGGTCGCGCTGCCGCTGAACAGGTTGTTGAAGGCGCTGCCGCCGCTGATGTTCACCGCCGAGGCCAGGCCGTACCTGGTCGAGATCACGCTGAGCGAGCCGGCTTCGCTTTCAACGCTGACCGACATGCCGGCCGTAATGAATGCCGGTGTACCATTGATTGCAGACTGGAGTTTCCCGGCCAGGGCCGAGCCGGTGTAGGAGCCGGGAGGCAAGGTCACGTTGGCCGTGGTGCCGCTGATCGAGATGGTCAGCTGGTCATTCACACCGGCCACGATGTCGGACAGGGCGGCAGGCGCACCGAGCAGGCTTGCCGCACCGGTATTGCCCGGCGTCCCTCCATCCTCGGCGATGCCGATGCTGCCGCCCGCCGCGGCCGAGGCGATGGTCAGCTTGCCGCCATTCTCGGTCACCTTGACGCTGCCGGCCTGGCCGGCCGCAGCCAGCGCGGCATTGATATCCGCTTCGACCTTGGCGCCAAGGGCGGCTGCGTCGGTGTAGCTGCCCGGGGTCAGGGATACGGCCACCGCGCCCAGGCCATCGACGTTGACCGACAGCTTGTCGTTGCTGGCGTCGATGTCCAGGGCCGGCGCGGCCGAACCGGCCAGCGCGGAGGGCAGCGTGGCGCCGCTCGCCTTGCCGCGGCTGGCCAGCGTGCTGACCTCCACCGCATAGGATCCCGGCGCCGTCTTGTTGCTCGAACCGATGAAGTTGACCAGGCTGTCGCTGGTCTTGCCCGCCGAGGCGAACAGTCCGGCGAAGTCGTCGAAATGCTCGGTCAGCGCCTTCTGCAGCTTGGCATTGTCGACCACCAGGGTACCGTCTTTCTGGAACGAGATGCCGACCTGGGTGATGTTGGTCAGTGCGCTGTCGCCGGCGCCGCCGAGGGCACTGGCGAAGGTAGCACGCATCTTGCTCTGGATCGACTGGATGGTCGAGTCGCCCAGCAGGACGCCGCCGGTCTTGGTGGTGGCGTTATAGCCTGTCATGGTCTTGATGACGTTGTTGGCCTCGTTGTAGGCCTTGACCATGCCCTGGATCGCGGTGGTGACCGCGGCAGAGTTGTTGCTGACCGCCAGGTTGGTGGTCGCTCCGCCAGCCTTGCTCAGGTTCAGTGTCACCCCGGCGATGGCGTCACTGACGCTGTTGGTGGCGCTGCTGATCGCCAGTCCGTTGATCGACAGGGTGGCGTTCTGGGCGGCCACCGTCTGGCTGAAGCCCTGGGTGCCGGCCGGATCGTGGCTCAGCAGGGCGCTGACGGCCGGGTCGGCGCCATCGGTGCTGATCTTGAGGCTGCGCTGTTCGCCGGTTGCGCTCGAGGTCAGCATCAGGCGGTAGGGCGTGCCGGGCGCGCCGTCGTTGACCAGCGAAGCAGTGACGCCGACATTGGCCTTGTTGATGGCATCGCGCATGCCCTGCAGCGAGTTGTTCGAGCTGTCGATGGTCAGGGACAGGGGAGGCTTGGTGGCGTCCGGGGCAAAGCCCGCGCCGGCATACACGCCGTTTGTCAACGTGCCCCCGGTGATACTGCCGAACTCGAAGGTGACCTTGGTGGCGGCGCCGCCCCCGATGCTGGCGGTGGTGCTGGCCTGGCCCGCCGACGCCAGGGTTTGCGCCTGCGCCAGCTTGTTGACCGTGATCGCGTAATTGCCCGGCGCCGCGACGCTGGAGGCTGTCGCCGACAGGACCGAGCTGTCAGACGCCGCGGCCGTCAGCGAGGAAAACGTCGAAGGCGAGTTGAGCGTGTTGAGCGCGGTCTGGAAAGACGTCAGCGAGCCCTTGACGGCGTTGTAGGCCGAGATCTTGGCGAGGTACTTCGCTTCCTTCGCCTGCAGTTGGGTGATCGGCCGGCTTTCAACCTGCATCAGCTGGCTGACGATCGAGTTGACGTCGATGGAGTTGGTGGCCATGGTGATCCTCTGGTTCTGCGGCGGGCGGTGCCAAGGGTCCGATTATAGAGCGCCCAGCCAGTGGCTGCTACAAGAAATGTCCGAAAAAAAACCCGGCACGGAATGAACCGGCCGGGTTTCTTGCCTACATGACTACCTGGTCGATTAGCCGCGCAGCAGGGACAGCACGCCGTTCGGCAGCGAGTTGGCCTGGGCCAGCATCGCGGTACCGGCCTGTTGCAGGATCTGGCCGCGGGTCAGCGACGCGGTTTCCGCGGCGAAGTCGGCGTCCACGATACGGCTCTTGGCGGCGGTCAGGTTTTCCGCGGTCGACTGCAGGGTCGAGACCGTCGCAGCGAAGCGGTTCTGGATCGCACCGAGGTCGGCGCGGCTGGTATTGACCGACGAGATTGCGTTGTCGATCGCCACGATGGCCGCGTTGGCGCCGGCGGCGGTGGAGACGTCCACCGAGTCCAGCGACTGGCCGCTGCGGCCCGCGCCGTAGGTACCCTGGTTGACCATGCCGTTCGAAGCCGAGGTGGCGCCGGTGGTGCCGGCGGTGACCGAGAATTCCTTCGACGACTTCAGGGTGAAGGTGCCGTAGCTTGCGGTGCCGGCGGCGGCGTTTTTCAGGCCGGTCGAGGCGCTGGTCAGCGTGGTGGCGCTGACGGCGATGTTGCGACCATCGGCGGCGACCAGCGACACGCCTGCAGCAGAGGTGCCGCCGTCGACCGCGACGACGCCGGTCTGGCCGGAAATGGCGTTGATCGCGCTGATGACGGCGGCGCGGCTCTTGGCGCCATCGGTCGAGGTGCTGAAGGTGCCGGTCGAGATGCCATTGATCTTCAGCGAGCCGGTCAGCGAGGCCGCGGTCATGGCGGCGCCGCTGACCGTGTTGGCGTTGGCGGTGGCGGTCACGCCGGTCTGCTCCGACAGGGCATTGATCGCCGCGACCTTGGCGATCGCGCTGGCCGCCTGGCCGACGCTCGACGCGGTATCGGACTTGGCCAGCGAAGCGCCGATCGCCACGCCGTTGATCTTGAAGTCGCCGGCGGCGAAGGCGGTGCTGGTGCCCGAGGTCGACGACGCGTAGGCGGTCTGGCTGGCGTAGGTGCCGGAGACGACGCCTGCGTTCTTCAGCTTGGTCGCATCGCCGGTGACGGTGATGTCCTTCGACGAGGTCAGGGTGTACTTGCCGTACTGGGTGGTGCCGGCGCCGAGGCCGCTGATACCGGTGCTGGCGCTGGTCAGGCCGGCTGCGGTCGACACCTTGATGTTGCGGCCGTCGGCGGCGGTCAGCTTGACGCCGGCAGCGCTCGAGCCACCGTCGCTGGCGACCACGCCGGTCTGGCCGGAAATCGCATTGATCGCCGAAATGACGGCGGCGCGGCTGGTGGCGCCGTCGGTCGTGGTCTTGATGCTGGCGGTGGTCACGCCGTTGATCACCAGGGTGCCGGTGGTCGAGGCAGCGGTCATCTTGGCGCCGCCGACTTCGTTGACGTCCGCCTTGGCGGTCACGCCGGTCTTGTCCGACACCGAGTTGATCGCCGCGGCCTTGGCGATGGCGCTGGCCGCGTTGCCATTGCGCGAGGCATTGTCCGCCGCCGCCGACGAGCCCGGAATGGCGACGCCGTTGATGGTCAGGTCGCCGGTCGACAGTGCGGTGCCGTTGTTTGCTGCGGTCAGCGACGAGGACTGGGCCGAACCCAGCTTGTCGAGGCTGGCGGAGCCGATCGACACGTTGATGTTCTGGTTGGCGTTGGCGCCCACCTGGAAGGCCTGCTTCTGGAACGAGCCGTCGAGCAGCTTGATGCCGTTGAATTCGGTCGATTCGGACACGCGGCCGATTTCTTCGATCAGCGACGACACCTCGGTCTGGATGGTGGCGCGGTCGGAATCACTGTTGGTCGAGTTCGCTGCCTGGACTGCCAGGGTGCGCAGGCGCTGCAGGCTGTCGCCGATGCTCGACAGCGCGCCTTCGGCCGTCTGGGCCAGCGAGATACCGTCGTTGGCGTTGCGTGCTGCCTGGTTCAGGCCGTTGACCTGCGAGGTCATGCGCTGCGAAATGGCCAGGCCGGCGGCGTCGTCCTTGGCGCTGTTGATGCGCATGCCCGACGACAGGCGCTGCAGCGAAGTGGTCAGCGAGTTCGACGAGGTGGACAGGTTGCGCTGGGCGTTCAGCGACGCGATGTTGGTATTGATGAAAGATGCCATGAAGGTTCTCCAAACGGGTATTCCGGGGTGGGCGACGTGCCGCTGATCACCTTGGTCTGTCTCGCTGTTCCGGGACAATCAAACCGCAGTTGAGACAGGTAACGGAGGCATTTCCAAAAAGTTGATAGGGGAAAACAAAAATTTTTGAATTTTTTTCGTCGAAGCACCCTGCTGGCCTGTCGCCACGCTTTTTCAACCCGCCCGGCCACGGACGAGGGCGGCCCCGTGACAAATCCAGCCGCTTGAGGCAGGATGTGAAGCTGACAACAACAACCGCGCATCGCGTTGCGGCAGGGGCGGGACGACGCATCGCGGCTTTTCATTTATCCAGGGAGACACGATGAAGGCATTCACGGCAGGGCTGGCAGTGATGGGCATGGCGATCCTGATGGCGGGCTGCGCGGCGGCGCCCGACAATGATCCATCCCCGACGCTAGCGCAAGCGGCGGACGGCACCAATACGGCCGGCACCGGCGGCCATGGCATGACGGGCAGCCGCCTGAAGCGCGATTCGACCGACCGCATGCTCAAGGCGGTGGGCGCCCAGGGTGCGCGGGACGAGATGGCCAACGCGCCGCGGCCGCTGCAATCGAACTGATCGGCCTGCGGCCGGGGCGGCTCAGTCGGCCACGACGACCCGGTTCTTGCCGCTGTGCTTGGCCTGGTACATGGCGCGGTCGGCGCGTCCCACCAGGCTGGCCTGGTCTTCGTTGGGCAGGCGCAACGCCACCCCGCAGGAGAAGGTGATCAGCATCTTCTCGTTCTCGTGCAGGAAGAAGTGGCGGGTCAGCTCGCGCTGCACCCGCACCATCGCCGCCGCCGCCGCATCCACCGGGGTTTCCGGCATCAGGATCACGAACTCCTCGCCGCCGAAACGCGCGATCACGTCCATCGAACGCAGCGTCTCGCGTACCACTTTTACCAAGTGCTTCAGTGCGCCGTCGCCGGCCAGGTGGCCATAGGTGTCGTTGAGCTTCTTGAAATTGTCGAGGTCGAGAATGGCCGCGCACAGCGGCGTGCCGCGGCGGTCGGCGCGCGCGCTCTCGCGCTCGAAGACATCGTCCAGGCCGCGCCGGTTCAGGCTGCCCGTGAGCTGGTCTTCGCGCACCAGTTCGCTCATGTGCTGCAGTTCCGCTTCCAGCGCCCGGATGCGTTCTTCGGCCTCCTGCGCTTCGCGGTGCACCGCGACCATCCGGTCGCGCGAGGCCAGCGCCTCGTCCTGGGCGGCGCGCATCTCGCGCAGCACTTCTTCCATTACTTCATTGATCTCGCCGATGTCGGTGGCGCGGCCGATCCGGTCGGAATAGCCGGCCAGGCGCGCATGGTGGTCGCCGGTCGCAGCCGCCACCGAACCGAGGCGGTCGATGAAGGTCATCATCATGTTCTTGACGGTGGCGCGCACGTCGGCAATGCTGCTGCGCAGCCGGCCCTGCTTCAGGACCACATCCTTCAGGCTGCGGGTGGCGTCTTCCAGGCTCCTGACGTCGAGCGGTCCGGCGATCAGGTCCTGGACGGCGGCGATCTGGCCGCGCATCCAGCTGTCGTCGTCGAGCAGTTCGCTGACGTTGTCGAGCAGCAGGCGGAACAGGCGCAGCAGCAGTTCCTGCTGTTCCGCGCTGTCGCCGCTGCGCAATTCGATCTGGTAGCACAGCTGTTTCAGGCGGCCGGACAGGTCGCCCAGCTCGGCCTCGCCGCGCGCCGACTTGACCGCGTTGCCCAGCGCTTCGGCCTCCTGCACCAGGGCCGGACTGCCCGCCAGCAGGGTGGCCAGAGCATAGGTCAGTGTCCGGTTCAGCATCTCACGCAGGGGGCGCAGATCAGGATCCTCGTCGCCCAGTGCCATCAGCGGAGTATTGCGGCGCAGGTGACGGTCGGCCACCTGGGTCAGGGCCTGGGCGTAGCCGGTCCAGTCGCCGGCTTTCGCCGCGCGCAGCAGGCGGCGGCCGTACTCGGCCACTTCACCCGGGGTATCGGCCAGCTTGCGCGCGAAGCCTTCCAGCACGTCGACGGCGGCCTGTCCGGCAGCGGAAGCGGGGGGAGCCGCGGGTGCGATGCCGGCAATTTCGTCGTAGATGGCCCGGTAGGCGTCCGGCGTGGGCGCGATGCGGCGCGTCGCGAGGCGGCGAAAGGCTTCGCGGGCAATATCGGCCGGGTTCTGGACGGTTTCGGCTGGGAACGGCGAGGCAGGCATGGAAGTATTGACGCGCAGAAGACTATGTAACGTAATGATAAGCAGACTTCTTGCCAATCATCAATAAAAAAAGACGAAAGTCCGCTTTATCGACTTGACATGCAACAGTATTGTCGAGGCTTGCTAGCCTACCAGCTGGTTACGGATCGCGTAATGGGTCAGTTCGGCGCTGTTCTTGAGGTTCATCTTGGCCAACACGCGTGCGCGATATTCGCTGACGGTCTTGACCGACAGCGACAGTTCGCGTGCGATATCGCTCACCGTCATGCCGGACGCGATCATGGTCAGGGTCTGGTATTCACGATCGGACAAAGCCTCGTGCAAGGGCGCCTCGTGGTCTTCGCCGACCTGGGCGGCCAGGGTCTGCGCCAGCGCCGCGCTGACGTATTTTTGTCCGTCCGCCACCTGGCGGATCGCGGTGACCAGTTCGCGCGGGGCGCTCTGCTTGGTCATGTAGCCGGCCGCGCCAGCCTTCAGCGCGCGGATCGCATATTCGTCTTCGCGGTGCATCGACAGCATTAGCACCGCCAGTGCAGGGCGGTCTTTCTTGATCAGCTTGAGCACTTCGATGCCGTTACGGTCAGGTAAGGAAATGTCGAGCAGCATGACATGCGGGCGCGCCTTGCCCACCAGCTTGATCGCGTCCAGTCCCGTTTCCGCCTCGCCGGCGACGACGATGTCGTGCTGCTCGGCCAGGATCTGCTTCAGGCCTTCACGAACGATCGCGTGGTCGTCGGCGATGAATACCCGGATTGTTGCCTTGTCACTCATGCTTGCCTGTGTCTGGTAATGCCAGCCTGATCTTGATAGTCAGCATCGTGCCACCTCCGGGCGCGGACGACAAGGCCAGCGTGCCACCCAGCGCCTTGGCCCGTTCGCTCATGCCGCGCAGGCCAAAGGATTGGGGCTTGAGGCGGTCGCCCGGGGCGATGCCGCGCCCGTTGTCGCAGATGACGAGCGTCAGGTGGGCACGCTGGCGCCGCAAGCTCACCGTGACACGGCTTGCACCGGCATGCTTGGCGATATTGGTCAGGGCTTCCTGGAAAATACGGAACAGGGCCGTGGCATGGTCGTCATCGAGCGCGATATCGGCATCGGGGCAGTGGAACAGGCAGGCAATGCCCATCTGTTTCTCGAATTCCCGCGCCTGCCACTCGAGCGCGGCCACGATGCCCAGGTCGAGCATGGTGGGACGCAAGTCGAGCGAGATGCGATGCACGGCCTCGATCGTGCGATCGACCAGGTCGTCCAGGTAATTTGCCTTTTCCAGGAGGGTCGGCTGATCGTCGGGCAGGCGCGTGACCAGCATTGCCAGGGCCATCTTGATGGCCGTCAGGTTGCCGCCCAGGTCGTCGTGGATCTCGCGCGCGATGCGGGTCCGCTCCTGTTCCTTGACCTGTTCGATGTGGTCGGTCAGCTCGGCCAGGCGGGCGCGCGAGCGCAGTACTTCCTGCTGCTCCTGCTTGCTGGCGCTGATGTTGGTCATGATGCCGTCCCACTGCACTGCTCCACCGTCGACTGGATGGGGGCAGGCGCGCAGGTTGATCCACTTGACGTCCTTCCATGCGTCGACCCATATCCGGCCTTCCCAGTTCCAGGCAGTCATTGCAGAGCGCGAAGCCGCCATCGATTCCAGGTAACCCATGCGGTCCTCCGCCAGGATCAGGCGTTCGAACAAGGTGGCGTCGTGCTGCAGTTCCAGCACCGACAGTCCAAGCAGCGCCGAGCAGCCCTCGCTCAGCCAGGGGAAATCGATGCGGCCGTCCGGGTGCAGCACGAACTGGTACACCAGGCCCGGCGTATTGCGCACGATGGCGTCGAAGCGTGCCTGCGACAGGGCCAGGGCGCGCGCCGAGGCTTCTTCGAGACTGAGGTCGTCGGCGATGGCCAGCAGCAGCGCGCGGCTGTCGCGCACGATGCGCAGGAAACACAGCCTCACCGGATAGCTGCTGCCGTCGGCGCGCACCAGGTGGGTACGCAGGTTCGCCTGTGCCCCGATCTCCTCGCCCAGCGTCGCCAGCAGTTCCTTCAGTACTGCCGGCTCCAGCGCGGGGGCGAGCGCGAAGAGGGTGGTCGCCTGCAGCTGGGGCGCATCCATGCCGAGGTTCAGGCGCGCGGCCTGGTTGGTGTCGACCAGGGCCAGCGTATCGGCGTCGAGCAGGTAGATCTCGGAGGCCGCTGCCTGCATTTCGGCGGCCAGGGCGGGAACGGGAGAGGGGCTCATGGAAGTTCGGTTTCTGTCTTGTCGCGGCGGCGCGCAATGGCGCGCGTGCCGATGCGTGAGCGGATGCGCCTCAGCACGCGCAGCAAATGGCTGGGCTGGCGGGCGAGCCGGCGCGGCAGCCGGCGCAGGCGCCGCCGCATGTTGGTGAAGGCACTGCGCACCTGGCGCCAGAAACGGCTGACCCTCAGCGCCGCCAGGAGGCGCTCCTTGAGGCGCATGAAGCCGCCGTGCCAGCGCGCGAACCAGCCGAGGGTGAGCAGGGTCGGCAGGGTCAGCACATAGATGCGTGCCACCACCGCCGCCCCGCCCAGCTTGGCGAGGACGAAGCCGGCGACGCCGGCCAGGGCATGGCCATGGGCGATGGCAAGCAGAGCCAGCAGCTTGACCGGCAACAGCAGCAGCCCGGGCAGCACGAAAGCAGCCACGGCGGCCCAGGCCGGCAGGCTGCGGATGCGTGCCTCCAGCCAGCGCAGCGGCGGCCAGGCGGCCATCCGGGCGCTGGCCCTGCTGCCGACTTCCCAGGTCCAGGCTTCCAGCAGCAACACCAGCGCGGCCAGTTGGATCAGGGGCGCAAGGAGCGGGGAGCGGGCCTGTCCTCGTGCGGTCGTCTGCGTTTTCGCGCGTCTCATGTGTGCATGATACGGCAAGCGCGAGCGGCCCGGCGACGCTTGCCGTTACAATAAGCCCATGAACAAGGCATTCGTGAAAGAGTCCGATAACGACGACGATGACGCCGACGCGTTGGCGCTGGCCCAGGCCATTCCGGCCGGGGCCAAGAACTACATCACGCCGGGCGGCTACAAGGCAATCAAGGACGAGCTGTTGCAACTGATCGACGTCGAGCGCCCCGAAGTCGTGAAGGTGGTGCACTGGGCCGCTTCCAACGGCGACCGCTCGGAAAACGGCGACTATATCTATGGCAAGCGCCGCCTGCGCGAGATCGACCGCCGCATCCGCTTCCTGACCAAACGCCTGGACTCGGCCTTCGTCGTGGATCCGAGCCTGCACTACGGCAATGATCAGGTCTTTTTCGGCGCGACCGTTACCTACCAGAACAAGACGGGCGAAGAACACACCGTGACCATCGTCGGCGTCGACGAACTCGATCCGCTCAAAGGAAAGATCAGCTGGGTCTCGCCGGTGGCGCGAGCGCTGACCAAGGGACGCGAGGGCGATGTCGTGACCTTGCAGACCCCGCTTGGCATGGACGAGCTCGAAATCCTGTCCGTCGATTACCCGGCGCCGGCAGGCGACTAATAAGAGCGCCTAACAAAATCTTCAGAGCAAGGGATGCGGCCAGCCGACGCAGCGACGAAGACAGTACGCCTGTACGGCAAGGAGCCGCAACGCGGCTATGGAGGTTTTGTTAGGCGCTCCAAGGCTGAAACCGGCGCGCGGGGGCTGGTAATATAGGCGATTCGCCTATCAAGCCCTGCTTTCATGAACCATTCCCACGCGCTCGCGCGCGACACGGACGTCCTGTCGGCGCTGCGGACCGCCACCGCCACGCGCCACGAGCAACTCGACCGCGGCCTGCCGTTGTCAGCTTCCCATCCTGGCCTTGCCGACTATGGCGCCCACCTGCGCATGCTGCGCGACTGGCTTGCGCCCATCGAATGCTGGCTGGCGGGATTCGCCGACGGTCCCCAGGCCGAGCCGACGCTGCCCCGCTTGCCGCGGCTGGCACTGATCGCATCCGATCTTGGCGAACCTGGCATGCTTGACGCGCCACCGCGGCCGCAGCGGCCGTGGCCGGCGCATGCCAGCGTGGCATACCGGTGGGGCGTCGCCTACGTGATCGAAGGCTCGCAGCTCGGCGGCGCCGTGCTGTACAGCAAGCTGTCCGCCTCACTGGCACCGCATCCACTGCGTTACCTGCGCGGCGAAGCAGGCGGGCCGGCTCCGCGCTGGCGCGCATTCATGCGGGCCCTAAGGGAGCACGTCACTGGCCCGGACGAGGTCGCGCAAGCCTGTGCGGGCGCCTGTGCGGCCTTCGACGCCATCCTGGAACTTGCTCCGTTGAAGAAATAAGAAAAATGTTGCGTGGCGATGTCGATCGGGTGCCGACCGGTTCGTCGTCATATCAAAGGCCTGCTGTCTTCGACAGGCGCGCCATGTTCAACCACACCAACTGGAGGATGCAATGCGATTCATGATCTTGCTGAAAGCCGACAAGCACAGTGAAGCCGGCGAAATGCCGGACGAGAAGCTGCTGACGGAAATGGGCCAATTCAATGACGAACTGATCAAGGCCGGCGTGATGGTCTCGGGCGAAGGCTTGCATCCGTCGTCGCGCGGCGCCCGTGTGAGCTTCGGCAAGGACGGACAGGTGCGCGTGGTGGACGGCCCGTTTGCCGAAACCAAGGAGCTGCTGGCCGGTTTCTGGATCTGGCAGGTGGCGTCGAAGGAAGAGGCTATCGCGTGGGTAAAACGGGTGCCGATGCCGATGGCGGGCGGCGAAGCCGAAATCGAGATCCGCCAGATCTTCGACATGGAAGACTTTGGTGAGGCAATGACGCCGGAACTGCGCGAGCAGGAACAGCGCCAGCGCGCCACGCTAGCGGGCTGAGCTATGGGCCGCCTGGCCTAGCGTTCGGCCAGGTGTTCGTAGACGAAGGACTTGAGCGCCAGTTCGGCCGACTCCTCGATGCCGGATTCGAAGGCCAGGCCGTATTGCATCTGTTGCGACAGCTTGCCCTTGATGCTGCGGATCGTGGCGCTGACCTGGACCAGGTGCGGCTTGGCACCCACCTTGAAGCGGAAGGCCAGCTTGATCACCGTGCCGACGTCGCCCAGGATGAACCCGGTCGAGATGGCGCACCCTCCGCTCGACAGATTGGTAATGATTCCTGGGACGGTGCCGTCAGCCAGGGCGATCGATGTAGGCAGTTTGACGTCGACGCGCAGCGCCTGCCGGAAAGGCTTGCTGGCGGCTTCAGTCGGGTAGCGCAGGAACAGATGCCCGCTCGGCAAGCCCGAAAAGCGCAGCAAGGATGTCTTAAACGCACAGACCGTACGTCCAAAGACCACTTGCGCCGTCATGGGCAGCCCTTCAAAATGCTGCCAGCTCTGGCCATTCGCGGCGCGTACCGCCGGTGCTGAAACGATGATCGATTGCAACGGAATACGACCGTAGAAATCGACATGGACCGAACGCGGATCGAAGTCACCAGGGAATTGAAAAGTGATGATCATGCTCTCGGCATTGTGTTTCAATGCCTGCAGGGGATCATGGGTCCGGCCGGCCACGGGATCCTGGTCGTCGGCCGTCACCAGCTGGCTCGGCTTGTCACCGGCCTGCGAGGGCCGCATTGGCTTGGCCAACAGGATGCGGTCGCGCGCAACCTTGTCAGGGATGACATAACCAGCTGGCGCAAGGAGTTCGCCTGAGCGAAGGTAAAGTGGCCACGGAAGCGGCCCTACGCGTATGTCGCTTTCCGAGACATATACGAACTGTTGCTTTTTCATGTTTTTCCATTCTGTGGACAAGCAGCCGTGTCCAACAGTAATGTTGACATAGATTAACAACAGCGGCAATGCAGGAAGCGAATTATGTGATAAGAATATTATTACTTGGTTTTTTTGCGACGGTTCGCTGATGGGCGACCCGAAAACCGTCGCGAGCGGCAGCAATGTCAGTCGAGAAGTGCGGTTGTACCGCCCGTACAGCGAGCATCGCAGATTGCCGGTGCAACGCGCAGCAGGTTTTCGAATGCCCTTATTGCGAGGGCGGCTCCCATAGCTCGACTTTGTTGCCTTCGGGGTCGATGACCCATCCGAACTTGCCAAATTCGGAGTCCTCGGATTTGTCGAGCACCTTGCAACCTTCTTCTCGCAGCGCGGCCAACAGGCCATCCAGGTCAGCTACCCTGTAATTGATCATGAAGGCGCTCGTGCCAGGGGAAAACTGCTCGCTGCCGGCTTGGGCAACCGACCAGATAGTAACGCCGCCGTCCGGTTGCCGCGCCTCGTCCGACCAGGTAAAGGCCGCTCCGCCCCAGTCCAGTACGTCGATGCCCAAATGCCGTGCATACCAGGTACGCAACGCTACCGGGTCCTGCGCCTGGAAAAAAATGCCACCAATACCTGTCACACGTTTCATTGGAAAATTCCGATCCGGCCCTGTGCCATGCTATCTGGATCTTTACCTTATCACCAGATACTGCGTAATAGCAACTGGTATGGAGTGAGGTCCGGCCCGTACCGCTGTGTCGGGCGCTTGATGGCGGCCGCGTCACTTCTGCAGAGCAATTGCTGCGCATCGCAGTCAGACTCATCCATAGCGAACGCTGACAGCGCCTTCTTCAAGCCGTCAAGACAGACCAGGGGCAAGGCAGGCTGCGCCCCCAAGGCTGGCCAGCAGGCGGCCGATCTGCGCGATCCCGGCTGGCTTGGTCAGGTGGGCGTCGAACCCGGCCGCCCGTGCGCGCGCCTGGTCCGCCTCCGAGCCCCAGCCGGTGAGGGCGCTCAGGTAGGTGTGGCGGCAGGCCGGGTTGGCGCGCAGCGCGCTGGCGACCTCGTAGCCGTCCAGGCCAGGCATGCCAATGTCGAGGATGGCTGTTGAAGGCGGCCTGGATCTGGTCCAGCGAGGCATAGTGTCCGGCGCGAGAAGGAGATGGCCACGTCATACGCCCATCGACACGATTGCAAGCCGCCGATTTGCCATTTGGTCACGATTGCTCCACACTGGATTCCCGGCAATGCAATGTAACGAAAGGATGGACATGGGATTTTCGATCGCCTGGATCGCGGTGCGCGGCCTCTCGAAAGACGAGGTGCTCGCGCGCCTGGCGCTGGCCGATACGGGCGAGCCCGACGAAGCGAACGAGAGCCCGGCGGGCGGCGCGGCCTTGCCCGGCGGCGGCTACCTGGTGTTCTTCAACGACTTCGCGCACCCGGCCACGCAGGACGCCAGCATGGCCCTGCTGTCCGCGGGCTGCGAGGCGCTCGCCTGCCAGGTCGAAGAACATGTGATGGCCAGCGCCGCCTTCCTGTACCGGGATGGAGCCAAGGTATGGGACGTCGTGCACCTGGCCGACGAAGGCCTGTATCACCTGGAGGTGGGCGGCACGCCGCCGGCGTTCTTGACAACCATCCATGCCGAGATGAAGGCGACCCAGGACGAGCAGGGCGGCCTCGAGGCGCAGGTGGATTGCCTGTTCGAGGTGCCCTTGATGCTGGCCACCGCCCTGTACGGCTACCGCCACGACGAGACCGCGCTGCTGTCCGGCGAAGCGCTGGCGTTTACCGAACTGGTGCCGGCGGCGCCGGGCGGCGCACGCCGCCACTGAGCGGCGCCGGCAAGGCTCAGGAGCGCTCGCGCTCGACCCGGTTCACGCCCGCCACCCGCCGCAGGTTGCGGATCAGCTGGGCCAGGTGCACCCGGTCCTTCACCTGGATGGTGAAGCGCAGCTGGGTCATCAGGTGTTCGTCGTCCTCGTCCATGCCGACATAGGTGATGTTGGCGTCGGACTCGCCGATCTCGGCGGCGACCCGGGCCAGGATGCCCTTCTCGTTGTTGATGAGCAGGCGGATGCGGCAGTCGAAGCGGCGGTTGAGTTCCTCGCCCCACTGGACGGCGATCCAGCGGTCCGGTTCCTTGGCGCGCACGCGCTTGGCCGGCAGGCAGTCGCAGGTGTGCACCACCAGGCCCTGGTCGCGGCGCAGCTGGCCGATGATCTGGTCGCCCGGGATCGGCAGGCAGCAGGGCGCCAGCTGCACCGACACGCCTTCGCTGCCGTAGATGGTGACCGGGTCGATGTCGCTCGCAGGCAGAGGCTGGACCGTCGGCAGCAGGTCGGGGTCGCCTTCCATCAGGCCGAAGATGTGGCGCGCCACCAGCTGCGGCATGCGCTTGCCGATGCCGATGTCGGCGTACAGCTCTTCCATCGACTTGGCCGAGGATTCGGCCAGCAGTTTTTCGGCCGTGCTCGGCGGCAGGTCGGGGCTGATGTTGCGCGCGGCCAGTGCGCCGGCCAGCAGTTCGCGGCCCAGCTCGACCGACTCGTTGACGTTGACGGTGCGCAGGTAGTGGCGGATCGCCGAGCGTGCCTTGCCGGTGCGCACGTAGCTCAGCCAGGTCGGGCTCGGGCGCGACTCCGGATCGGTGACGATCTCGACGATGTCGCCGTTGTGCAGTTCGTTGCGCAGCGAGGCCGGCTCGTTGTTGATCTTGACCGAGACCGTGTGGTCGCCGATGCCGGTGTGGATCGAGTAGGCGAAGTCGAGCGCCGTGGCGCCGCGCGGCAGGGCGATGATCTTCGACTTCGGCGTGAACACGTAGACCGAATCGGGGAACAGGTCGACCTTGACGTGTTCCAGGAACTCGGCCGAGTCGCCGGTCTGCTGCTGGATGTCGAGCAGCGACTGCAGCCAGGCGTGGGTGCGCTGCTGCAGGTCCGACATGTTCGAATCGCCGGTTTTATACAGCCAGTGCGCCGCCACGCCGCTCTCGGCGGTGCGGTGCATGTCCTGGGTGCGGATCTGGAATTCGACCGGAGTGCCGTAGGGGCCGATCAGGGTGGTGTGCAGCGACTGGTAGCCGTTGATCTTGCGGATCGCGATGTAGTCCTTGAACTTGCCGGGCATCGGCTTGTACAGGGCGTGCAGGGTGCCGAGCGCCACGTAGCAGTTCGGGACCGTGTCGACCACCACGCGGAAACCGTACACGTCCAGCACCTGGGAGAACGACAGGTGCTTGTTGCGCATCTTTTTATAGATGCCGTACAGCGTCTTCTCGCGTCCGTAGACCTCGGCCTGGATGCCGGCCGTGGCCAGCTGGTTCTTGACGGTATCGAGAATCTTCTTGACCACTTCGCGGCGGTTGCCGCGCGCCGCCTTGATGGCCTTGGCCAGCGTGAAGTAGCGCAGCGGGTAGAGGTGGGCAAAGGACAGGTCCTGCAGCTCGCGGTAGATGTCGTTCAGGCCGAGGCGGTGCGCGATCGGCACGTAGACTTCCATGGTCTCGATCGAGATGCGGCGGCGCTTGGCCGGCACCATCACGCCCATGGTGCGCATGTTGTGCAGGCGGTCGGCGAGCTTGATCAGGATCACGCGCACGTCCGAGGCCATCGCCAGCAGCATCTTGCGGAAGTTCTCGGCCTGGGCCTCGATCTGGCTCTGGAACTCGATCTTTTCCAGCTTGGACAGGCCGTCGACCATGTTGGCGACCTGGGCGCCGAAGCGTTCGATCAGCTCGTCCTTCTTGACGTCCTGGTCTTCGATCACGTCGTGCAGCAGCGCGGCCATGATGGCTTGCGCATCGAGCTTCCACTCGGCGCAGATCTCGGCGACGGCGATCGGATGGGAAATATACGGCTCGCCCGACTTGCGCACCTGGCCGAGGTGCATCTCGTCCGAGAAGCGGTAGGCTTCCTTGACTTTCTTGAGTTCGGCAGGGGTGAGGTAGTCGGACAGCTTGTTGATGAGCTGCGTCACCGAGGCAACGCCCGGGGCGGGCGCCGGTGCCTCGGCGTCTTGCGGCTTACCAGGACGCTTAGGTCTGGTAGGAATGGGGCCTGGATGGGTCGAATCCGGGGAAGACAAACTCATAAGTAATATCGATCAGCCAGTGTAAGGCACAGAATAACAGATTGAGCGATCGATGCAGCCGGGCCCGCGGTGGTTCTTACATCGGCACTTTCTTGAGCATTTCCAGGCCGACTTTACCGGCGGCGATTTCGCGCAGGGCGACGACGGTCGGCTTGTCCTTGGCTTCGACCTTCGGGGTGTGGCCCTGCAGCAGCTGGCGTGCGCGGTAGGTCGCGGCCAGGGTCAGCTGGAAGCGGTTCGGGACGTTCTTGAGGCAATCTTCGATGGTGATGCGGGCCATGTGGTCACTCCTGAATGGACAAATGTGCAGAAAGCCTTTCGGCTCTGCACGCTTACGGATTACAAAGATGGTTGTTGCGCGTGGATTCCCAGCTGGGCAAACAAGTCGGCATTGCGCGCCGCCTGCTGGGCGAAACGGCAACGTGTCGCTTTGACAATCGCCTGCAGCTCTGCAAGGGCGACGTTGAACTCTTCGTTGATGATAGCATATTCGAACTCCGGAGCGTGAGCCATCTCCCCGCCGGCCGCCAGCAGGCGGCGCGTGATGATGTGGGGCTCGTCGGTGCCGCGCTTGTGCAGACGCTCCTCCAGGGCTTCGATCGACGGCGGCAGGATGAAGATGCCGGCGGCGTCGGGGAACTGCTTCCTGACCTGGCGCGCGCCCTGCCAGTCGATCTCCAGCAGGATGTCGGTCCCCAGCTTCATTTCCTGTTCCACGGTCAGGCGGCTGGTGCCGTAGTAATTACCGTGCACCTCGGCCCATTCCAGGAACTCGCCGCGGTCGGCGCGCGCGACGAAGTCTTCGGCCGTTGTGAAGTGGTACTCGCGGCCATCCTGCTCGCCCGGACGGGGCGGGCGGGTGGTGGTCGAGATCGACAGCTTGATGCCCGGTTCCAGCTTCAGCAGGGCGTTGACCAGGGTCGATTTGCCAGCCCCCGACGGAGCGGCCACGACGAACAGGCTGCCCGAGAGGGCGGGGGTGATCATTGTTTTTTCCATAATGCGTTTGTCCATGGCGGTTTACAGAGCCGCGTGGTGTCCATTATAAGTTTGAACGCGCGCGCAAGAAAATTGCCCACCCTACGAATCACTTCGTAGGGTGGGCGGGGCAAAACAGTCCAGCGGACTGTTTTGCAGCCCGCGCGTCCAAATACACGTCGCATATTGTTGCGCGACGACAACAAAATTACTCTAGATTCTGCACCTGCTCACGCATCTGCTCGATCAGCAGCTTGAGCTCCATCGACGCGTCCGCCAGCTCCTTCACCGACGCTTTCGCGCCCAGCGTATTCGCCTCGCGGTTCAGCTCCTGCATCATGAAGTCCAGGCGCTTGCCGACCTGGCCGCCCTTCTTGAGGATGTGGCGGGTCTCGTTCAGGTGGGCCGACAGGCGCGACAGCTCTTCCGAGACGTCGATGCGAATCCCGTACAGCGTCACTTCCTGGCGAATCCGCTCCAGCACTTCCTGGCGGCTCAGCACCGACGGGTTGCCGTGGCCGGCCAGGCCCAGCGCGTCCTGCATGCGCTCCACGGCCTTCTGCTGGAACTGCGAGATCACTTGCGGGATCAGCGGGGTGATGCGCTTGACGATGGCTTCCATCGACTCGATGCGCGACAGCAGCATCGCTTCCAGCGCCGCGCCCTCGCGCTTGCGGCTGTCCACGAAAGCGGCGACCGTGGTGGCGGTGAGGGCGGCAACATCAAGCTGGAGCGACTCCTGGCCCACCGTCGATTCCTCGATCACGCCGGGCCAGCGCAGCAGTTCGGCCACCGTCATCTGGGGCGCTTGAACGAAGTGTTTGGTGATTTCGTTCTGCAGGCGGGCGAGGTCGGACAGCAGATCCTGGTTCAGCGCCTGCGAACCGCCGGCGGTCTTGCGGCCGAAGGACAAGCGCACTTCGACCTTGCCGCGCGTGATGGCCGCCATGATGGCGGCGCGCAGGTCGGGTTCGAGCGCGCGCAGGTCGTCGTTGATGCGGAACTGGAGATCGAGGAAGCGCGAATTGACGCTCTTGATCTCGATCGTGAGGGTGCCCGCAGCGCCTTCGCTGGTGGCCACCGCATAACCTGTCATGCTTGAAATGCTCAAATGGATCCCCGTTCTTATTCTTTACACACGTCGAGAAACCGGCCGGACAACGCGCGGCGCTTCATCGAGTGGCCTTTACAAAGGCGACATTTATCCCACACAATCGCCCTGTTAAGCAAGGACTCGTGAATGGCCGCACAGAATAACGCCCCCCTCCCGGATGGCCTGGAAATTGCCGGATATCGCATTGTAAAGAAAATTGCGTCCGGTGGGTTCAGTATTGTTTATCTGGCATATGACGGCGAGGGCAACGCGGTCGCCATCAAGGAATACCTGCCCAGCCAGCTTGCCTTGCGCGGTCCGGGCGAACTCGCGCCCAGCGTCTCGAAACCCAACCTGCCGGTATTCCGCATCGGCCTGAAGTGCTTTTTCGAAGAGGGGCGGGCCCTGGCCCGCATCGTCCATCCGAACGTGGTGCGAGTGGTGAACTTCTTCCGCGCCAACGAGACGGTTTACATGGTGATGGCCTACGAGTCCGGCCACACCCTGCAGGACCACATCGCGCGCCTGCATGCCAAGGGCAGCCGCATGGGGGAGGTCTCGATTCGCCAGCTGTTCAAGGGCGTGTGCGCCGGCGTGCGCGAAGTCCACGCCAACAAGCTGCTGCACCTGGACCTCAAGCCCGCCAACATCTACCTGCGGATGGACGGTTCGCCCCTGCTGCTGGACTTCGGCGCCGCGCGCCAGACCATCAACATCGACGCGCCCATGCTGGCGCCGATGTACACCCCGGGTTTTGCTGCGCCCGAGCTGTACAGCAAGGCGGCCAGCCTCGGCCCCTGGACCGACATCTACAGCATCGGCGCCGCCATGTATGCCTGCATGACGCGCACCATGCCGCCGCCGGTCGAGGCGCGCAAGATAGAGGATGCGACGCTGGCCCAGTTTGCGAAACTGGCGGGCAGCTATTCGCCGGAGCTGATCGAGATGGTAGGCTCGTGCATGGCCCTCGATCCGCTGGCGCGGCCGCAGAGCGTGTTCGCGATGCAGAAGGTGCTGCAGGCGCCGCCTTCGCTGGCCCCGCAGCCCGAGCCGGACGAGGAAGCGTCGGGCGCCGGCGGCTGGCGCGGACTGGTCGGGCGCATCGGCGCCATCGGCCGCAAGGCTTGACGACCAGGAGAGAGAACATGCAGTTTTCCGTCTACCAGCAGACCCACATCGGCGGCCGCAAGGTCAACCAGGACCGCATGGGCTACAGCTTCACGCGCGACGCGCTGCTGCTGGTGCTGGCCGACGGCATGGGCGGCCATCTCGCCGGCGAGGTCGCCGCCACCATCGCGCTGCAGACCCTGTCGATGATGTTCCGCATGCAGGCCCGGCCCTACGTGAAAAAGCCCGAGCGCTTCCTGGAAGAGGCTTTGATCCAGGCGCACTGGGATATCCTGGCCTATGCGGAAAGCCACAAGCTGCCCGAGACCCCGCGTACCACGGTGGTGGCCTGCCTGGTGCAGCACAACTGCGCGGTATGGGCCCATGTGGGCGATTCGCGCCTGTACTGGGTGCGCCGCAACCAGGTGCTGGCGCGCACGCGCGACCACTCGCACCTGGAATACCTGATCGCGCGCGGCCGCGCCAGCGAGGCCGACCGCAACACCCATCCCGACCGCAACAAGCTGTATAACTGCCTGGGCGCCGGCCAGGCGCCGAAGATCGAGCTGTCGCAGCAGGCCAGTCTGGAACCGGGCGACACCCTGCTGCTGTGCTCCGACGGCCTGTGGTCGATGCTGCCCGACACCGAGATCGTGCACCGGCTGTCGACCTCCACCATCGTGCAGGCGGTGCCCGACATGGTCGCGATGGCGGCCGCGATCGGCGGCGCGCGCGCCGACAACACCACGGCCCTGGCCATCACCTGGCAGGGTGCGGAATCGAAGGGCGCCGATGGCCCCGGCGTGATCTCGACCCAGATGCTGCTAGAAGACGAGGTCAGCTCGACCATCACGGCCGGCCAGCCGCTGGCGCCTGGCGCCGACGTCCCGCCCGACGCCTTCGACGAAGACGAGATCGAAAAGGCGATCGCCGAGATCCGCGAGGCGATCGAGAAATCCTCCCAATTACTCAAATAAGAAAGCATCCCATGACGCTCCCACAACGCCCGAGCGGGCGCGCGCTCGACCAGCTGCGCACGATCCGCATCACCCGCCAGTACACCAAGCACGCGGAAGGCTCGGTGCTGATCGAATGCGGCGACACCAAGGTGATCTGCACCGCCAGCATCGAAGAGAAGGTGCCGCCCTTCCTGAAGGGCAAAGGGCAGGGCTGGCTGACCGCCGAATACGGCATGCTGCCGCGCTCGACCCACACGCGCATGGACCGCGAGGCCGCGCGCGGCAAGCAGACCGGCCGCACACAGGAAATCCAGCGCCTGATCGGCCGCTCGCTGCGCGCCGCTTTTGATCTGGAAGCCTTCGGGGAGCGCACCCTGCACCTGGACTGCGACGTGATCCAGGCCGACGGGGGCACCCGCACCGCCTCGATCACCGGGGCGATGGTGGCGGCCTATGACGCCTTCCACGCGCTGGTGGGGCAGGGCGTCTTGTCTTCGGTGCCGGTCAGGCATTTCGTGGCCGCGATCTCGGTCGGCGTCTACCACGGCACGCCGGTGCTGGACCTGGACTATGTCGAGGATTCGGATTGCGATACCGACATGAACATCGTGATGACGGAGCACGGGCACTTCATCGAAGTGCAGGGCACGGCGGAAGGCGCGGCCTTCGACCGCGCCGGGATGAACCGCCTGCTCGACCTGGGCCAGCTCGGGATCACGGAGCTGGTCAGGCTGCAGAAGCAGGCGCTGGGCATCTGACCCGGCCTCGGGCGGCCGGGACGCGGCGCATTGCCGTCGCCATGACGTACAGGCCCAGCGCCACCTCCACCGCCTTGGTCGCGTACTGCACCAGCGTGAGCGTGCCCGCGCCGGCCGCGACCCCGATGTTCGAGTACATGCTGGCCAGGTTCAAAATCATGTGCAGGACCACCACCAGCCACAGGCTGCCGGTGCGTTCGCGCGCCGCGGCGAACATCATGCCGGCGCAGGAACTCATCAGGGCCCAGCCCAGCGCATTGCTCCAGTTGCCGTCCATGTAGCCGTGGATCAGGTGCATCGAGCCGAACAGGACGCCGTTGAGCAGGATGGCCTGCCAGACGGGCAGCCGCAGCAGGATCACGAAGATCACGCCGCGAAACAGCAGTTCTTCGCCGAAGGCATTCAGGGACTGGATCAGCAGGTCGCCCGCGACGCCGCCCTGCGGCAGGTGCAGGCCGAGCGCGGCGAACATCAGCACCGGCAGCAGGCAGGCGATGAAGAAGCCGTCCACCCTGGCCTTGCCGAAGCCGACCTCGCGCCACATGCCGAAGAGGTGGGTGAGCAGCAGCGGCAGCGCCACGGTGGAAGCGAAGGCCAGCAGCTTGACCTTGCCGAACGCTTCCGGGGGAGCGAGCAGCCGGCCGGCCTTGAGGATCAGGATCGTGAGCGCGAACTGCAGCGCGGCGCACAGGACGGCTGCCAGGATGGGATGTTTGTTCGCAAGAGAGCGCAGGTTCATGTTGTTTTTGGGGTAAGAGAAGTGGCGATGTCGTGACTGTAAGGACATTCCGGCGCCGCTCCCAGCGCCGTGCGACAGGCTGCGCAAACTGCGGAATGAGCGGCAGCCAGGGCAGCAGGGCCCAGACGGAAACGGTAAAATAGCGGGTCCGATCCAGCCTGCCTACCCGCCATGACCCAACGCCTGATCCTCGCCTCCAACAACGCCGGCAAACTGAAAGAATTCGCGCAACTGCTCGAACCGATCGGCTTCGACCTGCACCCGCAGGGCGAATTCGACGTCCCGGAAGCGGAGGAGCCCTTCGGCACCTTCGTGGAAAACGCATTGGCCAAGGCGCGCCACGCTTCCCGCCTGACCGGCCTGCCGGCACTTGGTGACGACTCGGGCGTCTGCGTCAACGCGCTCGGCGGCGCTCCCGGCGTGTATTCGGCGCGCTATGCCGGCGAGCCGAAATCCGACGCCCGCAACAACGAAAAGCTCATCGCCGACCTGGCCAATCACGCCGACAAGTCGGCCTATTACTATTGCGTGCTGGTTTACGTGCGCCACGCCGACGATCCGCAGCCGGTCATCGCCGACGGCCAGTGGCACGGCGAGATCATCGACGCGCCGCGCGGCGCCAACGGCTTCGGCTACGACCCGCACTTCCTGATCCCGGCGCTCGGCAAGACCACCGCCGAGCTCGACCCGGCCGTGAAGAACGCCCACTCGCACCGCGGCCAGGCGCTGCGTGCACTGGTAGAAAAACTGAAATGATCCCGATCAAAGTCGCGGGCCAGACGCTGCCGGGCAGCGAGCCGCGCTCTCCCGCCGCCACGGCCCTGCAATACCTGCAGCCCGGCGCGCTGAACCTGACGAGCTTGCCGCCGCTGTCGCTCTACATCCACTTCCCCTGGTGCGTGCGCAAGTGCCCCTACTGCGACTTCAATTCGCACGAGGCCAAGGGCGAGCTGCCGGAGAAGGAATACCTGGACGCGGTGCGCCTCGACCTGGAGCAATCGCTGCCCATGATCTGGGGCCGCAAGATCCACACGATCTTCATCGGCGGCGGCACGCCCAGCCTGATGTCGGCAGCCGGCCTCGATCGCCTGTTATCCGACATGCGCACCCTGCTGCCGCTGGCGCTGGACGCCGAGATCACGATGGAAGCCAACCCCGGCACCTTCGAGGCCGAGCGCTTCAAGGCCTACCGCGACAGCGGCGTGAACCGCCTGTCGATCGGCATCCAGAGCTTCAACGGCGCGCACCTCAAGGCCCTGGGACGGATCCACGACGAGCGTGAAGCCCGACGCGCGGTGGAGATCGCGCGCTCCACGTTTGATAACTTCAACCTCGACCTGATGTTCGCCCTGCCGGCGCAGACCCTGGAAGAGGCCAGGCGTGACCTGGAGACCGCGCTCTCGTTCGCGCCGCCCCACCTGTCGATGTACCACCTGACGATGGAACCGAACACGGTGTTCGCCAAGTACCCGCCGGTGTTACCCGACGACGATCTAAGTGCCGACATGCAGGACATGATCCTCGAGGCCACGGCTGCCGCGGGCTACCAGCACTACGAAGTCTCGGCCTATGCGCAGCCGGGCAAGCGCGCGCAGCACAACCTGAACTACTGGCAGTTCGGCGACTACCTCGGCATCGGCGCCGGCGCCCATTCGAAGATCTCCTTCCCGCACCGCGTGCTGCGCCAGGCCCGCTACAAGCAGCCGGCTTCCTTCATCGAGGCGGCGAAACGCGGCAACCCGGTGCAGGAAGAGCACGAGATCGCGCGTGCGGACATGGGTTTCGAGTTCATGCTCAACGCGCTGCGCCTGACGGAAGGCTTCGACCCGAACCTGTTCGGCGAGCGCACCGGCATGAGCATCAGCGCCATCACCAGGGCGCTGAACGAGGCCGAGGCGAAGGGCCTGCTCTACCGCGACCACAAGCTAATCAAGCCGAGCGAGCTTGGCCAGCGCTTCCTGAACGACCTGCAGGAGATGTTTCTGGGTTCGTAGGGTGGTCGGCTATGCCGACCGCGCGTTCAACCAGACGATGAGCAGCCACAACGCATGCCGGAGCTGGACGCGCGGTCGGCCAAGCCGACCACCCTACCGGTCGAGCGTCAGGTGCCGGCCGCTCCGGCCAGCGACTCGATGGTCCGCGCCAGTCCTTTGACCACGCGCGCCATGCTCGCATAATCGAGCTTGTCCGGCGTATCTTGCGCCGTGTGGTAGTAGGGGTAGCGCAGGAAGGCGGTGTCGGTGATCATCAGGGTCGGATAGCCGTGCCGGTTATAGGAAGAGTTGTCGGACAGGGTCACGCCCATCACGTGGGCCGGCGCGGCCAGGCCCTCGGCCGGAAAATCCGACTGCGCGCGAAACGCCGCCAGCGCCTGCCGCACCAGCGCCGACGATTCCAGGGTGCCCACGAAGGCGATGAAATTGCCGGTGCTGGGGTACTGCTTTTCCAGACCGGGCGGCAGCTTCTGGCTGTTGGGGGCGGTCGAGTACCAGCCGATGGTTTCCAGGATCAGCGCGCCTGCCACCTTCGCCCCGCTGTCGCGCAGCGCCTTCGCATGCTGCATGCTGCCCATTTCGTCGTTCAGAAAGTAGGGCGGTTCCTCGTTCACGAAAAACACGAACTTGAGTTCGGTACCGCGGCTCGGCTGCATGCCCTTGAGGAGGCGCGCCAGTTCCAGCACGGCGGCGGTGCCGCTGGCGTTGTCGTTGGCGCCGGGCGCGCCGCGCGCCGAATCGTAGTGCGCGCCGACGATGAAGATGCGCTCGGGTTTCACGCCCGGCGCGAGGTTCGAGACCGAGACCTCGATGTTGCGCACCTTCTGGCCGCCGGCCCGGTATTCCTGGCGCTGCGGGCGATAGCCGTAGCCGGCCAGGGTGGTCTCGATGTGGCGCGCCGCGCCTTCCAACGCGCGCGGGGTGGCGGTGTTGTGCTCCTCGCTGGCGATCGCCTGTACGTGGGCGCGCAGGCTGGCGGACAGGTCAGGGGTGGCAGCGGCGGAATCGGTTTCCCGGGTCAAGGTCGCAAGGGCGATCGCCAGCAGGATCGCGATGAGGATTTTCCAGTGTGAGCGGGCGAATTTGCGCATGGCGTTCGGGCGAGCGTGCAGGCATCCATGGGTCCAGTGTAGCGAGCTTGCGCATTCGGCATCGCTTCAATTCCGCGCTTCAATTTGCTCCCCACCGGTCGCGCGCCTTCACTGCGGGCGGTGCGGGCGAAAAAAAACCGGACTGCGGCGCAGTCCGGTTTTCGCATGAAGCTAGAAAAGCTCAGCGCGCTGCGACCGGCGTGCCCGGCTCGGTCCAGCCGCCGCCCAGGACGCTGTACAGCGTGACCTGGTTCTGCAGGCGCTGCAGGTTGGCCTGCACCGCGGCCTGCTGCGCCTGGAACAGCGCGCGCTGGGCGTCCAGCAACTCGAGATAGCTGGCTGCGCCGTTGCGGTAGCGCAGGTCGGCCAGGTTGAAGCGGTCGGCCTCGGCTTCGGCCACCGCGCGCTGGGCGCGCAGCTGCTCGCTGAAGGTCGACTGGCCGGCCAGCGCGTCCGCCACTTCGCGGAAGGCGGTCTGGATCGAGCGCTCGTACCTGGCCACCGCGACGTCGCGCTGGGCCCGGGCCGAGCCCAATACGGCGGTGTTGCGGCCGTAGTCGAAGATCGGCAGGATCGCCTGCGGCGCGAAGGTCCAGCCGTAGCTGCCGCTCTTGAACAGGCCGGAGAGCTCGCTGCTGGCGCTGCCCACGCTGCCCGTGAGGCTGATGCGCGGGAAGAAGTTGGCGCGCGCCGCGCCGATGTTGGCGTTGGCCGCGATCAGCTGCTGCTCGGCCGCCCGGATGTCCGGACGATTGGCCAGCAGGTCCGAGGGCAGCCCGGCCGGCAGGTCCGGCAGATCGGTCTTGGCCAGGGTGGCGCCCGCGGGCACCGGTTCCACCGGCGCGCCCACCAGCAGGGTCAGGAAGTTGACGTCCTGGGCGCGCTGGCGCTGCTGGGCCGCGAGCGTGGCCAGCGCGGTTTCCACCAGCGAGCGCGCCTGCTGCAGCTCGAAGCGCGAAGCGACGCCGTTGTCGAAGCGCAGCTGGGTCAGGCGCAGCGATTCCTGGCGCGTGCCCAGGGTCTGCTGGGTGATCGCGAGCAGCTCTTCGTCGGCCAGCAGCTGCAGGTAGATGCTGGCGACCGAGGAGATCAGGCTGATCTGGGTCGACTTGCGCGCCTCTTCGGTCGCCAGGAACTGGGCCAGCGCCGCTTCCGACAGGTTGCGCACGCGGCCGAACAGGTCGAGCTCGAAGGAGGTGACCGACAGGCCCGCCTGGTAGACGCTCTCGATCGGCTGGTCTTCGCCGGTGGTGCGGCGCGAGCCGCTCACGCCCAGGCCGACGGTCGGCAGGCGGTCGGCGCGCTGGATGCGGTACTGGGCGCGCGCGCCCTCGATGTTGGCGATCGCCACGCGCAGGTCGCGGTTATTGCTCAAAGCCTGCTCGATCAGGCCGCGCAGGCGCGCGTCCGGGAAGAAGCGCTGCCAGGCGATTGCGGCCGGGGCCTCGTTGGCCAGCTGGGCGGCCGGGGCGCTGGCGGCCTTCGGCATCTCGGGGAAGGCCGCGGCGACCGGCGCCGTCGGACGCTCGTACTTGGGCGCCAGCGACATGCAGCCCGAAAGCAGCATCACCAGAGCCAGCGGTGTCAGTTTTTTCATGTTATCGGTCATGGTTGTTTTCCTTCGGCTGCCGTGGCTTCCTCCGCATGGTGCGCGTATTTCTCCTGCTGGCGTTTGCTGCCCTTGAAGATCTTGCGGACCACGACGAAGAACAGCGGCACGAACAGCACGCCGAGGGTCGAAGCCGTCATCATACCGCCCATCACGCCGGTACCGATCGCGCGCTGCGAAGCCGAGCCGGCGCCGCCCGCGATCACCAGCGGCAGCACGCCCAGGATGAAGGCCATCGAGGTCATGATGATCGGGCGGAAGCGCAGGTGCGCCGCCTCGATCGCCGCTTCCATCGGCGACTTGCCCTGCGCCTGCAGGTCTTTTGCGAACTCGATGATCAGCACCGCGTTCTTCGCCGCCAGGCCGATGATGGTCACCAGGCCGATCTTGAAGTACACGTCGTTCGGGTAACTGCGCAGCATCGCCGCCAGCACCGCGCCCAGGATACCGAAGGGCACCACCAGCAGCACCGATACCGGGATCGACCAGCTTTCGTACAGCGCCGCCAGGGCCAGGAAGATGGCCAGCAGCGAGAAGGCCATCAGGATGCCCATGGTGCCGCCGGAGAGCTGTTCCTCGCGCGACTGGCCGGTCCATTCGAACGCGAAGCCCGGCGGCAGCTTGGCGGCCAGCTTTTCCATCTCGGCCAGCGCGTCGCCGGTCGAATAGCCCGGCTTGGCGTCGCCCGAGATGCTCATCGCCGGATAGCCGTTGTAGCGCAAGGTCTGCATCGGACCGGTCACCCAGCGCGTGGTGGCGAACGAGGACAGCGGCACCGGCTGGCCCTGCACGTTCATCGCGTTCAGGCGCAGCAGGTCGTCCGGCTGCATGCGGGCGCTGGCGTCCGCCTGCACCACGACGCGTTGCAGGCGGCCGTTGTTCGGGAAGTCGTTCACGTAGGAGGAGCCGAGCGAGGTCGAGATCGCGGTGTTGATCGCATCAAAAGTGACGCCCAGCGCCTGCGCCTTGTCGCGGTCGATGTCGAGCATGACCTGGGGCGCGTCCTCCAGGCCTTCCGGACGCACGCCGGCCAGGATCGGGCTCTGCGCGGCCATGCCGAGCAGCTGGTTGCGGGCCGCCAGCAGGGCGTTGTGGCCGTTGCCGCCGCGGTCCTGCAGGCGGAAGGTGAAGCCGGTGCCGCGGCCCAGTTCGGGAATCGGCGGCGGCGACAGTGCGAAGATGAAGGCGTCGCGCACGCCCGACAGGCCGCCGATGATGCGCCGGCCACTGCCTGGGCGCTCGAGCCTTCGCCCTTGCGCTCGCTCCAGTCCTTCAGCGGGATGAAGGCCAGCGCCATGTTCTGGCCGGCGCCCGAGAACGAGAAGCCCAGCACGCTGACCATGTTGGCCACTTCCGGCTGCTTCATGATGAAGGCTTCCGCGGTGCGCATCACTTCGTTGGTGCGCTCCAGGGTCGCGCCCGGCGGCAGCTGGATGTTGGCGATCACGTAGCCCTGGTCTTCGTTCGGCAGGAAGGAGTTCGGCATGCGGGTGAAGAACAGCGTCACCAGTCCGCACACCAGCACGAAGGCCACCAGCGCCCGTCCCGAATTGCGGATCAGCTTGCCGACCCAGCCTTCATAGCCCTTGGCGGTCCTGGCGAAGCGGCGGTTGAACCAGCCGAAGAAGCCGCGCTTCTCGTGGTGGTGGCCGGCTTCGACGGGTTTGAGCAGGTGCGCGCACAGCGCCGGCGTGAGCGACAGCGCCAGGAAGGCCGAGAAGGCGATCGAGGACACCATCACCACCGCGAACTGGCGGTAGATGTTGCCCACCGCGCCGGCGAAGAAGGCGAGCGGCACGAACACCGACATCAGGACCACGGTCACGCCGACGATCGCGCCGGAGATCTGGCCCATCGCCTTGCGCGTGGCGGCCAAGGGCGGCAGGCCTTCCTCGGACATGATGCGCTCGACGTTCTCGACCACCACGATGGCGTCGTCGACCACGATACCGATCACCAGCACCATGCCGAACATGGTCAGCACGTTGATCGAATAGCCCAGCGCCAGCAGGGTGCCGAGCGAGCCGAGGAGGGCCACCGGGACCACGATGGTCGGGATGATCGTGTAGCGGAAGTTCTGCAGGAACAGGTACATCACCAGGAACACCAGCACCAGCGCTTCGACCAGGGTATGCAGCACCTGCTCGATCGAGATGTCGATGAACTTCGAGCTGTCGAAGGGCACGGTGGCCTTCATCCCGGCCGGGAAGAATTTCGACAGCTGGTCCATGCGTTCGCGCACCAGGCGCGCGGTTTCCAGCGCGTTGCCGGACGGCGCCAGCTGCACGCCGATACCGGTCGAGGGCTTGCCGTTCAGGCGCGCCGAGGTGCCGTAGGCCTGGCCGCCGATCTCGATGCGGGCCACGTCCTTCAGGCGGACGGTCGAGCCGTCCGGATTCGCGCGCAGCACGATGTTGCCGAACTGTTCGACGGTCGAGAGCTGGCCGGTGACGACCACCGTCGCGTTGATTTCCTGGCCCTTGGCCAGCGGCAGTTCGCCGATGGTGCCCGAGGCCACCTGGGCGTTCTGGCTGCGGATCGCGTTGTTGACGTCGGCGGGGGACAGGCGGAAGCCCACCAGCTTGGCCGGGTCGATCCAGATGCGCATCGCGCGCTCGGTGCCGAACAGCTGGGCGGTACCGACGCCCTTGATGCGCTGGATCTCGGGCAGCACCGTGCGCGAGGCGTAGTCGCCCAGCGCGATCGGGTCCCACTTCGGATCGCTAGAGGACAGGATGGTAAACAGCAGGAAGTTCGCGCGCACCTTGTCGACGCGCACGCCCTGCTGGTTCACCGCCGCCGGCAGGCGCGGGGCCGCGCGCGACAGGCGGTTCTGCACGTCCACCTGCGCGAGTTCCGGATTGGTGCCGGTTTCGAAAGTCAGGGTGATCGAGCCGCTGCCGTTGGCGGTGCTGCTCGACTCCATGTAAACCAGGCCTGGAGAACCGTTCATCTCGCGTTCGATGACGGAGATGACCGAGTCTTCCAGGGTCTGTGCCGAGGCGCCCGGGTAGGCGGCATTGATCACGATCGATGGCGGCGCCACGTTCGGATACTGGGCGATGGGCAGCTGGGTGATCGACACGCCGCCGATCACCATGATGAACAGCGCGATCACCCAGGCAAAAATGGGGCGGTCAATAAAAAAACGAGCCATTGCTTAGTCCTGTTCTGTTCCTGCAGCGCTCAGCGGCGCGGCGTGCCTGCGGCCGGGGTGGCGCTGGTGGTGGAGCCGGACGGCGCCGACGCCGGGGCCTGGCCCGCGGTCTGGGCGGCGGCGGCGCCCGCGCCGGCAGTCGCCGGCGCCGGTGCCGCCGCGTTCGAAGTCCAGGGCACCGCCTTGACCGGCGTACCCGGCGGCAGCATCTGCAGCTTCTGGAAGCCATCGACCATCACGCGCTCGCCTTCCTTCAGGCCGTCGGTGACGATCCAGTTCGAGCCTTGCTGGGAGCCGATCTTGACGACGCGCTGGGCCGGCTTGTTGTCGGCGCCGACCACCATCAGGGTGTCGCCCTGGGGACCGCCGCGGGTGACCGCCTGCTGCGGCACCACGATGCCGTTCGGGATCTGGGCCTGGGCCAGGCGCACGCGCACGTACTGGCCCGGCAGCAGGGCGTTGTTCGGGTTCGGGATCGTGGCGCGCAGGGTGACCTGGCCGGTGCTCGGATCGACCGTGATGTCCGAGAACTGCAGGCGGCCCTTGGTCGCCAGTTCGGTGCCGTCGTCCAGGATCACGCTGACCGATGCATCCGCACCGCCCCCGGCCTGCTTGCGCAGGCGCTGCAGCTCGCTGGCGGACTGGGTGATGTTCAGGTACATCGAATCGGTCTGCTGGATCAGCGCCAGTTCGGTGGCCTGGGCCGCCGACACCAGGGCGCCTTCGGTCACCAGCGCACGGCCGATGCGGCCCGAGATCGGGGCGTAGACGTTGGCGTAGCCGCTGTTGATCTGGGCGATGCGCACCTGGGCGCGCGCGGCCGCCACGGCGGCTTCGGCCTGCTTCTGGGCCGCGACGGCATTGGTGTATTCCTGCTTGCTGATGGCATTCGCTTCCACCAGCGGCTTGTAGCGCTCGGCCTGGGCGGTGGCCTGGTTCAGGGTCGCCTGGGCGCTGCCGACGTCGGCCTGCGCGGCGGCCAGGCGCGCCTGGTAGGGCGCCGGGTCGATCTGGAACAGGGACTGGCCCTGCTTGACGATGCTGCCTTCGGTGAACAGGCGCTTGAGCACCACGCCGTCGACGCGCGCGCGGACCTGGGAAGTACGGATCGGCTCGGCTCTGGCCGGCAGTTCGGTCAGCAGGGCGACCGGTTCGTACTTGGTGGTGATGACGCCGACTTCAGGGGCCGGCATCCCGCCGCCCGGGCCGCCCGGGCCGGCGGGAGCGTCTTTCTTGCCGCAGCCTGATAACAGGGCGATGGCCATCAGCGTACCGGCGGCGACGCGGCTCAGTGGCAGGAGCGTGGACAGGGAGGAGTGGTCTGAGCGCATTACGTATGCTTCCTTCTCATTGTTGTTTCGACCATCCGGCGCAGACACTTCGACCGCACACGAATCGTCACTGGCTTTTACGAACAGTTTTATATACTATCACGGCTGTATGTTTATTGCTGGAGCGCCCCTTCAAATGGCAGGGCAACGAAAAAATGGCACGTAAGACAAAAGCGGAAGCTGCGGCAACCCGCGACAGCATCCTGGATGCTGCTGAAAGATTGTTTGCCGAACAAGGCGTATCAAGAACGACTTTACAGCATATTGCAAGCGCTGCGGGTGTGACGCGCGGTGCGATCTATTGGCATTTCCTCGACAAGGGGGCGCTCTTCAATGCCATGTTCGACCGCGCCAAGCTGCCGATGGACGAGGCGATGCAGGTGCTGGACAACCAGCGCGACGTCAAGGACCCCTTGCTGTGCCTGCGCGACGACATGATGACCGTGCTGCGCATCGTGGTCGAAGACCCGAAGGCGCGCCGCGTGTTCGAGATCGCCACGCTCAAGACGGAATTCATCGACGAGGTCGATTCGGTGCGCGCGCGCCGGCGCGAATCGATCGGCCTGTGGCAGGAGCGGATGGAAGGGCACCTGAAGCAGGCCGAGGAGAAAGGCCTGCTGCGTCCGGGCACGAGCACGCTGGCGGCCGCGCAGGGCGGCTGGATCCTGGTCGATGGCTTGATCCGCAACTGGATCTTCGAGCCGACCATGTTCGACCTGATGGTGCTGGGCGGGACGGTGATCGATACCTACCTGGACGGCCTGCGGGCCGGCTGATGCCTGGGTGTCGTAGGGTGGTCGGTTTCCCGGCCGCGCGGTCGACTGCGGCTTGCGTCACCACTGCGCTTCCGGGAGCTGAACGCGCGGTCGGCCAAGCGTGCTCCAGTCCACTGGACTAGACCACCCCTACGAAAAACCCGCCATTGGCGGGTTTCTTTTTTATTTCTTCAGCTCTTCGATCATCTTCTTCAGCTTGATCGAATCGGCCACGAAGGCGCGGATGCCCTCGGCCAGCTTCTCGGTGCCCATCGCGTCTTCGTTC
>Ga0209023_10000084_pt1 | contig 163479 bp, 144 predicted proteins | sample LakOneMetagenome_FD_187468 | JGI IMG/M metagenome (GOLD analysis project Ga0209023, IMG submission 187468) | Freshwater and sediment microbial communities from Lake Erie, Canada (SPAdes) (version 2) | ecosystem: Environmental > Aquatic > Freshwater > Lentic | place: Lake Erie, Canada...
CCGATCTACGCTAATCCGACAGATCTATCAACCCCTCATCCGGCGCTGCGCGCCACCTTCTCCCGCAAGGGGAGAAGGAGAAACACCCATTCCCCGCCGAGCATAACCCCAAACGAAGACCGCCGCTGCGGACGCCCTCCCACAGGCGTCCGAAACGGCGGTTTGGAGCCCCCCGGGCTCGGATCACGCCCCCACATGAACGCGATAGCTAAGGGATAACGCTGTCATATAGACCGTCGACGGGTTTCCCCCGCGGGGCGAACGGTAAGGTTATCGCGCCCCTCTGGCGCTATTCGCACGACGCGCTATCTAGCGCCCATGGCGTTGCACATCATCAAGCTGGTCGTCGGCTGCGAGACGATCGAAGATCTCCTGGACTGGCACAAGGACAAGAGCCAGCCCTGGGTCATGCACACCCGCATGACGCCCAAGCGGGTCGACGAGGTCCTGGACGGCGGCTCGCTGTATCGGGTGTTCAAGGGCCAGATTCTCTGCCGTCAGACGATCCTGGCCATCGATACGATCGGCGAGGGCGCGGCGTCGCGCTGCGAAGTCACGGTCGATCCGCCGATCATCCGCGTCGCGCCGCAACCGCGCCGGGCCTTCCAGGGCTGGCGCTATCTCAAGCCCGAGGACGCGCCGCCGGACCTGACCGAGCGCGAAGCCGCCGACATGCCGGCCGATCTCGCCCGCCAGCTGCGCGAACTGGGCGCCTGGTAACGCTCGCCCAAATAACTTTTGGATGTGGTGTTAGCTAAATAGCAACCAGGGCGCGTGTCATCTCGTCGCAGGGGATGAGGGAGAGACGACCATGAAAGCCAGTTTCGCGGCCTTGGGCGTGGGGATGCTGTTCGTAGGCCTGATCGCGGGGCTGTTGATCGCGCTCAAGCCCGTCTAGGCCTCAGGTCCTAGACGGCCATATTGTCGATCAGCCGCGTCTTGCCCAGCCACGCGGCGACCAGGATGCGGCCTTCGGCGTCGCCGATGGACCCGGGACCCAGGCGCGACAGATCGCTGGCCTCGCGGATTTCCACATAGTCGACCTGACCGAAACCGGCCGCCTTCAGGGCGGCCGTCGCCGTTTGCTCGGCCTCGTCGATGCGACCGCCGGCGGCGACCGCGGCGGCGGCGGCCTTCATGGCCGTGGGCAGGGCCACGGCGGCGGCGCGCTCCTCAGGCGACAGGTAGGCGTTGCGCGAGGAGAGAGCCAAGCCGTCCTCGGCGCGCGCCGTCGGCGCGCCGATGATCTCGATCGGGATGTCCAGGTCGCGGGCCATGCGCTTGACCACCTGCAGCTGCTGGTAGTCCTTCTCGCCGAACACGGCGACATCGGCCTGGCTCTGGATAAACAGCTTGGCGACCACGGTGGCGACGCCGCCGAAGAACTGCGGCCGCGCCGCGCCTTCCAGCGGTTCGGAGACGCCCGAGACGCTGATCGCGGTGGCGAAGCCGGGGGCGTACATCTCCGCGCCGTTCGGAGCGAACAGCAGGTCGCAGCCGACACTGGCCAGCTTCTCGACATCGGCGGCCTCGCCACGCGGATAGGCGTCGAAGTCCTCGTGCGGGGCGAACTGCTTAGGATTGACGAAAACGGTGGCGACCACCCGGTCGGCGTTCGCTTGCGCCAGCTTGATCAAGGACAGGTGACCCTCGTGCAGGGCGCCCATGGTCGGGACCAGGGCCACGCGCTGGCCGGCGGCCTTCCAGGCGCGGACGTGCTCGCGCATCTGCGCGACGGTGCGGACGATCTGGGTCATGGCTGGGCCTCCACGCGGACAGGCCGCGCTTATGGCCCCGTGGCTTGCGCAGGTCCACCGTCCGTTGCGTGAGCGCGCTTTTGGGGTGCGACAATTAAGCCTGTGGATTGAACCGGTTGACCTCGTAGGGCGCTGGTAACATCGTGTTAACCTTCAGTCCAAGGCCGTGCGAGTCGCGGCGCATCAAGGATCGAACCATGGCCGAAACGCGCGTCATCGTCGTCGGCAACGAAAAAGGCGGGGCCGGCAAGTCGACCATCGCCGTGCACCTGGTGACCGCGCTGCTGTACGGCGGCGCCAAGGTCGCCGTGCTGGACCTGGACCTTCGCCAACGCACCTCGGGCCGGTTCTTCGAGAACCGCACCGCCTGGACGGCCAGCAAGAAGCTGGACCTGCCCATGCCGCTGTCCCTGACCCTCAGCGACAACGACATCGCCCTGGCCGAGAAGTCGGAAGAAGAGCAGGTCGCCGGTTTCGAAGCCGCCTTCGCCAAGGCGGCCGAGGAATGCGACTTCATCCTGATCGACACGCCCGGCGGCGATAGCGCCATCACACGCCTGGCCCACGGCCGCGCGGACCTGGTGGTCACGCCGATGAACGACAGCTTCGTCGACTTCGACATGCTGGGCACGGTCGATCCGGTGTCCATGGAGCTGACCAAGCCCAGCCTCTATTCGCTGACCGTCTGGGAAGGCCGCAAACAGCGCGCCCTGTCGGGCCAGCGCCAGGCGATGGACTGGGTGGTGCTGCGCAACCGCCTGGCCACCACCGAGGCCCGCAACCGTAAGCGCTTGGAGGACCGTCTGACGGCCCTGGCCAAGCGCGTCGGCTTCCGCATCGGCCCCGGCCTGCGCGACCGCGTCATTTATCGCGAGCTGTTCCCGTTCGGCCTGACCATCGCCGACCTGTCGCCGCAGGTACGCCCCGTTCCGGTGTCGCTGCAGCACCTGGCCGCGCGCCAGGAGCTGCGCGCCCTGATGCACAGCCTGGGCCTGTCGGCCTATTCCGGCGAGACCATGCTGGCGGCGCAGTAGCCCAAGGGCTACATGAATTGAGCGGGCGGCTGGGTTTACCCCGCCGCCCGTTTTCGTATCCGGAGCGCCGATGATCTATCTGCTGCTGGGCGTGGCCATTCTGGCCGTCCTGCTCTGGCCGCGCCGCTCGATCCTCAAGGGCGACGGCTGGCGGGTCGGGGCGGGCGTGACGGCCGTCGTGGCCTTCGCTGGAGGCGCCTATGCCGGCATGCGCTCGGCCTGGGAGGTCTCGGCGGTGCTGGTGCTGCTGGGCCTGTGGAGCGCCACCGAGGCCCGCCGGCGGCCGGTGGTGCGGCGCGAGATCGTCCAGCCGCCCAAGGCCGAGCTGAGCCTGTCGGAAGCCCGCGCTCTGCTCGGCGTCGGTCCCGAGGCGACCCTGGCCGACGTCAAGGCGGCCTATACCCGGCTGATCCAGATGGCCCATCCCGACAAGGGCGGCACCGAGGGCCTGGCCGCCCAGCTGAATGCCGCGCGGGATCGTTTGATCAAGCGGCGCAGCTGAGCTACGACTAGCGCCATGATCAACCGCGAACGCTTCTGGCGCCGCCGCTCGTCGGGCCAAACCTGCTCGGTATGACGCTCTGATTTCTGTTCAGAGCGAGCCGTCGTGCGGCTCATAGCGTCATTTCAGTTTCGGACTTTGATCACCCCATGACCATCCAACCCATCGACTGGGCCGAGCGGTTCAGCACGCGCATGGACCGTGTCCGCGCCAGCGAAATCCGCGAGCTTCTCAAGCTGCTGGACCAGCCCGACATCCTGTCGTTCGCCGGCGGCATTCCCGACCCCAGCCTGTTCCCGGCCGAGCGGATCCAGGCCGACTACGCCGCCGTGCTGGCCGATCCGGTGCTGGCCAAGCAGGCGCTGCAGTACTCCGTCAGCGAGGGCTACCTGCCGCTGCGCGAATGGATCGCAGAGCGCATGACCCGCGACGGCATGCCGTGCGACCCCGCCAACATCATGCTGACCGCCGGCTCGCAGCAGGCGCTGGACCTGATCGGCAAGCTGTTCGTCAGCCCCGGCGACACCGTCGTCGTGGCCCGGCCGACCTATCTGGGCGCGCTGCAGGCCTTCAACGGCTACCAGCCGGCCTATCGCGACCTGCCGGACGCGGCGCTGAAAGGCGAGGCGACCGACCTGCCCGAAGGCGCGCTGGGCTACTTCGTGCCCGACTTCGCCAACCCGACCGGCGTCAGCCTGACCCTGGCCGAGCGCGAGGCTATCCTCGACATGGCCGCTACGTTGGACATGACCCTGGTCGAGGACGCGGCCTATCGCGAGCTGCGCTTCGCCGGCGAGCCGACGCCGACCCTGCTGGCGTTGGATATCGCGCGCTCGGGCGGCATCGACCAGGCGCGAACCATGTTCCTGGGCACCCTGTCCAAGACCCTGTCGCCGGCGCTGCGCATCGGCTGGGTCTGTGGGCCCAAGCCCGTGATCGAGAAGCTGGTTTTGCTCAAGCAGGGCGCGGACCTGCACGTCTCGACCATTAACCAGATGGTCGCCCATCGCGCGGTCTCGGAAGGCTACGACCAGCACCTGCACCGTCTGCGCGGGGCTTACGGCGCCAAGGGTCGGGTGATGCTGGACGCCCTGGAGCGGACCATGCCGCAGGGTGTGACCTGGTCGCAGCCGGACGGCGGCATGTTCGTCTGGATCGACCTGCCGGAAGGGATCGACGGCGCCGATCTGCTGGCCCGGGCGATCGAGGAAGAGCGGGTGGCCTTCGTGCCTGGCGCGCCGTTCTTCGCCGAGGTGAAGACGGCCAACGCCATCCGCCTCAGCTACTCGCTACCGACCGACGCGCAGATCGAAGAGGGCGTGGGACGACTGGCCCGGCTGATCGGCAAGGTGATGGCGGAGGCCTAGAAAAGCAAAACCCCGGAGGTCGCCCTCCGGGGTTTCTTGTTTCTGGCGGTGCAGGTTCGCCTAGCGCGGCGACAGCACCATGCAGGGCATGCGCTTGGCCTTCAGGGCCGAGCAGGCCTCGCGGGCGGCGTCGGAGGTCAGGCCCTGGAACTGGGCGCGGAACGCCCCGCCGGCGGCGCCTTCGACCGCGCCCTCGGCGTCGGCGACCATCTTGGCGAAGCGGCTGCGGACCAGCTTCAGCTGGTCGTTGGCCAGCGACTTGGACTTGAACGCGCCGACCTGCACGCCCCATTCGCCCTTCGGCTTCTTGGCGGGGGTCTTCGCGGCCACGATTTTCGGAGCCGGCTTGGCGGCTTCCTGGGCGCCGCGCAGGGTGGGGGAGACCTTCACCGGCGCCGGCGGGCGCGGGTTGTCGGTCAGCACGATGCGCAGGCCGGCCTGGTCGCCGTCGCCCTGTTCGACCGAGGGACGCTCGATCGGGCCGGTCGGCTCGTCTTCATAGATGTTGGCGGCGATAGTGGTGCGCTCGCCGCGCGAGCGACGCTTCATCACGTCGAAGCCCGTCAGCAGCAGGTCTTCCATGTTGTTGTCGCGCCAGGCGGTCGAGGGGCCGCCCAGGACCACGGCGATCAGGCGACGACCGTCGCGCACGGCCGAGCCGGCGAGGTTGAAGCCCGAAGCGTTGGTGTAGCCGGTCTTCAGGCCGTCGAACCCTTCCATGCTGTCCAGCAGGCGGTTGTGGCCTTTGACGTAGTTGCCCCGGAAGTAGAAGCCCTTCACCGAGAAGTACGAATAGTACTGCGGGAAGTCGCGCATGGTGGCGCGCGACAGGATGGCCAGGTCGCGGGCCGTCGAGATCTGGCGGCTGTCGGGCAGGCCCGAAGCGTTCACGAAGCGGCTGTTGCGCATGCCCAGTTCCTGACCACGCAGGGTCATCAGGGCGGCGAAGCGCGACTCACTGCCGGCGAGTCGCTCGGCCATGGCCACGGCCACGTCGTTGGCCGACTTCACGGTCATGGCCTTGATGGCCTCGTCGACCGACAGGCTGTCGCCCGGCGAGATGCCGATCTTGGTCGGGGCCTGGGCCGCCGCGCGGGGCGACATGGTGACCCGATCCGTCAGCTTCAGGCGGCCTTCGCTCAGCGCCTCGAAGGTCAGGTACAGGGTCATCACCTTGGTCACGGACGCCGGGTAGCGCGGGCTGTCAGCCCTTTTGTCGTAAAGGACTTCGCCCGAATTGGCGTCGATCACGATCGCTGCGTATTTCGGCTCCTGAGCGTTCAGCTGCAGATAGGGTATGGCCGCCGAAGCCGGGGTCGGGGCGAGCGCGCCGACGAGGCACGACAACGCCAGGCCGGCGGCGGCGAGCAGGGAGCGGGCGGAGGTAAGCTTGGCGAACATGAAGCGACGTCCGTCATTTGAACTGGGAAGCGGTTGGGCGCCGCGACACGTGTGACCAGTAGCATGATGGAAGCGGCCTTTCGCTAAAGTAAACAACTGGTGAGCGATGTTGCCGCAGCCGCAAAAATAAGAGGCGCGTGGTTCCAATGCTGCAGCTTGGTCGCTGATGACGTTACGTCATGGTGCGCTGCACAAAATCGTTGACTGCTGCACTGCAACATGAGAGAACCGCGGTGTTCCAAGCGCAGATGGCCGGGTTGCAGCCCGTCCGTTCGCCCCGCTCCGACTTTCGCGTCAGATCCCTCCCCAGGAGACTTCCCATGGCCGCCGCCGAAACCGTCAAGAACACCGTCGAGCAATACACCGCCGCTTCGAACCAAGCGTTCAAGGACGGCGTCGAGAAGTCGCTGGCCGCCCTGGCCGAAGCCAACACCCACTCGAAGAAGAACCTGGAAGCCGTCGTCGCTTCGGTGACCGCCGCCACCAAGGGCGCTGAAGCCCTGGGCGCCCAGACCTTCGCCTACTCGAAGAAGGCCGTGGAAGATCAGGTCGCCGCCGCCAAGTCGCTGGCCGGCGCCAAGAGCGTCCAGGAAGCCATGGAGCTGCAGACCGCTTGGGCCAAGTCGGCTCTGGAAGCCTACATCGCCCAGGTCAGCAAGGCCTCGGAGATCGTCTCGGCCTCGATCAAGGACTCGGTGAAGCCGCTGAACGAACGCGCCAGCGCCGCCGTCGAGAAGTTCCAAGCCGCTCGCTAAGCGCTGCTAGAACTGAAGATTGAAAGGCTCGGACCGCACGGTCCGGGCCTTTTTTCTTTTGCCCTCTCAAGACCCGCGTTAAGCATGCCGCACCAGTTCAAGGGAGCGCGTGCATGTCGAAGGTCGAGGAACGTCTGAAGGCGATCGGGATCGAGCTGCCCGAGCCGGTGGCACCCGTGGCCAACTACGTGACCTTCGTCCGCACCGGCAACCTCGTGCACATCTCCGGCCAGATCTCGATCGCGCCCGATGGCGGCGTCAAGGGCACGGTCGGCGTCGACGTCGACCTGGAGACCGCCCAGAAGGCCGCCCGGCTGTGCGGCGTCAACCTGCTGGCCCAGATGAAGGCCGCCTGCGAGGGCGACCTGGACCGCGTCGTCCGCGTCGTGAAGCTGGGCGGCTTCGTCCAGGCCGGTCCCGACTTCATCGACATCCCCAAGGTCATCAACGGCTGCTCGGACCTGATGGTCGAGGTGCTGGGCGACGCCGGTCGCCACGCCCGCTCGGCGGTGGGCGTCTACAAGCTGCCCCTCGGCTTTGCGGTCGAGGTGGACGCGGTGGTGGAGATCGCCTGATGCGCTCGCGCGAACGCCCCTCGACCGATGTCTTCGGCGAGGCGTGGGAGCGCCTGTTCGATCCGCCGGTGGCCCATCGCGGCCTCTGGACCCCTGACGGCGCGCCGGAGAACAGCCTGGCCGCCTTCCAGGCCGCCTGCGCGGGCGGCTATGGCATCGAGCTGGACGTCCAGCTGACAGCCGACGGCGAGGCGGTGGTCTTCCACGACGAGCGCCTGGAGCGGATGACTGGCCGGGAAGGGCGCCTGCGCGATCACTCCGCCGCCGAACTGGCGACCTTTGCGCTGAAGGGGACCGACGAGACCATCCCGACGCTCGCCGACACCCTGACCATGATCGGCCACCGCGCCATGGTCTTCATCGAGCTGAAGACGCCGTTCGGCGATGTCGGGCCGCTGGAGAAGCGGGTCACCGACGTGCTGGTCGACCACAACGGCCCGACCGCCGTCATCGGTTTCAACCCGTACTCACACGCCTGGTTTGCCGACCATCACCCGCAGATCCTGCGCGGCTTGGACAGCTATAGCTGGAACGACGAGGGCGCCCGCAAACTCGCCCCCGAAATGCGCAAGTCGCTGGCGGCGCTGGAGCAGGTCGAGCTGGCGCGCCCTGATTTCCTGGCCCTGGGCCTGGACATGTTGCCCAGCGCTCGCGCCGACCTATATCGCGCCAAGGGCATGCCGATCATCGCATGGACGGTCCGCAGCCCCGACCAGTGGGAAGGCGTGCAGGACCATTGCGACAACCTGATCTTCGAGGGCTTCACGGCGTGACTTCAGTCCAGTCGGCGGTTCGCGTCCATCGCGAGATCACCGATATCGGCAGGGACGCCTGGGACGCCTGCGCCGCCCCCACCGGCGACCCGTTCGTCAGCTACGACTTCCTGTCGATCCTGGAAGAGAGCGGCTGCGTCTCCGCCCGGACCGGCTGGGCCGCACATCATCTGTCGGTGCTGGACGACAACGACGTCGTGGCGGGCGTCATGCCGCTCTATCTGAAGTCCCACAGCCAGGGCGAATACGTCTTCGACCACGCCTGGGCCGACGCCTACGAGCGGGCCGGCGGGCAGTACTATCCCAAGCTCCAGTGTTCCTCGCCGTTCTCGCCGGTGACCGGCTCGCGGCTGATCGTGCGGCCGGATATCGATGTCGACGAGGGCCGCATGGCCTTGCTGGGCGGCGCCTTGACCCTGTGCCAGCGGCTGGAGGCCTCGTCGCTGCACGTGACCTTCCCGCTGCAGGACGAGTGGGACTGGATGGGGCAACGCGGCATGCTGCTGCGCCAGGACCAGCAGTATCACTGGGAGAACCGAGGCTACGCGACCTTCGACGACTTCCTGGCCGCGCTGTCGGCCAACCGCCGCAAGACCATCCGCCGCGAGCGCCGCGACGCCCAGGACGGGCTCGAGATCGTCGCGCTGACGGGCGATGAGCTGACCGAAGCGCACTGGGACGCGTTCTTCGGCTTCTACATGGATACCGGTTCGCGGAAATGGGGCCGGCCGTATCTGAACCGCCGCTTCTTCTCGCTGCTGCAGGAGCGGATGGCCGACAAGGTGCTGTTGATCATGGCCCGTCGTCCTGGAGGCCCCTGGATCGCCGGCGCGCTGAACCTGCTGGGGCGCGACTGCCTCTACGGCCGCCATTGGGGCTGCACCGAGGACGTGCCGTTCCTCCACTTCGAGCTCTGCTACTACCAGGCCATTGAGCACGCGATCCGGCTGGGCCTGCCGCGCGTCGAGGCCGGCGCGCAGGGCCAGCACAAGATCGCGCGCGGGTATCTGCCCAGCGCGGTCTATTCCGCGCACTGGATCGCCGACCCGGCCCTGCGCGAGCCGGTGGCCCGCTACCTGGAGCGGGAACGCGAGGCGGTCGAGCACGACATCGAGATGCTGACGGAAGAGTTCTCGCCCTTCCGCCATGCACCGGATCCGCGCCGCGATGAGCGCTAGCGAGGGGCGCTAGTTCAGCCGCACTTCGCCGACCTTGTCCTTGTATTCGCGCTTGGGGTCGGCGCCGAGCATCAGCTTCACGCCGGCGAACAGGCTGTTCTCGTTCAGCCAGATCTGGGCGTCGGCCGGCTCGAAGCGCAGCAGGCGCAGCTTGGGATCGTCCTTGCCCTCGAACCAGGCGGCGACGAAGGGGTTCCAGAGGCGATCGATCGTCTCGCGGTCAGTGTCGATCCGCAAGGTTCCGTCGACCGCGGCGAAGACGTGGTGACCCTTGTCCTGGAAATGGATGAAGGCGTCACGGCCCTGCTGATCCAACGAATGGATCAGATCGGTCTCCGACGAGGTGAAGATCCAGATCGGCCCGGAATGGTCGCCCTCGATCAGGGCGGTCATCGGCTGGGCGCGGCCGCCGTCGACGTCGGGCAGGCCCAGCATCACGGTGCGGTCGGACTTGAGCGCTTTCCAGAACTTGGCGGTGAGATCGGCTTCGTTGGACATGGTGGGTCTCCCTGAGGTGAGAGACCAACGGCGGCCGGGGAGGGGCGTTCCTAGGGTGGAGGTTGGGTGCGGAAGAGGAGCGCTCAGTCTGCCTAGGACCGTTCCCACGCCGCCTTCAGCAACGCCTTGACCTTGTCGTCGACCTCGTCCGGCGACGCCAGCGGCAGCTTGGCCTTCAGACGTTCGGACCAGCCTTCGTTCTTGGGCTCCAGTAGGCCCGGAGCGGCGTCCGGCTCGACCGCCAGGCCCAGCATCGCCGTGCCGCCCTTGATCGGCTTCAACGCCGCGAACTGCGACTTCCGCGACCACGCCGTGAAGCCCTTGCGCTGGCCGGTGACCAGGCCTTCGAAGTCGGCGACGGCGGCCTCGACCGCTTCCAGGATCGCCAGGGCGGCCGGGTCGGTCCACAGCGTCGCGCGCAGGCCGTCGGCGTCGTCCCAGCCCATCTGCGAGGGGAAGGCGACTCCGAAGATGGCGGCGGCGCGGTTCTGGCCGATGCCATAGGTCGCCTTCAGCCAGTCGGTGCGGGCGCGGGGCTTGGTCTCCTGGCACTCGCGACGGACGATCTCGACCCATTCGTCTAGGGTCTTGCCGGTCTCGCGCTCCAGATTGGCCTTGATCGAGGCGAACCACTTCTGCTGCTGCTCGGTCAGGCCCTGAGGTGTCGTGTCCATGGTTGCGCGCATCCCCCGGTTTGCTACGACCATCCCGTCAAAGGGAGACGGTCATGAGCCTCGACGGACGCTACGACGCCGACAACATCTTCGCCAAGATCATCCGTGGCGAGATCCCCAGCGTGAAGGTGTTCGAGGACGACCAGGTCCTGGCCTTCATGGACGTGTTCCCGCAGTCGCGCGGCCACGTTCTGGTGATCTCCAAGACGTCGACGGCCCGCAACCTGCTTGATGCCGAGCCCAAGACCCTGGGCCGCCTGATCGGCGCCACCCAGAAGGTCGCCACGGCGGTGGTCTCGGCTCTGAAGCCCGACGGCGTGGTCGTCACCCAGTTCAACGGCGCGCCCGCCGGCCAGACGATCTTCCACCTGCACTTCCACGTCATCCCCCGCTACGAGGGCGAGGCGCTGGGTCGTCACGGCGAGGGCGGCATGGCCGATGTGGAAGCGCTGAAGGCCCTGGCGACGCAGATTTCGGCGGCGCTTTAGGCGGTTCGAAATCCAGGGTCGGGTATCAGGCCGAGGGCGCGTGACGAATCCCGTACTGACGCCTTTGACGTCGATGTTGCGGAGTGCGCCATGACCTTGGACGAGAACGATCGCGGCGGTCTGCGTCGGCTGATTTACGCCAGTCGATTCACCGGGCCGGCGCAGAACTTCGACGAGGTTCTTCGGGCGATCATCGCCAAGTCGATTCAGAACAACCGCCTGGACGACGTCACCGGCTTCCTGGTGGCGAGCGAGGGGCGTTTCCTGCAGCTGCTTGAAGGCCCCGGCAAGGGCGTGGACGCGATCTATGACCGGATCGCCGGGGATCCGCGCCACGCGGATTTGACCTTGATCTACAGCGGTCCGGCCGAACGCCGCCTGTTCCGCGACTGGAACATGGGCCAGCATCGTCTGGGCGCGACGGATCAAGCCTTGCTGTCCGACGTGGGGCTGGAAAGCTTCGAGCCCGCCGGCCTGGATGCCGACCGCGCGGAACGCCTGCTGGCCCGCGCCGGCGCACGCCACCTGCGTGGTGGTTAGCGCGACCCAAAAAGCAAAAGGGCCCGGATTGCTCCGGGCCCTTCGCGCGTCTCTGAGGTCGCCTTACTCGGCCATGGCCGGTTCGGCTTCGTCGGTCTTGCTGGCCTTCGGGTCGGGCGTGCTCTCGATTTCGAAAGCGATCTTGCCGTTCTCGAGAACCACCGTGACGTGGCCGCCGCGGACCAGGCGTCCGAACAGGATGTCGTCGGCCAGGGGCTTCTTGATGTGCTCCTGGATGACGCGACCCAGCGGGCGGGCGCCGTACAGTTCGTCGAAGCCGTTCTTGGCCAGCCAGTCGGCCGCATCGTCGCTCAGCGAGATCGTCACGTTCCGGTCGGCCAGCTGGGCCTCCATCTGCATGACGAACTTCTGCACGACCTGACGGATGATCTCCGGCGTCAGCGGCTTGAAGGCCACGACCGCGTCTAGGCGGTTGCGGAATTCCGGCGTGAACAGGCGCTTGAGGGCGGCCTCTTCCTCGCCGACCACCTTGTCGCGACCAAAGCCGATGGACTGGCGTTGGGCGTCCGAGGCGCCCGCATTGGTGGTCATGATCAGGACCACGTTGCGGAAATCGACCTTCTTGCCGTTGGAGTCGGTGAGAACCCCGTGGTCCATGACCTGCAGCAGGATGTTGTAGACGTCCTGGTGGGCCTTCTCGATTTCGTCGAGCAGAACCACGGCGTGCGGGTGCTGGTCGACGGCGTCGGTCAGCTGGCCGCCTTGGTCATAGCCGACATAGCCGGGAGGGGCGCCGATCAGGCGGCTCACGGTATGGCGCTCCATGTACTCCGACATGTCGAAGCGGATCATCTCAATGCCCAGCGTCGAGGCCAGCTGCTTGGCGGCTTCGGTCTTGCCGACGCCGGTGGGGCCGCTGAACAGGAACGAGCCGATCGGCTTGTCCGCGTCGCGCAGGCCGGCGCGGGCCAGCTTCATGGCCGAGGACAGCTGCAGGATCGCGTCGTCCTGACCGAACACGGCGCGCTTCAGATCCGTTTCCAGCTCCTTCAGCGCCTCGGTGTCCGACTTCGAGACCGACTTGGGCGGGATACGGGCGATCTTGGCCACGACGGCCTCGATCTCCTTGACGCCCAGGACCTTCTTGCGACGGCCTTCCGGCAGCAGCATCTGGCCCGCGCCCGCTTCGTCGATCACGTCGATCGCCTTGTCGGGCAGCTTGCGGTCGGTGATGTACTTGGCCGACAGCTCGACGGCCACCTTGATGGCGTCGTTCGTGTACTTCAGCTTGTGGAAGTCCTCGTAGTAGCTCTTCAGCCCCTTGAGGATCTTGACCGTGTCGTCCACCGACGGTTCGTTCACGTCGATCTTCTGGAAGCGACGGACCAGGGCCCGATCCTTCTCGAAGTGCTGGCGGAACTCCTTGTAGGTGGTCGAGCCCATGCAGCGCAGCGAGCCGGAGGCGAGCGCGGGCTTCAGCAGATTGCTGGCGTCCATCGCCCCGCCGCTGGTCGCGCCGGCGCCGATCACGGTGTGGATCTCGTCGATGAACAGCACCGCGTTCGGGTGGTTCTCGAGTTCCTTGACCACCTGCTTGACGCGTTCCTCGAAGTCGCCGCGATAGCGGGTGCCGGCCAGCAGCGCGCCCATGTCGAGCGAGTAGATGGTGGCGCCGGCCAGGACTTCGGGGACCTGGTTGGTGATGATCTTGCGGGCCAGGCCCTCGGCGATGGCGGTCTTGCCAACGCCAGGATCACCCACGAGGAGCGGGTTGTTCTTGGTGCGACGGCACAGGATCTGGATCGCGCGTTCCACTTCGTTCGCGCGGCCGATCAGCGGGTCGACCTTGCCCTGGCGGGCCTTTTCGTTGAGGTCGACGCAATAGGCTTCCAGAGCCTCGCCGCCCGTCTTGGTGTTCGGCTTTTCGCCGTCGTCCTCGGCCGAGTTCGAACCAGCGCTGGCGCCCTTGACGTTCTTGGGCTCGGACGCGCCGGCCTTCTTGGCGATGCCGTGTGCGATGAAGTTGACCGCGTCGTACCGCGTCATGTCCTGCTCTTGCAGGAAGTATGCGGCGTGGCTTTCGCGTTCGGAGAAGATGGCGACCAGAACATTGGCGCCGGTGACCTCTTCGCGGCCCGACGACTGGACGTGGATCACCGCGCGCTGGATCACGCGCTGGAAGCCGGCGGTCGGCTTGGCGTCCTCGTCGTCATCGACGACCAGCGAGGCCAGTTCGACGTCGAGATAGTTCGAGAGGCTCTTCTTCAGCGCGGCGAGATCAACGTCGCACGCGCGCATAACTCCGGCGGCGTCCTCGTCGTCGGTCAGGGAAAGCAGGAGATGCTCCAGCGTCGCGTACTCGTGCTTACGCTGGTTGGCGTACGCGACGGCGCGATGCAGGGACTCTTCCAGGGGGCGCGAAAAAGAGGGCAATGGGGGGCTCCTCAGTCCTTTTCCATGGTGCACTGCAGGGGGTGCTGATGACGTCGCGCGGAGTCGATGACTTGCGCGACCTTGGTCTCTGCGACTTCGTAAGTGTAGACACCACACACGCCCACGCCGTTCTGATGGACGTGGAGCATGATGCGCGTGGCGTCTTCACGCGACTTGTTGAAGAACCGTTCGAGCACGTAAACGACGAACTCCATGGGAGTGTAGTCGTCGTTGAGAATCAGAACTCGATAAAGCGAGGGCTTCTGCGTCTTCGGCTTCACTTCCGTGACGACCGACGACCCAGCGCCGTTGCTTTGTCCGCCTTGCTTCCGCTCGGCCATCGACTTGTTCTCTCCCGGCGGGCAAATCACCCGCCTGTCTGAATTAGATATGGAAACGCGACGGCTTTGGAAGAGCCCGAGACACGCCTGCGCCGCTTTAGCACAGGGGCGCCTCGGAAAACGGCTTCACGTTTGGGAGAGCGAAGACCGCGCGCGAACGGTTCCGTGGGCGAGAAGCCCAGATGGGGCGCGGCGGGGTGTCGCGCAAGAGGGGGCAATAGGCTGCGAGGCGGAGGCGTTCGGCGAATCGTGAGGGAGCCCGTGCTGGCTCCATTCCCACCTATCCCTTCGTCATTCCCGCCCTTGTGGCGGGAACCCCTCTGTCCGCCGCAGGCGCAGGAGGGGCGGACTGCTCAGCAGTCCGCTTGCATCTCACGTGTCAGCTGAACCCGGGGTTCCCGCCACAAGGGCGGGAATGACGGGGTTTGGGGTGGGGATGAGCGGGCTAGTTGGGGAGCACATACTCCAGCTCGTAGAGGTGCTTGCCCTCGACAACCGTGATGATCAGGCGGCCGGTGATGCCTTTCAGCGCGCCTGCCCCGGAGTCCGGGACGATGTCGATGGACATGCTCATGTCCTTGCCGCGCATCGAGCCACGGTGGACCAGGGCAAAGCTCCCCGCCTTGCCGTTCAGCGCGCCCACCACGCGCTCGGTGGCGACGTAGGCCGCCGAGCCCGGGACCTCGGTTCCGACGGTCAGCATCTCGCCCTTGCCGGTGGCGTCCAGCGCGCCGTGATAAGTCTTGTCCAGTGAGAACCGGCCCAGGGTCGAGCCCTCGCCCTTGTCCTGTTCGACGGGCTTTGTGCTGACGTCGAAGACGCCCTTGGCGTGATGCATGACGGTCTCCGAGACGGCGGGAGAAGCGGCCGCCAGCACAGCGGCGGCGACGGCCGGAACGATGATGCGCAGTGCGGCCATGACGACGGTCCCCCTCGAATGTCAAGATGAGAACATAGTGAGAACTTTTCGTCAACGACCCTTCAGGGCGCGTCCGCTGACCACGGCCGCTGCGCCAAACTTGCCGCGCAGGGCGTCGATGGCGGTCTCGCTCTTCAGCGTGCGACGCTCCTCGTCGGCGAACATGTCGGCGCCGGCGCTCTCGGCGTCCATGAAGTCGGTCAGGCCCGCGCCGATCAGGCGGTAGGAGAGGCCGCGCGGCTCGGCGGCCAAGAGTTCGCGCGCGACCTGGAACAGCGTGCGGGCCGTCTGGGTCGGCACGGCCAGGGTGCGGCGGCGGGTGTGGATCTTAAAGTCGGGCGTGCGCAGCTTCAGTGTCGCCACGCGACCGGCCACGCCCTCCTTGCGGGCCTGCTTGGCGACCTTCTCGCACAGCGGCCAGAGCTCGTCCTCAAGCGCCTCGCGCTGGTGCAGGTCGTCGTTGAAGGTGGTCTCGGCGCTGATCGTCTTGCGCGACTGGTCGGGGTCGACGATCCGGCTGTCCTGGCCCTGGGCCAGGCGGTGCAGGCGCAGCCCGCCCGAGCCCAGCCGATTGGCCAGGAATTTCAGGTCTGCCGCGGCGATGTCGCCGACCGTCTTCAAGCCGACCTCCGCCAGGCTGGAGACCGTGGCCGGCCCGACGCCGGGCAGGATGCTGACCGGTTTGCTGGCCAGGAAGCTCTGCGCCTCGGCCGCGCCGATCGCCGAGAAGCCGCGCGGCTTGTCCAGCTCCGAGGCGATCTTGGCCAGGAACTTGTTGGGGGCCAAGCCGATGGAGACGGTCAGCCCGATCTCGCTCTCGATCTCCGCCTGCAGCTTGGCCAGCATCTGGGCGGGCGTCGCGCCATGCAGGCGCTGCGTGCCGGTCAGGTCGATCCAGGCCTCGTCCAGCGACAGCGGCTGGATCAGCGGCGTCAGCTTGTCGAGCTTCTCGTGGATGCGAGCGCTCTCGTACTTGTACTTGTAGAAGTTGGGCTTGATGACGACCGCGTCGGGGCAGGCCTTCAGCGCCTTGAACATCGGCATGGCCGAGCGCACGCCGCTCATGCGGGCGATGTAGCAGGCGGTCGAGACCACCCCGCGCTTGCCGCCGCCGACGATCACCGGCTTGTCGCGCAGGGACGGATCGTCGCGCTTCTCCACCGAGGCGTAGAAGGCGTCGCAGTCCAGGTGGGCGATCGAGAGGGTTCCCAGCTCCTCGTGGAACAGCGTGCGCGGCGAGTAACAGGACGGGCAACGCGCGGCCTTGGCCTCGCCCGTCCATCCGCAGTCGCGGCACAGGGACTTCATCGGAGGGCGCTCAGGCTTCCTGCGGCCACAGCCAGACCGCGCCGCGCACGCCGGAGCTGTCGCCGTGGACGGCCTTCTTCACCGGCGTCTCGAACACGTCGGAGAACACATGCGGGGCGATGGCGGCGGGCAGGCGCTCATAAAGAGTCTCGACGTTCGACATGCCGCCGCCCAGCACGATGACGTCCGGGTCGATGATGTCGCAGATCGCGGCCAAGCCTCGGCCCAGGCGGTCGATATAGCGGTCCAGCGCGGCGGCGGCCGAGGCGTCGCCGCTGTTGATCGCGTCCATGGTCGCCTGGCCGGTCGGGAAGTCGGCGTCTTTGGAGAACGCCGGGCCGGCGACCCATTTCTCCATGCAGCCGTTGCGGCCGCACCAGCACGCGGGGCCGGGATATTCCTCGGGCTTGGGCCAGGGCAGGGGCATGTGACCCCATTCGCCGCCGAAGCCGTTGTGGCCCTCGATGATCTTGCCATCGACCACGACCCCGCCGCCGCAGCCGGTGCCGATGATGACCGCGAACACGACCCGCGCGCCGGCTCCGGCGCCATCGGCGGCTTCGGACAGGGCCAGGCAGTTGGCGTCGTTGGCCAGGCGCACGGGGCGGGCCAGGCGCTGCTCCAGGTCCTGACCGAACGGGCGGCCGTTCAGATAGACGCTGTTGGCGTTGCGGATCAGGCCCGTGCGCGGCGAGATCGAGCCGGGAATGCCCAGGCCCAGCCGCGCACAGGTCGCGCCGGCCATGGCCTCGGCGTCGGCCAGCAGGCCGGCCACCACGTCGAGCGCCTCTTCATAGTTCCCGGGATTGGGCTTGCGCACCCGGGCGGCGAACGCGCCGGCCTCGTTGAGCGCGGCGACCTCGATCTTGGTGCCGCCGAAATCGACTCCGAACCGGATCATGCGAACAGACGCTCCTCGAGGGCGGCCTTCAGACGGGGCCACTCGTCAATACGGACGTGACGGTCGGGGGCGGAAGGGGCGAACGGGCGCAGGCGCTCGTCGCTGACCATCTGGAACCGCCCGACGTCGGGAGCCTTCTCCGCCACCGATTCCAGCTGCGGCAAAAGGTCGTCGATGAACACGGCCCGGCCCGAGGTGCGCGCGGCCAGCTCGGCGGCTGGCGGGCCCTTGGGGCCGCTGTTGATGATCAACGGGTAGTCGAAGCCGTGGGTCTTCAGCCACTTGGCGCGCGCCAGCCGGCCGTGCTCGGGGGCGTTGGTCAGGATCACCACCTCGGCGCGGGTCGACAGATCCGCCAGGGCGTCGGCCGCGCCGATGGCGGGAATCAGGTCATCGGCCCCGTCGCGGAAGAAATCGTCGAACAGGGCCTTGCCCGCGATCAGGTCGAGGTGTTCCGTCTCGCCAGGCCGATAGATGTTCTGGAACAGCGCGAAGCGATCGACCCGCAGCTCGAAGCCATGGCGCCCGATGAAATCGCCGAAGCCGCGCATGAATTGCGCGAGCACCTCGTCGACATCGACGATGACCAGCGAAGCGGTCGGCGTGATGGCGCAGGCCTGAAGGTCGGAGTAGCGTGGTTCCATGAGCTTGGGATCTTAACGCGATTAGCGCGGGCTTAAGGATATTCGTGGCAACTGGTTCTGGAAGACGGCGCGAATCCCTAGGCGTCGCCACGTGACCGTACGGTCGGGGTAAGGATGACGAAGAAGGTCCTCATCGTGGAGGATAACGAGCTGAACATGAAGCTTTTTCATGATCTGCTCGAGGCCCAGGGTTACGAGACCCTGCAGACCCGCGAGGGTCTGTCGGCGCTGTCCATTGCTCGCGACAACAAGCCCGACCTGATTCTGATGGACATCCAGCTGCCGGAGATCTCCGGCCTGGAAGTCACCAAGTGGCTCAAGGAAGACGACGACCTGGCGCACATCCCGGTCGTGGCCGTCACCGCCTTCGCCATGAAGGGCGACGAGGAGCGCATCCGTGAGGGCGGCTGCGAGGCCTACATCTCCAAGCCGATCTCGGTGGTCCACTTCCTGGACACCATCAAGCGCCTGCTGGACAAGGTCCCCGCCGCATGAGCGCCCGGATCCTCGTCGTCGACGACATCGAAGCCAATGTCCGTCTGCTCGAGGCCAAGCTGACGGCCGAGTACTATGAAGTCTCCAGCGCCATGGACGGCCCCACCGCGCTGGCGATGGCTGCGCGCGACCTGCCCGACATCATTTTGCTGGACGTGATGATGCCCGGCATGGACGGCTTCACCGTCTGCCGCAAACTCAAGGAAGACCCGACCACCCGCCACATCCCGGTGGTGCTGATCACCGCCCTCGACGGCCGGGCCGATCGCATCCAGGGCCTGGAATCGGGCGCTTCGGACTTCCTGACCAAGCCTATCGACGACGTCATGCTGTTCGCCCGCGTGCGCAGCCTGACCCGCTTCAAGCTGGTGATCGACGAACTGCGCCAGCGCGAGGCCTCGGGCCGCCGCATGGGCGTGATCGCCGGCGCCGCCGCTCGCCTAGACGGCCTGGGCGGCCGGGTGCTGATCGTCGACGACAACGAACGCCAAGCCGCCCGCGTCGCCGCCGAGCTGGGCGTCGAGCACCGCCCGGTGATCGAGAGCGATCCGGAAAAGGCCAAGATCAGCGCCGGCGGTCCGGTCGACCTGGTCATCGTCAACGCCGCGGCCAAGAATTTCGACGGCCTGCGCTTCACCGCTTCGCTGCGGTCGGAAGAGCGCTCGCGCCAGCTGCCCGTGCTGGCCATGGTCGATCCCGACGATCGCGGCCGCATGGTCAAGGCGCTGGAAATCGGCGTCAACGACATCCTGCCGCGTCCGGTGGACCCGCAAGAGCTGTCGGCCCGCGTCAAGACGCAGATCCAGCGCAAGCGCTATACCGACTATCTGCGCAACAACCTCGATCACAGCCTGGAACTGGCCGTCACCGACCAGCTGACGGGCCTGCACAACCGTCGCTACATGACCGGCCAGCTGGACTCGCTGGTCAAGCGCGCGGCGATGGGCGGCGAGCCGGTCTCGGCCCTGCTGATCGACATCGACTTCTTCAAGAAGATCAACGACACCTTCGGCCACGACATCGGCGACGAGGTGCTGCGCGAGTTCGCCCTGCGCCTGGCCTCGAACGTCCGCGCCATCGACCTGCCGTGCCGCTTCGGCGGCGAAGAGTTCGTGGTCGTGATGCCCGACACCCAGCTGGCCGACGCCCTGCGCATCGCCGAGCGGATCCGCAACCACGTCGCCGGCTCGCCCTTCAAGGTGGGGCCGACCAAGGAGCAGCTGACGGTGACCATCTCGGTCGGCGTCTCGGCCACGGTCGGCGCGGACGACACGCCTGAGGCTCTGCTGAAGCGGGCGGACCAGGGCGTCTACCAGGCCAAGGCTTCGGGCCGGAACGCGGTGGTCGGCAAGGCCGCGTAAGCGGTTTGCTTCGCATTTATGGATTGGCGGGCGCGCTGCGTCCGTCGCATGCTGCCCTGAAGAAACCGGTGTCATAAGCCGTTCTCGGGGAGCGTCACGTCCATGTCCGCCAATCGCCGCGCCGTGCTGGCGCTGACCGGTCTCTCTGCGCTGATCGCCACGACCCCGGCGGGCGCTGCTCCGCCCCAGCGCGCACCGACCAAGCCCACACTGCGGATAGACCCGCGCGAACTCGGCGCGGTTGGCGACGGCGTCGCCAAGGACACCCACGCGATCCAGCTGGCCCTCGACCGCTGCGCCGTGTTCGGCGGCGGGGAGGTGGTGCTCTCGGCCGGGACCTTCCTGACCGGCGCGATCCGCATCGGCGCCGACACCACCTTGCGCATCGAGGAGGGCGCGACCCTGCAGGGCTCGCCCGACCTCGCCGATTATCCGGTCGTGCAGGTGCGCTGGGAGGGCCGCTGGGCGCCTGGCTATATCGGCCTGATCTGGGGGCAGGGCGCCCGCAACATCGCGCTGACGGGCAAGGGCGCCATCGTCGCTTCCGACGAGATCAAGGGGCGCGTCCAGAAGGAGACCGGCCTGCGCCATCCGGCGCTGCTGGAGTTCGTCGACGTTCAGGGCCTGACGGTCACCGATCTGAAGACCCAGCAGAACGACATGTGGTCGATCCACCCGGTCTATTGCGACGACGTCCTGTTCCGGAACGTAGTCGTCAACGGCCGGGCCGACGGCGTCGATGTCGATTCCTGCCGCCGGGTGACCATCGAGCACTGCGACTTCGACACGGTCGACGACTGCATCTCGCTGAAGTCGGGCCGGGGCATGGAGGGCGCCCTGATCGCCCGTCCGACCGAGGACGTCGTCATCACCGACTGCACCTTCAGGGACCATCGTTGGGCCTGCATCGGCATCGGCAGCGAGACCTCGGCCGGCATCCGCCGCGTACGGGTCGAGCGCTGCAAGATGCTGTCGGCCTACACCTTCGCCGTCTACATCAAGAGCCGGCCGGGGCGCGGCGCGTTCATCGAAGACATCGTCATGCGCGACCTGGAGGTCTCGGGCGCCCGCAACGGCTTCCTGCGCCTGAACTTCCTGGACAGCGGCAAGCAGGACCAGTTCCCGGTCGCGGGCTTGGCCGGCATCCCCACGGTGCGCAACTTCACCTTCGAGCGGATCAAGGTCACCGACGTCCCGGTCCTGGTCGAGGCGGTCAACATCCATCCCGACAAGCCGCTGGACGGCCTGGTGCTGAAGGACATCACCGGCACGGCCGGCAAGGGCTTTACCCTCGCCAACATCAAGAACGTCACGCTGAAGGGCGTCGACGTCGCCATCGCGGAGGGCCCGAAGCTGTCGATCAACAACGTCACCGGCAAGGGTTTGGAGGGTGCGGCGTCGCTGGCCCCGACCGTGCGTCCCGCCGACGTGGCGGCCGCCGAGCCCCCGTATCGGCTGGGCATGACCAGCGGCAAGCCGAACTGATGCCGGCCAAGCGGGCGCCGCCACCGGGGCAGGTGATCAAGCGCGCGGCATAGTTAACCGAAATTAGGGCGCTCTCTTACGACCTCGCATACGGTTGTCGCACATCCTCGCCTACACATCTCGTAAGGGGCGAGGGTGAGATGAGAGCAAGAGTGCGTGCGCGTAAGCATCCGTTTCCGGGCGGATGGCTGGTTCTGGGTCTGCTGACCTGCGTGGCGTTGTTCGTCCTGGGCGCTCAGGCCGGCGAACATCTTTCAGGCGGATTGTCCACGGCCGCGACCTTCGCGGCGTTCGCCGCCATCTGCATCGGACCGGTGCTGCTGGCCGTGACCGTGCTGTGGGGCGGCTTCGCCTTCTTCCGCTGGTTCCTGATCGGTCGCTAGAAACAAAAACGCCCGGCTATCGCTAGCCGGGCGTCTTGATGTCGTAGCGCGTAAAGCGATCTTACTTGATCTTGCCTTCGCGGAATTCGACGTGCTTGCGGATGACCGGGTCGTACTTCTTCAGCACCATCTTTTCGGTCTTGGTGCGGGCGTTCTTCTTGGTGACGTAGAAGAAGCCGGTGTCCGCCGTCGAGTTCAGGCGGATCTTGATGGAAGCCGGTTTGGCCATGGTCGAATCCCTGCGATGGTCGCGCAGGTTCCCGCGCGTTGGAAATAAGAGGCGCGGAACATACTCATCGGTGACTCAAAGTCAATTGCCGGAGTCACATCCCGTTGGGGCATCGCTTGTAAGGAAAGTCCGCCGATCGCGCCTGACCGCCGATGGAACCCTCGATGCGGGCCACCAGGGTGTCCTGGTCAACCAGCCTGTAGAGGATCCGCTGGGGAAAGTCGTGCTGCGGGTTCTCGAAGGTCACCGTGTTCTCGACGATCTCCTTCAGCGGAAACGCCGCCTCGGCCTGGCCGGAAGGAATCGCCACGTACTGCAGCTTGCCGTCGGCGGCGGGCAGGATTCGCATGAACTCGTATTCGCGCAGCTTGCCGTCGCGAACGCTGCGGCTCATGCCGATCATCGCGCCGCCGGCGGGCGCCAGCCACTGTTCCTCGATCTTCGTGCCGTTGGGCCGGGTCAGGGTCCAGCAGCCGGCGATGAAATCCAGCTTGTCGATCTCGGCCGGTGCGGTGGCCAGGGCCATGGCGATCAGTGTGGCGAGCATGTGCTTCCCCCCGGAAGCCCACCTTAGAGGTGGGTCAGATGCCGTTTGCCGTTCAGGAAGCGCATGAACGGCGCCGGGCGTCCAGTGTCGGCGAGTCGCTGGCCGATCTCGTGGACCACGAAGCGGGTGATGTTGGGCAGGTCCAGCGCCATGGCTTCCTGGAAGTCGACCCAGGCGATCTCGCCCAGCTCGCCGCAGTCGGGGCGACGGTCGAGGGACAGCAGCGCCTCCGCCGGCGCCATGAAGAAGCGGGCGTCGAAGCGGCGCGGGCGATAGGGCGGGGTGATGGCCCGGGCCACGAAGCTGAGCGGCGCCAGGTCGGGCAGGGCGCCCTGGGCCAGGAACGGCCGCCAAGGCCCTGCGCCGGGGCGTACAGGGGCTTCCTTGGCCAGCAGCAGGCCCGTCTCCTCGAAGGTCTCGCGCACGGCCGCCAGGGCCAGGGCGCGGGCCAGGCGGGCGGGGGTGCGGTGGCGAGGCTCCAGCTGCAGCCGGGCGGCGACGTCGGGCGCGAGTTCGGTAGCGCTGGGGGCGTCGTAGTCGGTCCGATCGACCCGGCCGCCGGGGAACACCCACTTGTCAGGCATGAAGGCCACGCCGCCGTTGCGCCGGCCCATCAAGAGGCGCGGCTGCGGGCCGTCGGTGCGCACGATGATGACGGTGGCGGCATGCTTGGGCGTCAGCGCCGCGCCCGTCTCGCGCACGGCGCCGTCGTGGATCGTGTCGAATTTCGCGTCGATCGGCGGCAGGCTCATGTCTTCAGGTTAGACCGATTGCGCAGCCTGGAAAGACCGACGTAACGTCAGGCGTCTTTTCGAGGGGCTTACAGAATGTTTGGACGGGTTTCGACGCTGGCGCTGGTCGCCGGCCTGGCTTTCGGCGCGCCTGCGATGGCTGCGCCCTCCACCGCCAAGATCGAGGCGGCGGCCAAGGCGGTCCAGCCCAAGGTCATCGCCTGGCGGCGCGACATCCACGAGCATCCGGAACTGGGCAACCAGGAGGTCCGCACCTCGGCCCTGATCGCCAAGGAGCTGAAGGCCCTGGGCTTCGAGGTCCGGGAGAATGTCGGCAAGACCGGCGTCGTGGGCATCCTCAAGGGCGGCAAGCCCGGCAAGGTCGTCGCCCTGCGCGCCGACATGGACGCCCTGCCGGTCGAGGAGAAGACGGGCCTGCCGTTCGCCTCCAAGGCCACTGCGACCTGGGAAGGCAAGACGGTGCCGGTGATGCACGCCTGCGGCCACGACACCCACGTGGCCATGCTGCTGGGTACGGCGACCGTGCTGGCTGGCATGAAGGCCGACATCAAGGGCACGGTGGTCCTGATCTTCCAGCCCGCCGAGGAAGGTCCGCAGGCCGGCGAAGAGGGCGGCGCCAAGCTGATGATCCGCGACGGCGCGCTGGACAAGCCCAAGGTCGACGCGATCTTCGGCGTCCACATCGGCCCGGCCGACGCCCACCTTCTGAACTACCGCCCCGAGGGCTTCTACGCCTCGTCCGACCGGCTGACGATCACGGTCAAGGGCAAGCAGACCCACGGGGCGCGGCCCTGGGCCGGGATCGACATGGCCAGCATCGCCGCCGACATCATCCAGGCCACCAACCAGATCGCCGCCCGCCAGGTCGATGTCGGCGCCTCGCCCTCGGTGGTGACGATCGCCGTCATCAACATGGGCATGCGCCAGAACATCATCCCCGAGGACCTGAAGATGGAGGGGACCATGCGGACCTTCTCCACCGCCCGCCACGACGACCTGGTCGCCAAGATGCAGAAGGCCGTCGCCGCCATCGGCGACCGCTACGGCGCCAAGGCCGAGGCGGTGTTCAGCCAGCCCTATCCGGTGACCTACAACGATCCGAAGCTGTCGGCCTGGGTCAAGGCCAGCCTGGAGAAGGCCTCGCCCGGCAAGGTCGACGACAAGGCTGCGCTGGTGACCGGGGCCGAGGATTTCTCGATGTACGCCGAGAAGGTCCCGGCGGTGTTCGTCCAGCTGGGCGGCCGCAAGGCCGACGTGCCGGCCGCGACCGCGCCGGCCAATCACTCGCCTTATTTCGACGTGGACGAGGCGGTGTTCGAGACCGGCGTGAAGGCCGAGGTCTTCATGGCGCTGGATTATCTGGAGCGGAAGTAGGGGGCTGCGGCTGGCCCCCTCCACCGCCGTCCGGCGGTCCCCCTCCCCCAAGAGGGGGAGGAGAGGACTCACCCTGCGAGGGCGGCGCTTCGTTATCCGCCCCGTTTGGGGGCGGACAGACCTGCGCAGCAGGTCAGGTGGGGGCCAGTGCTGAGTCAGCCGCCCGCGCCTCAAACCACGGCGTGATCCGCCGCAGCGCCTCCTCGACCTCCGGGGTCGACACCGCGAAGCTGAAGCGGATGAAGTGGTTGCCCTCGACGGGATCGAAGTCGACGCCCGGGGCGGTGGCGACGCCGGTGTCTTTCAGCAACTGCTGGCAGAAGCTGAGCGAGTCCTCCGTCAGGTGGCCGATGTCGGCCCAGATGTAGAAGGCCCCGTCCGGCGGCGCGATCTTGCGCAGACCCAGCGCCGGCAGGGCGTCCAGCATCAGCTGACGATTGGCGCGGTAGACGTCGATGTGGGCTTCCAGCTCGTCGATGCAGTCCATGGCCGCCAGGCCGGCGTGCTGGCTCAGCGATGGGGCGGTCAGGAACAGGTTGCCGACATAGGCCCGGGCGCGCTCCAGGTCCTCGCCCTTGGGCGTCAGCAGCCAGCCCAGCCGCCAGCCGGCCATGCTGAAGTACTTGCTGAAGCTGTTGACGATCAGGGCGTCAGGCGCGAACTCCAGCATCGAAGGCGTGCGGCCCGTGTAGCTGAGGCCGTGATAGATCTCGTCGCTGATGATGCGGATGCCACGCTCGGCGCAGACCTTGGCGATGGCCTCCAGCTCCTCGGGCGCGATGATCGTGCCGGTCGGATTGGCCGGGCTGGCGACGATGACGCCGGCCGGAGCGGGGTCGAGGTCCGCCAGATGCTTGGCGGTCAGCTGGAAGCGATCTTCCGGCCCGCAAGCGATCTCGACGGGTTCGAGGTGCAGGGCCTTCAGGCTGTTGCGGTAGGCGACGTAGCCGGGACGAGCCAGGGCGATGCGGTCGCCGGGCGTGAAGACGCTGGACAGCGCCAGCACCAGGGCCGGCGAGGCCCCGCAGGTCAGGACGATCCGCTCAGGTTCGACCGTGACGCCGTAGAGGGTCTGGTAGCGCTCGGCGATCCGCTGGCGCAGGGCGGGGCTCTCCCAATAGCCCATGGCCTCGGCGTCGAGGATTTCGTGGGCCTTGGCGATCGCCTTGCTCGGCGCGCCCGTCGAGGGCTGGCCGAACTCCATGTGGATGATCGAGCGCCCCTCCGTCTTCAACTGGTGAGCCAGGCGGCTGATGGCGATGGCGTGGAAGGGTTCGATCTCGGCGCGCATGAGCTTTGCTTAGCGGGGTTTGACGCGGCGCGCATCCCGCTTGAGAAGGGGGTCATGCGCTTGCTGACTCTCGCCGTCCTCCTGGGCCTGGCCACCCCCGCCTTCGCCCAGACGGCGCTGCCGCTGAACATCGGCGGCCGTGTCGCGCCGGCGCCGGACGGGGCTTACGACTTCGGCTGGCCGGGGGTCTATTTCGAGGGGCGGTTCAAGGGCTCGTCGGTCGAGGTGGTGGTCGACACCGGCGCCGAGCACCTGGCCGTCAGTATCGACGGCGTGCGCAAGGCCGAGCTGACCCAGGCCGGCGAGCTGCACCTGCTGCTGGATCGGCTGGGCCCTGGCGAGCACGTCGTGCGCCTCGACAAGCTGACGGAAAGCCAGACGGGCTCGGCGCGGTTCGAGGGCTTCTTCGTCGGACCGCAAGAGGCGGCGTTGCCGGCGCCGAACCGTCCGCGCCGCATCGAGTTCATCGGCGACTCTCACACCGTCGGCTATGGCGTCCGCTCGGCCAGCCGCGACTGCACCGAGCAACAGGTCCACGACCTGACCGACACCAGCCTGGCGTTCGGCCCGATCCTGGCGAGGCGCCTGGACGCCGACTACCGGATCGAGGCCTTCTCTGGCCGGGGCGTGGTGCGCAACTACAATGGCTTGGCGCCCGGCGAGCCGCTGCCGGTGCTGTTTTCGCGCGTGATCCCTGGACAGGCCGAGCCGCGCGTAGCGGCGGATGATGCGTGGACGCCGGACATCGTGGTGATTGGCCTTGGCACCAACGACTTCTCAACGCCGCTGCATCCGGGCGAGGCCTGGGCCGACGAGGCGGCGCTGCGGAAAGACTACCGCGAGACCTATGTGGCCTTCGTGCAAGGCCTGAAGGCCAGCCGGCCGGGCGCGCGGGTGTTCCTGATCGCCGGCGACACCTTCGCCGACGACGTTGCCGAGGTCGCGAGCCGCACGGACGCCAAGGCGGTGCGGATCACCGACATGGATCGCGGCGCGTGCCACTGGCACCCGTCGGTGGCGGATCAGAAGATGATGGCCGATCGGCTCGAGGCGGCGATCGCGGCGCCGTAGGCGGGGCCGAAACCTCGTCCTTCGACAAGCTCAGGATGAGGTTTCTAGTGAACCGCCCTAGCCATGATCCTCATCCTGAGCTTGTCGAAGGACGAGGATCACGCACTAAGCCTACCGCCGCTTGCCGCGCCGGACGCCCTTGGGCAACCCGCCGCGCGGCTTCACCGCCGCCTGCCGCCTTGCCCCCAGCCGCGGTCGCGGCATCTTCGGATCCGCGGGCAGCGGATCGCTGAGCATCTCAAACAGCAGGCCGCCCGTTACCGGCGTGGCCTCGACCAGCTTGACCTCGACGTTCATGCCTAGCGTCCAGCGCTGGCCGGTGCGATCGCCGACCAGGGCGTGCAGCTTCTCGTCGTGGACGAAGAACTCCTGGCCCAGGGTCGAGACCGGCACCAGGCCGTCGGCGCCGGTGTCGGCCAGCTTGATGAACAGGCCAAAGCGCGTGACGCCGGTGATCCGGCCCGCGAACGTCGCGCCCACCCGGTCGGCCAGGAAGGCGGCAATGTAGCGGTCGGTGGCGTCGCGCTCGGCGGCCATGGCCCGGCGCTCGGCATGAGTGATGACCTCGGCCGTGTCCTTGATCTGGGCGATGTCCTGATCGGTCAGGCCATCGTCGCCCAGGCCCAGCGCCCGGATCAGGCCCCGGTGCACGATCAGGTCGGCATAGCGGCGGATCGGGCTGGTGAAGTGGGCGTACTTGGCCAGGTTCAGGCCGAAGTGGCCGATGTTGTCGCTGTTGTAGTGGGCCTGCATCTGGGTGCGCAGAACCACCTCGTTGATGATCGCCGCATTGGCGCCCTCGCGCGTCTCGTCCAGCAGCTTGTTGAAGCGCGAGGTCTGCGGGGCCTGGCCCTTGTCCCAGCGGATATCCAGCGTCTGCAGGAAGTCGGCGAGGTTCTGCATCTTCTCCAAGCTGGGCGTGTCGTGCACCCGGTAGATCAGGGGCGAGCGCTTGCCCTCCAGGCTCTCGGCGGCGCAGACATTGGCCTGCACCATCATCTCTTCGATCAGCTTGTGGGCTTCGAGGGACGCGCGCTTGGTGATCGAGAGGATCTCGCCCTCGCGGATGATGATCCGGCGCTCGTCGCTCTCGATGGCTAGGGGCGAGCGGGCGTCGCGGCCGATCTTCATCGTCCGATAGGCTTCCCACAAGGGTGCGAGGATCGGCTCCAGCAGCGGGCCGCTCTTGTCGTCCGGCTGGCCATCGATGGCCGACTGGGCCTGCTCGTAGGACAGCTTGGCGGCCGAGCGCATCAGGCCGCGCACGAACTTGTGGCCCTTCTTGCGGCCTGACTTGTCGAACACCATCCGCACGGCCAGCGTGGCGCGGTTCTCGCTTTCGCGCAGCGAGCACAGGCCGTTCGACAGAGTCTCGGGCAGCATCGGCTCGACGCGGTCGGGGAAGTAGACGCTGTTGCCCTTCTCGCGGGCGTCGCGATCCAGGGCCGAGCCGGGGCGCACATAGGCGGCGACATCGGCGATGGCCACCCAGACCACCCAGCCGCCGACATTGGTCGAGTCCTCGTCGCGGTGGGCGAAGACGGCGTCGTCGTGGTCGCGGGCGTCCACCGGGTCGATGGTCACGAACGGCAGATGCCGCAGGTCTTCGCGGCCGGCCAGGGTCGGTTCGACGGCGGCCTTGGCCTCGCGCTCGGCCTCTTCGGAGAAGCCGGTCGGGATGCCGTGGCTGTGGATGGCGATCAGCGAGGCCGCGCGGGGATCGTTCTCGGTCCCGACCACCTCCAGCACCTTGCCGGGCTTGGGACCGTAGCGGCCGCCGTGCGTGCCGACCTGGGCCAGGACGAGATCGCCGTCCTTGAAGTCGTGGGCGACGCTGGGATCCAGGACCAGGACGTCCTTGGACTTGCGGTCTACCGGCTCGACGCGGATTTCCTTGCGGTGCTTGCGGATGACGCCCAGCACCTTGTGGGCGCTCTGGCCCAGCTTCTTGATCAGCTTGGCCTCGAACTCGCCGGTCTCCAGGCGCTCGAAGCGGACCAGCAGGCGGTCGCCCAGGCCCGGCGCGCCCGCGGCGGCCTCGCCCTTGGTCGGGGCCAGGCGGACGTTCGGCACGTCGTCGTCGGACTTGGTCAGCTTGACGTAGAGCTCGCCATCGCCGTCCCGCTCGACCACGTCGGCCACGCCGACGGGGGGCAGGGAGCCGGCTTCGGCGAAGCCCTTGCGGCCGCGCTTGGCCAGTGCGCCCTGGGCTTCCAGCTCGCGGATCATCTCGCGCAGGGCCCGGCGGTCGGCGCCCTTCAGGCCGAAGTGGCGGGCGATGTCGGCCTTGCCGCTCTCGCCGGCGTCGCGCAGGAACGCGATCAGCGTGTCGCGGTCGGGCAGGCCCGCAGGCGGCTTGGGTTTGAAAGTCTTGGTCGGGCGAAGTTTGGCCATGCCCTGCCTTACCGCGTTACGGGGGGGCAAGGCCAGTCAACGGCGCGCGAGAGGCCTAGTACAGGTCTTCGATCGACTTCGGAGGGGCAGGCTCGACCGGCTTTGGCGTGGCGGTCGGGGTGACAGCCGCCGCAATCGGAGCAGCCGCGGGTGGGGCCTCGATCACCGGCGGGGCTTCCTGCTCGGCGGTCTGGACCTCGACGGCCTTGGGCTTGGGCTTCTCGACCGGCGGCGGCTCGTAGGCGAGGGCGGGGGCGGCGTCCTTGACCGGCACGCCTGAGACTTCCGCCAACGGCTGCTTGGAGGTCTCCATGCCGCCGCGGTCGATCTTCATGGCGTTGGTGATCCCCATGGCGAAGCCGCCCACGCAGCACAGGATCAGCGCGGACACCACGACATGAAGCGGCAGGGGACGTTCCAGCGTCGTCATGCTCGAAACCTACTCCCCTCCCGATCCGCTGGCCAGACTAGGCTTCGTCGTCCCACGGCGTAGCGCCGTCGTCCGAGGAGGCTTCGACCCCAACCTTTTCTTTAGGGGCCTTGGGTGCGGCTTTTTTCGCCGCCGGCTTCTTGGCGGCAGGCTTCTTCGCCGCTGCCTTCTTGGCCGGCGCGTCGCCTTCAGCCTTGGCGGTTTTCGAAGCCGCGGCCTTCTTCGGCGCAGTGGCCTTCTTCGCCGGCTTCTTGCCACCGCCCTTGGCGGCGCGCTCGGCGATTAGGGCCACGGCCTCTTCCATGGTGATGGAGGCCGGATCCTTGCCCTTGGGCACGTTGGCGTTGGTGTCGCCGTGCTTGATGTAGGGGCCAAAGCGTCCCGACAGCACGCGCACCGGCTTGCCGTCCTCGGGGTGGGCGCCAATCTCGGCCAGGGCCGTCGCGGCGCCACGCTGAGGACGTCCGCCGCCGGCGCGCTTGTCGGCCAGGATGGCGACGGCGCGGTTCAGGCCGACGTCGAACACCTCGTCGGCGTTCTCCAGGTTGGCGTAGGTGCCGTCGTGCAGCACGAACGGTCCGAAGCGCCCCAGGCCCGCGGTGATGACCTTGCCATCGTCCGGGTGCTTGCCGACTTCACGCGGCAGCGAGAGCAGGCGCAGGGCCTTTTCCAGGTCCATGGCCGAGGCGATCCAGCCCTTGGGCAGGGACGAACGCTTGGGCTTGTCGCCGCTACCCTCGGCCGCCAGCTCCTCGACATAGGGACCAAAGCGGCCGTTTTTCAGCCACACGGCCAGGCCGGTCGCGGGGTTGAGGCCCAGTTCCTTGTCGGCGCTTTCGGCCTCGCCGTCGCCTTCCGACACGCCCAGCTGGCGGGTGTAGCGGCACTCGGGATAGTTCGAGCAGCCGATGAAGGCCCCGAACTTGCCGGTCTTCAGCGACAGCTGGCCGACATTGCAGGTCGGGCACAGGCGCGGGTTCGAGCCATCGCCCTTGTCGGGGAAGATGTGCGGACCCAGGGCCTCGTTCAGCGCGTCCAGGACGTTGGTGGTGCGCAGCTCGGCGATCTCGCCGACGGCGGCGTGGAAGTCCTTCCAGAAGTCGCGGAGAAACTGTTTCCAGTCCAGCTTGCCGTCGGAGACCAGATCAAGCTGCTCCTCGAGCGCGGCCGTGAAGTCGTATTCCACGTAACGGCGGAAGAACTGCTCCAGGAACGCGGTGACCAGGCGGCCCTTGTCCTCGGGGACGAAGCGCTGCTTGTCCATCTTCACGTATTCGCGGTCGCGCAGCACGGTCAGGACCGAGGCGTAGGTCGACGGACGGCCGATCCCCAGCTCTTCCATCTTCTTGACCAGGCTGGCTTCCGAATAGCGCGGCGGCGGTTCGGTGAAGTGCTGGTCGGCGCGGGCCTCGATAACCTTGGCGCTAGCGCCTTCCTCGATCATCGGCAGGCGGGCGCTGTCCTCGTCGCCCTCGTCGTCGCGGCCTTCCTCATAGACGGCCAGATAGCCGGGGAAGAGCACGACCTGGCCCGTGGCGCGCAGGCCGGTCTGGCCGTCGCTGCTTTCCAGATCGACCGTGGTGCGCTCGATGCGGGCGCTTTCCATCTGGGAGGCGATCATCCGCTTCCAGATCAGCTCGTACAAGCGGCCCAGGTCCGACTCCAGGCGCAGCGAGCCGGGGTTGCGGTTCAGGCTGGTCGGGCGGATGGCTTCGTGGGCCTCCTGCGCGTTCTTGGCCTTGGCCTTGTAGTAGCGCGGGGTCTCGGGGACGTAGGTCGCGCCGTAGACGTTGCCGATCACGCTGCGCGCCTCGGCGATGCCTTCCGGCTCGACCGACACGCCGTCGGTCCGCATGTAGGTGATCAGACCGACGGTCTCGCCGCCGATGTCGATGCCCTCGTACAGCTTCTGGGCGGCCTGCATGGTGCGCTGGGCCGAGAAGCCGAGCTTGCGGGCGGCTTCCTGTTGCAGGGTTGAGGTGGTGAAGGGCGGGGCGGGCGAGCGCTTGCCAGGCTTCTTCTCGACGGCGGCGACCTTGAACACGGCCGCGCCCACGGCGGCCTTGGCGGCCAGGGCCGAGGTCTCGTTGCCGAGATCGAACTTGGTGAGCTTCTTGCCCTCGTGCTTGACCAGGCGGGCCAGGAACGGATCGGCGCCGGCCGAGACGTCGGCGTCGACGGTCCAGTATTCCTGGGTCTTGAAGCGCTCGATCTCCAGCTCGCGGTCGACGATGAGGCGCAGGCAGACCGACTGCACGCGGCCGGCCGAGCGGCTGCCCGGCAGCTTGCGCCACAGCACCGGCGAGAGGGTGAAGCCGACGAGATAGTCGAGGGCGCGGCGGGCGAGGTACGCCTCGACCAGCTCCATGTCGACGTCGCGCGGATTGGCCATGGCCTCCAGCACGGACGTCTTGGTGATGGCGTTGAAGGTGACGCGCTGGACGGCCTTGTCCTTCAGCGCCTTCTTCTTGTTCAGCACTTCCAACACGTGCCAGCTGATCGCTTCCCCTTCGCGATCCGGGTCAGTGGCCAGAATCAGGCGGTCGGCCTTCTTCATGGCGTCGACGATGTCGCTGACGCGCTTGGAGGCCTTGGCGTCGACTTCCCAGCTCATGGCGAAGTCGTTGTCCGGCTCGACCGAGCCGTCCTTGGACGGCAGATCGCGGATATGGCCGTAGGAAGCGAGAACCGTGTAGTCGGACCCGAGATACTTGTTGATGGTCTTGGCCTTGGCCGGGCTCTCGACGACGACGACGTTCATTCTGACTCTTGTTCAGGAAATTGGGATCGCCCGGAAGGCGAGCGCCGGGAAAGTGGGGGCTTCACCCGGGGTCTGTCAACGGAAGGACCCGTAAAACAGTGAGGCTTGGGCGTCTGGTAGGCGCTTGTTAAGGCCATTGCACGACAATGCGATGGCTAGTTCTACGACTGCATTGAGCCCGATGGACCTGACCGTCAATCGGATCGCCACCGAGGCCTATGTCTCGCCGATCCGTCCGATCAAGCCTGTGACCTCGAACGCCGAACGTGCGGAGATCGCCGATCGGCTGAAACAGGCCGTGCGCGCGACGCCGGCGGCGGGCACGGGGCTGCTGGTCGACCTGTCGGTCTGAACCCTCCCTTCAAGCTAGACCAATCGCCACGTTCCTGACGCGGGGACGTGACCTAAGTCATGTCTTGGGCCGGCGCTTTGGCCTGTGACGCGGCGGACTGATGGCGCACCGGAGACGACGCGGCGGGAAGGGCGTGGCCCTGGTCGTGAGCATTGGCGCGCATGTCGCCGCCCTGGCCGTGCTGTTCGCCGCCCATGTGACGCCCATGGCTCCCGAGCCGCCGTCGGTGATGGTCTCGCTGGTCGATCCGCCGCCTCCGCCTCCACCGCCGCCGCCCCCTCCGCCGCCGCCCGCGCCCCACGATGCGCCCAAGTCGCCGGTGAAGGCGCCGGCCAAACCGCCTTCGGCCGAAAAGCCCAAGGCCGCCCCCAAGGCCGCGCCGCGCTCGCCCCTGCGCGTGACCAAGGCGCCCGTGCCCAAGGACGTCACACCGCTGCCCGCCAGCCGCAATCCCGGCCCCAGCCCGGTCATGGGCCTGGGCGAGTCCGAGCTGATGGGCGCGGCGACCGCCGGCTCGGGGTCCGGCGGCGGAGGCGGCGGCGACGGCTGCGACATGGTCCGGCTGCTGCAGGAGGGGTTGCGCAAGAACCCCCGCGCTCGCGCCTCGTTGATGCGCGCCCACGGTACGACGGTCGCCGCCGGCCGCGCGCCCCTGGTCTGGAGCGGCGACTGGCAGCGGACCACGGGGGAGGAGGGCGACGGCCTGGCCGGCCTGCGCGAGATGATCATGATGGAGGTCGCGTTCGCCCCCGCCGCCTGCCGCGCCGAGCCGATGCGGGGCCTGGTGCTGATCTCCCTGAACGACGGTCCCGGCAGCGCGCGCTTCGTCCTGGGCGGCGGCCGTTGGCGGTGGTCGGACCTGCTGTTCGCCAAGGGCGCGCGCCGAAGCGGAGGTTAGGCGGGCTTTCGGATCATCACGTAGAGGCGTCCGGAAGTCATCGTGGTGGCGTCGCGGCGCAGGGCGATGTCGGCCCGTTCGACGATGTCGAAGGCGGGCGCGGCGGCCATCTGGATGTGATCCTCGCCGTGGGCCTAGCGGGCCGAGGGCAGCAGGCTCCAACCGGTCTCGCCCAGCTCGGTGCTGATGGCCAGCACGCCGCCCGGCGTAAGAGCCTGCGCCGCCGCCTCGAACAACGCGACCAGATCGCCGAAATAGATCAGCACGTCGCTTGAGAAGATCAGGTCGAAGCTGGCCGGCGACGCACGCAGGAAAGCCTCGGCCTCGGCTTGGGTCAGAGCGTCGTAATCGCCGCGCTCGGCCGCCTTGGCCAGCATGCCGCCAGAGAGATCGACACCCGTCAGACGCCCGCCGAAGCGCCGCAGATGCGGGCCGGCAAGACCGGTGCCGCAACCCAGGTCGAGGATCCGCTCGAAGCGCTCGCCGCGCCGAGCGACCAGGTCGGCCAGCAGGGCGGGGGCCTCATAGCCCAAATGTTCCGTCAGCCGGTGATCGAAGTGGTCGGCGAAACCGTCGAACAGGGCCTCGACATAGTCGGCGGGCGCCCGGTCGATGGTCTGGTCGCTCAGGACCCGAAGTTCGTGGGCGCGGACCCGGTCTTCGGGCGCCGCCCGCGTCAGCCAGTCGCCCAGCACCTGCGCCGCCGCCAGCCGCTTGAAGGCCACCAAGACGCTGAAACCTTCGCGGGCGACGGTCTCCAGGTCCTCGACGTCCGGGCCGGCGAGGGCGACGTAGCGGTCCAGCGCCGCCTCTGCGGATTCGGTCTCGACGGCGGCATAGGCAGCCGCGCGGGCCCAGGTCAGTTGAGCGCCGCTGCCTAGCGGCTCGCCCACCGTCTCGAAGGCGGCGGCGGCGCCGGCGAAATCGCCGGTCATGTACAGCGCTTGAGCCAGGCAAGTGCGCCACAGCGGTTCTGACTCTGGCGTGGCCGCCGCGCGCGCCAAAGCTGTCGCGGCCTCGGGAAAGCGGCGGATGTTCATCAGGGTAACGCCCAGGCCGAACAGGGCGGGGCCATGGTCGGGATGGCTGGCCAGCACGGCGTTGAAGCCGGCCTCCGCCGCTTCGAAGCGGCCTTCGCCGACGGCGGCGACCGCCGCGTCGAGGGTTTCCTGCAGGATGTCCACGCCTGGTTCTCCGTTGCCGGAGGTCGTTATGACTGCGCCACCAGTCCGCCGTCCAGCAACTCGGCGCGACCGGCCAGGCACAGCTCGACCAGCGCCGCCATCACCGCCGAGGTCGGGGCGGCGGCGGCGCGGACCAGGTCGTTGCGCGAGACGGGCGTCGGCGAGAGCAGGGCGGCGACCTTCTCGCGCAGGGCGTCGTGGTCGATGTCCAGATCCGGCTGGGCCTCGTAGCCGCGATCCCGTTCGCGCAGATGGATCTGGCTCGACAACGAGCGCAGCACGTCTTCGGCGCCCTCGCACAGGATCGCGCCCTGGCGGATCAGGTCGTTGGTGCCTTTCGAGCGCGGGTCCAGCGGCGAGCCGGGCACGGCGAAGACGTCGCGGCCCTGCTCGGCGGCCAAGCGGGCGGTGATCAGCGAGCCGGACTTCAGCTCGGCCTCGACCACCACGACGCCGCAGGACAGGCCGGAAATGATCCGGTTCCGGCGCGGGAAGTCCTTGGCCTGAGCGCGGCGGTCGGGCGCGCTCTCGGAGACGACGCAGCCCTCGGCGGCGAGGCGCGCGTGCAGCTTATCGTGCTCGGGCGGATAGATGTCGCCGACTCCGCCGCCCAGCACGGCCACGGCGCCGGTGGGCAGTGAGCCTTCATGCGCCGCGCCGTCGATGCCGCGCGCCATGCCCGAGACCACGACATAGCCGGCGGTCCCCAGGTCCGTCGCCAGCTGTCGGGCGAAGCGCTGGCCGGCGGCAGAGGCGATGCGCGCGCCGACGATGGCCAGGCTGGGCTCGGACAGCAGCTCGGCGCGGCCCAGGGCCCAGATCACGGGCGGCGGCGGATCCAGGGCCGCCAGGCGCGGCGGGAAGTCCGGCTCGCAGCCGCAGATCAGGCGAGCGCCCATCTTCGCGCCGGCTTCCAGTTCACGCTCGATCGCCTCGCGCGGCGGCAGAGACAGCGGCACGGCGCGGCCGCCGCGTCGGGAGAGATCGGGAAGAGCCGACAGCGCCCGCTCGGGCGTGCCGTAGCGATTGATCAGATGTTCGAAGGCGACGGGGCCGACCGTCTCGGTGCGCGCCAGACGCAGCCAGGCGAAGCGCTGGATGTCCGACAGCCGGCCTGGCGTCACGGCGCGTCGGCGACGGGCGGCGGGGCCTCGTCCTTCTTCTTGCCGATCTTGGGCTCCTGGCCCTTGAGCAGGCGGACGATGTTCTCGCGGTGACGGATGAAGATCAGCACGGCCATGAACAGGCACAGAACCATGATCGGATAGGGCTGGTCGAAGGCCAGGGCGAACGGCGCGGCCAGCACGGCGGCGACCAGGGCGGCCAGCGAGCTGATGCGCAGCAGGAAGGCCACGGCCAGCCAGGTCGCGCCGGCGGCGATCCCCACCGGCCAGGCGGCGCTCAACAGCACGCCGTAGAAGGTGGCCACGCCCTTGCCGCCCTTGAACTTCAGCCAGACTGGGAACAGGTGGCCCAGGAACGCCGCGCCGCCGGCCAGGGCGATCACCGCCGCGTTGCCGTGCGTGAGATAGCGGGCCAGCAGCACCGCGACCACACCCTTGCCGGCGTCGCCCAGCAGGGTGATGGCCGCCAGGTCCTTGCGCCCCGAGCGCAGCACGTTGGTCGCGCCGATATTGCCCGAGCCGATCTGGCGGATGTCGCCGGCCCCGCCCAGGCGCGTGGCGATCAGCCCGAACGGGATCGACCCGAGCAGGTAGCCGCCGACGATGGTGATGGCGAGCGTCAGATAGGTGGCGGCGGCGAGATCTTGCACGTTTCGACCCTAAGGCGAGTTGCGCGCGAATTCAACCGCTGCGCAAGCGAGAGTTGTGGCGTCAGGTGTAGTGCAGAGTCGGGGACAGGGCAAAAGCTGTGCGTCCTTCGAGGCCCGCTTCGCGGGCGCCTCAGGATGAGGAGCTCTGTACTGGATACCTCATCCTGAGGTGCGAGCCGACGGCGAGCCTCGAAGGACGCAGGGCCTCTATCCCTCAGCTCGGTGCACGACCCGCCCGTCCACCACCGTCATCAGCACCTGGCCCTGGAGTCTGCGCCCGTCGAACGGCGAGTTCTTGGACTTCGACAGCAGGCGCGCCGCATCGATGATGATCGGGGCGTCGATGTCGCAGAGCACCAGATCGGCCGGCGCGCCCGGCGCGATGCGGCCGCCGCGCAGGCCCAGCAGCTCGGCGGGGGCCAGGGTGACGGCGCGGATCAGGTCGACCATGGCCAGGCGCTCGTCGTGATAGAGCGACAGCAGGGCCGGCAGCAGGGTTTCCAGACCCACGGCGCCGGGCGCGGCCTCGTCGAACGGCAGGCGCTTGTCCTCGGCGGGCGCCGGGCTGTGCGAGGAGACGACGATGTCGATCAGGCCCGAGGCCAGGGCCTCGATCAGCGCCTGGCGGTCGTCCTCGCCGCGCAGGGGCGGGTTCAGCTTGGCGAAGGTGCGATAGTCGCCGATGTCCAGCTCGTTGAAGGACAGGTGGTTGATCGACACCGAGGCGCTGATCCGCAGGCCCTTCTTCTTGGCGCGGGCCAGCGTCTCCAACGCTTGGGCCGAGGTGATCTGGTCGACCAGCAGCTTGCCGCCGACCGCTTCCAGCAGCGCGACATCGCGCTCCAGCATGATCCGTTCGGCCATCGGCGAAATCGAAGGCAGGCCCATGCGGCCGGCGAATTCGCCGCCGGTGGCCGCGCCGCCCTTGGCCAGCCACGGGTCCATCGGACGGTGGGCCAGCAGCGTGTCGAAGCCCTTCGCATAGGTCAGGACGCGCTGCATGACCTTGCTGTCGACGATCGGCTTGCCCGCGTCGGTGACATAGACGCAGCCGGCCTCGCGCATCAGGCCGATCTCGGCCATCTGCTCGCCGGCGACGTTCTTGGTCGCCGCGCCGGCCACCAGGATGCGGGCGCTGTCGATGTCGCGCGCCCGGCGCAGGATGAAGTCGACCATGGCCGGGTCGTCGATCGCCGGCGTCGTGTCGGGCTGGACCACGAACGAGGTGACGCCCCCGGCCGCTGCAGCCTTGGCGGCGCTGGCCAGGGTTTCCTTGGTCTCGGCCCCGGGCTCGCCGGTGCGCACGCGCAGGTCGATCAGGCCGGGCGCCAGCAGCGCGCCGCCGCAGTCGATGACGCGCACGGCCTTCGAGAGCTTGCCGAACTCGCGGCCCTTGGCGACGTCGGCGATGACGCCTTCCGAGACGATGACGCCGCCGGGGCCGTCATAGCCGCTTTCCGGATCGACCAGGCGGGCGTTGACGAGGGCGAGGGGTTGGGCGGACGTCATTGGGCTGCCTCGATGCGGGCCGCGAGGCTGGTGAGGACGGCCATCCGGGCGGCGACGCCCATCTCGACCTGGTCCTGGATCAGGCTGACGGCTGGATCGTCGGCTACATCCGAGTCGATCTCGACGCCCCGGTTCATCGGGCCCGGGTGCATGACCTTGGCTCCCGGCGCGGCGCGGGCAAGCTTCTCGCGGTCCAGGCCATAGAAGCGGAAATATTCGCGGGTCGAGGGCACGAAGGCGCCCTGCATCCGCTCCAGCTGCAGGCGCAGCATCATGACGACGTCGGCGCCGGCCAGGCCCGACTTCATGTCGTGGTGGACGGCGACGCCCCAACGCTCGGCCTGAGCCGGCATCAAGGTGGGCGGGCCGACCAGGCGCACGCTGGCGCCCAGGGTGTGCAGCAGGGAGACGTTCGAGCGCGCCACGCGGCTATGCAGCACGTCGCCGCAGATCGCCACGGTCAGGCCCGAGACGCGGCCGAAGGCGCGGCGGATGGACAGGGCGTCCAGCAGGGCCTGGGTCGGGTGCTCGTGCTGGCCATCGCCGGCGTTGACCACGTGGCCGCTGACCTTCTGCGAGAGCAAGGACGCCGCGCCCGACGAGGCGTGGCGCACGACCAGCAGGTCGGGCCGCATGGCGTTCAGGGTGACCGCCGTGTCGATCAGGGTCTCGCCCTTGGCGACCGACGAGGTCTTAGGGTTCATGTTGACGACGTCGGCGCCCAGGCGCTTGCCGGCCAGCTCGAACGAGCTCTGGGTCCGGGTGCTGTTCTCGAAGAACAGGTTCATCAGCGTCCGGCCCTTCAGCAGGTCCAGGGTCTTGGACGTCTGCCGGTTGAAGGCGACGAAGGCGTCGGCCAGGTCCAGCAGGTCCGTCGCCTGGAGCGCGTTCAGGTCGCCGGCGGACAGGAAGTGGCGTTTGGGAAAGGAAAACGCGCGGTCGCGGATCGCTTCGAAGGCGGCGCGGGCGGGGTCATGGGCTGGAGCCGTCATGAGCCCGCCTCATAGGCGGCTTTGGGGGGGAAGGGAAGCGAAGGTCGTGTCGCCGCCGAAGCTGTCCTCAGGAATATTCACGAAGTTTGACAAGCTGAACCCGCTTTACGGGGTTGCTTGCGCTTGTTGCCAGGCCTGTAAGATGGGTACTGTGGCGCATGCGTTTCGCAGAGGCTCCGCGGGGGTGGCCATGCTCTTGCTCTTGATCGCCTTGTTGCAGACCGCCGAACCGTCGTCTCAAGAGGCGAAGGCGACGCTGCAATCGTGCGAGACGATCGATAATCGCTGGGTCTGCCACTACCAGATCCCGCAGGCGACGATCGTTCGCCCGCTGGAATCCACGTCGTCCAGCACGATGGTCGCGCCGCCGTCGACGACGACCACGACCCCCGATCCAGCGCCGCAGCCGACACAGTCGGCGTCGCTGCCGCCGGCCCCGGTCGCCGCGCCCAGCGACAGCCGCGCCGAGGCCGCGCGCCAGACCCGCCTGATCGCCCGCTGCGCCGACGCCAAATGGTATTCGCCATGCCTGCCCGGCGAGCGCAAGGAAGCGCAGATCCTGCGCGAGGCCGCGCTCAATGCGGCGACGCTGCGCGGCAATGTCACGACCCTGCTCAGCGAAAAGCGCTGCGACGACGCGGTGAAGACCGCGCTGGAAGGCGGAGACCTGGGCCTGGCCAGAGAAGCCCGCGAATTCTGCGAACCCCAAAAGCACTAGCCATTCCGAAGAACGACGTCGGCGCTGAGTAGCGCCGGCCCAAAACGACAAGAGGCGGGAGGCTTGTGGCCTCCCGCCTCGAATCCGTTCGGCGAGCCGAGCGCTTAGTGGCGCGGCGGAGCCGGCTCGCAGCGCACGCCGTCAGCGCAGCCCGTGAAGTGGATTTCCGGGGCCTCGACCGTGACGGCCGACGGGCGGACGAACACTTCCGGACGGTGCAGATAGATCTGCGGGGCGGCGACGCGGACCGGCGGCGCGTCGACATAGACCGGCGGGCCCTGGATATCGATGCGGCCCGACGGCACGACCACCGGCTCGCCGATGACGCGGACGCCCGGCGCGGCGACGGTGATGTCGCCGTAGCCCGAGGTGGGGCCATAGAACACGACAGCGCGCGTGCAGAGGCAGTCGATGCCGGCCGGACCCGAGGGCGGCGGCGGGGGCGGCGGATAGCCCGGCGACGGCGGAGCCGGCGAATAGCGCGGCGCAGGCCGCGGCGCATAGTTGCGGCCATCGGCCATAGCCGAGCTAACCGACAAACCGGCGACGGCGAACGCCATCAGCCCCATCAAGACCTTTTTCGTCATCCGAGCCCCTCGTTGCCCTCAACCCAGGTACGCGCCGTCCTGAAGCGAACCTGCTGTTCGTTTCATTACGCGACCTTAACCATATTCAAAGACAGAACAATGTTGTCGCGGCTTTTCCCTCCGGAGGGGAACTTAATCCTCCCCGATTTGAGTGTGATGTGTGTGGCTGCACCTAGTTTGACCTGTTTTATACAGGTTGGGGCTGAGTGGAATTAGTGAACGCGCTTGGCGGGAAGGCGGCCGTCGCAGGGGATCACCTGCCAGTCGAAGCTGGCCTCGCGAATCTTCCGCTGTCGCGTGACGATCCGACCGCCGGCCTGGTCGGCATAGTTCTCGTACTGAGCGGGCCGGTAGACCTTCTCATAGCACTTGCCGGGTTCGGGATTGGGCGGGCAGTCGTCGCCGGTGCCTGCGAGGCTGGAACCGGCCGTCAGCGCGAGCGTCAGCGCGGCGCCGGCCATGAACCGTCCAAGACGTTTGATCTGCATGCCTGCCCCCGCCTGCGAATTCACCAAGCCTATCCCATACGATCCGGATGCCAAGCGCCCTGACTTTCTGGCGTCAGGCGAAAGCGGTGGTGGTCAGAGGCTGCGCAGGCGCTCCAGCGCGCCCTGCAGGATCCAGCCGGCGGCCATCTTGTCGACGACTTCGTCGCGGCGCTTGCGGCTGATGTCGTGCTCGTCGATCAGCACGCGGGTCACCGCCGCCGTCGACAGGCGCTCGTCCCAGAAGGTGATCGGCAGGTCGGGCTTCAGGCGCAGCAGGTTGCGGCCCAGCGCCCGGTTGGACTGGCAGCGCACGCCCTCGGTGCCGTCCATATTCATCGGCAGGCCGATGACGATGCCGACCGCGCCTCGGCTATCCATCAGCTTGAAGAGCGTCTCGGCGTCCTTGCTGAACTTGGTCTTCTCGATCAGGGCCATAGGCGTGGCGACCGTGCGGGTGACGTCCGAGACGGCCACGCCGATGGTCTTCTCGCCAGGGTCGAGGCCGACGATGGCGGCGTACTGGGGCAGGGCGGCGGCGAAGTCTTCGATGTCGAGAACGGGCATGGCGGCCTCTTTAGGGCTTCGCCGGCCCTGAGTCTCTGAAGATGCTGTCGGCGTTCCAGCTGGGCTTGACCGGGTTGTCGGCGATCTTGAGCGTCAGGGCCGTGACATAGGCGTTGAAGTCGGCGGCGGCGGGCAGGTCGACGGGCTGGCTCAGATTGTCGGCCGGCGAGTGGTAGCGGTTTGTGCGCCAGTCCTTCTCGATCTGATAGGCCGGTGTGCCCACCGGATAGCCGAACTTCAGGGCCAGTGACGGCACGCCGGCCTTGACGAAGCTGTACTGGTCGGTGCGGACGAACGAGTTGCGGTCCGGATACGGGTCCTTGGTCAGCTCATAGCCCTTCGCCGTCGCCACAGTCTGAGCCTCGCCGCCCAGCGAGCTTTCCGACGCGCCCTGGATCAGCAGGTATTTGAGCGGCCAGAGGGGAAGGGGCATGTCCATGTTGACGTCTGCGACCAGCGAGGCCTTGGGCACGGTCGGCTTCAGGGCGAAATAGCGCGAGCCCAGCAGGCCCTTCTCCTCGGCGGTGACGATCACGAACAGGATCGAGCGCTTGGGCTTGGCCTTCTGAGCCTTCATCGCCTTGGCGATCTCGATCACCGAGGCCACGCCCGAGGCGTCGTCCATGGCCCCGTGATAGATAGTGTCGCCGTTGATCGGCTCTCCCACGCCCAGGTGGTCGATATGGGCCGAGACCACGACGTGCTCGGCGGCCAGCTTGGGGTCCGAACCGGGCAGCTTGGCGACAACGTTGGCCGAGACGGCGTCGGTGGTCTCGGTCTTCACCGTCGCGCGTATCGACTGGTTCAGGTCGAAGCGGTCGAGCTTCAGGCCGGCTTCGGCGGCGGTCAGCAGCTGGCCGAAGTCGTGACCGGACCTGGCGAACAGCTTGGCGGCTTGGGCCGGGTTGAAGCTGGCCGTGAAGCGCGGCGCGCTGACGTCACCCAAGGTCTGATCGGCCAGGTACATGCCCGGCTGCGAGGCCAGCAGCATCTGGCGCTGCCAGGGGATATCCATGCCCTTGGGCGTCGGGATGGTGATCAGGCCCACGGCGCCGGCCGCCTCCAGGGCCTTCCAGGTGCGGGCGCTGCGGGTGTGGGACTTTACTGGAGCTGACAGCTCGGCCGGGCCGCCATTGATCACGACCGCGATCTTGCCGCGCAGGTCGAGGCCGGCGAAGTCGTCATGGCCGTATTCGGGGATCTTCAGGCCGTAGCCGATGAACACCAGCGGCGCCTCGACGCTGGCCGGCTGCGGCAGCCGGGCTGACAGGATCAGGTCCGGGCCGATGGCCAGCGGCGTGGCGACCCCGTCTATGACCAGGGCGGCGCTGGACTGGTCGGCCAGCACGCGCTGGGCCTTGAAGGCCACGGGCTGGAAATAGCCCTCGGTCCCCGCGGGCTGCAGGCCTAGGGCCTTGAACTTGGCGGCGACGTAGTCGAGGCCCGCCTTCTCGCCCGGACTGCCGGTCAGGCGGCCCTGCAAGGCGTCGCCGGCCAGGAACTCGATGTGCGACCACCAGGCCTTGCCAGCCTCTTCCCGGGTTTCGGCGTGAGCACAAGACAAGGCCAGCGCAGCGGCCACGGTGGCGAAGAGCAGGGGTTTCAAGCGACGTCCTCCCGGTTTCGCCAAGCGTCGCATGGAGTTGGTCGAGGCGACAGCCTGTCGGGACGAGCGCGCCGAAAATCCGCCGCTTGCGGGACTTTTCAGCGTTGGCGCGTCTCGCAGCCCAGTGGAAGCGCTTGTCAAAGCGCCCCTCGCGCGGCTAACCCACACGCTCGAATTTAGGAGATCCCCATGGCCATCGACGCCGCCACCGTGCGGAAGGTTGCGCGCCTAGCCCGCATCGCCACGCCAGAAGAGCGCCTGGAGCCCCTGGCGCAGGAGCTCAACGGGATCATGACCTGGATCGAGCAGCTGGCCGAGGTCGACACCGACGGCTGCGAGCCACTGACCAGCGTCGTGGCCGCCGGCCTGCCGCTGCGCGACGACGTCGTCACCATGGGCGGCGATCCGGCCCGCGTGACCAGCAACGCGCCCAAGTCTGTGAACAACTTCTTCGTCGTGCCGAAGGTGGTCGAATAATGAGCGCCCTCACGAAGCTGACCCTGACGGCCGCCGTCGACGGCCTGGCCAAGGGCGAGTTCACCTCGGTCGAACTGACGCAAGCCCACATCGAGGCCATCGAGGCCGCGCGCGGCCTGAACGCCTACATCCTGGAGACCCCGGACAAGGCGCTGGACATGGCCGCCAAGTCCGACGCCCGCCGGGCGCTGGGCGAGGCCGGCCCGCTGGAAGGCGCGCCGCTGGGGGTCAAGGACCTGTTCTGCACCGAGGGCGTGCGGACCACGGCCTGCTCGAAGATCCTGGAAAACTTCATCCCGACCTACGAGTCGACGGTCACCAGCCAGCTGTGGCGCGACGGCGCGGTGATGCTGGGCAAGCTGAACCTCGACCAGTTCGCCATGGGCTCGTCGAACGAGACCTCCTATTTCGGCCCCGTGACCAACCCCTGGCGTTCGGCCGGCTCGAACAAGGCCCTGACCCCGGGCGGCTCGTCCGGTGGTTCGGCCGCGGCCGTCGCCGCCGACCTGTGCCTGGGCGCCACGGCGACCGACACCGGCGGCTCGATCCGCCAGCCGGCCGCCTTCACCGGCACCGTGGGCATCAAGCCGACCTATGGCCGCTGCTCGCGCTGGGGCGTCGTGGCCTTCGCCAGTTCGCTGGACCAGGCCGGGCCTATCGCCAAGACCGTCGAGGACGCGGCCCTGCTGCTGACCTCGATGTCGGGCCATGACCCCAAGGACTCGACCAGCCTCGACATCGCCGTTCCGGACTTCACCCAGTTCGTCGGCAAGTCGATTAAGGGCCTGCGCATCGGTATCCCCAAGGAATACCGCGTCGACAACATGCCGGCCGAGATCGAGAAGCTTTGGGCCGACGGCATCGCCTGGCTGAAGGACGCCGGGTGCGAGATCGTCGACATCAGCCTTCCACACACCAAGTACGCCCTGCCGGCCTACTATATCGTGGCCCCGGCCGAGGCGTCCTCGAACCTGGCCCGCTATGACGGCATGCGCTACGGCCTGCGCGAGGACGGCGCCAACCTGACCGAGATCTACGAGCACACGCGTGCGTCGGGCTTCGGCGACGAGGTCAAGCGCCGTATCCTGATCGGCACCTATGTGCTGTCGGCCGGCTATTACGACGCCTACTATCTGAAGGCCCTGAAGGTGCGCCGCCGCATCGCCGAGGACTTCGACAACGCTTGGCAGAAGTGCGACGCGATCCTCACGCCGACCGCGCCCTCGGCTGCGTTCGGCCTGGGCGAGAACAGCAACGACCCGATCGCCATGTACCTGAACGACGTCTTCACGGTGACGACGAACCTGGCCGGTCTGCCCGGCCTGTCCCTGCCGGCTGGCCTCGACGCCAACGGCCTGCCGCTGGGTCTGCAGATCATCGGCAAGCCTCTGGATGAGGCCACCGTGTTCTCGGTGGCGGGGGCGGTCGAGAAGGCTGCAGGCTTCACGGCTAAAGCCGAAAAGTGGTGGTGATCTAGCGAAAAGGGCGGCTCCGGTGGAGCCGCCCTTCTTCGTTCTGGGGTGTGGGACCCGTTATTGCGGCGTCGTGGCCATGGGCTGCGGCGTCGGGGCCGGAGCGGCCGGAGCCGGGATCACCAGCGGAGCCGGCTCGGCGATAGGGGCGCTGACGGTCGGCGGCGTGGCCGGAACCGTGGCGCTGACGTTGGCCGAGGCCGTCGAGGCGTCAGGCGCGGTGGCCTCCACCGGCGCGGCGCGGCGAGCCGTGCGAGCCGGAGCAGCGGCGCGCGGCGCCGGGGTCGAACGAGCGACCGGAGCCGGGGCGGCCGGTTCGGCGGCGGCCAGTTCGGTCGGCTGCGGGATCGGCGACGGCGTGGCCGCGGCGTTGGCCGGGACCGGCGTGGTGTTGGCCGGCGGCGGGCTCTCGGCCGCGGCGACCTTCAGCGACTGCGGATCGGTCGGCGCCTCGGTGCGATTGGCGTTCATGCCCCAGATCAGGGCGCCGGCGGCGACGGCCAGGACCGGGATACCGATCAGAAGCGGCAGGTTGCCGGACGCCTTCTTCTTCGGCGTGCGAGCATAGATCGGCTGGCTCGGAAACAACGCCGAAGCATTGGTGTCCGTCGTGACGACCGGTTCCGGAGCGTCGAAGTTCAGAGCAGGGCGGGCGGTGCGAGCGGTGGGCATTTCTACCTCCGTGAGTGAGCTGTTCGGAGTAGAAAACGGCGCGATAACTAAGCGGTTCCTTTGCCTCGCAATGGCGCCGGATTTGACTCAATGCAGCCTTATTCAGGAAAAACACGAAGCGAACGGTCTGGCTTTCTGTAAGTCGCTGCAAAGCCTTATGAGGCTTGGATCGCAGAAGATGCCGTCCGTGGACGTCCGAGAGCTTTTCCGGCCCGGCCCGCTTGATGTAGAGAGACGGCCATGACGCAAGAATCCATACAGATCCAAGGTCGCACCGGCCCCTGGGAAATGGTCCTCGGTCTCGAGGTGCACGCCCAGGTCGCCAGCAAGTCCAAGCTCTTCTCCGGCGCCGCGGTCGGTTTCGGCGCGGGTCCGAACGAGCAGGTCAGCCTGATCGACGCGGCCATGCCGGGCATGCTGCCGGTGCTGAACCGTTTCTGCGTCGAGCAGGCGGTGAAGACAGGCCTGGGTCTGAAGGCGCAGATCAACCTGAAGAGCCGCTTCGACCGGAAGAACTACTTCTATCCCGATCTGCCGCAAGGCTATCAGATCAGCCAGTTCGACCAGCCGATCGTCGGCGAGGGCGTGGTGGTGGTCGAGCGCGACGACGGCACGACCTTCGACGTGCGGATCGAACGCCTGCACCTGGAACAGGACGCCGGCAAGTCGCTGCACGACCAGGACCCGAACGCGACCTATGTCGACCTGAACCGCGCGGGCACGGCGCTGATGGAGATCGTCTCCAAGCCCGACATGCGCACCTCGGAAGAGGCGGCGGCCTATGTGAAGAAGCTGCGCACGATCCTCGTCTATCTGGGCACCTGCGACGGTGACATGGACAAGGGCAACCTGCGCGCCGACGTCAACGTCTCGGTCTGCCGCCCCGGCGCCTACGAGAAGTTCCGCGAGACTGGCGACTTCAAGCACCTGGGCACGCGTTGCGAGATCAAGAACGTCAACTCGTATCGCTACATCCAGCAGGCCATCGAGTACGAGGCCCGTCGCCAGATCGAGATCCTGGAAGACGGCGGCAAGATCGACCAGGAGACCCGCCTGTTCGACCCGACCAGGCTCGAGACCCGCTCGATGCGGTCGAAGGAAGAAGCGCACGACTATCGCTACTTCCCCGATCCGGACCTGCTGCCGCTGGTCCTGGACGCCGCCTGGGTGAAGGAACTGGAGACGACCCTGCCGGAACTGCCGGACGCCAAGAAGGCGCGCCTGCAGAGCCAGTACGGCCTGTCGGCCTATGACGCCGGCGTGCTGATCATCGAGAGCGACCGCGCCGACTACTTCGAAGCCGCCGCCAAGGGCCGCGACGCCAAGCTGGTGTCGAACTGGGTGACCAACGAGCTGCTGTCGAAGCTGTCGGCGAACGGCCACGAGATCGCGGCCTCGCCGCTGCCGTCGTCGGACATCGCCCAGCTGGTCGAGCTGATCGAGAACGGCACCATCTCGTCGAAGATCGCTAAGGAGGTCTTCGAGCACATGTGGGCCGGTGAAGGCCACCCCAGCGAGATCGTCGAGAAGCGCGGCCTGGTGCAGATCAACGACACCGGCGCCATCGAGAAGGCCATCGACGACCTGATCGCCAGCAATCCCGACAAGGCCGAGGCCGTGAAGGATAAGCCGCAGGCCCTGGGCTGGTTCGTCGGCCAGGTCATGAAGGCCACGGGCGGCAAGGCCAACCCGGGCACGGTCAACGAACTGCTGCGCAAGAAGCTCGGCGTCGCCGAATAGGCGCTGTCAGCGCCTGGATACGACGAGGGCCCGTGGCGGAAGCCACGGGCCCTTCTTCGTTGATGCGAACCTTATTACTGCGGCTGGGCCGCGGTCGGCTCTTCGGCCGTCTTCTTGTGCTTCTTGGCCTTCTTGGCGGCCTTCTCGTCGGCGGCCGGGGCCGTCTGGTCGTCGGTCGTCGCCGGAGCCGTCGCCGAGGTCGGAGCGCCGGCGGCGTCGGCCGGCGTGGCGGTCTCGGACGCCGGCGGCGCGGACTGCTCGGTCGTGGTCGCGGGGCTTGGCGTCGTCGACGGATCGTTGGTCGGGGCCGGGCTGGTCATGCTCGGCTGCGGATTGGCCGGCGAGGTCTGGGGCAGCGTCGCTTGGGCCAGGGCCGAGCCGGCATAGGCGGTAGCGGCCAGGGCCAGGGCGGCGGTGGTGATGCGCAGGGTCTTCATGGGTGGGGACCGTGTTGCTTCAGCGTCGTTGTGTAACGCGAGACCTACGCTGGCCAAGCAATGCGGTCGAAATGACTTCGCAATCGGGCGCTTAGGCCCCATGCGCGGCGAGGTTGCGGCGCTTGTGACCGCAAAACGGCGCCCCAGGCAAAGCCCAGGACGCCGTCTTTGTGCTGCAAAAGCAGTTCAGGTCTAGTGGTTGGCGATGACGTCGAAGATCAGGCCGGTCGCGATAGCGGCCAGAACGTAGTCATTGCCCGTACGGTACCAATAGTAGCCACGCGGCGGCTGGCGCAGGCTATAGCGGTAGTAATCGTTCACGACATAGCCGCCGCCACGATAGTAGCTGGGCAGATAAGCGCCGCGACGCCACGACGTATAACCGGGGCGGAAGCCCGGGCGACCATAATAGGCGGCCGGCGGCGGGCCGTAGGACCAGCGATTGTTGTAGTAGTAGCCGTTGTGGCGGCCGTTATCCCAACGATCGTTGCGGCCCCAGTCGCCGCGACCATAGTCACCGCGACCATAGTCGCCACGGCCACGGTCGCGATCCCAGTCGCGGCGGTCGTGGTCGCGGCCGCGATCATAGTCGCCGCGACCGCGGTCGTTGTGTTCCCAGCGGCCGCGATCCTGGGCGGCGGCTTCGGTGGCGCTCAGAGCCAGCGGACCCGCCACGGAGGCCACGGCGGCGATGGTAAGCAGCAGACGTTTCATCTCGTCTTCTCCTAGTGGTCGGGCGGCGCCAGCAAGACGTCGCCTAGAAACTTCCCTCGACCTTGAAACGCACAATCGGCCTTGTCGGCTGAACCCAGGCTGAACGGCGTGGTCAGGCTTTTCCGTAGGAAAGTCTTGGCGGAGAGGGCGCGCGCGACCATCTTTCGTCACAGCAACGATGACGGGAGGGAAGGCCAATGAGCCGTCCGATCGAACTGCACTACTGGCCCACGCCCAATGGCTGGAAGATTTCCATCGCCTTGGAGGAGATGGGCCTGCCCTACGAGATGATCCCGGTGAACATCGGGACCGGCGAGCAGTTCAAGCCGGACTTCCTGGCCATCAGCCCCAACAATCGCATGCCGGCCATCGTCGATCCCGACGGTCCCGACGGCCAGCCGATCTCGATCTTCGAGTCGGGGGCGATCCTGCAGTACCTGGCCCGCAAGACCGGCCAGTTCTACGGCGAGACCGAGCGTGACCGCGTCAACATCGACCAGTGGGTCATGTGGCAGATGGGCGGCCTGGGCCCCATGGCCGGCCAGACCCACCACTTCCGCCAGTACGCGCCCTCGATCATCGCCGACCAGCGCCAGATCGCCTACGGCGCCATCCGCTACACCAACGAGACCCACCGTCTGTACGGCGTGCTCAACAAGCAGCTGGAAGGCCGTGATTTCGTGTGCGGCCAATTGTCCATCGCCGACTTCATGATCTGGCCGTGGATCGTTCCCTGGAAGAACCAGGGCATCATCCTCGACGAATTCCCCAATTTGAGGACGTGGTTCGAGCGGGTCGGCGCGCGGGAAAACGTGCAGAAAGGCTTTAAGCTCGGAGCCGAGTTACGCGCCGGAGGGCTGCAATCCTCGGGAAAAGCGGCCGAAGAAGCCCGTAGAGTCCTGTTCGGACAGCGCGCGCGTTAAGGCGCCGTATACTGTGATTTACGCCCAGTAATCAGGGTCAATAAACAGTAACGGGGTGCGGCATTTATGCTCTCCGCGCGCTTAACTATATGTTCAGTGGCGGCGGACTTTCCTCTCATCAAGCTCAGATCCGACAAAACGTCGAGGCGAGCTTGAGAGAGGAGATGAGCCAATGATGATGATGAATGAAGCGCCGCCGGCCATCGTCGCCACCCTGCCGCTGCCGACCGCGACGTCGACGGGTGACGAGCTGTTCCGCATGGGTCTGCTGTACTCGACCGGTCAGGGCGGCGCGCCGCTGGACTACGTGTCGGCCCACATGCTGTTCAACCTGGCCGCCATGCGCGGTTCGGTCGAAGCCAAGGTCTACCGCAAGGAACTGTCGCAAGAGATGGCCAGCGATGAAGTCGCCGAAGCCCAGCGTCAGGCCCGCGAATGGCTCGCCCACGGCTGAACCCGGCTGCCCGGGTTCAGGCTACCCGCCGATCCTGTGGGGGATCGGCTCAGTTGCCGTTGCCGTTGATATTGCCGTTGATCGCGTAGCTGAAGCTGATGGGCAGCAGGTCCCGGAAGTACTGCTGCATGAAGAGGCCGGCTTCCGACACGCCGCTGCGCGGTACGTAAACCACGTCGAACCGGCGCAGGGGCACCAGATCGGTCCCGCCCGGACGCGTCAGGCCTGCCAAGAGGTCCGCCGTCCGCATCATCGCCCGCCCGTCGGGGCCGCGACGAATGATCACAACCTGATTGCGCTTAGCGCCATTGGTGAAGCCGCCGGCCTGGATGATGGCCCGCAGGGCGTCGCTGTCGCCCGCCATGTCGAACACGCCGGGGTTCTTGACCTCGCCGCCGACGAACACCTTGAGCGGCGTCGCCGTCTTCACCGAAACCTGGACCTGAGGCCGTAGCAGCGTGCCTGAGTAGGCCTGGCTGATCGAGCCCTCCAGCTCGTCGATCGTGCGATCGGCGGCCATGACCGGGGCGGCCAGCGGCAAAGTGATGCGGCCGTCGGGCTGCACGGTCACCGACTTGCTGAGCTCCGGGGCCGACGGCACGGCCACCTCGACCTCATCACCCGGATAGAACCGGTACGACGGCTCGCTCTCGCTCCAATCGGCGTAACCGATATTAGAGAAGTTCGCGGTAGGCCTGGGACCCGGCGTGATCGGCTCGGCGTCGATGTGGCCACAGGCGGAAAGCCCGCTGGTCGCGAGGACCAGGGCCAAGACCGTCTTGAGATGCGTGCGGCTCTGCATGCGACAAGTCTTAACAGGAATGGGTAACGAACCCTTAAGGCCGTCCGCCCCAGGGTGGCGAGCCAGATTGAACCGCCCGGATTCGGATGTCGACGAGCCCTTGGATCAGCGTACCGCACGACCAGTCGCCCCGCATGGCGACGGGTGCTGCCAGCGCGCGTCCGAAGTATGCTCCGGCCGACTTCGTCACCCTGCTGTGGCGCGAGCGTTTCCTGATGCTGGTGGTGTTCATCGTGATCGTGGCGCTGGGCTTTGGCTTCGCCACCACGCTGAAGAAGAACTACACCGCCCAGTCCAGCCTGTTCGTCCGCCTGGGCCAGGAATATGTCTACGAACCCCGCGCCGGTGACGCCGGCCGCGGCGCGGTGCCCAACACCGACGAGGTCATCCAGTCGGAAGCCGAGATCCTGGGCAGCGGCGAGCTGCGCGAGCGGGTGATCCGCAAGATCGGCTTCACGAAGATCTTCCCCAAGCACGCGGCCAAGTACGCCGCCGCCACGCCCGAGGGTAAGCGCAAGCTGATCGCCGAGGGCCGCGACTCGATCGGCAAGAGCCTGAAGATCGAGACCGCCCCGGACAACTCGATCATCCGCCTGGCCTTCCAGAGCGATGACCCGGACATGGCCGAGAAGGTGCTCAACACCTTGCTCGAGGAATATCTGATCTATCGCCGCAGCCTGCTGATCGGCGGCGACAACCGTGTGCTCCAGCGCCAGCGCGACATTTTCTCGCAGAAGCTGGCGGACGCCGACACCGCCTATCAGTCGTTCCTGACCACCAACGACATCGGCGACTTCACCGCCCAGAAGACGACCCTGACCCAGTTGCAGTCGCAGGTGGAGGCGCAGAAGTACTCGATCGACGCCCAGCTGCAGGACCGCATCGGCCGCCTGGCGGCGGTGGAGACCGAACTGTCGCGCACGCCGCCGGAGTCGGTGCTCTATCGCGACACCGACATGTCGGCCTCGACCAAGCTGGCCCAGCTGAAGCTGGATCGCGAAGGCCTGCTGGCCCGCTACACCCCCGGCGCCCAGCCGGTACAGGATATCAACGCCCAGATCGCCCAGCTTGAAGCCGGCCTCGCCGCCGGCCGCACCAATGGCGAAGGCGCGCGCCGCAGCGGTCCCAACCCGATCTGGCAGACCCTGGCCACCACCCGCAACGACCTGCGGGCCGAGGTCGCAGCCCTGCAGCAGTCGCAAGCCACCTACGCCAATCAGATCACCGACGTGAACAGCCGCCTGCTGCGCCTGGCTTCGCTGGAGCCCCAGTTCAACGACCTCTCGCGCGACCGTGACGTCCTGTCCACGAACGTCCGCGACTTCACGGTCAAGGAACAGCAGGACGAGGCCCAGCGGCAGATGTCGGCCGAGAGCAGCGACAACATCCGCATCGTCCAGCGCGCCGTCGCCCCGTCGACCGGCAAGAGCCTGAAGAAGCCGGTGCTGATCCTGGCCGTTCTTTTCGCGGGCTTCACGGCGCTGTGCGTCGGGCTGGTCCGCATGTTCCTGCGCCCTGGGCTGCAGACGCCGGAATCGGCGTCGCGCACCCTGGGCATGCCGGTCCTGGCCACGGCCGGGGTCAAGCGGTGAGCGCTTTCGTCGCCTTTCGCCCCTAGGGTTAATGTCGCAAGTTGCGATCTTCTGAGTTCGTGGCGATTCGGTAGATGGTGGATTTGAACGTCGAGATGACGGAGCTTTGGGGGGCGCTTGGCGCGCCGCCCGTCGGCCGTCCGCACGTCATCCAGTTCATCTCCGCGCGGCGGGGGGAGGGCACCTCGACGGTCGCCCGTGAGTTCGCCCGCTTCACCTCGCGTCGCGCCGGCCGCAAGACCTGGCTGATCGACCTGGATCTCAACAGTCCCAGCCAGTTCAACGAGATCGCCGCCGATCCGAACCGCTTTGGCCCGTTGGGACCGCCGGTCGCGGCCTCGCCCGACGGCTCGACCTTCTTCACCGTCCAGCCGCCCGCGCCGCGCGCCGAGGGCGGCGTGTGGCCGGACTCCAAGTTCCTGACCGGCCATAGCGTCGGCGGCCCGCGCCTGTGGATCTCGCGCTTCAACCGCGAGGCCCTGCGCGGCCGCCAGCAGGCCCACGTCATCCCGTCGGCCGACTACTGGCGGGCGCTGCGCAAGCACGCCGAGGTGATCGTCGTCGACAGCCCCTCGCTGGACCGCTCGCAGTCCGGCCCGACCATCGCCCAGCACATGGACCAGACGGTGATGGTGGTCTCGGCCGACCAGCCGGACGTGCGTGGGCCGGCCATGCTGCGCGACGCCCTGACCGCGGCCGGCGGCCGTTGCGCGGGCATGTTCTTCAACAAGGTCTCGGTCGAGCCGCCCGCCTTCCTGAAGGCCATCCTGCCGTGACCAGTCTCGCCCCAGGCGCGGCAGATGGCGCGGCGTGGGGGCGACCGGATGCGAGGGCGCTGGCGCCGTCGCGGCTGACCATCGCCTTCGCGGTGCTCATGCTGCTGATCTATACCGGCGGCTGGCAGCTGCCGCTTTTCGGCGAGAAGACCGACGAGTCCGCTTCGGGCCTGCTACGCGTCGCCTTCCTGCCGGCCTATGGCCTGGCCTTCCTGCTGATCCTGGGGCGGCCCTGGAACATGGTGCGGGCCACGATCCGCCAGCCGTTCCTGATCCTGCTGATGGGCGTGGTGGCGGCCTCGATCTTCTGGTCGATCCAGCCGGACGTCTCGATCCGCCGCGGCTTCGCCGTGGGCTGCACGACGATCTCGGGCCTGGCTTTGGCCGCTCGCTTTCGCTGGGCCGAGCTTGCGCGGGTGTTCGCCATCACCTTCAGCGTGCTGATCGTCGCCTGCTACGTGGTCTGCATCGCGTTCCCATCGATCGGCGTCATGACCGAGCTCTTCCCCGGGGCCTGGCGCGGCCTGTGGCTGGAAAAGAACGCCCTGGGCGGCCTGATGGCGATGGGCATCTGCGCCTTGGGCGCGGCGACCATGCTCAATCCGCGCGAGGCCAAAATCTGGGTGCCGATGGCGTTCCTGGCGTTCGGCCTGGTGATCATGTCGCAATCAAAGACTTCGCTGGCCTCGCTGGTGCTAGGCCTGGCCGCCCTGGGGTTCGTCTGGATCGTGCAGCGGGGGCCGGCGATCGGCGTCGCCGCCACCTGGGCCGGGGTCAGCGGCGCGACCCTCCTGGCGGCGTTCATCTTCCTGGCGTCGGACGTCTTCTTCCGCCTTCTGGGCAAGGACGCGACCTTCACCGGCCGGACCCAGATCTGGACCGCCGCCATGCGCCAGATCGAGGAGCGGCCATGGCTGGGCTACGGCTACGCCGCGGTCTGGAGCGACAAGTCCGGGTGGGGACCGCTGGCCTGGATCGTCCACGACGCCAAGTTCACGCCCCAGCACGCCCACAATTCGTGGATCGAGCAGTGGCTGGGCATGGGGATCATCGGCCTGAGCGCCTGGGTGATGTTCTACCTGCAGACCATGACGCTGGCGATCATCGCCGTGTTCCGCAGTCGCGGGGCGATGCTGGCCTTCCCCTTCCTGATCGTCTTCACCCTGGTCAGCCTGACCGAGAGCATCGCGGTCGTGTACAACGACTTCCGCTGGGCCGTGTTCGTGGCCCTGGCCGCGAAGCTGGCCTTCTCGGACCGCATGCAGGACGAGGGCTAGAGCCCGATCCGCCTGGCCCCTTCGGCCACGGTCACGACGTCGAAGCCGTCCTTAACCGCGCGGTCGATCAGCCGTTCCAGGGCGCCGGTCGTACAGCCCCATTGCGAGGGCTCGTCGGCTACGTCGTGGGTGTAGAGGATCAGCCACGCCTTGCGGGCCTTGGCCTTGTCCAGCCAGCCGTTGGCCACCGCCTCGCCGTCCTCGCCCTCGATGCCCACGGCCGGGGCCTGGTTCAGGTCCGCCCCGTCGGCGATCAGGCCGTGGTGCAGGGCGCGCAGGGTCTTGAAGCGGCCGGCGAGGGCCGTCTTGGCCGGCGCGCCGACGTCGCCGTAAGGGTAGGCGAAGCTGACCGGATCCGGCGTGCCCCATTGGGCCAGGCTCTGCGCGTTCTGGTCGACATCGGCCAGCGTGACGGCCTTGGACGACTGGCCGCAATCCAGGTGCGAGAAGGTGTGGCAAGCGATCTCGTGACCGGCGTCGTGCAGGCGACGAGCATCCTCGCCGGTGGCGAAGCGACCCATAGGCCCATCACGCCCGGTCAGGCCGGCGGCGAAATAGTAGGTGCCGCGCAGGCCACGCGCTTCCAGCGCCTTGGCCCCGGCCTCGCACGCCGTAGCCGGCGCGTCATCGAAGCTGAACGACACCATCGGCCGCTCCAGCGCCACCTTGGCCGGGCGGCGATAGGCCAGACGGATCAACCGGCGACGCAGCTTGCCCTTTAGGGTCCGGTCCGGTTCGTAGGCGTCGACCTTCTCGAATTGCACCTGCATCAGACGGCCTCGATATAGAGGGACGCGCGATAGAGCCGCATGGCGAACGCGCGAAGAGAAACGGGAGCGGCTTCGGACAGGGCGATCGACTTCAGCATCGGTCGCCAGACGTTGCGCAGCGGGAAGGGCTTCAAGGCCTTGGCGACCTTGTAGCTGGGATAGGCGCTGACGATGTCGCGGTGACTGGCCACCACGCGAGCGAAATTGGCCGCCGACTGCTCGTACTTGGCGGCCATGATCGGCGCGGCGTCCAGGCCCAGGTGGGTGGCGGTGTTGTCGATGTGCTGGATCGGATGCTGGCGCACGACCCGCATCGCCCATTCGACGTCCTCCCAGCCCCAGCCGGCGAAACCCTCGTCGAAGCCGATGGTCTCGAAGACGTCGCGGCGGACCAGCAGGTTGGAGGTGAAGACGTGCTTCTCCGGCGCCTTGGCGCGCTCGGGGGCGGGCGTGCAGTCGCTCTTCAGCGCCATGGCCTGGTGCAGGGCGGTCTCGGGGCGCGGGGGCGTCTGGTCCAGGGTGAAGCCGCCGAACGCCACCGGCGCGTTGGTCTCGGCCACGGCGGCCCAGCGGCTCAGGAAGTCCGGGGTGTCGGGCAGCATGTCGCTGTCCAGGAACAGGAAGTGCTGACCGCGGGCATGGCTGGCCAGACGGTTGCGGCCCTTGGCGCGGCCCTCATTGCTGGACAGGCGCACGAAGCGGGCGGGAACACGCAGTTTCTCGATCCGGCGAGCGATGCGCTCGGCCAGCGCGTCATCGCCGCCGCCGTCGTCCAGCACCACGATCTCGGCGTGGGCGCTGGGGTCGTCCAAGGCTTTCAGCAGGGCGGACGGGTCGTCGCGGAAGGTCGGGATCAGCACCGACAGCCGCGGCTGGGCGCTGGCCCAGGCGGCGTTCTCGATGCGGAGTTCAGTGATGGGGGCGGTCATAGGGCAGGGGCCCTCCGACGGATAAGACCAGAAAGCTTGCCGCGCAGGCCGCCGACATCGAGGCCCAGCACGATCACGCCATAGACGACTGCGCCGACACCGGCCTTCAGGGCCAGCTCCAGCACCCCGCCCAGCGCGGGCAGCAGGCCCACGACCAGGGCCATGACCACGCAGGCGGCCCCGGCCTTGCCCAGCACCTCCCACGGGATCGGCAGCGGACAGCCGCGGCGGCCCAGAGCCCAGGCGGCTACCGCGCCGACGCCATAGCTGACCGTCGTGGCCCACAGCGCGCCGTCCAGGCCCAGGTGCGGGATCAGGGCGAGGTTGAGAATGACATTGGCCAGGGCCGGCGCGCTCATGCTGACGATCAGCAGCGGCGTGCGCCGCGCCAGGGTGAAGGCCTGCAGCAGGTAGTAGGTGGTCACGCCCGACAGCCAGCCGCTGGCGGCGATCCACGGCGTCACGTGGCTGGCGCCGGCCCGCAGCTCCTCGCCGATCATCAGGTCGGCCAGGGGGCGGGCGACCAGGGCCAGACCGACGGCGGCGGGCAGGGTCAGCAGCGTCATGAAGCTGGCCTGCTCGCGGGCGGCCTCGGTCAGGGCCGACTGTCCGCCGCGCTCCAGCGCCGAGATCAGGGCCGGCGCTCCGGCCATGCCCAGCCAGATGAAGACGACGTCCAGGGTGCGGCTGCCGAGGGAGTAGCCGGCGTGATAGACGCCGACCGTGGTCTCGTTGAGGAACACGCCCAGCAGCAGCCGGTCGGTGCTGGCCAGCACCAGGGCCAGGATCAGCGAGAGGGCGACGGGCAGGCCATAGGCGGCATAGGTCGCGGCCAGCGCCTTGTCGAACTTGCCGCCGACCATGTGCTTGAGCTCACGCGGCAGGATGAAGGCCAGGCACAGCATCGAGATCAGGCCCGTGCCGATGCTGGGCGCGGCGCCGCCTAGGCCCGTGAGCGCCAGCGCCAAGCCCAGGCCAAAGCCGCCGGCGATCTGGACCATGGTCAGCAGGGCCGCACTGGATACTTCGCCGGCGGCGCGGCGGCGCTCCAGGGCCAGCTTCATCAGGCTGCCGACCAGGATCGAGCCCAGGGCGGCGAAGACGGCGCTCTTCAAGGGCGCGTTCAGCGGCAGCAGCGCCACGACGACGCCGACGACCGGTACGGCCAGGGCCGCCACGATCCACAGCAGATAGAGCGTCGCGAAATGGTCGGCGATCCGACCGTCCTCGGCCCGCGTCGCCAGGAAGCGGGCCATCGAGGCCTCGGTCCAGGCCAGCATCGCGGTCTGGGTCAGGCTGCCGACCGAGAAGGCCAGGGCGTAGACGCCATACTGGGCCGGATCCAGCACTCGCGTGAACAAGACGATGGTGAGCAGTCCCACCACGCCTTGCACCACATTGACCGGCAGGTAGCCGAGGACGCCGCGCCAGAACATCGCCGGCCGCCTAGCGCACCGCCGACCGGTCCCCAAGCAGGCAGGGGATGGTCATGACGATGACGTAGAGGTCCAGCCAGAACGACTGGCGCTCGATATATTCGACGTCCAGGGCCACGCGCAGGCGGACGCTCTCGGGCGTATCGACCGGACCGCGCGAGCCCTTGATGGCCGCCCAGCCGGTCAGGCCCGGCTTCATGCGGTGGCGGTGGGCGTATTCGGCGACCAGCTTGGCCGACTCCACCCCGCCGGTCTTCATGCCGATGGCGTGGGGGCGAGGGCCGACGATCGACATCTCGCCGGCCAGCACGTTGAACAGCTGCGGCAGCTCGTCGAGGCTGGTCTTGCGGATGAACTTGCCGACCTTGGTGACGCGGTCGTCGTCGGCGCTGATCTGGCGCGAGGCGCTCGCGTCGGCCATTTCGTGGCGCATCGACCGGAACTTCCAGACCAGGATCGCCTCGTTGTTGAAGCCATGGCGGCGCTGGCGGAAGAAGATTGGGCCGGGGCTGTCCAGCTTCACGGCCAGGGCGACGATCAGCATGACCGGACCGGCCACCAGCAGGCCCACGCCCGCCACCACCAGGTCCTGCGCGCGCTTGATCCAGGCCTGGCGCATGCCGGCAGCCGCGCCTGACAGCTCGTTCTCGCCGCCGGCCACGATGCGAGCCAGGGCGGCGTCGTCCTCGGCGGGGCCGCCGACGTCGATGAAGAGGTTCACGGGGTTGGGCAGCACGCCCAGCTTGTCGACCAGCTGGCGCACGCGGCCCTGGGCCGTCGACTGCACGGCGATCACCACGCGGTCGACATAGGGCATGATGCGGTGGTCGATCAGCGTGCTGGTGTCGCCCAGTACAGGCACGCCCATGATGTTCTCGGGGGCGCGGTCCAGGCGGTCGTCGAACACGCCCAGCACGTTGGCCTCGCCGGTGCGCATGGCCGCCTCGATCAGGCGCTGGGCGTTGGCCGTGGCGCCGACCACGATGAGGTTGGGAGTCAGGCGGCCCAGCTGGCGGCCGCGGGCGATGATCGTCCACCAGGTTGCATGCAATACGGCGACACCGGCGGTGGCGGCCAGCAGAGTCCAGACGACCGGCGCTTCGGCGCGGCCTGACAGCAGCAAGGCGACGGCGGCGGCCAGCAGGCCTGCGCTCAACGCCAGGCCGGTCCGCGCCATGTGGCCGAGCAGGTCCTCCTTGCGCCGAAAGGCGTAGGCGCCAAGCGCTCGCAGCGCCACCAGTCCGATGATCGCCCACAGGCCGCCGGCCAGCGGATGGCCCTCGAACGCCAGTCCCACGGCGACGCCGGCGGCGGCCAGGAAATCGGCGATGCGGAAAATGCGCGCCAGAAGCCGCGCCTCCAGCCTGGCTCGCGACGGGATCAGCTGTCCCGGTCGGAACGGTCCGCGCCGCGCCCGTCCCGGATCGCCGCCCATCGCGCCGCCGCCTGCGCCCCCCGGAGCGCGCGAAGCAGCCTCCGTCGACCGAGCATATCCGGTCGCGGTTTCGGCATTGGAAGAAGGCGAGGAAAGCGGACGCATGACACTCGTCATTGGAAAACCCGCGTTCAACCTAGCGGCGCCGTCTGAGCACCGCGTTAACAGGCGAATTTTCCGCAAAAGCGCCGTTGTCATCCGCAGGCGAACAGGCTATCGAACCGCTCCCTCTCAGGAGGAGACGTGGCCGAGAGGCTGAAGGCACCGCTTTGCTAAAGCGGCATACCTCAAAAGGGTATCGAGGGTTCGAATCCCTCCGTCTCCGCCATCCCCCTTTCCATAGATGCACAGCGGCGTCCACGGACGCCATAAATCCTTTGATTAATCACGGAAAACTCGAGTTTCCGTGTCTGGACGCGTCCATGCCAAAGCGCTCTCGTTGATCCCTGTAGTGGGGTCAAAGCGGGGGTGGCCCTGCGGGGGTCAAAGTGTGGGTTAGCTCATGGCGCGCGTTTACGACCGTCTCTCTGTTCTGACCGTCCGGCAGCTGCAGGCGCCAGGTCGCTATCCCGATGGCGGCGGCCTCTATCTCCAGATCGGGCCAACGGGTGGGATGTCGTGGATCTTCCGCTATCACACGCCCGTCGTGAGCGGCAGATGGGCCTTGGGCCTCTCCAGCTCGTCCCACTGGCGCGGGCGCGCGAGCAGGCCCGAGACATCCGCATGCAGCGCTATCGAGGTGTCGACCCGCTCGGGGCGCGAGGCGCGAAGAAGAAAGTGGTGGCGGCTGAGGTGACCGGCGGACCCACCTTCGCCGAGGCCATGGTCGCCTACATCGACGCAAACAAGGCTGCCTGGCGCAATGAAAAGCACATCGCGCAGTGGTCGAGCACGCTCAGCGCCTATGCCGCGCCGCACCTCGGCAAGAAGCGTCTGGTCGACATCGAGACGGCCGACGTCCTGGCGGCCGTTCAGCCAATCTGACTGACCAAGTCGGAAACCGTCAGCCGACTGCGTGGTCGGATCAAAACAGTCCTGAGTTGGGGAACGGTTCATGGCTTCAGGTCCGGCGAGAACCCGGCGCGGTGGAAAGGCCACCTGGAGATGATCCTGCCCGCCAAATCCAAGGTAGCGAAGGTCAAGCATCGCGCCGCGCTCGATTATCGGAAAATGCCGCGGTTCATGCTCTCCATGGATTCGCAGAGCGGAGTTGGGCCGGTGTTCTGGGGGTAGCTTGCGGGCAAAAGCCTGAGCAACATGGCGTTGCTCGCCGTACTGCGCCGCATGGGCCGTGACGATCTCACCAGCCATGGGTTCCGCAGCTCGTTCCGGGACTGGGCGGCTGAAGAAACGCAGTTTGCGGGCGAGGTCGTCGAGATGGCGCTGGCGCATGCCATGGCCAATCGGGTCGAGGCGGCTTACCGGCGGGGCGATCTGCTCGAGAAGCGCCGAACGCTCATGGACGAATGGGCCGCCGCTTGCGCGGCTGGATGGTCACGGCTGGTTTCGCCTCACGCGGCCACCGGTCGGTGAGCATCATCCATCAATCGGCGGATGCCGCGCTCTCCCGCGAGGGGAGAGCGCGGCGTCTCAATCAGAAGCTCTTACGGATGCTGGCGTACAGGTAGCGGCCGTAGGGCTGATACATCGAGCCGAGATAGCCGTTCGACGACAGCGGGGGCTGTTCGTTCGAGATGTTACGCACGCCAAGCTTCAGGCGGGTATTGGCCGCCCAGCCCTTGGTGAAGGCGTATTGGCCGTAGACGTTGGTGGTGATCTGCGAGTCGATGATCCACGGCGCGCCGGCCGAGTCGATCAGGCCCGTGTCGTCGACATCCGAGATGTACTGGGTGAACACCCCGGCCGAGAACTGGTCGAGGCTCCAGCTGAGCGCCGCGGTCCACTTCCACTCGGGCTTGCCGTTCTGACGGATATAGTTGCCGCCGCCGCTGATGGTGGTGCCGGCGTTGATCTTGCCCGAGGACCGCGCCGCCAGCAGTTCGGCGATCTGCGGGGAGGGTTGCTGGTAGAACTTCAGCAGATGGGCGCCGTTGACGTTCAGGTCGAAGTCACCGAACGGCGTGCCGTGCTTGCGCCACATCATGCCGATGTCCACGCCGCGGGCTTCTTGCGGCAGGGTGTTGACGTACTGATCCTTCACATAAAGCACCGTGCCGACCGGGGTCAGGCCGGTGCCGGCGAAGGCGGTGTTGTCGTCGCTGGTCGCGGCGGCGCGGACGACGTTCGGGTTGCTCGAACCGCTCTGGCGCAGCAGGTAGTCCAGGATCAGCGCGTTGCCTTCGCCGAACAGGCCGACAATGCCCTTCTGCTTCACACGCCAGTAGTCGGCGGTGAAGGTGAAGTCGCCGAGCACCGACGGGATGAACTTCGGCTGGACCACGAAGCCAAAGCCCATGGTTTCGGAATCTTCCGGCTTCAGGTCGGGGTTACCCGAGCGTTGCGCCTGGACGCTGAGCGTGCGGGTGCAGTTGCTGAAGCTGGTGATCCGCCCGGCGCGCAGATCGGCCTCGCAGCGGACATAGTCGGTGCGGGTGTTGGCGCGGGTGACGACCGTGGCGTTGATCTGCTCCAGGTTGGGGGCCTTGAAGCCCTGAGCCCACGAACCGCGGACCCGGAAGCCGTCGACGACGTCCCAGGCCATGGCGACCTTGGGTTTGGCGACCGAGCCGACGTCGCTGTACTTCTCGGCGCGTCCGGCCAGCTGCAGCTCGACGCTGCGCGCGAAGGGAATGTTCATCTCGGGCGAGATGATCGGAACGGCAAGTTCGACATAGGCCGAGCTGACCTTGCGCGAACCCTTCGTATCCGGCGACGGGCTCGTCCCGACCATGTCGCTCAGATAGAGAACGCCGGTGACCGAGTTCGTATAGGTGATCGTGCCGTCGACGTGGGCGTCACGATCATCATGCTGGGTCTCGCGGCGCCATTCGACACCCGCGGCCATGCCGACATCGCCGCCGGGCAGGCTGAAGAGATCAGGCCTGGACACGCGGAAGTCCCACGAGGCCAGCGAACTGGTGCTTTCGCGCTTGGATTTGAACCGTATCGCGTCGATCGCCGCCTGGCTGCTGGACGTGGCGTCGCCGACGCTTGGATTGCTGACCGTGCCGCCGTTGAAGGGGTTGTAGGCGTCCGACGTCGACAGGCCGATCTGCTTCTGCGCTGCGGTGGCGCTGATGCCGTCGGAGACGTCCTTCACCTTGGCTTCCGAGTAGAGCAGGGCCGACTCCCACTTCCAGCCCATGGCGTCGCCGCGCAGGCCGGCCAGGAAACGGTTCTGGTCGTTGGTCACGTCGACCTGCTGCTTGCCGGCGTCGACGAAGTCGTAGCTCGTCAGGGTCACGGCCAGGCCGGTGGTCGGCGCATTGATGCCGGCCAGACGGTTGGGATTGGCCGCGCCGTTGGCGAAGGTCACCGGGCCGAAGGGGTTCCAGTAGCTGGACGTCGGCGCGGTGATCACCTGAGCCGAGGTGGTGGTGGCGGGCGCTTGGAACGCGCGGGTCTTGGCGTGATAGACGCCGACTTCGCCGAAGGCGGTGATGGTGTCGGTGATCTGATAGTTGCCGGTCGTGAAGACGTTGATGCGCTTCAGCGACGGCATGACCGTCAGGTCGGTGGACGAGGCGTTGTAGCGCAGGTCGCGGTCTTCGCCCGAGGTGGCCGGCGCGCCGTCATCGATGCTGATGCCGTTGCCGACCGTGGCCAGGCTGCCCGGATAGCTGGTCGGCTGGATGTGGAAGGCGCCGGCCGAGCTGGTGATCAGCGTCGTGCCGACCCGGACCGCCGAGGCCGCCGTGAAGCTGCCCCACGGCGTGACCGTACCCCGACCGTCCAGCGAGGCCGCGCCATCGAAACGCGTCCCGCTGAACAGCACACGCTTGTCGGCCGACGACGTATAGAGCTGGTCGAGCGACCGCAGAGCCGTGCGCTTATCGTAGCTGACGAAGGCCGTCAGGTTGCCGCGCTCGAAATTGTGGCCGAACAGCCCGTTGAACTCATATTCCTTGAGGTGGGTGTTATGGGCGGCGCCATACTGCGCTTCCATGTCGACGCCGTCGAAGTTGTCCTTCAGCACGGTGTTGACCACGCCGGCGACGGCGTCGGTGCCGTAGATGGCGGCCGCGCCATCGCGCAGGACTTCAAGGCGCTTGAGGCCCGAGGTCGGGATGGCGTTGGTGTTGTAGGTGATGGTCGGCACAAGGCTCGTGCCATCGGCCTGGCTGGTCGGGTGCGCCACGACGCGGCGGCCGTTCAGCAGCACCAGGGTGTTGCCCGAGCCCAGGTTGCGCAGGTTCACCGAACCGATGTCGCCGCGTGCGGAGTTGCTGCTGCCCGGCAGGTAAGCGCTGTTGTAGTTGACGTCGCCCATCTGCGGGATGGAGCGGAACAGGTCATCGCCCGAACTGGCCGCGACGGCGTCCAACTGCTTGGCGTCGATGACGGTCACCGGCAGAGCGGCGGTGGCCTTGGCGCCTTCGATGCGCGAGCCGACGACGACGATCTCGTCAACGCTCGTGTCCTGGGCCGAGCTGGCCTCCTGCGCGGCCGCTTGTCCCGCCCAAGCCGCGCAAAGGGCCGTGGTGGCCAACATCGCAGCGCGCAGCACTGTGGTCTTCTTCATCGCTTTATTCCCCTCTGTGTCTGGCCCGCCCCCCAAGAACGGGCCTTGGATTTCAAGTCGTCCGACCTTGCCGTTCCCTCCCCAGGGATGGCGCCCGCGCGCAGTCTTGGAAGCCGCGCAAGACGGGACCTAAGGCGCTAGTAGAAGGTGACGTTGTCGACCTCCATCCAGAGCTTGTCGCCGCCCTTGCGGCCGCCCATGAGTTCGACCTCGGTCAGGTCCGACGCGGTCCACTCGCCCTTGGCGCCGCGCTCCCCGGCGGGCTTCAGCGCCGAGAACGGGATTTCGATCGTCTTCCAGCCCGCGCCGGCCGTGAACGGCGCCGACCACCGGCCGCCCGACGTGCTGACGCCCAGCTGGTAGTCGCCGTCGCCGCGCACCTCGAAACGCACGCCCTTGAAGGCGCGCGCGTCGACCGGCTGGATCGAGCCGCGCGTCAACGGAATGATCACACCGGCATAGGGGCGGGGCTTCATGGCCATCCGCGCGTTGATCGATAGGGCGTGGCCGTCGGCGCCGCGGGTGATCACCTGGCTGACCTCGACGGTGCGATCCAGGCCCCCATCCGGATCATCCGTGCGCAGGGTGTCGAGGTTAGAGCGGCCGTCGGCGCGCTCGAAATCGTCGATCTGCGCCTTGGCCGGGATCGACGGCATGGCCGTGGCCTGGTTGGCGGTCAGTGGCGCAGCGCCTGGGCCAAACACCAGCTTGCCGTCGATGAAGACGCGGTCGGTCTTTCGCACGTCGCTGATCGTCTTCCAGGGCTGGCCCTTGATCAGCACGAGATCGGCGCGCTTGCCCTTCTCGATCGTGCCGCGGTCGCCGAGTAGATTGATGACCTTGGCGCTCAGCGCCGTGCCGGCCATCAGGGCCTCGCTGGGCGTCAGGCCCGCGCGAACCAGCAATTCCATTTCGTGCAGGGTCGAGACGCCGTGCGGCGTGCCGGGCATGCCCGCATCGGTGCCGAGCGCAATGATCACCCCGGCGTCGTGCAGCTTCTTGGCGTTGCCCAGGGCGTAGTCGAACTTCTTGAAGCTCTGCTTGGCCTTGGGATCATCGTCAGGATCGCGCGCTGGCTGGCCGGGCTTCGTCGGCTCGTAGACGGCGAGGGTGGGGGTGTCCGACGTGCCGCCGGCCTTGATGATCTCGATCGCCTCGGCGTCCAGCGGACGGTCCTGCAGGCTGTGGGTGATGACGTCGACCTTCGAGCGTCCCGCGACCTCGCCGCGATCGACGCTGACGGTGTGGGTGAAGACCTTCAGGCCGTTCTTGTGGGCCTCGTCGACCAGGGCCGTCAGGGTCCACTCGTCCATGCTGGTGTTGTCGGGCGCGCTTCCGTAGCGCCAGCCGTCGGTGAAGGCCTTGATCAGATCCGGCTTGTAGGGGATCAGCGCCTTGACCGCCGCTCGCGCCGCCTCGGGCGTGTTGACCCACTTGGTGGTGGCGGTGTCGGCCCAATCGGCGCCATGACCGCCCGGGGTGCTCATGCGCGCGGCGAAGTTCACGTGCGGCGCGACCAGCGTCGACAGCCATTGGCGACGCGGCGCGAACGATTCCGGCGCGGCGTTGAAGTCGCTGACCGTGGTCACGCCGGCCGAGACGTAGGCGGTGGCGATTTGCGGTGTGGTGGAGGGAATGCCGCCCGGCGTCCAGTGGGTGTGCAAGTCAAAGAAGCCGGGCAAGAGCGCCTCGCCCTTGGCGTCGATGACCTTGGCGCCGCGCGGCGCCTTCACCGATGGGCCGACTTCGGCGATACGCCCGTCGCGGATGACGACATTGGCCAGGTGCGGCGCGGCGCCCGTGCCATCGAACACCATGGCCCCCATGATGGCGATCGCAGGCTCATCAGCGGTTTTGGCGGCCTCGGCAATGCCGGAGGCGATCAATCCCAGGCTCCCGGCCAGCGCTGTGGTCGCCAGGACAATGGTGCGGTTGGCCTTCATGCGATGCGATCCCCTGCCGTCGCGATCCTACTGAAAGACCGACGGACGGCGTCAGCGTTTCCGCCGGTCGCGCTTCAAATTTTTTGGATTGATGACAATGCACGTGCTGGCGCGTGAGCTCGTCCGCGACATCCGTGTTCAGCGATGTCGATCCGCTCGGCAAGCGAGGCGGCCTCTTTGAAAAGCGGCGCGTGTTAACAATGGGCTGAGGCCTGCGCTGGCTCTTCAACGCGCACAGTTTCAGCCGCGCGGTCCTTAGTCCCTAGCGAAGTCACCGGGTACAATCTAAACACAGCCTCTTGAGGTTGAGTTGGGCTTTGGGGGGCTCCTTGTACCGTAGCTTGAAATGGTCGCCGGCTTGCCTGGCGTTGATGGTCGTGTTGGCGGCGGGGCAAGTGTCCGCGGCCGAAGCGACTCCCCGCAAGCCCGAGCACCTGACCATACACCCGGACCCAAACGTGCTGCGTGGCGTGCTGCCCAATGGCCTGCGCTACCAGATCCTGCGTAACGCCACGCCCAAGGACGCGGTGTCATTGCGGTTCGCGGTCGACGTCGGGAGTTACGAGGAAAAGGACGACGAGCGCGGCTGGGCTCATTTTGTCGAGCACATGGCTTTCCGATCGACGCGCGCCTTTCCGGCCGGCACGATCGACCGCGTCTTCGCGCCGGCCGGCGTCGCCTTTGGCCGCGACCAGAACGCGACGACGGCGATGTTCTCGACCGTCTACCAGCTGGATCTGCCCAAGCCTGACGACGAGCAGCTGACGAATGCCTTCACCTGGCTGCGCGATATCGCCGACGGCATCGTGTTCACAGAAGACGGCGTCGACCACGAGCGCGGCGTCGTGCTGGCCGAGATGGAGACGCGCAACAGCCCCATGGTGATGGCCCAGGAGGCGGTCAGCGCTTTCCAACTTAGCGCGCAGCGCTCGACCAACCGCTCGCCGATCGGCCTTCGCACGACCCTGAACGGCGCCACCGCGCCAGGCCTGGAGCAGTTCTATCGCGCCTGGTATCGGCCTTCGAACGCCGTGCTGACCGTCGTCGGCGATCGCCCCGTCGAGGCTTTGGAAGTCATGGTCCGGGCCAAGTTTTCCAGCTGGCAGGCCAATGGACCGGCGCGTGAGCGCGCGAAGCTGGTCCAGCCCACGCTGGAAAGGCCGACCGAGGCCTTCACCGTGGATGGCCCTACGTTGCCGACGGCGATCAGTGCGTGCCGCGTGCGCCCCGCGTCGCCGCAAGGTCCTGACGATGTCGCGCGCCTTCGCCGCATGGCGCGAACGCAGATCTGGCAACAGATCCTGAATCAGCGTCTCGAGCAGCGAACGAACCGTGGCGACGCCAGCCTGCTGGGGGCGGCGGTGATGTCCAACGACACGCGCGATTTCGCGGTCACCTGCCTGATCGCCATGCCGACGAACGAGGCTTGGCCCGAAGCGTTGAAAGCCGCCGAGGGCGAACTCAACAGCTTCGCCGCGTCGGGGCCTACGGAGATGGAAACCGAGAAGGCCACCGAACTGCTGCGTTCGCGGCTTCGGGGCTCGGTGCTGGCGTCCGGTTCGCGATCCTCGGCGGATCTGGCCGCGGGCCTGTCCGCGCGCGAGATCGCCGATGAGGTCTTCACCACGCCGGCGGATGGGCTCTACGCCTATGATCTAGCGGTGGAAGACCAGACGCCTGCGGATATCAAGGCCGCCTTCGACGCGGACTGGTCGGGCGGCGCGCCGCTACTGGCTATGACCAGCCCCAAGCCGGTGGCGCGCGAGGCGCTGCTGGCGGCGTGGAGCCAGGGCGCCACCGCGGTCGCCGGCGCGCAGGACACGTCCCTGAAGTCCTCCGGCTGGGCCTACGAGACGTTCGGCAAACCTGGCAAGATCGTTGAACAGAAGCGCATCGAGACACCGGGCTTTCAGCGCCTGAAGTTCGCCAACGGCCTGATCGTCAACTTCAAGCAGACCAAGTTCGCGCCAAACAAGGTGGAAATCCGCGTCAACTTCGGCGCCGGGCAGAGCGAGATCGACAAGCGCGACTATCTCTACGCCCAGTTCGGCGAGATGCTGCTGGCCAGCGGCGGCCTGGGGCGTCATCGCGTGAGCGAGCTCCAGACGCTGTTCTCGAACACGGGCAGCCTGGGCTTCAGCTTCGGCATGGGGCCGAGCTTCTTCGCGATCCGCGCTTCGACCTTCTCGGCCAATTTCGAAGAGCAGCTTCAGGTGCTCGCGGCCTATATGACCGATCCCGGCTTCGATCCGGCGCTGGACGCGCGGATCCCAGCCAGCGTCGATCTGGTCTACCGAACCTACCTGACCCAGCCGGCGGCCGCGGCGGGCATTGCGCTGGTCAATGCGGTTGCGCCCGGCTCGACGGCCGCCATGCCGCCGCGCGAGGTCATGATGGCGATCCGCAGCGCCGACTTCGCCCGCGTGCTCAAGCCGGTCCTGACGACCGCGCCGATCGAGCTCACGATCGTTGGCGACGTCGACCAGGCCACGGCCATGGAGGTCGTCGCGGAGACGTTCGGAGCGATCCCCGCGCGCGCCAGGACGCCACGCGCGCATGGCGATCCAGGTTTCCTGCGCTATCCCGACCTGCCGGCGATGACGGTCCGTGTCGAACACGACGGACCCGCCGACAAGGCGGCCGCCGCAATGGTCTGGCCGCTCTATGTCATGACGCCCGAGCGTCGGCGTGAGGAGTATGCGCTCAAGCTGTTGGCCTCGGTGTTCGACACGGCGCTGCGCCGACGCATCCGCGAGGAGATGGGCAAGACCTATTCGCCCAGCGTCTCGTCTGCGGGTCCTGATTTCGGCGACCAGGGCGCGCTGACGGTCGCCATCGAAGCCAGCCCGCGCGACCTCGACGCCTTGATCGCCGAAGCCAAGACGATCGCCGCGAGCCTGTTGGCCGGGAATATCACGCCCGCCATGCTGGAAGCCGCGCGCCGCCCTCTGCTGGCCGATAGGGAGGCGGTGCGGCAGACCAACGGCTGGTGGGCCGGAGCGATGGGCGGCTCGAATGCGACGCCGGCGCTCCTGCAGGAAGCGCTGAGCTATGAACCCCTGATGTCGGCGCTGACAGTCGAGGATCTGAAAGCGGCTGCGGCCAAGTGGCTGGTTCGCCCGCCCATTGTCGCCACGGCCTATCCCCGAAAGACCGCGACGGGAGCGTCCCAATGATCCGCGCCGCACAGATCCGTCCGGGACTTCTGGCCCTCCTGCTGGTCTCCAGCGCCACCTCTGCGCTGGCCGCCACGCCGCGTGAGGCCTTGACCGCCTGCCTCGCCGGCGACTCCTACAAGGCCCGGCGTGCGGGACGCGAGGCGATCATCGCCAATTGCAGCGCGGCCCTTGATGCCGGTGTTCCCGACCGCGCCGAGAAGGTGCGGGCGCTGGTCCAGCGAAGCACGGCGCATTGGCGGCTCGATCACGACGCCGAGGCCGAGAAGGACGCCGAGGCGGCCCTGAAGCTGGCGCCCAAGGACGTCGACGCCCTTCTGGCGCGCGGCGTGGCGCGCATGGAGCAGGACCGCATCGACTTGGCGGTGGAGGACTTCAACGCCGTGCTGAAAGCGCAGCCGACCCATCCCCTGGCGCTGCTTTACAGGGGCCGCGCGCGGCAGTGGTACAAGGACGATCCGGCCGGCGCGCGCGCCGACTATGACGCGGCTCTGGCCAGCGATCCCGACTTCGTCCGCGCTCTGCTCCAGCGCGCTGACCTGCTGACCAAGGATGATTCGGTCGCTGCCGAGCGCGACCTCAAGCGCGCCGTCGCGCTTTCCTCCGGCGACTCCGGCGTGCTGGTGCAACTGGCCGGCTTCTACGAGGCGCGCGAGCGCCCGGCCGATGCGATGAAGGCTTATGGTGAGGCGATCCAAGCTGAGCCCGACAGTCCGTATCCCCTAATCTACCGTGCGGCGCTCAAGCGATCGCAGGATGACGCCGCCGGCGCCTTGCAGGACGCTGAACAGGCGATCCGCGTGGATCCGAAGGTGGCGGGCGGCCATACAGCCCGCGCCGAAGCCCTGGCCGATCTGAAGCGCCCCGAGGATGCCATGGCCGCCTATCGCGACGCCCTGCGGGTGGATCCTCAGGATCTCACCGCGCTAATCGGGATCGGCTTCCTGTCGCGCAAGACCAACCAATTGGACGAGGGGCTGAAGGCCCTGGACGCGGCGCTGAAGATTGAGCCCAAGAACGTCGACGCGTTGTTCTATCGAGCCATGGTCTGGGCTGAGAAGAACGACGCCAAGCGGGCGATCGCCGACTACGACGCGGTGATCACCCTGCGTCCGAGCGGCGCGGCGGCCTATTACAATCGTGGCCAGCTCTACTCCGACCTGGAAGACCACAAGGCCGCGCTGGCCGACTATCGTAAGGCGGCCGAGTACGATCCCAAGGATCCCGACGCGCTGAACGCGATGGGCATCGAACTGGGCGCGCTGGACCAGGGTGTGGAGGAACTGAAGGCCTATGAGACGGCTCTGAAGATCGACCCGGCCAACATGTCAGCCAAGGTCAATATCGCCATCTACTACGTCGAGCACGAGGACTGGACCCATGCGGTAGAGGCCTATCGCGTCGCGCTGGCGGCCCAGCCCGATCGCGCCGACCTGCACGTGAAGCTGGGCGACAACCTGCTCAAGCTCGACCAGGAATCCGCGGCCCGCAAGGAATACGACCTGGCCATCAAGCTCGCGCCCAAGGCTGTCGACGGCTGGCGGGCGCGGGCCGCGCTCAACAAGCGCGCCGGACGACTGCGCGAAGCGATCGCCGACTACGGGCAGGCCGTGGCGGTGGCGCCCGACAACGCCAACCTCTTGGTCCAGCGCGCGGCGGCTCTGAAGGAAGACGGCAAGGACGCCGAGGCCCTGGCCGACCTGGACGCGGCAGTGAAGCTGGCGCCCAAGTCGAGCTATGTGCTCAACAATCGCGGCCTGTTTCATTCCGACGCCGACCGCAACGAGGCGGCTATCGCCGACTTTGACGCGGCGATCGGCGCCGATCCCGAGTACGAGCCCGCCTACTACAACCGCGCCAACGTGTTCATCTCGCAGGACCGGCTTGATCGCGCCATCCGCGACCTCAACGTCTCACTGAAGCTCTCACCCGGCGACAGCATGACCCTGGCCCGTAAGGGCTACGCCTACATGCTCCTGAAGGACTACCGCCGCGCTCTGGAAGAGCTCGACGCCGCCATCGCCATCGCGCCGTCCTACGCGCAGGCGCTGCGCTGGCGGGCCGAAACCAAGGAAGCGGTGGGCGACGAAAAAGGCGCAACCGAAGATCGCGTGAGGGCGGGGAAGGGGGCGTAGACGGCGCCGTTTTCCAGCGCCTTACTGGGCGCGCGGATTTGCAGGCCCGTCCGTACTCAATGAATCCAAAGGCTTGCCTGCAAAGAGGTCGATTTTCGCCCTTAGGAAAATCAAGAGCTTAGCCGGCCTCTGCAAACCAAAATCGGGCCTCCTGGGAGGCGCGAAATGAGCCTCGAAGCCCGCAACTGGGCGCGCCGCATCGGCGGCCTCTCGATCGCCGCCAAGGCCGTCTTGATGGCCCTAGCCGACCACGCCGATGCTGAAGGCAAGGCCTGGCCTAAACTCAAGACCCTCGCCGAGATCACCAGCATGACCGAACGCCACGTTCGCCGTCAGATCGGGGTGCTGGAGGGGAGGGGGCTGGTCACGCGCGAGGATCGCTTCCGCAAAGACGGCGGTCAGACGAGCAATGTCTATCGCCTAGCGATCGAGCGGCCGACTCCATCAGGTCCGCCCCCGAAGGACCCGCCTAGCCGGGTGAGGCGGACAATGCCGTCCGACCAAGGAACCCCACCTGAACCTTCCTCTTCTGACAAAGAGGAGTGCGCGGACACGGACGTCCCCAACGCCCGTGCGGCCTTCGACCAGGTGTTTGACGCCTGGAAGGCCGTCAGCCCCGCCAGGCTGTCTCGCCCTCGCGCCTGGCCCCTATGGCGCCGCTTCGCCCAGCGCTTGTCCCCATCGCGGCTGCTAGCCGCCGCCTTGCGATATCTCCGCGAGGATCCGGACGTGAAGCGCTACGGCTCGCCGCAGGGTTTGGCCAAGTGGCTCGCCGACGAGAAGTTCGAGGCATGGATGCCGGCGGTGTCGAGATCTGTTTGTCCGAAGGTCCCATCTTCCGTTCCAGCGGCGCTGCGTGAGGCCGCGACCCTCCGGAAAGGTGCGGCTTGGGTAGCAAGCTGGCTTGCCCCATGCCGCTATGACGCTGTTGCTCGGATGTTGCGCGCCAAAACCTTATTCGCGGCCAAAGCGATAGCCGTAGAACTCGGGTGTGTGTTGCGCGATCTTGGCATTGGGCTTGCTGTAGCCACCTCGGGCGACCCGAAATGCGCAAGCTGCACTTAACCAAAGCCGATGGCAGGCTTTGATAGTTTGACTAACGCACTGGTATCGTGTGGAGGGTATTCTGACGATGCGTTGTCGCTGACGCGATCGTATGTTTTGTCTGATCCGCCTTGTAGACGGTCGTCTAGAGGCAATCTGGGGGTTTTTAGGTATATGGCTGAAGAGCCTCGGCGCCGACGGTCGCGACAGAAGAGAAGTTCGACCAAAGCAAAGCTTCGCCAGCAGGCAAAAATCCAAAAGATTATTTGGATTTCCGCCCTGGTCGCCATTGCTATTGCGATTGTATTTATATTCACGCGCTACGCGATACTTGCGGCGAACTAACTATCTCGCAATTTTTGCTCCCTGTAGTGGGGCCTGTGGGCCGCGCATCTGCATCTTCGATGTCTGCACGTATCTGACGCCTTAGGCGCTATATTTGCAGGCGAGGATCGACATCTGATAGCCGCTTGAATTGAACCAGGGGCAGTTTTTCTAGATTTAGATCTTCGCGCTTTCCCCTTTGTTCGAGAGATGTCGTAATTTTTAGCGACGCTTGAGCTGCTCAACGGTGCGATAGAAGAGCGTACAACGTGCATATCGTTACAGTCTAAGCTGGCAAAATCATCGACTGCTCTGAGGGATGGACGTGCCGTCGGCGCCTCTCAAAGGGGCGCGATATGCGTCTTGGTGCGCAAGAATCGCTGCGTTACGAAAAGAGGTTGGTTAACAACCACGACGGGCGGTTGTTTGTGGGGCGTCGATTTAGTAAAGGCTTTCTAAATCATCGGGCAAAGACCCGACTGCATACACTGGTGGGGACCACGTGCTGACCGTATCTAATCCGTCAGCGGAACAGCGAAGCTGCGTCGTGAAAGCGTCGCTAGTCGCCAAAGATCCGCTAAAGCGAGCGATGGATATTGTAGTGGCGGGCGGCGCATTGCTGTTCTTCGCGCCGCTCCTCGCGCTCATTGCCGTCCTGATCAAATTGGAATCGCCCGGTCCGGTGCTGTTCCGACAAGCCCGCGGCGGGCTAAACGGTCAGACCTTCACGATCTTCAAGTTCCGCTCAATGCGGTGCCAGGAGAATGGCACGAAGGTCATTCAGGCCAAGCGCGACGATGACCGGATCACCACACTCGGCCGCATTATTCGCAAAACCAGCATCGACGAGCTTCCCCAGCTCCTCAACGTGCTGAAAGGCGACATGTCGATCGTTGGCCCGCGTCCACACGCCTTGGCTCACGACGACCAGTACGGCGCTCTGATCGCCAACTATCATCTGCGATTTCGCGCCCGTCCTGGCCTGACCGGTCTCGCCCAGATTAAGGGCCTGCGTGGCGGCACGAGCGCCACTGAAGCGATGGCTGCTCGCATTGATGCGGACAACGAATACATCGAGCGCTGGACCTTAGGCGGTGACGTCAAGATCCTACTGATGACCGTGCCGCACCTGCTGATGGCCGAGAACGCCTATTAGATTGCCATCGGGGTACGACTATGGCCCCGACAGCTTGGAAATCTGAGCACCTATAACGTCGAGTGTCACAGGACGCTGCTGCCAATTGTGATGACCTACGTCACATGCGGTTAGCGTCCAGTGTCTGTGAACTGTTTGTCCCGCATCAATTGGGCGGGTAGGTCTGTGGGGGATCGATGCGCGTAGCGATGATTGGCACGGGTTATGTGGGCCTGGTGTCTGGGGCGTGTTTCGCCGACTTCGGTCACGTGGTGACGTGCATCGACAAGGATCCGAGCAAGATCGAGCGCCTGGAGAAGGGCGAGATCCCAATCTTCGAGCCGGGCCTGGATGACCTTGTCGCCCGCAACGTCCGTGAGGGCCGCCTGTTCTTCACGCTGGAAGGCGCCCAGGCAATCAAGGACGCCGACGCGGTGTTCATCGCCGTGGGCACGCCCACGCGCCGCGGCGACGGCCATGCCGACCTTTCCTATGTCTACGCCGCCGCCGAAGAGATCGCCGGCCTGATCGACGGCTTCACGGTGGTGGTCACCAAGTCGACCGTGCCGGTCGGCACCGGCGACGAGGTCGAGGCGATCATCAAGAAGGCCAACCCGAACGCCCAGTTCGCGGTCGTGTCGAACCCGGAATTCCTGCGCGAAGGCGCGGCGATCGAGGACTTCAAGCGTCCCGACCGCGTGGTGGTCGGCACCGACGACGAGCGCGCCCAGGCGGTGATGCGCGAGCTCTATCGCCCGCTGAGCCTCAACGAGACCCCGATCGTCTTCACCGGCCGCCGCACCAGCGAGCTGATCAAGTACGCGGCCAACGCCTTCCTCGCCATGAAGATCACCTTCATCAACGAGATGGCCGACCTCTGCGAGAAGGTCGGCGCGGACGTCCAGCAGGTGGCCAAGGGCATCGGCCTGGACAAGCGCATTGGCGGCAAGTTCCTCAACGCCGGCCCCGGCTACGGCGGCAGCTGCTTCCCGAAGGACACCATCGCGCTGGTCAAGACGGCCCAGGACTACGACGCCCCGACCCGGCTGATCGAGACCACGGTCGAGGTCAACGACGCCCGCAAGAAGGCCATGGCCGGCAAGGTGGCGGCCGCCATCGGCGCCGAGGACCTCGCCGGCAAGACGATCGGCGTGCTGGGCCTGACCTTCAAGCCCAACACCGACGACATGCGCGACGCGCCGAGCCTGGACATCATTCCGGCCCTGCAGGCGCTGGGCGCCAAGGTCCAGGCCTTCGACCCGGAAGGCGCCAAGGAAGCCAAGCACATGCTCAAGGACGTCGACTTCAAGACCGGCGCCTACGACGTGGCCGAGGGCGCCGACGCCCTTGTCATCATTACCGAGTGGGACCAGTTCCGGGCGCTCGACCTCGACCGTCTGAAGCTCCTGATGAAGGCCCCGGTCGTGGTCGACCTGCGCAACGTCTACAAGCCGGCCGAGATGGTGCGGCACGGCTTCACCTACGCCAGCATCGGCCGAAGCTGATCTGATGCAAGAGCCGAGTGCACAAGGTCTGATGTCCGCCAAACCTATGAAGCTTCTAGTTGTGGGGCTCAACTACGCTCCCGACTTTATCGGAATTCCAAAATATACGACGGAACTTTGCGAGGAGCTGGCGCGGCGGGGGCATGAGGTGAGTGTCGTTACGGCGCCGCCCTACTATCCTGCGTGGCAAGTACCAGCAGCATACCGTGGTTTCTGGCGGTCAGAGAAGCTCAATGGGGTGCAACTGATCCGCGCACCGATATACGTGCCGAAAAATCCCTTAGGCCTGACACGGCTTCTACATCACTTGTCGTTTGCAGTGACGTCGCTTCCGTCCGCAGTCCTTTTAGCGCTGATGAAGCGTCCTGATATGGTGCTAGCGGTGGCACCTTCCTTGATGTCCGCGCCAACGGCTTTGATCGCGGCGAAGCTGTCTGGGGCTCGATCGTGGCTCCATATTCAGGATTTCGAAGTAGACGCCGCCTTTGAGCTGGGCATGTTAAAAGGGCAGGTGGCGCGCCGATGGGCCGAGCGCCTCGAACGCGCATTGCTTTTGAGCTTCGATCGCGTCTCGACGATTTCCGCCAGCATGCGACGGCTCTTGCTTCGCAAGGGTGTGATGGAGGGCGCGGCGCTGGAAGTTCGCAATTGGGTTGATGTTGATGCTGTCATGGCTTGGCCGAGCAGCAATACCACGTACCGAGACTCTTTGAAGATCCCGGCCGACCATGCCGTCGCGCTCTATTCGGGCAACATGGCGGGCAAGCAGGGCCTAGAAACCCTGGCCCAGGTGGCGGCGCAGCTTGAGGCGCGATCCGCGAAGGTCACACTTCTATTGTGCGGCCAGGGGCCGCTGAAAGGGGTACTGCAAGCCGCATGTGCTGAGCGAACCAACGTCCGTTTTCTGGATTTGCAGCCGATTGAAAGGCTGTCGGAGCTGCTGGCCACGGCAGATATCCATTTGTTGCCACAGCGTGCCGAAGCGGCTGACTTGGTTCTGCCATCAAAGTTGACCGGTATGCTGGCTTCGGGACGACCTGTTATTGCGATGGCAGACGTGGGAACTGGGCTGGCGCTTGAGGTTGAGGGGTGTGGTTTAGTTGTACCGCCTGGTGACGGAGTGGCGATGGCCGACGCGGTGATCCGCCTCGTTCAGCACGACGCGCTACGTCATGAGCTTGGAGGCGCTGCGCGTCGCAGAGCCGAGGACGCGTGGCAAATGTCGGGCGTTATTGATCGTGTAGAAGCGAATATAGGTATTCTTCTAAATAGAGAAGGCGGGTTGGTAGAAAATTTGCGTTCCAACCCACTGTAATATTTTGGGTTAAGCATTCCAATATCAGCGCATGCGGTTGCCGCCTCCGCCTCAGGATTATGTCTGCGGTGCACCTAAACGCGTCCGGGGTCGAAGTTGCACGAGGAGGTAGCTTCTCGGCTCAATACGGGCGCCTCAATCGTTCTGTACATCAAGATCGAGCCAAAAACGATCTATGCTTCAGCATAGAAGGTCCATAAACCGCCAGTAGTAAAATCTGGAGCGATAAAAAGAAGTAATGATGAATCCGTAAAAAGATAAAGCGAAAAATTGAAAAGAACACATTAGGCGGAAATTCTGAAATTATTCGCCCCGCCTCATTCAATTCGTGGGTGCGTGATAATGTAAATGAATTGCGCCGACTAGGGCTGCCAATCCTCGGACACTCTGTAGCCTCAGCAAGCTCTCTCGTCGGGCGTGATCCTGTTCGGCCGGCGCTTAGCAAAGATCCGTTTGGAGAGGTGTATTGCAGGCTGCTCCACCAAATTGTGGGCAATACCAGCTAGAGCTATTGTGGCAATGACCATCAGCGCCTTAGCGCCGATGTGCCGGCTTGGCTGCGTCCCCACCAACTTCTCGAATGCCAGTAAAACGGGGATATGTATAAGATATATACCGTAGGACCATTGACCCAAGGCAAGTATGAGTTTCGAAGAAAATAACGTAACCCCTGCGCGCCCGTGAACAATAGAAATCACACTGAGTGCTGGAAGGGCCACGGAGAGCAGCGGAATGCTACGGCCGAATATAAGGATGAAGAGGCAGCCGATAAAGCTCAGGTAGAGGGTTGGAATCTTACTCTCTTCGCCCCAATCAGAAGTTGTGAAGTTTAGCAGAAAACCAAGCCCCAGGGAAAAGAAGGCTCGTGCATGGGGTAAGCTATGACCCGTCATCAACGCAAAGCAGCAGGCCGCGCTTCCCGCCAGAAAGAAGGGGAATAACACTCTTCTGTTGGATTTGAAAAATGGAAGAGCAAATAAAAATAATATTGGAAAATATAGCTCGAATGAAATGCTCCAAGCGGGGTGGTTTATGGAGGGGAGGTTTATTACAGACTGGGAAAGAGTGATATTCGAAAGCAATACTTTCAATTCTGGAATTTTGAAATTTATAACAATAATTGATATTGTTGTTATTGCGAAAAGTGGAAATAATCTAAGAGCGCGCTTAATAATATATTCGATAATTCCTGGGCGCCGTTTCTGATAAGATTGGCAGAGGACAAATCCGCTCAAAATAAAAAAGAAGTCTACGCAGAGCTCCCAGGCACCCTTTGGGAGGGAGCCCCTTGTTGCGTGGCTGAGAATCGTATCGGAGCCATAGTGGAAAAGCATCACGGCGACAGCCAGGATGCCGCGGATTCCATCTAGGCTGGCGTAATGCTCGCCAACCCCAATGGGGTTGCGCGTCATTTCAGGTGAAGGGTGCACGTTTGATGTCACTCAGCTCTAATCTCATATCCAGTGAGAGATTTTATCCTATCTCTTCGCTCGTTCGCGGAACTAGCTTGCTTGAGCTCAAGGTCGAGTTCGTAGATTTTTGAGTTCACTAGAAACCTATACCAAAATCCTTGAAGGAAATGATATATTAATCCTGCCTTTCCGTCTAAAAATCCAAATAAAATAAAGTATCTATATATAAAATATAGCAATGGGGAGGCCCACATTGGGAGTTTATTGTATATATTCTCCTTGATCCACCGTGTAGATGATCTGTGTCCATCGTTCATTTCAGATTTTTCATCATATTTTGTAAGTATGACGTCTAGCGCCTCGCGCGTTGCGTAATTGTTGTGTTTTGAAGTGAAATAGGAAATGTTATTAAGATTTACATCGGAAAAATTTCCATGGAGAGTTATCTCCAATCCCGGTTTGTTTAGATAGATGTGCTCATCCATCCAGCGTTGCTCGACATTCGCAGTTCCTTGTCGCCAAATACGGAGCAATGTGACTGGGTAACGGCCACCATAGCGGATCCATTTCCCAAGGAACACGTGTTTGCGACGCAACTTCACCCCAAGAATTTGATCAGAAAAATTCGGTAATCGATCAATAATCTCAATTTCGAGATTAGGCTCGATTACTTCGTCAGCGTCGAGCCTCATTACCCATTCGGTGCGGATATTAGTATTATTAAGCGCCCAATCGAACTGTTGAGCTTGTGTTATAAATGGATTTACAAATATTTCAGCACCATTCAATAGTGCAATATTGGCCGTATCGTCCGATGACCCAGAGTCTACTACCACGATCCGAGATGCAATTTTTCTAATTGAAGAAATTGCACGCTCGAGATGTAGTTCTTCATTGTACGTGAGAATTATAACGGTAAGGCTCAGTGGCATTAGATTGGCCTCACCCTCGACCTGACAGCTTTTGCCGGGTTCCCTACGTATATTGTCCATTCGTCGAGGTCTCTTGCAGCAACGGCGCGTGCGCCCAATACCGCACCCTCGCCTACGTGTACGCCTGGGCCAACGAAGGCCTCGGCACCGATCCATGAATAAGCGCCGAGAACGATCGGCCTTGTCACCAATGGGAATGCGGGATCATCCGCGTCATGTGATCCCCCGCACAGGAAAGCTCGTTGCGACACGATAGCGAATTCCTTCAAAGTCACTTCCGCCATAGAATAACAGAGCACTCCAGGCCCAAGCGCTGAATGCTTTGCCATTTTTAGATTTCGCGGATCCCAAATCTCGACTGTCGAATAGATTTTTGCGGTCGGGTCCAGCTGGGCGCCAAACCAACAGGCTAGTGAGCGTCGCCAGAAAAATAGGGGTGGAGGTGTCCATCTCGCGAGCAATACCCAGGCCACGCTCCAAACCAATCGGAAGAGGCGATGCTGGAGCGGAAAGGTTGCTCCGCCGCTAAGGGGGCTTTGATGCACGTTCATGCGATAGACCTTATGGTCCTGACGAGAGCCGGACCCGTATTTTCCGTATTGAAGCTCATCTCAAAAAGAGACCTCGCTGCAACCGCCATTTCCGCTTTGATGTTCGGGGGAAAACTATTCCACGTTTGCATTAGGTCTACTGTTCCAGCCAAGGTATCAGGAGCTACAATTCCTGCCTTACTGTTCGATACCTCACGCCATATGTTCACTTTGTCGCTAATTAAGACCGGAACGCCGCAAGACAACGCTTCTGCGACGACTATTCCGAAATTCTCTTGATGTGATGGCAGTACGAAAGCCTCGGCACCCGCGTACGCCCCCCACTTCTGTTCCCCGGACACCATTCCTGCCCAGTGGATACGATCGCCCAGTCCGAGGCTTTGGACTCGTTCCTCAAGCTGCTGACGGATGCCTACTTGGTCGGGGCCTGCAATGACCAACTGAAGATCGGGTCTAGCATCGCTGACGCGTGCAAACGCTTCGACCAGAAGGTCGGCCCCCTTTTTCGGATGTATTCGGCTGAGGAAGAGAAAATACGGTTTCCCGGCGATGGATGGCATCGACGAGGCGAAGGATGCTTTCGCTCGCTCTGGATCGAAAGGCGAGCCGCCCGTGCCGTATCCGACGACCCTGCCAGTATAATTGTGCCCCCAGAACGTCTTGTACGACTGGCGCAGCTCCTCTTCACTAGTGAAAAAGACGTTCCGAGCCTTCGAGAGAAGTTTACCTTCGGCGATGAGCCAGAATATCTGCTTTCCAATATGTTTCACAGGCGCGGACCGGCGAAACCACGGATCCATCATTCCATGAGGAAATACAAAATAGGGCATATTGGAATTAGGCAAAGTCTTGCTTGAAGCAAAGCTTGCGTAATTCCAAAGACCATGAACAATGGAAACGTCGTAATTCTTTAAATTATTGCGCAGCCAGGGCGTTAGATCGGGACTGTATCGATAATAATCAAGAGCTCTGTGGGCGATGTTCTTGCTGTTCCGTTTTGCCCTGCCGAGAGCATGTACTGTCAGTGGAACCGAGCTCAGGTACGGACTGCCTGGAACGTCGAGCGTGACTACTTCTCTCTCAACATCCAAGCCCGCCCGGGAGCAGGCCTCGGCCTGGCGCAAGATACCTTCTGCAGGCCCGCCGCTGGCGGGGTCCATTGAGGCGATGATGTGCAAAATTCTCATTTCGCTATTTTCGAAGCGGTGTGATGAAAAGCCGATCAAAAATTTGTTCTAAGTCGTAGATCCGGGAAGAAAAATACACCATGCGGTCTAGTACTTTAGCTGCAAGGCCAGACTCTTTAGGGAAGATTTGAGCGCGCATCCTCTGGTGATTACGCTTGATGGAGTCGGCCAAGCGCCCACTTCCGGTAATCGTTTCTCCGTAAATGCGGAATAGGCCCCAGAACTTCCAAGCTCGCTTTGCTTTGTATCCATTCCTTAGCAAATCAAAGACAAGCTCTCCATCCCAGCAAGAGTTATTATTGATGTTGAAGCCACCTACAGATCGTATGGCGTCCGTTCTGAAGAAGGTTGCTTGTTGAACAAACACTGAAGCACCGGTCACATAGGCGACCGGTGTTGCTACTTTGGCGGAATAAACTTTTCGCGTTTTGCGATGTAGTTGATCTATGATGAAACCGTTTCCATAAACAATCGCTGTTTGGGGAGATTTCTGGAACTCTGATACCGCCTCAGCGAATGCGCCTGGTGCGACCTCATCATCTGAATTGAGGTAGAAAAAATATTGCCCAGTTGCCAATGCCAGCCCTCGATTCAGGCCGTCAGCCGGACCGGCATCCTTCTCGAATATGACCGCTTTTAGCTGACTCTGGTATTTCTTGATAATCTCGCGACTTCCATCGGTAGAGCCAGGGTCTACTACGATGTACTCCACGTCGACGCCCTGTTGAGATAGTACCGAATTCAAGGCGCGTTCCAGGAATTCGCTTTGATTGTACGAGATCGTTACAACTGAAACGGTCGGGTTGCTTTGGGTCACGATCTACCTCTTGATCTGAGCGCGTTGCGGACTACTCAACTGCGTGTTCCAGGCGTTTAGAACTGCGATCACGGCTACCAACTGAGCTGCCACAGTAAATCGCGAATCGGCTCCAAAGGGAGAGAAGGGAATATTCCAAAGTAATTGGATCGTGCAGAGAGCCAACAACGGAAGGGAAGGGCCCGTGAGGTCGATTAGGCGCGGCAGCGCAACTAGAGAAATCACGAAACAGAAGGCCCAAAATATTGCCCCTGCTATGCCAGCCTCCACCCACGATCCAAAGAAATAGGAGTGGCTGGGAATTACCTCACTCTTAATCGTTCCGTTCGTCTCGACACCTCTTTCCCGCAGCATCAGGACCATCAGGGCATTATAACGGCTATCCGAAGCCCATGACCCATGCCCGAGGAATGGAGCGTCTGCGATAGCGCGCGTTGAAACGAGCGATTCCTTTCGCCCCCCTAGCAGAAGTCCGAGGTCACCGCGGGTCTGCATGTTGTACTTATCAAGGGCCTTTTGGCCCAGCATGCCGCTGCTGGCTACTGCGCTGTAAGTGGTTTGAACGCCCCAGCCGCCGATTGCGAGAACCAACAAAGTCGCCGTCGCAACCATGGGATACATAACCTTTCGAGCGCCAAAGGCCATCCTCTTATACCAGGCCAATCCAACGATTGCGGTTACAGCAAGAAGGATTACGAATAGGCTCCGATAGTTCAGCACCAAGTTCAAGATAGCCAAAACAAATGGTAACCCGCATTGGACGACGAGAGTGCTAGGTCTCTTTCTAATAGCCAGTGCTGCCATCGCCGCTGTAGCTATGGGGATGGCAAATCCAAACTTCCACGGCTCTCCGGCTTGGTAAGGGTTGGGGAAGAGCGCGGCCTGCAGCGCTGACGCGGCAGCGATGCCCATAAGGTAGTACGCGAGCCGCTGTAGTTTCCCGTTAATCAAACGAATGACAGCTATTAACGCCATGGTGAAGGTCGCAATCTTCCCCCAGCCGCGAAGATAGTTCTGTGGCGGTGTCTGATTAACTACGTCGCTCACCATCGCTCCAAGGAACCAGACTCCCAGAAAGCAAAACAAGAGTCTTTCTACCAAGACGATGTTTTGCTTACTTTTTGCGAATAGCGCACCGGCTGCCACACAGAGAAATATTACGTCGAGAAGGAAGAGGGTGCCTCCTGCCTTTGTATAAAACGCTGAGCTCAGTCCGATCAGAAAGATCGAGGCTTCCACCAACCGTTCACGCCGGGAGACGGATTTGGCCAGGTCGCTTTGCTGAGATCGCGCAGCGCGAGTAACGCTGAAGGAGGGAGAAATCATGTTCCGCGAACCCTCGAAAGTTTGCGAGCGACTAAATTGGTCAATGTGGACCAGGGCAGTGAGCGGAGATTGCCGCCAGCCATCAACATTTTAACCACGGGAAGATTTAGGATTCCCGCGCTGCGCCAAATCGTGAAGGACGCCATGCTCAGCTCCGCGATTAGCAGAGCGATTGAGGCTTGTTGGGAGCTAGGCGGGGAGGCGATAGCTAGGCCTAAAATCATGAGAAGATTTATCGCTAGATAGGCGGCCGCCATCAGCTGGTGACGGTTGGAGCCATAGAGAAGCATATAATTAGGATAGGCTATTGCTTGGACCATCGCGGTGAGCGTCAGTAAAGCCATAACTAGAAGGTCAGCTGCAACGTGGCCTTTTGTCCAAAAGTGAATCATCGTCGGGCCTACGGCTAGTAGGCCCAGCGCGATGCACGCTCCGCCCCATAGGGATGCAGTCGCAAGAGCGAAGTGCAATTTTTGAAGATCTTGGTAATTAGACAATCCAAAGAGGCGCGATATTTCGGGCCTTAGAGAGTCCATTATGGACCGTAAGGGCATTACCGCGAGCCTCGATAGTGTTCGCACCGTTGTAAAGCCTACAACGGCCGGACCAGACCCTGAAAGGCTTAGGAGGGTCACAACCCCCTGGAGGTTTATTGCGTTTGATATCGGAAACAGTAGGAAAGCGAACGATGGCCGAGCGAGTGATATAATCTCTTGATAAACTCTTTGAGCCGTCGGGCGGGCTAGCCAGTGCGCGCTGGAGACGGCGAACCATCCGTATAGTGTGGTATTTATAGCTGCGATAACCGCGACTGCTGCGGCCGCAGTTTCCATCTTCCCGCCGAGTGCCGCGGCTAGAATAAGGGCAAGAAACTCTAGGGTTCGGCAAAAAGTCAGCAGCGTTATGCCAATCGAAAAACGTCCATCTGAAAACAGAATGGAGTAAAATGTCGTTCTAACCATATTGAAAATGGTGGATGTGATTAAAAGTAGAATGATCCAACGTGTCGCGTTGGTGTCAATATTTCCAACCTTCAAATACATCTCTGGGGAAATTAGCCATACGAGCGCTGACGCGCCCGCGCAAATAATGATTGCAGATGTTATCGTGACGCTGAGTGATGCAAAGAAGCTCGTCGACGCTTGCATGTGTTCTGCGCGAGCGAGGTGCATGGCCATGCGATTACTAGAGGCGGTGCCGAAGCCAAAGTCACTGAGGCTTAGGTAACTTGGAACAGCAGACAGCACAATCCAAGCGCCGAAGTTCTCCATTCCCCAGAATGAGAGTAAAATTGGAACGGTTAGAAGTTGTATGAAAATATTAGATATCTGTTGAAGGCTTGAGGCTCCAATCGCTTTAAATATTTGCGGAGTCTTCATTGTTAATCAGCATTCAAAATATTGGCGTACATTTCGCGCACTTGAATGGAGTGTCTCTCCCAGGTCATATCGCTATTGCGTATGTTTAGTGCATTATTTCCCATTTCCTCGAGTAATTCTCGATTTTGGGATAAATTCGAAAGCTTTTCTTTAAGCTGATCTATCGATGTGGGGTCAAAGATGTATCCGTTTTCGCCGTCCTTAACGACGTCCGCGGATCCGGCGTGCTTGGAGACAATTACAGGACATCCGCAAGAAAGAGCTTCTAGCGTCACCATTCCAAAGCCATCCTCAAACGATGGAAGAACGAATACGGAAGCGCTGGAATAATATTGGCTTAGCTCGCCATTCGGTACTGGTCCGACGAGTTTAATATTATCCCCGCCAAGATCTGAAATCGATTTCCCTACTCTCGGATCAACTGTTCCAATGAATAACAGCTCACTATTCTTTAAATTCAGAGCTCGGAACGCCTTTGCAAGATTCAACGCTCCTTTTCTGACTCCTACATGACCGACGAAAAGCACGCGGAACGTCTCCGAAGCTTTGTTTTGCGGTCGGTTAAAGCGTGAGAAGTCAACTCCGAGGGGGATGCACACAACCTTGCTGGCAGGAACGCCTTTTTCAAGGAAGCTTCTCTCTGAGCTCTTGGACAAGACGACGATTTTGTCCGCTAGGTCATATTCTGAGAGCTCTCGCTTAACGCCGTGAGGTGGCAGGCCTTCAGGCCTGAGGCCTGCGGCGCTATGAGCTAGTTCAAGCATCTCAAGTTGTGAAAGTATGTGCGAAGATCCGACCTCGCATACAAACTTCGCACCAAGGGCTTTGGCCCTACGTCCTGCAGCCAGTGCATATCGCGAGAGGCTGTGGAAGATGTCGCAAGGCTCAAGCGTACGGGAAACCCAGTCGTCAAAAACACGCTGGGAAATGTCATCGTACTGCGCGAGAAGGCGACTGCTAAGCGGTAGGTATCGTCCAGCGGCCATGCGTGGAGCCACAAGCCAAGGATAGCTCTCTACGAGTTCGCGGGGAACTCCGGAAGCCACGGCCATTCGCTTCGGGTAACCGGTGTAGAGCCTAGCCAGCTCTCCAGACGTGGAAAGCTGGCGGGCCAGATGATAAAAATGGTACCTCCCGATTGAAGAGAGAGATATTTTTGCCGACCTAGGCATGGTTTTGAATATACTTCTCGAATGCTGAAACCGTGACGCGAATACCTTCTTCCAAATCGATCGAGGGCGTCCATCCAAGCTTTCTTAGCTTGTCACCGCTCATTAGTTTTCGGGGGGTGCCATCTGGCTTTGTGGTGTCAGTAACAATCCCTCCGCCGAAGCCCACGACCTCGCATACCAACTGAGCGAGCTCAAGGATCGTGACGTCCTCTCCTGAGCCGACATTGACGTGTTCGAAGTCAGAGTAATTCTTCATCAAAAAGACGCAGGCATCAGCGCAATCGTCTGCATTTAGGAATTCGCGGCGGGGCGTGCCTGTGCCCCAGATCGTGATGTTGTCGTCACCAGCAAGCTTGGCTTCATAAGCCTTGCGGATAAGGGCTGGCATAACGTGGCTGCTGTTGAGGTCGAAGTTGTCGCCTATGCCGTACAGGTTGGTCGGCATAGCGCTGATGAAATCACAGCCGTGCTGTCGACGGTAGGCTTGGGCTAACTTGATGCCTGCAATCTTGGCGATTGCGTACCACTCGTTGGTCGGCTCTAGCGGGCCCGTGAGGAGACTATCCTCCATGATCGGCTGCGGTGCGAACTTCGGGTAGATGCACGAGGAGCCAAGGAAAAGCACCTTACCTACGCCGCTCCGCCAAGCCGCGTCGACGATGTTCGTCTCGATGACCAGGTTGTTGTAGAGGAAGTCGGCTGGATAGGTGTCGTTAGCTAGGATGCCGCCGACCTTGGCCGCCGCCATAAAGATGGCGTCCGGCTTTTCTTTGGCAATCCAGGCCTCGACTGCGCTCTGGCGCTCGAGGTCAAGGACGTCGCGGCCGGCTGTCAAAATCTCGCAGCCTTCGGACGCAAGGCGACGCACGATGGCGGAGCCGACCATACCACGATGGCCGGCCACCCAGACGCGCTTGCCCTCGAGAGGGAAAATCACGTCATTCGGCATTGCGACGCTGCTCCTTGGCGACATTGATCATGTCGGCGGCGACCATCTCGGCGCAGAGTTGCTCCCATTTGGTCTCGTGAACCCAGCCGAGCTTTTCCTTAGCCTTGGTCGGGTCGCCGATCAGCAGCTCGACCTCGGTCGGGCGGAAGTAGCGCGGATCGACCTCGACCAGCACCTTGCCAGTCTCGGCGCACGTGCCCTTTTCGTCGATGCCCGTGCCCGACCAAGTGATCGTGATGCCGACTTCAGAGAAGGCCTTGGCGACGAAGTCGCGGACCAGTGTGGTTTCGCCGGTGGCCAGGACGTAGTCGTCGGCCTGTTCCTGCTGCAGCATTAGCCACATGCCGCGAACGTATTCACGAGCATGGCCCCAGTCGCGCTTGGCGTCCATGTTGCCGAGGTAAAGCTTGTCCTGGAAGCCCTGCTTGATGGCCGCGACCGCGCGGGTGATTTTGCGGGTGACGAAGGTCTCGCCGCGCAGCGGGCTTTCATGGTTGAAGAGAATGCCGTTGCTGGCATGGATCCCGTAGGCCTCACGGTAGTTCACCACGATCCAGTAGCTGTAGAGCTTCGCAGCGGCGTATGGGCTGCGCGGATAGAAGGGGGTCTTCTCGCTCTGCGGCACTTCCTGCACGAGGCCGTACAGTTCCGAGGTGGAGGCCTGATAGAACTTGGTCTTCTTTTCTAGGCCCAGGATGCGGATGGCTTCCAGCAGGCGCAGGGTGCCCGTGCCGTCGGCGTTGCTGGTGTATTCCGGGGTCTCGAAGCTCACCTGGACGTGGCTCTGGGCCGCCAGGTTGTAGATCTCGTCGGGCTGGGTCTGCTGCACGATCCGGATCAGATTCGTGCTGTCAGTCATGTCGCCGTAGTGCAGGATGAAGCGCGGATTGGCTTCATGTGGATCCTGATAGATGTGTTCGAGGCGGCCAGTGTTGAACGACGACGAGCGACGCTTCACGCCGTGGACCGTGTAGCCCTTCGACAGCAGAAGTTCCGACAGGTACGCGCCGTCCTGCCCAGTCACGCCCGTGATGAGCGCAACCTTACCATTGCTTTTAACCGTCATTTTAGAACCCCACCTTCAAGAACGCGGCTATTTCGCCTTGCGTATGGGGTCTTTAGCGTAAGCTTTTGGCCGATGCGACCTCGTTGTTGCGAGGGGGGGGCGGAAAAGTTTTCGTGGCTTATGGGGTGCGCATCAAGCTGCGTCTTGTGTGAAGAAATGATCACATGCGTTTTCAGTTAACCATGTTTAGGGATTATTGCAGTAAATTGCTGAGTGCTGAATATATCCACCCCAATTAATCTCGAGCTTTGCTGAAGAGGGTGGGGTTTAAACTTTTGAGAGAGTGGCTCGATTGATTATTCCTGAGGTTGTTTTGGCGCGCCGCATAAGTTTTTTATAATCTTTGTATGGGGAGAGCGGGCGTGCGGCGTCGTCATCGTAGCGCAGGGTAGACCCCGCGTCCTCATGTGGTTCCAACGCGTTATGCAGCTTCCAGGTTCGCTCGGCGTTACATCAGTGCTCCGGGGGGGGCTTTGAAAATACTCCATATTATCGCTTCGGCGGATCCGCGATCTGGCGGACCGATCGAAGGAATTTTGCAGCAAGATCGTGCTTTCGCCGGTCATGTTACGAGTGAACTATTGACGCTCGACGCCCCTGAGGCAGAGTTTCTGAGTGAAATTCCACTCCGTGTTGTAGCTTTGGGTAATGGTATTATTGGTAAGCGCGATCGTGCATTGTTCGTACGCTACGGCTTTTCATCTGCCTATATCAGTTGGCTGCGTGATAATGCTCGAAAGTACGACGGCGTTATTGTGCATGGATTGTGGAATTTCGCGACGATGGCCGCCGCAATAGTGCTGCCTAGCATCATGCGGGGAAAATATTACGTCTACCCGCACGGCATGATGGATCCTTGGTTCGCTAAGCACGATCCGAGGAAGCATTTCCTTAAGCAGATATCGTGGTTGGGGCTGGAGGGGCGTCTACTGGCTGGCGCGCGTGCGGTGCTTTTTACAGCGCCGGAAGAGAAGTCACTGGCCGACGGGCAGTTCTGGGGATGGTCTTACAATGGGGTGGTAGTGGGTTACGGAATTTCTGAGCCACCGCTTGTTTCCGTTGAAGATCGAAGATGCTTCCGAGATTCCATCTCTGGACTTGGCGATAGGAAATTCTTGTTATTTTTGAGTCGAATACACCCCAAAAAAGGGTGCGATCTTCTCGTCAAAGCCTTCGCGGCCGTGGGGGCGAATGAGGGCGTAGATATTGTGATCGCTGGCCCGGATGAAGTTAATATCATTCCTGAACTTAAAGCGATCGCGACCCAATTAGGCATTGGTGAGCGTATACATTGGCCCGGAATGCTGCGTGGATCATCCAAGTGGGCGGCTTACTATGAAGCCGAGGCTTTCGTGCTTCCTTCCCATCAAGAGAATTTTGGAATCGTGGTCGCTGAGGCGCTAGCTTGCGGTGTTCCTGTTCTTACCACGGATAAGGTCAATATATGGCGAAGTGTCGCGGATGGTGGCGGCGGCATTGTTCGCGTTGATGATGAAGAGGGGGTCGCTGATCTCTTAACAACCTGGTTCGCGATGCCTGAGGCTGAGAGGCGCAATATGTCGGTTGCCGCTCGTCGCATTTTTGACGAGCAATTCTCGGTTCGCTACGTCGCGAGAAACTTTCTAAACCTATTAAATGAGCACGGCATTGAAGGTGCAGCAGAGGTCGTCGGCGCGATGGATTTTGAAGAAGTAGATATTGCAGATGTTGGCTGCGAGGGCGGTGTTATTTAATTTGTTGTCGCGTACTCTAGATATTTCATAGTAATTTCGTGGATATTTATTCAATAAATATTCGATTAGGGGGGCTAGCGTGTCAATGTTGCCCTCGAATTGATCCGCAGAATATATCCGCCTTTGTTGGGGGAGCGATCATGTATGGGGTGAGGTCTGGGGGGCAAACTAGGCGCTGGGGCTGTTCGTCTCCGCAGCGGGGCGGATCTGAGGCATGTCGATAAGGTGCCATCATATTTGCGCGTTAGGCTTCAGCTTCGGCTGAAGAGACCTACTGGCTGAGTGAGGTGGCGATAATGCACTATTTGTGCGATGCGGCTGTGCGCAGGCCACCAGATAATACATGAATTCGCAGTCGCACTAGATCGGCCAATGTTTGCTCGGCGCTGTTATGATAGGCGTCGAATTTGACGGGGGCGCGGTGCGGTGAACTGGATAGGTTCGTCCGCGCGGAAGGGGCTGGGTATGAAGTATAGGTCAGAGATCGACGGGCTTCGCACGATTGCAGTGGTTCCGGTCATTCTTTGTCACGCGGAACTTGGCCTTTTTCAGGGGGGCTATGTCGGTGTGGACGTCTTTTTTGTCATCAGCGGATTCCTGATCTCCACCATTATTATAGATTCAATCGAGTCTAAGCGTTTTTCGCTTCTTACCTTCTATGAGCGGCGGGCTAGGAGGATTTTACCGGCTCTATTTGTCGTCATGTTGGCTTGCGTGCCGTTCGCATGGGCGATGATGATGCCTGATTTTCTGCAGAACTTTGGTCAGAGCCTCGTCGCGACGACCCTATTTGCAAATAATATTTTGCTTTGGCGCACAAGTGGGTATTGGGCGCTCGAGTCAGCTTTCAAGCCACTCCTTCACACTTGGAGTCTTGGGGTTGAGGAGCAGTACTATTTTTTGATGCCGTTGTTGTTAATGCTATCTTGGCCAAAATTAGGGAGTCGTACGCGGTGGATTACCATTGGTCTTGCTGCGGCAAGTTTCGGACTCTATCTGGCACTGCTGGAGAAAGAACCGGAGTTTAGCTTCTACCAGTTACCGACTCGCGCCTGGGAGTTACTGATGGGCGCGGGCGCGGCGATCTGGATGCGCCGACAGCTGATGGAGTCCAAGAACGGTCCATTGGCTATGCTCGGCCTAGTCATGATTTTGAGCTGTGTTTTCTTCCTGCCCCCAGCATCAAAATGGTCTGCCGTTCTACTCGTGTTGCCCTGCATCGGATCAGTTTTAATTCTTCTGTTTGCGAGGCAAGGTACACTAGTAGGTGCGCTGCTTTCCTCTCCGCCATTCGTCGGTCTGGGGCTGATCAGTTACAGCCTCTACCTATGGCACCAGCCGGTTTTTGCGTTTGCGCGTATCAATAGTTACGACAGGCCCGATCATATTTTGATGATTGGCTTAATACCGGTCATCATACTGCTTGCCTATTTGTCGTGGCGTTTCGTCGAGCGTCCCTTCAGAGAGCCCGGCAAAATATCTAGGTTGGCCTTGGTCGTGGTCGTGGTGCTCGCCGGAGGAGTCCTTTGCGGAGTTGGCGTGGCAATGCACGTCACAAACGGCTTTCCATCCCGGTTCTTTAAGCCAGGTCATGGAAATGCGATGGACAGCACCATCAGCTACAATATGCGTGTGTTGAAGGAGAAATCTGATCGCTTTGAGACTGCAGGTCCTCTCCGGATCCTCGTAGTTGGTAACAGTCAAGCCCGCGACTTCGTGAACATGGCCGCCGAATCGGGCCGATTCGATGGCTATGATCTGGTCTATCGCGACGACATAGACTTCTGCCGCTTTGACGACGTGCTGGAGACTCAGAAGTCCCTCGTGTCTCAAGCTGACTATATAGTTTATCCACTGGCGGACCCGCTTTGCGCGACATTGATCCATCGTCCACCAATGTTGTCATCCAAGCGGATCGTGTTTTTAGGGCCCAAACATTTTGGCTATAATTTAAACCGTTTCGCACGCTTGGCTGAGGTTGATCGCCCTTCGGCAACAGCTCGAGTGCCGCCAGAAGTAGTCGAAATCAACCGTCTGCTTGAGGCTCAACTGCCTAAGCGGGAGTACGTAAATCTTCTATCATACCTGTCGGTTGATGGTACTCGGATCCCGATCTTCGACGCAAACGGCACCTTGTTGACTCCAGATCGTGTGCATCTCACCCGCGCTGGCGCTAGGGTCATTGGTGATCGTATCTTCAAAGATAGTGCATGGAGCGATTTTCCACGTCCTGCAAAGTCTACTGGTGGCGCTACGGCGCTGGCAGCCGGGAAAAAGAGCACGCTGGAAGCTCCTCACTAGCGCTTCGATTGCAGGTGGGTATCAATGAAGCGGGCGGATCTGCATTGTCCTAGAGTGATCTAAGGATTTGTTGAATCTTGGTGCGTCATATCAGTTCGAAGTACTGAGTTTTTTCATTTGGAAATATTTTATATATAGATGTCTGATTAATTTGAAATATTCTTGAAATAACATTGGCAAGTATGCTTCTGTAATTTGAGATCGTGCGAAGTTCACGTTGATCATTCAGTGTGTATTGGTTGATTTTGACCTGATCGCCGGCGAGTTTTCCGCCGCGAACGGCGCCGCCAAGCACCCAATAAACACTCCCATGGCCGTGGTCGGTGCCCTTGACACCATTCTCCCGGATGGTGCGGCCGAACTCCGATAGCATCACAACCGTTGTGTTCGCCCAGATCTCTAGTCCCATCTCCTCGACCAGCCCAGCCAGTCCTCGCCCCAGCTGCCCGATCCGATCCGCCAACACCCCAGTCGCGCCACCCTGGTTCACGTGTGTGTCCCAGCCGCCGACGTCCAGGAAGCCGAGATTGTAGTCAGCCTTCATCATGCGGGCGACGCGGCGGGCGGCCAGTTCGAAGCCGCTCGGCGAAGCCGCGTTCCGGTTGGCAGCGATCATTTCGCGGGCGAGCGCGGAATAGGCTTTGTCGCGGACAGAGAAGCCTTCAGTCACCGCGGCTTGTAGGTTGCTTCCTTTATACATCTCTTGGATCAGCTTGGCTTGGCGATCGTCGACGCCGGGTTTGCTGACCGAGGCAACGGCGATGTTCGGCACGGCCGCTGCGCCATGAAACGTCAATGGCGGCTGGGCGGTGAACGCGATCGGACTGGAGCCCGACAACTCTTGTGCCAGCCGCGCCATGAAGCCGGAACGGTAGTCTCTGGGGCCACCGACAGGTTGGCCCAACTCGATCGTGTCTTGGGTCTCGAAATGACTGCGGGTCATGTCGTCGGTCCCGGCGAACGGGACGAAGGCGATCTGCTTCTTCTGCCAGAGCGGATAGATGCTGTCCTTCAGCGCAGGGTGGAGGCTCCATTCTCCGTCGAGCGGCAGGGCAGCGTTCGGATTGGTGGGGTCCGGCCTTGCAATCGCGATCGTGGGGCGGCTCTCGTAGTAGAAGTCGCTGTAGGTCGGGATCACCACGTTGATGGCGTCGTAGCCGCCGCGCAGGAAGATCACCAAAAAGCGCTGGTCGGTGGCTGGCGCGCTCCAGGCGCGGCCGGTGATGGCCGTGGCGGAGGCGGCGAGCCCGGTGGCTAGGAAATCGCGTCGGTGCATGGCGGCGACCTCACCTGTGCAGGAATTCGGGGGAGGAGAGAAAGAGCGTGTTCCACTCCGCTGGCGATCGAGCCTGGGCGAGAGCGGATTTGGTCTGGGGGCTCAGCTGCGCCTCGGTGCTGGCGTAGAAGAGCGCGTTCTGAAGTTGTGGGAAGGCTGGTTGCTCTTCGGCGCCTGCTCCGGCCGGCTTGAAGAGGCCTGCTGAGTTCGAGCCGACCTGACGAGCGACCTCGAACATCCCGGTCAGCTGACCTGGTCCCGACCAGGCTGTGTCTTCCAGGGGGTATCCGTCCGGCGTGTCGCGGCCATAGAGGCCCTGGCCGAGCCGGCCGATCCAGCCCTGCAACGGTCCGGTGTTGACTATGGGGCGATCGCCATAGGCCAGGCGCACCGCCGAGATCGTGTAGTGGAGCGGGTCCTTTATCTTCTTGCCCAGTGACGCCTGGAACTCATCGGACTTGAACAGCACCTCGAGCACACGCGCGATATCGCCATCGCTGCGTAGGAAGATCGCCGTCATGCGATCGACCAGCTTCGGCGGCGCCTCGTCCATGAAGTAGGCGGCCATCTTGCTCGAGACGTGCCTGGCCGTTGCCGGCTGGCGGGCGAGGGCGTCGAGCATGTCTTCGAACTCGCCGAGGCCTGTCGCGGAGATTTTGCGGCCAAGAACGGTCTTTTCCCCAAAGTCGTGGCGTGCGGGATTGAACTCCATCAGGCCGCGCCGGACGTAGAGCGCTTCTTGGTCGGGTTTAAGCTTGGGTTTGTCGGGCGACAGGCTGACGCCGACTCCCGTCAGCACCCGCGCCATTTCCTCGACGTCCTTCTGGGTGTAGCCGGAGCCGACGCCCATGGTGTGAAGTTCGAGGATTTCCCGAGCGTAGTTCTCGTTGAGGTGTCCGGCGGCGTTCTGGTCGTTGTCGAGGTAGCGCAGCATCGCCGGATGTAGGTCGGCCGCTTTTAGCAAGTCGCGAAACTTGCCGAGGGCGTGCGGCCGGATAGCCTGATCCTCATAGTCGCCGACCATCGCGCGGATGTCGCGTTTGTCGGCCTGGACGTTGAAGTGGTTGAACCAGAACCAGGTCATCTGCTCCTGGAGTTGATTGCGCGAATAAAGGTTGCGAAGCAACGACCGCGTGGCGGCCTGCTGCTTCAGGTCGCCCATGGCCTTCTGATAAGCCTGCTGGGCTGCTTGACGCTCTGCGGGGTCTTGTAGTTTGCCGGCAGCCTTCCCCTGGGCGTCCATGGCGACAACGATCTGCGCCATGGGCTCGCTGGAAATGCGGAGATCGTTGATCTGGGTCTGAACAGGGACGGGGAGTGCTGTCTTTGCGGGCGGGCGCAGTTGCTGCCTTAGCCAGCGGTTGGCTCCAAGACGATCAGCCTCAGCGACACTATCGAAGGTACGCCCCCAAGTAACACGATCTACTAGCTCAGCCGCGCTTGGCTTCTCAGCGGCAAGCGCCTCGCGCGGCATAGCGCTAGCCACTGCTATGGCGACGAATACGAGGCGAGCGATGCGTGCCGTCATTGCCTGTTCCAGCATTGCCTTGTCGCGTCTGAAACAATCGCATGCTGCGGTGGCGAAACGATGTCCCATGGCGCCTGAAGGACAAACCCGCTTGAGAAAGCGCCGTTGGTAGGCGAGGATCGTTCTTGCCTCACCCCGAGGCTCGGCTGCTGCCATCGCAAAGGACCCAGGGTCCACGGGGTTCGATACTCGCGACCGTCCTCATTAACGGCCGCTGGAACGAGCAGCATGTTTCGCCAGGCCGATCTGGGGATCCTCCAATGTACGCCACCTATGAAGGCGCGAAGCGTCTTGCGCGTCGCTTTCACCATTTGCTGCGCGACGCCGAGGTTGAGATAGCGCTGCACGAATGTCTGTTCACCATGGCGCGCGGCGGCGGCTATCGGGATTGGGGCCATCTGCGGAGAACCCTTGCGGGCGGCCGAGATCGGCGCGCCGAGTTGGGCGGGTTTTTGGAGCGCGCCATACTGAGCTTGCCCGAGAGCGCCGTGGCGCCGGCGACGCGGTGGATTGATGCCGAACTCACACGCTTCGACGCCGATCTCGCAGAAGCGAGCGATTGGCGCCAAGCCGCCGCGGGCGCCGGCATCTGGGATTTCGTCTATTCGATCCAGATCGTGCACAGGGCGCATACGCCACTTTTTCGGCCGGGGTCGGGAAGCGGGCTGCGCGTTCGGCTATCGATCCTGTCGCGGTTTTCCCAGCACATGGGCGGAGCGATCATCGACAGCCAGACGCTGGTCATAAGGCTATTGGGCCGGCCAGAAGCGCTCGGTTTTGCTTACATCGACCATCCGCATTTTCAGCGGGAGTTCGCTCGTTTGTCTCAGGCAGACATCCTGGAGTGGGATTCTGATGAGAATGCACTGCGGCTAAATCCTCCACCGGTCGATCTGGTCCGAGCGCGCGTCGCTAACCGGCGCGCTGACGACGCCGCGTACTGGCGAGAGATGGCGGAAAGCCGCCTGCGCTGAGCGGTGACGGGGATGTCGGGTCATCGCCCCGCGCCAGCGGCGATCGAAGGCCAGCGGCGTAGATGCGAGAAGAGCACGCGCTTCAGCCGTTCGGCTGTTGATCGCCATATTCAGGCCAAGCATGCGCGGATCCCGCCCGATGTGGCGGACATCCTGGCGGAGCGCATTGCCTCCCGTGAGTGGCGAGAGCCGCTCACTCTTGGCCATGCGTTCGCACTGGCCGCGCAAGCGTATGTGCGCCACCGGATGACTGACTATGACAGGCTTCTGCGTATACCCGCTCTAACGCGAGAGGAGGCGCTGTTGATTGTCGGGGGCGAGGTTGCGGCTGTTCTCAAGGCGTGGGCGACGCCAGCGGCGGATTGAGCAGCCCCAGGCTTCTGATGCGACGGGAGCGAGTGCAATTGGGTGAAAATAACTGCAATTCAGTGAAATTGACTGCAATTGGGTGCATCGGAGTGAAATTCGGTGCTCATGAAGCGTCGAGATTTCGAGAATTGCACAGAATGCCACTCCCTATCCTGCCGTCCGGGGCAGGATGTGTAATGTAGGCCTACATTACTGCTTACTCGCTAAGGCTCGACGGGGGCGGCTTCTCCGCTAGATCGATCCAGCATGCAGATGCACTGATGCGACCCATCTAGGGGCATAGGCACCTCTACCTCCGGCCAGGCGCGCATCCTTCTCGTCGAGCGTCAAATTTCGCCCGACAATCCCGTCCCTAATTACCCTTGTTCCTGGCGTTCCCGGTGCCAATGGCGGCTTAAGCAGCGCCAAGCTTCGGGTGCGATGGGAGTGAGTGCAATTCGGTGAAAATGACTGCAATTCAGTGCGATTGACTGCAATTGGGTGCAACGGAGTGGAATTCAGTGGTCATGAAAAACCGCGAGCGAGGGAATTTCACAAAATGCCACTCACTAGCCCGTCGTTCGAGGCAAGATAGGTAATGTTGGCCAACATTACGGACTTTCTCGCTAGCGCTCGACGTGGATCTCATAGATATCCCATGATTGTGGGATCGCCTTTCGGAGTATTTTCGTGACGAACGAAATTCGTATTGCGTTTCATTGTGAAACAGTCTTCGAATTTTCTCCGAAAATATCTCGATATGGAATTTTATGATTTGATGTTCCGGGTTTGTTTGTGGAATGAAGGTGGTGTCTCGCCGATCAAATTCATCCATGAGTGCGCCATTGAGCTTGAAGAAGCGATCTCACGTCCAGCAGTACGACGTTACGGGTGTTTTGAAGTCGCTCAAAAGTGCGGGCTATCGCCCGCGCGAACTCTGGATCGGTAGTGTCCGCATTGTGCTAGACGCTGGCGACGAAGCATCTGGGGCGTCGCCAGCGCGCGACATCCAGGATGAACTCGCAAAGCATTTTGCCAATGCCCGCTTCTAAGCGCAGCCTGCCCAAGGGCGTCTGGTTTCAGAAGAAGCGCCTGAGCGATGGCGAGATCATCCGCTACGGCTATCTTGGTCGTGGGCCGGGTTCGATCGCGTTGGGGCGAGAGGGAAGTATCGAGTTCCATGCACGTCTGGCTGAGGCGATGCGCAAGGAGCCGCCGAGCCATACGGTGCACAACCTGATCTGGCGCTACAAGCAGTCGCCGGAGTATCGCGACCTCGCCGATCGGACGCGGGCCGACTACGCCAAGCAGCTCGACAAGATTCAGATCGTGTTTGGTGGGCTGTCGTTGCGGGCGATGGCGGCGAGGGAAGTGGCGACGCACATCTATGGCTGGCGCGATAGCATGCGGGAGAGCCCGCGCCGGGCTGACTATGCGGTCGCGGTGCTAAAGCTGGTGCTGGCCTGGGGTGTTCGGCGCGGTCTGCTTGAAACAAATCGAGCCGCTGGCGTCGAGAAGCTCTGGAAGACAGATCGCCGCGAGAAGACGTGGAGCGCCGAGCAGGTCGCCGCCTTCATGCAGGTGGCGTCGGAGCCTATGCGGCGCGCCATGACCCTGGCTTTGGAAACTGGCCAGCGGCAGGGCGATCTACTTAGCTTGCGCTGGGACAATATCCAGGACGGGGTGATCTCGTTGAAGCAGGCTAAGACAGGCGTGCGGGTCGCCGTGGTCGTCTCCGATGCCCTCCAGGCGTGCCTTGACGCCATCCCGAGTGGGAAGGCCGCTACGATCCTCACGCGCCCGGATGGTCAGCCATGGGAGATCAAGGGAAACGGCTTTCGGTCGGCCTGGCGGCTGACTTGCCAAGCCGCGGGCGTGAAGGGTGTCACCTTCCACGACCTTCGCGGAACGTTCGTTACGCGCCGGCTGGCCGAGGGCCTCACGACCCAGGAAGTCGCCATGTCGACGGGCCATACGCTGCGCGATCTGGCCTCGTTGGACACCTACGCGGACCGCGCCATCATTGCGCAGGCGGCCGCGAAACGAATTCGCGAACGTCTCGCCCGGGGCTAAACCGAGAACGAATTCTGCAAACCGACCTGCAAACTGGTCGACGGTCAAAGGAGCTAAGTGCTTGAAAAATGGTGGAGGCCCGGCCCGGAATCGAACCGGGGTGCACGGATTTGCAGTCCGCTGCGTCACCACTCCGCCACCGGGCCATCCGGGTCGACGACGTTTAGGCGTCGGCGAAGAGGAAGCGTTCGATACAGGACGAGGCCGGCCGCTGCAACGGATTCGTCGCAGGGCCGGCTGATTTGTCGGTTACAGGGGTCCCACGCCGCCTGGGCTGGTCTGGAAGTCGAAGGCCGGCTCGCGGCGGCGGCGCGGGTCGGGGGCGCCGGTTCCGCCGAAGTTGTAGGTGACGCCGACGAAGATGGCCCGCAGGTCCAGGTCGAGGGCACGGCGGTCCTTCAGGGCCGGGGTGTCGATGACCAGCTTGTCGCCGAAGGTCTTCAGGGCGTCCTGCACCGTCACCACGCCCGAGACGCGGTCGTTGAACCTGTGGCGGTAGCCCAGCAGCAGCATGCCGGTCGGCTCCTTGTATCCCTGGGGCGTCAGGCGCTTGCCGGTGGCGAAGCCGCTGATCTGCAGGAAGTCCTTCGGCGTGGCCTGCACGTTCAGGGCCGCGTAGCCGGAGACGGTCCAGGCCGAGCGCTTGTCGGGGAAGCCGAGGTCGGTGGCGCCGATCTCGTTCCAGAAGGCGTTGCCGCTGATCGTGTACGAGATCTTGGGCGTCAGGCGAGCATTGGCGACCAGCTCCAGGCCGCCGCTGCGGCTCTTGGCCAGGTTGGCCTTGCTGGTCAGCAGCACGCCATTGCCGATGTCGCGGATCACGTCGGTGACGCCATCGCGCGCTTCGCGGAAATAGACCGTGCCCTGGTAGTAGTTGTAGCCCTTGCGCAGCTGGTAGCCGACCTCGAACGAGTCCGTGGTCTGGGGCTTCAGGCGCGGGTCGCCCTGACGGTAGTTATAGGGGTCCTGGTAGATGCGGTACGGGTTCAGGTCCTGGGCCGTCGGGCGCTGGATGCGGCGGCTGTAGCTGGCGTTGATCTGACGGGTGTCGTCGAGCTTGTACTGCACGTGCAGCGACGGATAGGCGCGCAGGTAGTCGTAGCCGTCCTTCAGGTTCGAGGTGACCTGATTGGTGTCGATCTTGACCTCTTCCAGGCGCAGGCCCGGCATGATGGTCAGGTCGCCGATCGGACGGCTGTAGGTGACGTAGGCGGCGTGGACCGTCTGGTCGTACTTGAACTGGTTGGTCAGGGACGGATCGACGACCAGGGCGCCGCCGGTCGGGCCGCGGGCGCCGTAGTTGTCGTAATCGTTGTTGTCGATCTGCAGCTCGTAGCCGGCCACCAGCTTGGCGCCGCCGGGCAGGGGGCGCTTGTACTCGGCCTTCAGGCGGCTCTGGACCAGCTTGTCGCCGATGCTGACGTGCTCGACATAGTTGGAGACGGTCGGCAGCTGGTTGAAGCCGTTGGCGTCGGTGAGCTGGCGATCGCGGGTGCGCTCGACGCCAGCATGCAGCGTGAACTCGTGTTCGTCGCCGGAGAACTTGCGGCGCAGGTCGCCGGTCACGCCGCCGACCGACTTCTTCATGTGGCCGTCGCTGAGGCGCTGGTAACGGACGATTGGCGTCCCGTTGACGTCCTTGCCCTCGTACGACGAGCCGGCCTTGGAGTCGTAGGACATGTCATTGTAGCGGGCCTCGGCGCTGAGGCGGGTCTGCTTGTCGAGGTCGTAGTCGACGCCGAGGCGGGCGTTGTGCGACTGGCCCTTGCTGTTGAAGCCGACCTTCTGGCGGCTGTCGGCATAGCGGCCGGTGGCGGCGTCCAGGCGCGAGCGGTCGTCCTCGATCGAGCCCTTGGCCTTGTCGCGGCGCCAGCCGGCGTCGCCAGAGAGGGTCAGGTTCTTGGTGTTGCGGGCCAGGCTGATGCTGGCGTTCTTTCGGCCTTCGGTGCCGACATTGGCGCGCACCGAGCCGGTCGTGCCGACGCCGCGCTGCTGCTTGGTGATCAGGTTGATGACGCCGGCCGAGCCTTCGGGGCTGAAGGCGGCCGACGGGTTGGTCATCACCTCGACGCGTTCGAACTGGCTGGCGGGGATTTGCTGCAGCACCTGGCCGCGGTTGTCGCCCTTGAACATGCCCGACGGTTTGCCGTCGATCATGATGGTGACGTTGGGATCGCCGCGCAGGCTGACATTGCCCTGCACGTCGACCTGCACCGAGGGGACGTTGCGCAGCACGTCGGCAACCGAGCCGGTCGTAGCCTGCAAGTCCTTGCCCAGACTATAGCTGCGGCGGTCGATCGATGTCTTCACGTCCTGAGATGAGGGCGCGGTGATGGTCACGCCCTGGACCTGGCTGGATGGCTCCTTCTTGGCCGGAGCGGGCGTGGTCGTCGTGGTCTGGGCGACGGCGGCCGTGCTGAAGGCGGCCAGGCCCGTGGCGGCGAGAAGCGCGGCGCGGCGGGTCGTGAAGGTCATGGAAGGTCTCCTCTGTTGGGAGCAACCTGCCGGAACGACTCAAAGCGTTGCAGTGCCGGGCGTCAGGCCCGCGAGGTGACGTTTGTCATGTCGGCCTATTGAGCCGGATCTACCGCGTCCAAAACCTGGGGCGCGGCTCCATCGGCGCCGTTGAACACCAGGGTGCGGGTCACGCCCAGGCGGCGGATGTTCACCTGGTTGACCTCGTCGCCATAGACGTCAGCGAACATGGAGGCCTTGACGGCGACAGGGGCCTTGGCGTCGGTCGGATCGATCTTGCCGGAATACTGGAAGCGGACGTCGTCGGCGCCCAGGGTCATGTCCTTGAGCGTCAGGTTGACCCGAGTGTCGTTCACCGCCACGGCGAAGTGCTCGCCCATGTAGGTCTTCAAGGCTTCTATGGCCTCGGGATCGTCCAGGCTGGCCTGGGCATCGGGAGCGATCACCGCCAGGGCCGGCTCGGCGTCGTGCGTCGGAATCCGGTGGCTGACGGTGACCGCGCCGGTCTTGGCGTCGATCTCCACGACGCTCAGCGCGCCGTGGCCGCGATGCGCGGCCGCCGGGAGCGGGGCGAGCACAAGGCCCGCCGCCGCGAGAAGGGCGGCCGCGCGCACGATCACTTCGGACCTTCGTCCTTCTTGGGATCGCCGGCCGCGACGGCGGCCAAGCCGTTCGGCTCGACCTTCATGTTGGCGTCCTTCATGCGGTTCGCCTGGTCGGGGAACTTCATGATTTTCAGCGTCGTCGGGGTGATGGCGCCGTCATAGATGTTGTTGCCGCGGTCGGCGTCGGCGGTTTCCCACATCGGGTCGAGTTCGGCGCCCTTCAGCTCCTTGCCGCTCACATATTGCCACGTGACCTGCTTGGAGTTCTTGCGCCAGATCTCGGCCGGAATGCGGACCGTCTCGCTGGTGCCGTCGGTGAAGTCCATCTTGATGATCACTGGCATCACCAGGCCGCCGATGTTGCGGAAGGTGAAGCGGTAGAGGTTGTCCTTGAAGTCCTGGGCGGCCAGTTCTTCCGGGGTCATGTCCTCGCGCGCCGACTTGGCCTTCTTGCGGGCGCTGTCGAACACGGTGAACTGGTCGTTTTGGTCGTAGAAGTCGCGGACCTTGGGGTCACGCTCGACGACCGTCTGGGCCTTGTTGTTGGCGGCCGTGCGCGACTCCGGCTCCTTGCCGTCGGCCGTCTTGCGGACGGCGGCTTCGGCGTCGGGATCGCCGCTGTCGAGGCGGGCCTTGACGATCTTGTCCAGCGAGATATCGACGTGGTCGGTCGAGTAGAACCAGCCGCGCCAGAACCAGTCCAGATCGATGCCCGAGCTCTCTTCCATGGTGCGGAAGAAGTCGTACGGCGTTGGGTGCTTGAAGCGCCAGCGGGTGGCGTATTCCTTGAACGCGCGGTCGAAGAGCTCGCGGCCCATGACCGTCTCGCGCAGGATCACCAGGGCCGTGGCGGGCTTGGAGTAGCCGTTCGGGCCGAACTGGATGACCGAGTCCGACTGGGTCATCAGCGGCACCTGGTCCTGGCTGACCATGTACTCGACGATGTCCTTGGGCTCGCCGCGACGCGACGGGAACTTCTTGTCCCACTGCACCTCGGCCTGGAACTCGAGGAAGCTGTTGAGGCCCTCGTCCATCCAGGTCCACTGGCGCTCGTCGGAGTTGACGATCATCGGGAAGTAGTTGTGGCCGACCTCGTGGATCACGACGCCGATCAGGCCGTACTTGGCTCGCTCGGTATAGGTCAGAGCGCCGGTCTTCTTGTCCTTCGTCGGGCGCGGGCCGTTGAAGGAGATCATCGGATATTCCATCCCGCCCACTGGGCCGTTGACCGACTGGGCCACCGGATAGGGGTACGAGAAGGTGAAGTCCGAATAGACCTTCAGGGTGTGGGCGATCGACTTGGTCGAATAGGCGTCCCACAGCGGGCGCGCTTCCTTGGGGAAGAACGACATGGCCATGACCAGCGGGTGAGCCGCATCGCTCTCCTGCTTCACGCCCAGGGCGTCCCAGACGAACTTGCGCGAGCTGGCCCAGCCGAAGTCGCGGACGTTGCTGGCCGAGAACACCCAGGTCTTCTCGGTCGTGGCCTTGCCCTTCTCGGCGGCCAGGGCCTCCTCGGGGGTGACGACGTAGACGGGCTCGGCGGCGGTGCGGGCCTTGGTCAGGCGGTCGCGCTGAGCGGCGGTGAGCACGGCGGCCGGGTTCTGCAGCACGCCGGTGGCCGAGACCACGTGGTCGGACGGCACGGTCAGGGCGACGCGGTAGTCGCCGAACTCCAGCGTGAACTCGCCCGAGCCGAGGAAGGCCTTGTTGTGCCAGCCCTCATAATCCGAATAGACGGCCAGGCGCGGGAACCACTGGGCGCCCTCGTAGATGCAGTTGCCGTCTTCGCCCTTGCCGGTGAAGCACTCGTAGCCGCTGCGGCCGCCGACGACCTTGTTCTCGACCATCGGGAGCGTCCACTCGATGGTGATCTTGGTCTCGCCGCCATTGCCGCGCACCGCGGCCGGCAGGTCGACGCGCAGCAGCGTGTCGACGACGGTGAACTTCAGCGGACGGCCCGAGGCGTCCTTCACCGACTTGATGGTGAAGCCGCCTTCCCATTCCTTGAAGCGCTGGATGCGGCGCACCTGGCCCAGGCTGATCGAGTCGCCAGCGACGGTTTCGGTCAGCTTGCTGATCGAGTCGCGCTTGTAGTCCTGGTCCAGCAGCAGCCACAGATAGGGCAGGCTGTCGGGCGAATTGTTCTTGTAGGTGATCGTTTCCTTGCCGGTCAGCAGCTTGGTGTCTTCGTTCAGGTGAACGTTGACGTCGTAGTCGACCTTCTGCTGCCAGTAGCGATAGCCCGGCGCGCCCGACGCGTTGCGATAGTCGGTCGGCGTCGGCCAGTCTTCACCTTCGAGCTGGCGGAACTTGTCGTCGAACGGCGCCTTGGTCTGCTTGATGGCGTCGGCGTGCGCGACAGTGGAAGCGAGCGCGGCGGCGAGCACGCCGGCCACGACGTAGCGAATAGAACGTTTTGACAAATCCTGCCCCTCAGAACCCTGACTAAACCCCGCACGGACCTTGCCAGGGCTTAGGCGAAAATCACCCCATTTTCGTAGGAGTGTGTCAGAAATTTATCTTGATGCCCGCGCGTACTGCACGGGGCTCCACGGGGTGGAAATGGACGTCGTCGACGCCGTCCGCGGGCTCGCCGGGCAGGCGCGAGGCGTAGGAATAGGCGATGTCGTCTTTCTTGCTGTTGGTCAGGTTCAGGACCTCGACCATCAGGCTGGCCTTGCCGAAGTCCTGGACGAAGATCGCATTGACCAGGCTTGTCGGGCGCGAGCGCACGGAATTGTCTTCGATCAGCGGCGCACCGCCCAGGCGGCGATAGGTCAGCGACAGGGTCGAGGCCTGGCCCAGTTTCCAGCTGGCGCCGCCGCTTAAGACCGAGCTGACGGCGTTGGGAATCCGGTCACCGTTGGTGAAGCGCGCGTGGGTCCCGGCGTAGGAGGCGGTGATGTTCAAGCGCGCGGTCGGGCGCCAGTCGGCCAGCAGTTCGACGCCCTTGCGGCGGGTGGCGCCGGCGGCCTCGGTGAAGCCGGCGTCGCCGACATAGACGAGCTCGGAAGCGACGTGCAGCGCCCAGGCCGCCGCCGTCAGGGTCAGGCCCTGGCGCTTCCAGCGCAGGCCCAGTTCTGCGCCATCCGAGGGGGACAGCAGCGGCGCACGCTGGCTCGGATCCTCGCCCACCGCGCCGCGGGCGTCGTTGGAGTGGAAGCCGCGCCCGGCGTCGGCGTAGAGCTCGAAGGTCTTGGACACCCGCCAAGCTAGAGCCAGCTTGGGGCTGACCAGCAGATCACTGACATCGCCGGCGTTGCGCGGATCGCCGGCCTTCACATCCGCGCCCATGGCGTCGGCGCGTACGCCAAAGGTGGCGTCCAGCTTGCCGAACGCCTTGGAGGCCTCGCCCCACAGGGCCGTCGACCATTCGGTCAGGGCGTCCTGGCGCACGGTCTCGCGGCGAACACGGGCGGTCGTGCGGTAGAGGCCGACCTTGCCGATATCGTCGACGCGGGCGGTGACGCCGGTGCGGGCGCTCCAGCCGTCGCCCAGCGTCCAGCGCTTGGTCAGCGACCCGCCGTAGATCCAGCGCTGGTCGGCCTGCTCGAACTGATCGCCATTGACGGGATCTTCGAGGAAGTAGGTGAAGTTCGAGAATAGATCGAGCTTGTAGCGCTGGACGTAGACGACGCTGTCCAAGCCGCGCAGCAGGTCGCGGCGGCGGGCCGACAGGATGTAGCGCGAGGTGGTTCCGCCATCGGTCTTGTCGACCGCATCGAGATAACCCAGCGACCCGTTCTCGACCGCGCGGCGCGGGATCTGGTCGGTAGCGTTCCAGTCAGCGTCGTAGGCGATGGCGGTGATCGACCAGCCGCCGACGATGGCGCGGCCCAGCAGGTTGATCTTCTTCAGGTCCTCGGGGTTCGTCCAGGCGCCGCGCGCGGTCGAGACGTCGGCGGCGACCAGTACGTTCTGGCTCAGGGCCTTGGAGCCGACGGCGCGGTAGTAGTCGTTCTGGCCGACCCAGGCCTGCAGGCCGTCGCCGTGCAGGTGGTCGGCGGTTTCGAACGCGACGGCGCCGGCCGTGGCGAAGTCGCCGTTCTCGGCCGAGTAGGGGCCCTTCTTGAAGCCGATGTCGTGCACGAACTCGGGCGTCAGGACATTGAGATCCAGATAGCCCTGGCCGTGCCCGTGGCTGGGCAGATTCAGCGGCACGCCGTCCAGCGAGGCCGAAAGGTCGGTGCCGTGGTCCAGGTTGAAGCCGCGGAGGAAGTACTGGTTGGCCTTGCCCGCGCCCGAGTGCTGGGTGGCGGCCAGGCCCGGCACCGCCTCGATCAGTTCGCCCGGACGCAGCAGCGGACGCACGGCGAAGTCCGAATAGCTGATCTTGCCTTCGCTGGCCGAGGTCGCGCGGCCGAAGTCGTTGGCGCGTCGGCCCCAGACCGAGATCGCCTCGACCTCCTGCGCTCGGACCAAGGCGGGCGTCGAGGCGGCGGCGAGCAGGGCGATCAGAAAGGCGGAACGAACCATGCTCGGCTGTTAGGCGAGCAGGGCGTTTTGGGCAAGTTCGGGGCCGAACTCGACCGAACGTTGCTCCGCCACACCAAGTTTTAACGGCGCCATGGCATCGATAGCCGCCTGAAAGTCCAGGGAGCGGCCCGTCTTGAAACCTGCAGTGCTGCAAGCCGCCGCCGAGATCGGCGTGGACGCCCCCGCGCCGCAGGGTCTGGGTCGCGTCGCCCTGATCGCCGGATTCTTGGCCTATGCCGCCGCCGCGGGCGCGGCCTGGTGGCTGTCGGTGCGGCTGATCCCGGCCGAGCTGAGCCTGACCATCCTGGGCAAGACGCTGCATACGGCGTCGGTCCACGATCACCTGAACAACATCTTCCTCGTCTTCCTGCTGCTGCCGACAGCGCTGTGGATCGAGTGCGTGGTGGTGGGCTGGCAGGCCAGCTCGCTGCGCCAGCTGCTGTTTGCCCGCACGCGGTCGCTGAACACCGACATCGCGGTCTTCATCCTGGGCCAGGGGCACGTGACCGACATCATCGGCCGGATCCTGATGCTGGGCGCCTCGATGATCTCGGGCGCGTGGATCCACGACGCCATCGCGACGCACACCGGCGTGAACCTGGGGCCGCCGCCGCTGCCGTTCGCGCTGCAGCTGCCGCTCTATTTCGCGGTCTACAGCTTCTTCGACTACTGGACCCACCGGACGGACCACACGAAATTCATGTGGCCACTGCACCGCTATCACCATTCGGCTGAGGACTTCGGCGTGGTGACGTCGGGCCGCCAGCACCCTGTGACCTTCACCGCCATCTTCCTGGTCAACCTGCCGCTGGCGGTGCTGGGCGCGCCGGCCAGCGTGATGATCTATGTCAACGTGCTGGTGGTCGCGCTGGGCTTCCTCATTCACTCCAAGATCGAGTCCGACTGGGGTTGGGTCGGGCGCTGGCTGGTCCAGTCGCCGAACCACCACCGGGCCCACCACAAGCTGGACATGACCCGCCCGACCGGCCACTTCGGCATCGCGCCGATCTGGGATCGGCTGTTCGGCACCTGGTACGAGGACAAGCCGGACCCGAAGCTGGCGATCGGCGTCGACACGCCCTACAGCCACGGCTTCTTCGTGCCGCGCGACATGCTGCGCGACTACGTCCACTTCTGGATGGGCTGGTTCGGCGGCCAGAGCGACGGGCCGGACTCCGACCCGAAACTGTTCCGGAAGCGCTAGGCCGCCTTCAGCAGTCCATCGAAATACTCGATCGTCCGCATCAGGCCGACCTTCAGCGGCGCGGTCGGCGTCCAGTCCAGCACGTCCTTTGCCAGGGTGATGTCGGGCTGGCGCTGGCGCGGGTCGTCCGAGGGCAGGGGGCGGTGGACGAGCTCCGACTTGCTGCCCGTCAGCTCGACCACCAGCTCGGCCAGTTGCTTCATCGTGAACTCGACCGGGTTGCCCAGGTTGATCGGGCCGGTCACCTCGTCGCCGGTGTTCATCAGCCGCATCAGGCCGTCGACAAGGTCGTCGACATAGCAGAACGACCGCGTCTGGTTGCCGTCGCCATAGAGGGTGATGTCCTCGCCCTTCAGCGCCTGGACGATGAAGTTCGACACCACCCGCCCGTCATTGGGATGCATGCGCGGACCATAGGTGTTGAAGATCCGCGCCACCTTGATACGCAGCTTGTGCTGGCGCCAGTAGTCGAAGAACAGGGTCTCGGCGCAGCGCTTGCCCTCGTCGTAGCAAGAGCGGATGCCGATCGGATTGACGTTGCCCCAGTAGGTCTCGACCTGCGGGTGGATGGTCGGATCGCCGTACACTTCCGAGGTCGAGGCCTGCAGGATCTTGGCCTTCACCCGCTTGGCCAGCCCCAGCATGTTGATCGCGCCGTGGACGCTGGTCTTCGTCGTCTGCACGGGGTCGAATTGGTAGTGCACCGGGCTGGCCGGGCAGGCCAGATTGTAGATCTGGTCGACTTCGACATAGAGCGGCATGGTCACGTCGTGGCGCAGCAGCTCGAAGCGCGGATTGGTCAGGTTTTGGGCCACGTTCTGGCGCGAGCCGGTGTAGTAGTTGTCGACGCACAGCACCTCGGCGCCGGTCTCCAGCAGACGGTCGCACAGGTGTGAGCCGACAAAGCCGGCGCCGCCCGTCACCAGAATTCGCTGCGTGTGCATGGACCGGCTGACCTTTCAGGGACTCGAAGAGAGTCGTCCCCGCAGTTGTACAGCCGGGCTTTCTAGACCGTCGAGCCCTCGCCGAAGCTGCGGGGCTCGGTGACGACCGAGGGCTCGGCGATCGGCTTGGGCCGCTTGGCCGGCTGTGCCGTTTCCGCCAGGCGCGGTGACAGCTGCTCGGGCGCGAAGTCGTCGACCGCGACCACGGCAGCTACCGCCTGGTCGGCGGCGTCCAGGGCGGCGATCTCGTCGGGCGTCAGCAGGCCCTTGGCCAGGCCGTCCTTCCAATGGCGCACGCCCTGGTCCTTCAGGCGGTCGTGGATCGGCTGGGTGGCGACCACGCGTTCGAAGGCGTCGATCAGCTGGCCGATGGCCTCGTCCTTGCCGCCGACATAGACGCCCTCGACCAGCCGGTCGCGAGTCTCGGACGGATGCTGCAGCAGCTCGGCGCAGGCGCGGGTCACGTGGTCCGAGGGACCACGGCGGGTCCCGAACGGCAGGACCGCCGCACGCAGCAGCAGGCCGGCGAAGCGGTTGGGCAGGTTGGCGAACACCTCGTCCAGCCGCTGCTCGATCGTGGCGAAGGCGGTGTCGGCGCACCATTGCAGCAGCGGGAAGTCGGCGTCCGGCCGGCCGTCGTCCTCCCAGCGCTTCAGGGCGCCGGACAGGAAGTACATCTCCGACAGGACGTCGCCCAGACGCGCCGACAGCATCTCCTTGCGCTTCAGCTCGCCGCCCAGGGTCAGCAGGGCGATATCGGAGGTCAGGGCGAAGGCGGCGCTGTAGCGGCCGAGCTTGCGGTAGAAGCGGGCGGCGCGGCCGGCGTCCGGCGCGGGCGACAGGGCGCCGTCGGTCCAGGCGCGGGCCGTCGCGCGGATCCCGTTGCGCAGGGCGTGGACGACGTGCTTCCAGAACGCCTTGTCGAACTCGGCCAGGCCCTTGGCCTCGTCCGCGTCGCCCAGGGCCAGGATTTCCTGCAGCATGTAAGGATGCGCGCGGATCGCGCCCTGGCCGAACACCATGAGACTCCGGGTCAGGATATTGGCGCCTTCGACCGTGATGCCGACCGGCAGGGCGCGATACTGGCTGCCCATATAGTTGCGCGGGCCTTCCATGATCGCCTTGCCACCGTGGACGTCCATGGCGTCGTTGACGGTGATGCGCATGCGCTCGGTCGCGCCCGACTTCATCATCGCAGAGATGACCGAGGGATGCTTGCCCAGATCCAGGCCCGCGCAGGTCAGGCGCCGCGCCCCGTCGACCAGATAGGCGTTGCCGGCGATGCGGGCCAAGCGCTCCTGCACGCCCTCGAACTTGCCGATCGGAATGCCGAACTGCTGGCGCACGCGGGCGTAGGCGCCGGTGGTCAGGGCGCTATAGGCCGCCGCCGCGCCGGACATGGCGGGCAGGGAGATGCCGCGCCCGGCGGCCAAGGCCGTCATCAGCATCTTCCAGCCCTGGCCGGCGCGCTCGGCGCCGCCGATGATCAGGTCCAGCGGGATGAAGACGTCCTGGCCCCAGTTCGGGCCGTTCTGGAAAGTCTGGAAGGCCGGCAGGTGGCGGCGCCCGATCTGGACCCCGGCGGTGTCGGTCGGGACCAGGGCGCAGGTGATGCCGATATCCTCATCGCCGCCCAGCAGGCCGTCGGGATCGCGCAGCTTGAAGGCCAGTCCCAGCACCGTGCAGACGGGACCAAGGGTGATGTAGCGCTTGTGCCAGTTGAGGCGGACGCCCAGGACACTCTCGCCTTTCCAGGTCCCGCGCGTGACCACGCCCTCGTCGACCATGGCGCCGGCGTCCGAGCCGGCCTCGGGGCTGGTCAGGCCGAAGGCGGGGACCTCGCGGCCGTCGGCCAGGCGCGGCAGCCAGTAGTCCTGCTGTTCCTTGGTTCCGAAGCGCACCAGCAGCTCGCCCGGGCCCAGGGAGTTCGGCACCATCGCGGTGACCGCGGCCGAGGTCGAGCGCGTGGCGATCTTGCGGACGATCTCGGCATGGCCGAACGCCGAGAAGCCCAGGCCCCCGAATTCCTTCGGGATGATCATGCCGAAGAACTTCTCGCGCTTGAGGAAGTCCCAGACCTCGGGTGGCAGGTCGCGCGTCTCCCAGGTCATGCGCCAGTCGTCGAGCATGGCGCACAGGGTGTTCACCGGCCCATCGAAGAACGCCTGTTCCTCGGGGCTGAGCACCGGCTTGGGGTAGGAGAGCAGCTCGTTCCAGTCCGGATCGCCGGTGAACAGGCTGGCGTCCCACCAGGTGTCGCCGGCCTCGATCGCGTCGCGCTCGGTTTCCGACAGGGCGGGCAGCACGCCCTTGGCCCACTGGTAGATCGGGCGGGTAAGGGTGTCCCGACGGAAGGAAGAGCTGATCATGACGCGGCCTCGCTACTACGCGAGGCATCAACGCCGAGCGGGCGCTGGGGCTCCGAGGAAACGGAGCTTCAGGCTGCGGTCGCCACGCGGCCGGTCATGATCGCGCCGACGGCGGTGCGCAGAAGCTCGGCAGGGTCCAAGGGCTTGCCCACCACGCCATCGAACACGGTCTCGTCGATGTCAGGGTCGACGCTGGCCGAGCAGGCGATGATCGGCGTGGCGCGGTTGGGGCCGTGACCCTCGCGGAGGCGGCGCGCGGCCGTCTCGCCGTCCAGGACCGGCATCCGAAGGTCCATCAGGATCAGGTCGAACGACTGAGCCTCGGCGGCGTCGATGGCGGTCTGGCCGTTGTCGGCCTCTGTGATCTGGGCCGAGAGCGCGCGCAGCACCATCGAGACCAGGTCGCGATTGACCGCATTGTCATCGACCACCAGCACGCGGCAGCCGCCATTCTGGACGGAGGCCTGGGTCACGATTGGCTTGATGACCACCGGGGCCTCGGCGACGGCCGGGATCTCGAACCAGAAGCGTGAGCCTTCGCCGAGCTGGCTCTCGACGCCGATCTCGCCGTCCATGGCCTCGACCAGGCCCTTGCAGATCGCCAGGCCCAGGCCCGTGCCGCCGTGGCGACGGGTCGACGAGCCGTCGACCTGCGAGAAGCGCTTGAACAGCGCCTCCAGCCGTTCGGGCGGGATGCCAGCGCCGGTGTCGCGGACGGCCAGGCGCAGGCGGTCGGCCGCATGCGAGACCTCGACGACCACCTCGCCATGCTCGGTGAACTTCACCGCGTTGCCGATAAGGTTGAGCAGGATCTGGCGCACGCGGTCCTGGGCCAGCTTCAGGCTGGCGGGCAGGGTGGAGAGGCCTTCGACCCGCAGCGCCAGGCCCTTCTCGCCCGCCTGCAGGCTGAAGATATCGGCTGTCTCGCTGATCAGCGGAGCCGGGGCGCATGGCGCGACCACGATCTCGACCTGACCGGCCTCCAGCTTGGAGAAGTCGAGGATGTCGTTGACCGTCGACAGCAGGGCCTTGCCGGCGCTGGACACTCGCTCGACGAAGTTGCGCGTCGCTGGCGTCAGCTCCGGCTGCTGGGCGATCAGCTGCGAGAAGCCCAGCACCGCGGTCAGCGGCGTGCGCAGCTCGTGGCTCATGTTCGACAGGAACTCGGCCTTCACGTTGGCGGCGGCTTCGGCCTCGGCGCGGGCGACCTCGAGCGCGTCTTCCATGCCCTTGCGGACACTGATGTCGCGCAGGACGTCCAGGATCCCGGTCAGGGCGCCGTCGGCATCGAAGAACAGGGTCGGTTGTCCCTCGGCCCAGACCCACTGACCATTCTTGCGCCGGCAGCGGAACTGCAGCGGGTCGGCCTTGGCGCCGGGACCCGCCGTGCTGAGGGCGACGAAGTAGTCGCGGAAGAGGGCCAGATCCTCGGGGTGGATGAACTCCGGCGCCCGGCGGCCGATCATCTCTTCCGGTCGGAAGCCCAGGATCTTGAGGCTGGCCGGCGAGATGAAGGTGATCTCGCCGGCCGGCGTGAAGCGGGCGATCATGTCGCGGGCGTTGTCGGCCAGCAGGCGGTAGCGCGTCTCGCTCTCGGCGAGGGCGTCGTCGGAAGCCTTCCTGTCGGTGATGTCGCGGATCACGTCGGTCACGGCGGACTCGCCGGTGGCCGGGTCGTAGACCTGTTTGGGGCGCGCCTCGACCCAGCGCACCGCGCCGTCCTTGCGCACGATCCGGTATTCGATGGTCCAGCCGGTGGGGCCGTCCAGCGCGGTCTTGAAGATTTCGGCGACCCGGGGGCGATCATCGGGATGGATGAACTCCATCGCCAGGCGCCCGACGACCTCGTGCGCCGCATAGCCCGAGATCCCGCGCACGGCGGGCGAGACATAGGTGAACCGCCCGTCGGGGCCCATCTTGGTCACCAGGTCGTTGGCGTTCTCGGTCAGCATCCGATAGCGGTCGCTGGTCCGCTCGACCGACCGCAGGGCGTTCGAATAGTCGGTGACGTCCTGCAGCAGGCCAAACAGGGCCGAGACCTCGCCGTTGTCGTCCAGCTCGCACAGGCCGCGCGCCATGACGTCGCGTACGTCGCCGTCCAGGCGGATCAGCTGCACCCGCACGTCGAAGCCGCCCTTCTGGGCGATGGCGCGCTCGATGCCTTCCTCCAGCACGGCGCGGTGCTCGGCCGAATAGTGGTGCAGCGAGCTCTCGACCGTTGGGGTGTAGCTGTCGCGGCTGAGGCCGAAGATCCTGAAGGTCTGGTCCGACCAGGTCAGGTGGTTGTTGGCCACATCGATGCGCCAGTGACCGACCTGGGCGACGCTCTCGGCCAGCTCGAGCAGGCGCTGCTTCTCGGCGGTCTCGCGGTGCGCCTTGGCCAGCTCGAACTCGTCGACGACGATACGGGCCAGCAGCTTCAGGCGCTGCAATTCATCGTCGGACGGCCGGGCGCGCGGCTTGTCGTCGATCACGCACAGCGTGCCGAGGTTGTGACCGTCTTTCGTGGTCAGGGTCGCGCCGGCATAGAAGCGGATGTCGGGCGCGCCGGTGACCAGCGGATTGGCGGCGAAGCGCGGGTCTAGGGTCGCATCCTCCACGACCATCACCGTCTCGGGACCTTGGGCGATGGCATGGGCGCAGAAGGCGTCGCTGCGCGGGGTGGACACGGCGTCCAGCCCGACGCGGGCCTTGAACCACTGGCGCTCTTCGTCGACCAGCGACACCAGCGAGATCGGCGTCTCGAACAGGTTGCCGGCCAGGTCGGCCAAGCGGTCGATGGCCGCGTCGGCCGGGGTGTCCAGAACCTTGTAGGCCTTCAGGGCGGCCAGGCGCTGGGCTTCGCGAAGGTCCATGGCGTTAAGACGCGCCTCACATCACTCAAACGTTTGCGTAATCGTAGGCGGGGCGAGACGCCACGGGGTTAAGAGCAGGCGCGGCAGAATGGCGCAGGTTCGCGGAACGCCGGTTGCTGGACCGCGAGGTGACGTTTGTCATGTCGGCCCGATGACGGCCGGCACTGATGGACCGCGCCGGGCGGCGGCATGGTGGCTTCACAACGAGGGAGAAGCCCATGTCACCCAGAACTTCCGAACCGGTCGCGACCCTGCGCCAGACGGTCAAGCGCCGCGGCGCAACCCTGGCCCTGAACGGCCTGGATCTGGATATCCGCCCCGGCCAGTGCGTCGCCTTGCTAGGCCCGAACGGCGCCGGCAAGAGCACCAGCGTGGCGCTGCTGACCGGCCGTCTGCGTCCCGACGCCGGGACCGCCAGCCTGTTCGGCGGCGATCCGCGCGACGTGGCCGCCCGCGGCCGCATGGGCGTCATGCTGCAGGAGGCCGGCCTGCCGCGCACCCTGACCGTCCGCGAGCAGGTCGACCTGTTCCGCGGCTACTATCGCAAGCCCCGTCCGCTGGACGAGATCATCCGCCTAGCCGGCCTCGAAGGGCTGGAGAAGCGCCGTTGCGGCGCGCTGTCCGGCGGCCAGCAACGCCGCGTGCAATTCGCACTGGCCATTGCCGGCCGTCCAGACTTCCTGGTGCTGGACGAGCCGACCACCGGCATGGACATCGACGCCCGCCGCGCCCTGTGGAGCGCCGTCCGGGCCGAGATCGCCCGCGGCTGCGCCGTGCTGCTGACCACCCACCACCTGGACGAAGCCGAGTCCCTGGCTGACCGCATCGTCGTGGTCGACCACGGCCAGGTCATCGCCGACGGCTCGCCGGAAGCGATCAAGAGCCGCGTGTCTGGCGTCGCCATCCGCTGCCGCACCCGTCTGTCGGACGCCGAGCTTTCGGCCCTGGCCCGCGTCACGGGCGTCAGCCGCGACGGCGGCAAGGTCACGCTGCTGACCACGTCCGCCCCCGCCACCCTTCGCGAGCTGCTGGCGCGCGATGAAACCGTCGATGACCTGACCGTCGCCGGCGCCTCGCTGGAGGACGCCGTCACCCGTCTCGTGCAGGCCGGCGCGCCTGCCGCCAACCGCCAAGCCGAGGTCGCCTGAGATGCACACCCTGCTCGTCTACATCCGTGAAGCCCGCGCCCAGATCGTCTCCACCTGGCGCACTCCGCAGTTCATCATCCCCAGCGTGGCCCTGCCGCTGCTGTTCTATGGCGTGATGGGCCTTGGTCTCAGCAAGGGGCATGAGGAGATCGCCCACATGATGCTGGCCAACTACGTGATCTTCGCCGCCATCGCCCCGGCCATGTTCGGCTTCGGCGCCGCCGTCGCCGCCGAGCGCGAGGCCAAGCTGATCGAACTGAAGCAGATCGCCCCGCTGCCGGCCGGCGGCTACCTGGCTGGCCGCCTGATCGCGGCGTTGGTCCTCGTCGGAGTCTCCATCAGCCTGCTAGGCGTGCTGGCTTACTTCGGCGGGGTGAAGATGGTCCCGTGGCGCTGGGTCGCGACGCTGGGCCTGGGCCTTGCCTCGGCCATCCCGTTCGCCCTGATCGGCCTGAATGTCGGCCTGCGCTTCGGCTCGCAAGGCGCGACCGCGGTGGCCAACGTTCTGTTCCTGGGCTTCTGCCTGTTCGGCGGTCTGTGGGCGCCGCTCAGCATCATGCCGGCCTGGGTCGGCAAGGTCGCCGACTTCATGCCCTCGTACCACCTGGGCCAGCTGTCGCAGATGCTGTCGGGCATGCAGCCGATGGCCAGCGTGCCGCACCATCTGTCGGTGCTGGGCGCGATCAGCCTGGCGGCCCTGATCGGCGCCTCGGTGGCCTGGAAGCGGCAATCGGCTTGACCGTGACGAAGCTCCCGCGCGACATCGCCGGCATGGATCAAGGAACACGAAGCGACAGCCCCAACGCCAAGAAGGGGGGCGGGAACTGGAACGATCCCAGCTACCGCCGACGCTGGAGCCTCGTGTTCCTCTCCTACCTGCCGTTCTACTTCATCGCCTGGTTCAATCATCGTCCGAGCCCGTTCGAACTGGCAGCCTCGATCGCTGGCCTCTTGGTCTTCCTGGGCCTGTTCTGGAAGATCTGGGGCAATCGGGGCCAGCCGGTTCTCTGGCAGGTGCTGGCGATCTACGGCATCGGCATGGCGCTCTCGCCGTTCAACGCCGGCTGGAGCGTCTACACGATCTACGCCATGTCGTTCGCCTCGCGCCTGAAGTCGCGGCAGACGGCGATCCGGCTGATGATCGCGCTGGAGATCCTGCTGCTGGCGGTGGGCCTGGCCTTCTACCGGCACGTCTGGCCGATCTGGGCTTCGGGTGTGCTGTTCGGCGGCATCACCGGTTTCGCCAGCCTGATGCAGGCCGATGTCGAGCGGAAGAACCAGGAACTGGTCGTCGCTCACGAGGAGGTCCGGGCGCTGGCCACCACGGCCGAACGCGAGCGGATCTCCCGCGACCTGCACGACCTGCTGGGTCACACCCTGACCCTGGTCGCTGTAAAGGCCGAGCTGGCCGCGCGCCTAGTCAGTCGCGACGCCGAGGCCGCCGAGCGTGAGATGCAGGCCGTCGCCGCCGCCGCCCGCGAGGCGCTATCCGAAGTGCGCACCGCGGTGGTCGGCATGAAGGGCGCCTCGCTGGCGTTCGAGATCGACAAGGCCCGCCAGGCCCTGGCCGCCGCCGGCGTCGAGGCCGACATCTCGGCCCTGACCACCGACGGCCACCCGGCGCAGGAGGCCGTGCTGGCCATGGCGCTGCGCGAGGGGGTGACCAACGTCATTCGCCACGCTGGCGCCCAGCACTGCCAGATCACGCTGCAGCCCAGCGCCAAGGCCCTGACCCTGACCATCGCCGACGACGGGCAGGGCGGTGGCAAGCTGGCCGAGGGTTCGGGCCTGAAGGGCATGCGCGCGCGCCTGGCCGCGATCGGCGGGGCGCTGGACATCAAATCCGACAAGGCCGGGACGCGTCTGACCGCGACCGCGCCGCTGGAGATCTAGACCGTGATCCGTGTCGTCATCGCCGAAGACCAGAAGATGGTGCTGGGCGCGCTCAGCGCCTTGCTAGAGATGGAGGGCGACATCCAGGTCGTCGGCCGCGCGCCGGACGGGGCCGTGGCCCTGGAGTTGGTCAAGTCGGAGAAGCCGGACGTGCTGATCTCCGACATCGAGATGCCCAGCCTGACCGGCATCGACGTCGCCGCCCGGCTGAAGGCCGAGGGCGCAGCGACCCGGGTGTTGATCGTCACCACCTTCGGCCGGCCGGGCTATCTGCGCCGGGCCATGGAGGCGGGGGTGAAGGGTTATCTGCTGAAGGACGGTCCCAGCAGCGTGCTGGCCGCCGCCGTCCGCACCGTCGCCGCCGGCGGCCGGGCGATCGCGCCGGAGCTGTCCGAGGCGATCTGGGACGCCGAGCCTGATCCGCTGACCGACCGCGAGCGTGAGATCCTGCGCCTGGCCGAGGAGGGGCGTTCGAACAAGGACATCGCCGACGTGCTGGACCTCTCGCCCGGCACGGTGCGCAACTACCTGTCGGAAGCAGCTCAGAAGCTGGGCGCGGCCAACCGGGTCGAGGCCGGTCGCATCGCCCGCTCGAACGGCTGGCTTTAGACGGTGACGGGTTCCGGCGCGGGCGCGCGGGTCGTGCGCCAAAGAATGAGGCCGATGACCCCCAGGACCAGTTCGCGCAGGCGGCGCAGCAGCGACAGCGCCAGGGCCTGGTCGGGCGTCAGGCCCAGCGCGCCGCCCAGCAGCAGGTAGCCGCCTTCCTGCACGCCCAGGGCGCCGGGGATGGCGAAGCCGACGACCTTGGCCGTCTGGGCCAGGCCCTCGACGATCAGGGCTTGCAGCAGGGTGGGGTTGAGGCCCAGCGCCCACATCGAGACATAGGTTTCGAACGCTCCGGCGATCCAGGCCGCCATGTGCCAGGCCCAGGAGGCGAACAGGTTGCCGCGCTGGCGGCCGATGCCTCGGAACGCCTCGCCCAGGGCGCCGATGCGGCTGGCGATGGCGGTCCAGCGCTGCGAGAATTGCCCCAGCCGCCTGTGGACGCCGGCCCGGTGGGCGAGGAAGGCGGCGGCGACGATGGCCGCGACGATGCCGACCAAGGCCAGGCCAGCTTGCGCCAGGCGAGGATCGTGCAGCGTGGCCATGGCCACGATCAGGCTGGTCAGGACGAACAGAACAAGCCCGACGGTGCCGGCCAGCACGTCGACGATGCAGCTGGCGGTGGCTTCGGCCAGGGTCAGGCCGTTACGGGCCGACAGCTTGGCGCGCACGACGTCGCCGCCGACCTGGGCGACGGGGAGGAGGGCGTTGACCGCCTCCTTGATCAGGCGGACGCGGAACAGGAAGGCCAGGGACGGGCGGCGATCGGGCGGCAGCAGCACCTGCCAGCCGACGGTCGCCATGAAGGTGACGGGCAGGTGGGCGGCGATGACGATCACGGCCTGCCAACCGACCTGGGCCACGATCTCACGAACCGCGCCCACGCCATGCGTGGCCAGCAGGATCGCCAGCAGGGCGATCCCGATCGTCAGCAACCAACCTCGCCAGGCCGAAGACTTGTCTTTGGCCTGTTCCCCCGTCTCTGTCGTCATGCGGCCGAGCGTGCTCGCTGGTCAGAGGTGACGCCCAGTTCGCGATAGACGGCCAGCACCTCGGCGCAGATGGCGCTCCAGTCGTAGCGGGCGCTGGACTGGCGGGCGGCGCGGCCCAGGCGCACGCGGCGCAGGGGTTCGGAGATCAGGCTCCGGATCGCTGCAGCATAGGCTTGCGCATCGGCGCTGGCGGTCAGGACGCCGTCCTGGCCATCGACGATCAGGGCGCTGGTGCTGGGCGCGCGCGGGCAGACCACGGCCAGGCCGGCGGCCATGCCCTCCAGGCTGGCGTTGCCGAAGGCCTCGGTAAGGCTGGGGTTGAACAGGATGTCGGCGCTGGACACCGCACGACCCAGGTCGGCGCCGTCGAGGTGGCCGGTCAGGATTGCTTCGGGCAGGCGCTCTTCCACGAAAGCGCGGGCCGGACCCTCGCCGATGATCAGCGGGCGGATCGGCTGGCCGCGCAGCTGGACCAGGGTCTCGGTCAGGACGTCCAGGCCCTTCTCCATGACCAGACGGCCCAGGAAGGCGACGACGATCTCGTTGTCGCCAATGCCCATCGACCTGCGCCAGTCCATGTCGCGCTTGGCCGGCGAGAAGCGCTCGCGGTCGACGCCGCGGCCCCAGACGCGGACGCGCTCTCCCAGGCCCTGCTCGCGCAGCAGGTCGGCGATCGGCGCGTTGGGCGCCAGCACGCGGTCGCAGCCGCGATAGAATTTGTCGAGATAGCGCTCGGCGCTGGGGCGCAGCCAGTCCAGGCCATAGTACGAGAGATAGGTCTCGAACCGGGTGTGCAGGCTGGCGACCACCGGCAGGCCGTTGCGGCGGCCCCACTTGCCGGCCTGATTGCCCAGCACGTCCGGCGCCGACAGATGGACAGCGGTCGGACGGAAATCGGCCAAGTCCGTGCGCAGGGCGCGGTTCAGGCCCAGGGCCAGGCGATACTCGCCCCGGCCCGGGATCGCCACTGACGGCGCGGACACCAGTTCACCGGCCGGCTCGAACGCCGGCGTGTCGGTGGTGGGAGAATAGACGCGCACCTCGGCGCCCTGGCTGATCAGGTACGCCGAGAGGCGATTGAGAGCCTGGTTGGAGCCATCGCGCGTGTAATTGTAGTTCCCGGAAAACAACGCCAGACGCAGTCCTTCAGCGGGGTTTTCTTCTGCGGGCTGATGAAAGTTTCTTTCCGCGAGCAGCACGACGCCTCCGTTGAATCCGTCTCCGAGGCCCCCGCCCTTCCGAGTATGACAATGGCCATATGGTGGAATGGTTCAGTTTCCGGAAGGGGAGGGAGGCTTCCTTTTCCGTGCACGGTCCTTTGGTGTAGCGGCAGAGTTACACCCCCTGAGGCGTGTCCTCAGGACCGCGTTTGGCGAAAAACGCGCGCGGGGGGCTTGCGCCGCGGCGCCATGACCGGCTTTTGGCGGGCCGCGCGCACTTGCCGTGAGGCGGGTTCGTGCTCAGTTATGCGCCCGTGGCCGCAAGGTAAGCGGCGCAACGATTCCTAGAGGGGCCAAGCGGCCCTGATTTCCAGCGAGATCTGTAAAACGTCATGCAGCCGGTCAAGACCCTCATCCTCAGCGCCGGTCAGGGCAAGCGCCTGTCGCCCCTGACGGACGACCGGCCCAAGTGCCTGGTCGAGCTGGCCGGCCGCACGGTGCTGGAATGGCAGCTGCGCCACCTGGCGCAGGCGGGCGTCACCGAGGCGGTGGTCGTCACCGGTTTCCGCGCCGACCTGGTCGAGGCCGAGGTTGCGCGCCTGCAATTGCCGGGTCTCAGCGTGCGCACGCTCTACAACCCCTTCTACAGCGTGACCGACAACCTCGCGACCTGCTGGTTGGCGCGCGAGGAGATGCGCGGTGGGCCGTTCATGATCCTCAACGGCGACACCCTGTTCGAGCCGGCCATCGCCGAGCGCCTGATCAGCGCTCCCGCCGGCCCGATCACCGTGACGGTCGATCGCAAGGATGACGGCGTCTACGACAGCGACGACATGAAGGTGCTCACCGAAGGCGACAGCCTTCGCGCCATCGGCAAGACGATCACCGAATACGATGCGGAATCGATCGGCTTCCTGCGCTTCGACGTCGAGGGCTCGGCGCTGTTCATCGAGACGCTGGAAAAGATCATGCGCACGCCGGAAGGCCTGAAGCGCTGGTACCTCAGCGTCATCAACGAGATCGCCCAGGCCCATGACGTTGTCCGCGTGCGTTCGATCCAGGGCCTGGAATGGGCCGAGATGGACTTCCCGGAAGACCTTGTGGGCAACCGCGCGCTGACGGCGAAGTGGGCCGAGCAGGAAGCGGTTTCGGCTTAGAGGGACCATCCTCGTCCTTCGACAAGCTCAGGATGAGGACGACTTCTCACGGCGTATCAGTAGAAACCTCATCCTGAGCTTGTCGAAGGACGAGGTTTCTCCGCTCAGCCGGCGGGCGTCTCGCCCACCAACTCCCGCACCAGGTCCACGTCCGACGGCTTGTCGACATCGACCGCCGCCAGGCCGTCATGCGCGCGCACGGCGGCGGCCTTCACGTTGGCCAGCTTGCCCAGCTTCAGCACGGCTTGGTCCAGAGTCAGCCCGTTCAGCAGGTAGCGGATCAGGAAGCTTGGCCCCAGCATGGCGGCGATCTTCCAGGGCTGCTTGCGCAGGGCCTCGACCTTGCGCCAGGTCTCGACGACGTGCAGCGCCGTTTCATTGCGCAGCAGGAAGAGGTTGCAGCCCGAATAGCGGCCGTCCTGGAAGCGCAGATAGGTCCGCTTGGTCTGCGGCGCTGCGGCCTGCACGCGTTCCTCGGGGGCCAGCAGCACGGCGACATCGGCCCAGTCGGGCGTGTCGGCCAGGAACTGGGTGATCCACTCGGGCTTGAGCAGGGCGTGGTCGACCGTGGTCACCACCAGCGGGAAGCCCAGCTGATGCGCGGCCATCTCGACGCTCTGGCTGGGACCCGAGGCCGTGGGCAGGATGACCACGCCGGCGTCGGCCAGGCGGGCCTTGATCGCCTCGTCATTGGCCGCGACGCCGATGGTCTCTGGACCAGCGCCCCGAACCGCGCCGAGCACGCGGTCGAGCAGGGTCTTGCCCTCCAGCGTGATCAGGGCCTTGTGGCTGACCCCCGCATAGGCGGCCGCCGGATCGACCTCGCCGGCGCGCGAACCGGCCAGAACCAGGACCTTGAAGGGGCTCAAAGCGCCTTCTCGTAGACGCGATAGGTCTTGTAGTGCGTGCCGCCGACATTCTCGGCGATGTGGGTCATGGCCTTGTTGGCCTCCAGCACCCACGAGATCTCGTAGCGATTATAGCCCAGGCTCATCGCCATATCGCGGCTGGCCTTCATCATCCAGAACGGCAGCATGCGGCCGCGCTGGGAGGTCTGGAACTTCTTCTTCACGCCCATCAGCGGGATACGGGCCGACTTCACGCCCTTGACCTTCAGGCGCCACAAGAGCTTGGCCCAGCCGAACGGCAGCAGCTTGCCCTTCAGGTCGGCGATGGCCTCGTTGACGTTGGGCAGGAAGACCACCACGCCGGCGGCCTCGCCATCGATCTCGGCGAACCAGATCAGGCGCTTGTCGATCACCTGCTTCAGCGCCTTGCCCAGCTGGGCGGTCTCGGCCTCGGTGGTGGCGGTGAAGCCCCAGTTGTCGGACCAGGCGTCGTTGAGGATCTCGGTCAGCGTGACGACCTCCTGGTCGTAGCGCTTCATGTCCAGCTGGCGCAGCACGACGCCGGCGGGCAGGCCGCGCTTGACGCGACGCTGGGCGATCTCGGGGATGTCGCCGGTCTCGTCGGCGCGATAGGCGAAGAGGTCCTGGGCCTTGACGTAGCCCTGCTGCTCGACGCGCTTGCCGGCATAGACCGGGTCGTGGCCCATCAGGATCATCGGCGGGGTGTCGAAGCCCTCGACCAACAGGCCGACTTCCTCGTTGATCGACAGGTTGAACGGGCCGACCACGTGGGTGCGGCCGCGGGCGCGCAGCCAGTCCTCGGCGGCGCGGAACAGCACCTGGAACACTGCCGCGTCGTCCTCGGCGGCGATCATGCCGAAGTGGCCGTCCAGGCGCCCGGGCACGGGCTGCGGGGTCAGCTGGTCGATCTGGGCGCTGATCCGGCCCACGTCGCGGCCGCCGCGCGTGGCCAGGAACAGCTGGACCTCGGCGTGGGCGAAGAACGGGTTGGTCTTGGGCGTCAGGGCCTCGGTGCGCTCCATGAACAGCGGCGTGATCCAGTTGGGATCGTTGGCGTTCAGGCGGGCGGGCAGGGCGATGAAGCGCTGCAGCTCCTGCGCTGTCTTGACCGGGATGACCGTGAGGTCGGCGTTCGCGGAGTCGAAAGGCATCACCCCTCCAGGGCCAGGAATGTGCGGATGGCGAGGGCGCCGAAGATCACGGGCGCGGCCCAGACGGCCAGGAACGGCGACACCGCGCCGGACTCGCCCAAGGCGGTCAACATGCCGTTCGCCACCAGGAAGAACAGACCCGCCGCCAGGCCCGAAGTCAGCAGGATCGCGCCCTGGCCGCTGCGGAAATTGGCCATCGCGACGGGCGCGCTGAGCAGCAGCATCACCAGCGCCACGAACGGCCCGGCGAAGGCGGCGTGGAAGTGGGTGCGATAGAAGCTTTCAGGCCGGTCGGACCCGCCGTTCTCCAGCGCGCGGCGCGCGGAGGCGGCCGTGGGCACGGCGTCGTCGCCGAACAGGCTCTGGACGTCGCGGGGGCGCAGGGCCGCGGGCCAGCTCGTCGAGCCGGCGGTCGAGGCCTGGGCCACGTCGCCGGCGAAGCGGGTCGTCCTGGGCTGCTGCAGCGTCCACTGGCGGTTGGCGTAGAGGGCCTTTGGAGCCTCGACCTTCTCGACCAGGATGCCGTTGTTGTTGCGGCGGAAGATGGTGACGTTGTCGATCTCGCGGCCGTCGGCGCTGGCGGCCGCGCCGATGACGAGGTCGGCGCCGGCGCGGAAGGTGCGGGGGGGGGAGACCTTGCGTTCGGCGACGGGGGTGGTGTTCTTCCACCAGTCGGCCAGGGTCGGGTCTGCGCGCGGCGCCAGGTACTGGCCGCACAGGGCGTCCAGCAGCATCACGAAGATGGCGGCCGGCATGGCCATGCCGACGATGCGATAGCCCGAGACGCCGCTGGCGCGCATGGCGACGACAGCGCTCTCGCGGGCCAGACCCGAGAAGGCGAACAGACCGCCGGCCAGGACGGCGATCGGGGCCACCTGCTCGAACAGGCGCGGCAGGCGCATCATGGCGTAGTAGGCCACGCCCGCCATGCCCAGGCCGCGGTCGAGGATGTCGTTGGTCACGTCCAGCAGGTCCAGGATCTGCAGGATGGACATCAGGATCAGCGCCGCGCCCAGGATCCGGGTGGCGACGGTTTTCAGGACATAGAGCTGCAGCTTCATGCGGGCTGTCGCTTCTTCGGCAAGGGCAGGACGCTGATCATGCGGGAGGCCAGCTTGTTGATACGGCGCACCAGGCGCGACACCGGCGTGTCGCCGGGGCGGGTGCGGCTGCCCGCGAACAGCCAGACGCCCAGGCCTGAGAAGATCGCGAACGGAACCAGGATGGCCGGGATGGCCGGCAGCTTGCCCGACGCGGCCATGCTCTGACCCAGCAGCAGCGAGTGCTGGAAGGCCAGCAGCAGCACGCCGGCCATGACCAGGCCCGGCGCGCGGTTGCCGCGCTTGGAGGCCAGGCCCAGCGGGAAGGCCAGCATCGGCAGGAACGGCAGGAAGGCCGCGCGGGCCAGGCGGCCATAGAACTCGGCCATCAGCGTGCTCTTGGAGACTACCGGATTGGGCGATTGGGCCTGGCGATAGAGCTCGCCCAGGGTCAGCTCGCGCTCGTCGCTGCCCCGATCGCGCAGCAGCACCGCCGCGGCGGACAGAGGCGTCTGGGTGGTCAGGCTGCTGAAGGCCAGGTTGCGGTACGAGCCCGTCGCGTCATGAGCGATGCGGCGACCGTCCTTCAGGAACATGGTGATCGTCTTGCCGCCCGGATCCATCTTCAGGTCGGCCGTGGCGGCGGTGATGATCTCTTCCTGGCCGCGGGCGTCCAGGCGGCGGATGAACACCCGCGTCAGGCGCTGGCCGGCCACGTCGGCGCTGTCGGCGGTCATCAGCGAGCCTTTGTCGTCGATGAAGGCCCCGCCTGCCAGCCTCCCGTTCCAGCCGGCGTTGATCGCTGCGTGCATGACCGCGCGATAGGCGTAGCGGCTGTAGGGCTGCATGTAGCCGAAGACGGCCAAGCTGAAGACGCTGAGGAACAGGCCCACGGCCAGGAACGGCGCAGCGATGCGCTCCAGCGACTGGCCGCTGGCCAGCAGAGCGTCGATCTCCGAGCCGTCCGACAGCTTGGTGATGACGATGAACAGGGCCACGAAGAACGCGACCGGCAGGGCTAGGCCCAGATAGTGCGGCACCAGGTTGGCGGCGAGTTGGGCGACGTAGCCGAAGCGGGCGCTGCTCTGCGACAGGGCGTCCAGCAGGCGCAGGACGCGTTCCAGCAGCAGCGCCACGACAGTGACGCCCAGGCACCCGACCAGCGGCCAGAACAGCAGGCGCAGCAGGTAGCGGTCGACGAGCCTCACCGGGCCGGTGGTCAGGTCCTTGGCGCTCACGCCCAGGCCTCGGAGAAGCGTTGGGCCAGGCGTTGCAGGCCTTCATCCGACAGCGCCACGGCGGTTCCCAGCGCAGGGGCTGCGGGCCAGCCGGCGTCAGGGAAGCTTTGACCCTCATGCTCGCGCGCGCCCTCGTAGCGGGGCAGCACGTGGAAGTGGACGTCCTTGTCGACCATCATCAGCATCAGATAGTTGATCTTCTCGTAGTCGACCTGCGTTTTCAGCAAGCGCTCGATGCCGGCCACGGCGACCTGCAGGTCGGCGAAGGCGGCGGGACTCACGTCGGAGAACGCCTGCACCGCTTCCTTGCACACCAGGACCAAAGACCCAAATGTCGGTTGCTTCGGACGGACCAGAATCAGCCAGTGATCGGTCTCCGCGATCTTGGAGCCGGGATAGCCGAACGCCAGCGCTGTGGGATTGGTCATGAGAAAGCCGGAACTTCAGGCTCATATAGCCTGCGCGTAACAATAGGGATGCGGCAGTTTAGATGAAAGCATGTTCCGTTCTCGTCGGCGCGATCTTGGCGATGTGCGCGATGGCGGGGATCGCCCAGGCCGAAGGCGTGGCGCGTCCCCTGACGGACAAGGAGTGCGCGGGCCGCAAGAGCGCGACCCGGCTGAACGTGCAGGTCGGGGCGCTGCGGTCCAACGCCGGGTCGGTGGTGATCACGGTGTTCCCCGGCGATCCCAGCCGCTTCCTGGCCCCGCGCGGCAAGCTGGAGCGGGTGAAGATCAAGACCTCGGCCCCGATGAGCCAGGCCTGTTTCTGGTTGCCGTCGCCGACCGACGCCTATGCGGTCATGGTCTATCACGACGCTGATAGCGACGGAGACCTGGACCGCAGCCCGCAGGGCATGCCGCTGGAGGGTTATGGCTTCTCGAACGATGCGCCCACCAAGTTTGCGTTCCCGTCGTTCGACTCCGTCCGGTTCGGCGTGAAGCCGGGCGAGACGACGATCCGGGTCAAGGTGCGCTACCCGCGCTAGACTACGTCCATCAGGCTGTAGCGGCCCAGTTCCGACAACCCCTGGCCGCCTTCGATTCCCCTCACGACGATGCGGGCCTGGTGGCCGCCGTCCGGCTTCCGCTCGATCTCGATCATGTGCCAGCGGGCCGGCGAGTGGCCGCGTGGGCCAGACGACGCCGAGGGGACGCCCAGCACCGGGATCGCCGCGCCATTCGGACCGGGCACGGAGCCGACCAGCGACTCGTGGGCGTGGCCGTGCAGCACAAGGTCGACGCCGTGCTTGGCCAGCACCGCGCGCAGGGCCTCCTGGTCATCCAGCGCCTTGCGCTTGGACACCGCGCCCTTCTGTGGCGGGTGGTGCAGGACCACGAGGCGGAAGAGGTCCTTGTAGGCCGGATCGGCCAGGGCCGCGTCCAGGCGCTGCAACTGCGCCTCGCCTAGCCGGCCGGTGGCCAGGTGCGGGGCGGTCGGCAGGGCCGAGCACAGATTGAAGATCGCCACGGGGCCGCGCACGCGGACCTGCGGGAACGAGGCTTCGCCTGCATCGCCCAGCCAGGGCGCCCAGGGCGCGAAGCGTTCGTCCCCGCCCGCGCCGGCCAAGGCGTCATGATTGCCGGGGCTGACCGTGAAGTCCCGGGCAGGTCCTAGGGATTTCAGCCACTTGGTCGCCGCGGCGATTTCCGTATGCGAAGCAAAGTTGGTGAGATCGCCGCTGATCACCACATGATCGGGGTTGGCGGCCTTCAGATCGGCGACCAGGGCGGCCAGCACTTGCGGCTGGTGGACCTTGCGCTTGCGACGCCAGGCGATGCGGCTCAGCAGCCGCTTGGTGAAGACGTCCTTCCACCCGAACGCGCCCGGCGGCGGCGGCAGGTGGGGGTCGGATAGATGTGCGATGCGGTATATGGACAAGACGGTTCGGGTCGTTCTGGTCGAAGCAGCCGAAGCTGCTTATCAATCGGCTCGGGTTTCAAGGGGTATATCTGTCTTTGAGTGGTGAAATTCAAAACGTCGCACCGGCAGGGCCGCGAGCCCTGAGCGTAGGCGAGAGCGGCGCGCGCATCTGGGGCATGACCTCGGCCGAGCGCCTGTCGCGCATCTATCGTCGCGTGGGCCTGGTCGAGACGCCGACGGTGGACCTGTCGCACGCGGTGGTGGCGGTCGATGCGGGCTGGGTGTTCGACGAGTCGCTGATCAAGGCCCTGGCGGGCCGCGAGGGCGCGGTGCTGGTCGACGAGACCGGTCGCGCTGTCGCCGTGCACGCGCCGGCCGAGCTGGGCTATGCCGCCACCGAGGCGCTGGCCGCCGGCCAGGACCCCTCGGGCCTGGATCCGCGCCTGGTGCGCCTGACCGCGCTGGAACTGGGCTCGGCCTATAACAGCGCCCTGCGCAAGCGTGAGCCGCCGGTGCTGGAGCGCCTGACGCCGGACACCGTCCGCGCCGTCGAGGCGCGCCTGTTCCAGGGCTCGTACAAGGGCGTCACTGACCTCGTCACCAAGTACGTCTGGCCGACGCCGGCGCGGATCGTGACCCGCTGGGCGGCGGTCGCCAGGATGACGCCGAACCAGGTGACAGGCATCGGTTTCCTGCTGGTGCTGGCGGCCATGTACTTGTTCTGGACCGGCCACTTCGGCTGGGGGCTGGTCTGCGCCTGGATCATGACCTTCCTCGACACCGTCGACGGCAAGCTGGCCCGCGTGACCCTGACCTCGTCCAAGTGGGGCAATGTCTTCGATCACGGCATCGACCTGCTGCATCCGCCGTTCTGGTGGTGGGCGTGGTTCGTCGGCGTCTATGCGGTCGGTCAATCGATCCCGTACGCCGAGATCAGCCTGGCCGTCGTCATCGCCGGCTACGTTCTTCAGCGCGTGGAGGAGGGGATCTTCCTCAGCCTCTTCAAGCTGGAGGTTCACGCCTGGCGGCCGTTCGACAGCTTCTTCCGCCTGATCACGGCGCGGCGGAACCCGAACCTGATCCTGCTGACCGCCTGCGCGCTTGTCGGCCGGCCCGATATCGGCTTCACGCTGGTGGCGATTTGGACCGCAGTGTGCTTGATCGTGCACGCCGTCCAGATTCTACAAGGGCTGGCCGCACCGAAGGGCTCAATCCAGTCTTGGCTGTCGAAATGACGCGCATCGGGGTTGTTCGCAATCCAAAGAGCCACGGCAACCGGGTGCATCCGCCCGGTCCGCCGCCCGCGGGCGTGCGGCTGGTCGAGCCCTTGGGTCGCGACGCCCTGCGCGCTGAACTGGAGAACTTCGCCCGCGAGGGCCTTGACCTGCTGATCATCGACGGCGGCGACGGCACCGTGCGCGACGTCATCAGCCTGCTGCCGCACACGTTCGGCGAGAACCTGCCGCTGCTGGCCGTCCTGCCGTCGGGCAAGACCAACGTCCTGGCCATCGACCTGGGCGCGCCCAACGACTGGCGGCTGGAGGAGGTCCTGGCCGCCGCCCACCAGGCCGATCCGCGCATCAAGGAGCGGCCGCCGCTCCGCGTCAGCTGGGCCGACGGCCGTCCGTGTCTGCAGGGCTTCTTCTTCGGCGTCGGCGCCATGGTGAAGGCCACCAACCTTGCGCAGAAGGCCCATAAGGTCGGCTTCTTCCATAACCTGGCCGTGGCCGTGACCATCCTAACGGCGGCGGCCGGCGCGGTCTTCGGCGGGGCCAAGGACGAGTGGCGCGAGGGCGTGCCGGCCAAGCTGGCCATCGACGGCCAGGACCAGCCCGGCGACGAGCGCTTCGCCATCGTGGCCACCGCGCTGAAGCGCCTACCGTTCGGCCTCAAGCCCTTCGGCGCGCCGCGCGAGGGGTTCAAGCTCCTGGACGTCGACGCCCCGCCGCGACGCCTGCTGAAGGCCCTGCCGATGGTGCTGAGCGGCAAGGCCGAGCCAGCCTTGGAAGGCCTGGGCTATCGCCGCCGCGACCCGCATCAGATCGCCCTGGGCGGCGGCGCGCCGTTCGTGCTGGACGGCGAGGTCTATGAAGGCGGCGACCTGACCATCGGCCTTGGGCCGTCGCTGCGGTTCCTCGTCGGATGAGCAGCCTTCGCGACCTTGTCGCGGCCGAGCTCGCCACGCCGACCCCCGCGCCGATCACCGCCTTCGCCGAGCACCTGACGACGGTGTTCCCAAGCGCCCAGGCGGTGCTGTTCTACGGTTCGATCCTGCGGACGGGAGACCTGTCCGGCGTGCTGGACTACTACGTCCTCACCGAAAAGCCGCCAGCCGGCTGGCGCGGCTTCTTCACCCGCACCCTGTGGCCGGACGTCAGCTATCACGAGCTTGAGCACGCCGGAGAGGTTCTGCGCGCCAAGGTCGCCTCGATGACCCTTGGCCAGTTTCGCAAGACCACCAGCGGCGGCGACTACGACACCACCCTCTGGGCGCGGTTCGTCCAGCCCAGCGCCCTGATCTGGGCGGCGGACAGTAGCGCGCGCGAGACGGTGATCGACGCCGTCACAGACGCCTGTCGCACGGCCGCTCGCTATGCCCGCGGGCTGGGCCCCGTCGACGGGACGCCGCATGACCTTTGGACCGCGCTGTTCCGCGAAACCTACAAGGCCGAGCTGCGGGTCGAGAAGGCTGGCCGCGAGGTCTCGATCCTGACCTTCGATCCGCAGCGCTACGACCGCGTCATGGAGGCCGTCTGGCGCGACGAGGGCAGGGCGATGCCGCAGGCCGAGCGCGCGCGCGTGCGCAGCGACTGGACGCCCCGCAAGCTGCTGGGCAAGCCGTTGAACGCAGCGCGGCTGATGAAGGCGTCCTTCACCTTCCAGGGCGCGGCGCGCTACGCGGCCTGGAAGATCGAGCGCCACACCGGCGTGCCCGTCGAGGTCACGCCCTGGCGTGAGAAGCACCCGATCCTGGCCGCGCCGGGGGTGCTGCTGAAGGTCTGGAAGAGCCGCAGGGCCTAAACAAAAACGCCCGGACCGCGAGGTCCGGGCGTCTTCGTATCCGCTATGACAGCGTTCTCAGGCGCGGGCGCGCTTGAGGGGCTCGATCACGCCCAGGGCTGCGCCAATTTCGGCGAAGGCGCCCAGGACGGCGTCGATCTGCTCGTCGGTGTGAGCGGCGCTGACGCTGGCGCGCAGCAGCGGACGGCTGTCCGGCGTGGCGGGCGGCAGGGCCAGGTTCAGGTAGACGCCGGCTTGCAGCAGGCCATTCCACATGGCGATGGCGCGTTCCTGGTCCGGGATGGTCGTGGCGACCACCGGGCTGGCCGTCGGGCCGGTGTGGAAGCCCATCGCGGTCAGGCCGTCATAGAGGCGCTTGGCGTTGCGGTTCAGGCGGTCGCGCAGCTCGGGCTGCTCGACCATGCGGCGCAGCGCCGTCACGGTCGAGGCGACCACGGCCGGCGGCAGCGAGGCGGTGAACATGTAGGGGCGGCAGACGACGCGCATGACGTCGAAGTCGTCCATGTTCGAGACGCAGAAGCCGCCGATGGCGCCCAGGCTCTTGGAGAAGGTGCCGACGATGAAGTCGACATCGTCTTCCACGCCGGCCGCTTCGGCCAGGCCGCGGCCCGTGGCGCCCAGCACGCCCATCGAGTGAGCTTCGTCGACCAGCAGGTAGCCGCCCAGCTCGCGCTTCACGGCGGCGATTTCCTTCAGCGGCGCGACGTCGCCGATCATCGAATAGACGCCCTCGACCACGATCAGGCGCTCACCGGGAGCATCGCCCAGGCGGCGCAGGCGCTTGGCCAGGTCTTCGGGGTCGTTGTGGCGGAAGCGGATGACCTCGGCGTGGCCCAGACGCGAGCCGTCGTAGATCGAGGCGTGGCTGTCGGCGTCGAGGATCAGGTGGTCGCCGCGACCCACCAGGGTCGACAGAACGCCCAGATTGGCCTGGTAGCCGGTCGTGAAGACCATGGCGTGCTTGCGGCCGTAGAACTTGGCCAGTTCGGTCTCCAGCTCGACGTGAGCCTCGAACGAACCGTTGGCGATGCGCGAGCCCGTGGTGCCGGTGCCCCGCTCCTGGACGGCCTTCACCGAGGCGTCGATCGCCTGCTGGTCGAAGGTCAGGCCCAGATAGTTGTTGGTGCCCAGCAGGATGGTCTTGCGGCCTTCGACGACGCCTTCGGTCGGCGAGGTCACGGCGTCGAAGCGGACCTTGAACGGATCGGCGCCGGCGTCCTGGATGGCCTTGTACGCGTCGCGATAGGCCAGGTGCTTATCGAATAGCCCCATTAGTTAAGCCCTAGTCCGGAGATCGTTGATCAGTTTGGAAAGGTCGCCGGCGGTCTCGACAGAGGCCAGACGGTCGAGCGGAATGGAGATGTCGAAGGTGTCTTCGAGCTCCATGATGATGTTCATCAGGGCTAGAGAGTCCACGGCGAGGTCACGGCCGATATGCGACTCAGCGCGAACCTCTACGGGCCGCCCCAGAACCTTGCTCGCCGCCACCCCGATCTCGCGCAAGCTGAGATCCGTCACCGTTTCCATTCTAAATCAAACCTCCGGGAGCCCCACCCGTGACACTACTGTAACGGCTAGTCTGTCAGATTTCCGCCATATTTGAACTAGGCGGTGATGTTTTTGGGTAACCACCCTTGTTCTCGATACCAAGCGACGGTTTGTGAGAAGCCGTCGCTCAGGCCGAACACGCTGGGTACTCCCTCCGACATCGGAGCGCTAGATAGTGACCAATCGTTGTGAAGCAACTCCCTAGCCTTGCCTAAACCGAACACCGAGGGGTTGTTTGAGGCCAAAGACCAAGCATCCGCTAGGTTTCCGACCAGCAGCAGAGCCGTATTGGGCAGCCTGATCAACCGCGGACTGCGGTTCATCGCCCGGCCGGCGGCGGTCATGATTTCTGACCAAGTGTAACCGCCGCGCCGCACATCCGAGAGCTCCACAAGGCCCGAGACGGGCCTGCGGCAGAAGGCGACCAGCTTGGCCGCCGCGTCCTGGACGTGGATCATGGCGATCCGCGAGTCTGGCGACAGCACCGGCAGGACCGGGCTCTTGGCCGCCAGTTCGAAGAGGCCGAGCGTCTCGGTGTCGCCCGGGCCGTAGATGGCCGGCGGCCGTACGACGAGAGCGCTGGGATAGACCTCGCGCACCACGTCCTCGCCCGCACGCTTGCTGGCGGCGTAGTTCGAGAGCTGCGGCTCGCGGGCCGCCAGGCTCGACACCAGGATGAACCGTGCGCCGGCCTTCTGGGCGGCCAGGGCGGCGGCCTTGGCCCCCTCGCGGTTGACGACGTTGAAGCCGTCCAGCGAGGCGGCCTTGATCAGGCCGGCCACGTGGATGACGACTTCAGCGCCGCTGCACAAGCGATCGAGCGCGCCAGGGGTCTTGAGGTCACCGACGACGACCTCGACCTCGAGGTCGCGCCACAAGGGGTGGATCGGGTCGCGGCGGACCAGGACGCGGGGCTTCCAGCCGTCCTGGGCCAGGGCGCAGACCAGATGACGGCCCAGGAAGCCCGTGGCTCCAGTGACGGCGACGACCCCGGCCATTCTATTCGCCGTAGTTGCCGGCCAGGTAGGCGACCTTGGCCTTCGAGCGGCTCAGCTTGCCCGACGAGGTCTGGGGCAGGGCGTGGGCGCCGACCAGCTTGACCTTCGCCTCGACGCCGTGACGGGTGCGCAGCAGGGTGGCGACCTGCTCGACCAGGGCCGCGCGGGTGTCGGCGTCGCCGCCGCGGGCCTGGACCAGGACCACGATCTGGTCTTCCGGCTCGGCGGGGATGGCGAAGGCGCAGACGTCGCCGCTGCGCAGGCCCTCGATCTCGTGATCGGCGGTCCACTCCAGGTCCTGCGGCCAGATGTTGCGGCCGTTGAGGATGATCAGGTCTTTGGCGCGGCCGGTGATGACGATCTCGTCCTCGATCTTGAAGCCGATGTCGCCCGTATCGAGCCAGCCATCGGCCGACAGCACGCGCGCGCTCTCTTCCGGGTTGGCGAAGTAGGCGCTCATGATCGAAGGGCCCTTGGCGAAGATGCGGCCGACGCCGCGCTCGGGCAGGACCACGCCGTTTTCGTCACGCACTTCGAGGAAGTGATGGGGCAGGGCCGGGCCGCAGCGGGCGAAGTCGCGGGCGCGCTCTGAGCCTTCCGGCGCGTCGACCGCCAGGTTGTCGCGCTCCAGGCGCTCGACGTCCAGGGTCTCGGCGCGCAGGCCCTTGCCCAGCGGAGCCATCGACAGGGCCAGGGTCGCCTCGGCCATGCCGTAGCTGGCCACGAAGGCCTTGGGCGAGAAGCCGGCCGGCTCGAAGGCCTCGACGAAGGCCTTCAGCGGCGGCATGCGGATCATGTCGCCGCCCAGACCCGCGTTGCGCCAGCGCGAGAGGTCGTAGGCGTCCAGCGGCTGGCCTTGCACGCGGCGGGCGCACAGCTCGTAGCCGAAGGTCGGGCTGTAGGCGATGGTCGCGCCGTTCTTGCCGATCAGGTCGATCCATAGCAGCGGGCGGCGCACGAAGGCGCCGGTGGGCAGCAGGTCGACCGACATCTGGCAGCTCAGCGGCGCCAGCAGGAAGCCGATCAGGCCCATGTCGTGATAGAGCGGCAGCCACGAGATGGCGCGGTCGCTCGGCACGACCTGCAGGCCGTCGCGGGTAATGGCCACGCAGTTGGCCATCAGGGCCTTGTGCAGCACCAGGACGCCGGTCGGGGTGCGGGTGCTGCCCGACGAGAACTGCAGGTAGCAGGGGTTTTCCGGGACGATGGTCGGCAGGTCCGCGCCGCCGTCTTCCGGCAGGTCGGCCAGCACGCCGGCGAACTCAAGGCCCGCGGCCTCGCCGATCTCGGCCACCCAGTCCTTAAGGCCGACGGGGCCGATCAGGATCTTGGCCTTGGCCGAGGTCGCCAGGTTCTTGATCTGCTCGATATAGGCCGCACGGCCGCCCAGCGGGGTCGGCAGGGCCATCGGCGCGGGCAGCAGGCCGGCATATTGGCAGGCGAAGAAGGCGCGGACGAAGTCACCGTCGGTCTCGGCCAGCAGGGCCACGCTGTCGCCGACCTTGGCGCCCGTGGCCAGCAGGCGACGGGCCAGCACCAGGGCGTCCTCGCGCAGCTTGGCGTAAGGCAGGGCTTCGACCAGCTCGCCGCGCAGCGAATAGAGGTTGATCCCCGTCTCGCCGGTCGCGGCGAAATCGAGAGCCTGGGTCAGGGTCGGGAAGTCGGCGAACCGAACGGTGCGGTCAGACGCCGTGGGGGTGATCATAGGATAGTCTTTCATCGTCTTTGTCGGTGCGCGCAGAGTCTTCCTCCGCGGCGAGTCGGGCGAGCCTGTGACGCGCCATGAAATACATGCCCACGGCCATCGCCAAAGCGGACGCAACCAGGGCGGCGCCCGCTCCCGTCAGTCCGAAGGCGTTGATCAGCGGCGCCAGGGCCGCGAGATAGGCGATAACCACCACCAGGCGTACGGCCAGGGCCGCGCCGGCGGCGCGCATGGAGACCAGCATCGGCTCCAGCGGTAGGGACAGGATCGCGATGGCCGCGGCGGCCACTTGCCAGTTCATGACATCAGAGGCGGCGCCGAACGCCTTGCCCATCACGATTTCCAGAATCCACTTGCCCGCCAGCAGGCTGACCAGCAGCAGAACGCCCGCCGCCGCGCCGCCGATCAGGCCGATCTGCATGGCCAGCTTGGTCATCGCCTGCTGGCCGCCGGTGGCGCGCATCTTGGCCAGTTCGGGATAGAGGGCAGGCACCATCAGGCGCGCGGGCTTGGCCATGCCGTCGGCCACCTGCTTGCCGATCCGCCAGTAGGCGGCCTGGACGGGACCTAGCATGGCGCCGACCACCAAGGTCAGCACGTGGGTGAAGCCGACGTCGATGGTGCTGGAGAAGTTGGTGGCCATCGCGAAGCGCCAGACGCCGGGCAGGCCTTGGCTGGTCGGCCCCATCACGGTGAAGCCCTTCAGCAGGCCGCGCTTGTTGAGGTCCCAGACCGCGATGGCGGCGATGTAGAAGAACGAGGCGAAGGTGCCGGCCGCCCAGGCGGCGAGGAACCACTCGATATCCGCGTGGAGCAGGGCGCAGGCCGCGCAGCCGATCATCCGCACGAACGAGCTGACCGCCTGCTGGCCGGCCAGGTAGCGGAAGCGGTCGAACAGGCGCAGCAGCCCGACGCCCGTGGCCGAGGTCATCACCCCGATCGACAGGGCGTACAGCGCGCCATAGCCGCTCATGCCCGCCGGCCACTGCAGTTCCTGCCAGAAGAACCAGGAGCCCAGCACGCCCAGGGCCACGCCGATGATCCCGCTGATGCCGTCCAGCAGCAGCGACAGGCGCAGCACCTGATGGAACTTGGGCTTGTCGCCTTCCATGGCCGGCGTGGTGCCGTAGGTGATCAGCGTCTGCCAGGACTGGAAGTGGGCCACCTCGCCCAGGAACTGGGCGAAGGCGTTGATCAGCACGACCACGCCCATCAGCTCCTTGCCCAGGCTCCGGGCGGTCAGGGCGATATAGGCTAGGCCGACGACGGCGTTGACGATCCGGCCGCTCAGCAGCTGGCCGGCGTTGCCGAGGACCTTCTTGAGCGGATTGGCGGGCGCGTCGGTCATGCCACGCGCTCCAGCTTGTCGACGATGGCGCGGGCCGCGCGCACCGAGGCTGGGACATTGCTGACGTCGAACGTCTCCTCGATGCCCCAGACCTGGGCCTCGCGGTAGTTGGCGTGGCTGGCGAAGGTCTCGTCCAGCACCTCGCCCAGGCGTTCGATGTTTTCCAGCACGGGGCCGTACAGCCAGTGGTGGAAGCTGGGATCGCCGCACCAGGCCGCGTCGCTGCTGTTGAGGAACAGGCACGGCTTGGGCGTGCGCAGGAACTCGTAGATCTGGCTGGAGACGTCGCCCAGATAGAGGTCGGCCGACTTGGTGTAGGTCATGTCCGCCGCCGCCGGACCGCCCAGGTCGATATGGATGCGCGGGTGCTCGGCATAGGCCTTGAACGCGGCGCGCTCGTCGGGCGAGGCGGTCTCGAACAGCCGGATGTGCGGGGCGAAGACCAGGTTGTAGCGGTCGTTGGCCGCGAAGAAGTCCAGCACCTGCTTGCCCCACTTGGGCCAGGAGCCCAGCGTGGCGTGGAAGTGCGGGTTGTACAGCACCACCGGGCCGGGGTGGTCGAACTCCGGCAGGACGCGCGCCGGCAGGTCGTCGACCAGGTCGAACTTGGGATAGCCGACCATGGCGCAGGTGTCGTCGGTGACCCAGCCCTCGTGCAGCATGCGGTCGCGCTGCTTGCGGCCGGCGGCCATGACCAGGTCGAAGACCTTCAGGCGCGGCTCGAACGGGCCCTCGCGGTCACCGGCTCCGTGCTGGGTGTAGACCAGCAGAGGGTGGCGGACGCCGAGCTTCCGAAGCAGGGCGGTGGTGCGTTCGGGGGTGATCACCGCGTCGTAGCGCGCCAGGCGTCGGGCGTTGGCGATCAGCATCGGCGCCTTGGGCGGCGCGCCGCCGCCGCCGAAGCGGCGCAGCCAGGCCGGCGGCAGCAGGACGAACTCGATCGCCGCTCCGCCCAGCTCGGCGACCAGGCCTTCGGCATAGGCGAGCAGGTCAGGGGTGGTCGTGGCGATCTCGACCTTGATGGCCGGCCAGCGTCTGGCCATGGCGACGGCCACCGACAGGCTGTGCCAGACCTGATGGTGTTGCGCGATGTAGAGGAAGCAGACGCGTTTGGCGGCGGCCACGTCAGGGCTTGCGCTCCAGCCGGGTGTGAACGCGGCCCTGCAGCTTCACCCGGTCGCCCTTGTCGGTGACGCTGTAGGCGTTGGCCTGCGTGCTGCCCCTGGGTCCGCTGCCGGCGATGCCCGCGTCGCCGCTGACCTCGCCCGTCTTCATGTTGATCAAGGCGCGGGGGGCGTCAAAGTCGTAGCCCTCGGCGCTGGTGATCTTGACCTCGTCGGTCAGCAGCAACGTGTTCTCGGCCTCGCGATAGAGGCCGGTCTTGGCCGTCGCCTGGCTGGCGTCGGGCCGACCGTAACCGCGCACCAGGACGGGCGAGACCAGGTGGACCAGGTTCTCGTCCTTGGGGTCGCGCTCGGCGCTGTTGGCGGTGATCAGGAACGGGCGGCCGTCCTTCAGCACGCCGGTGAAGCGCGGCTTGTCCAGCTGCAGCGGCGAGGATGCGGCCTGGGTCTGCAGCTTGTTCGAGGCCAAGCTGTTCCACGCCGCCTGGCCGATGACGGTGGCGCCGACGCCGATCGCGCACACGGCCAGCACGAAACGCAGCCGCCGCACGGGCTTGCGGCGGCGGTTGCGCTCGCGTTCGGCGGCGCTTTCGGTCGGAGGGACGGCGGAGGCGCCGGACTGGGTGAGCATTTGGGGAATGGATAGTCCCAGGTCGCCTTTCGCCCAAGACCTTTGTTTTCCGCAAAGGCTCTGGCGCGCACATATGTCGCGTCGAGATGGTGGCGGTTGTTCGGCCATCAAGTGCGGTTGTTTGGCCCGCCGAAGCGCGTGATGATCCGCGCCATGTTCCAGCGCCCCTCGCAGCACAAGGATTTCGGCGTCTTCCTGCCAGTCGCCAATGGCGGCTGGATCGTCTCCAAGACCACCCCCGTGCTCGACGGCCTTTATGCGCAGAACCGCGCCGCCGCCGTGGCCGCCGACCAAGCGGGGCTGGATTTCGTGATGTCGATGGGCAAGTTCCGCGGCTTCGGCGGCGAGACCGACCACTGGGGGACCTCGCTGGAGTCGGTGACCCTGATGGCCGCCATCGCCGAGGCGACGACCAGGGTCCGCATCTGGGCCACGGTGCACCCGTTGCTGCAAAATCCGGCGGTGGCCGCCAAGCTGATTTCCACAATTGACCACATCAGCGGCGGCCGGGCCGGGCTGAATATCGTCGCCGGGGCCTACAAGGCCGAGTTCGACCAGATGAGCGCCTGGGACGATTCGCTGTCCCACGACGACCGCTACGCCCTGGCCGAGGAATGGACCACGATCGTCAAGCGGCTGTGGACCGAGGACAGCGTCGACTTCGCCGGCCGATACTTCTCGATGAAGGACTGCCAGTCCAAGCCCAAGCCGTTGTCGAAGCCGCATCCGGAGCTGATCTGCGCGGGCATGTCCGATCGCGGATTCCAGTTCTCGGTGCGCCATGCCGACGCCTGCTTCATCGGCGGCCGCTCGCGGGCCGAGCACCGCGACGCCTCCCGCCGGGCCAAGGCGCTGGGCGCGGAGCTGGGCAAGGCGGTGCGCACCTACGCCATGTGCACGATCATCCACGCCGAGAACGATGCGGGCGCGCAGGCTTTGGCGGCGCGCTATGCCGAGGGCGCGGACATGGGGGCGATCCTGTCGATGCTGGCCAGCTGGGGCGTGCCGGCCGACAAGCTGCAGGCCGCGGCGCAGAAGCAGGGGCCGTTCATGACCGAGACCGTGATCGGCTCGCCCGCCACCTGCCGCGAGGAGGTGGAAAGCTTCATGACCGAATGCGAACTGGACGGTCTGATGCTGATCTTCCCCGACTATGTGGAGGGCCTGGCCATGTTCGGCTCCGAGATCCTGCCGCAGCTGCGGACGGTGTTCGCATGAACCTCGAGCATTGGGTCGCGCCCGACCGCACGGCGCTGCTGATCGTCGACATGCAGGTCGACTTTGCCTCGCCCGACGGCCTGAGCGGGCAGTGGGGCCTTGATCTCTCGACCGTGCCGGCGGCGCTGGCGGCGGCCGAGCGCCTGGTCGACGCCGCGCGGGGGGCGGACGTCCCGGTGGTGTTCGTGGGCCTGTTCACGACGCCGGAAACCGACTCCGACATCTGGGACGAGCGGATGCGCCGACGCGGCGCCGACCCCGAGGCCAGCCCGGCGCTCTGCCGCGTCGGCGCGCCGGGCAGCGCCTTCGTCGGACCCCAGCCGCAGCCGGACGAGCCGATCTTCCGCAAGACGCGGTACAGCCCGTTCTGGGACACCGACATCGACGCGTGGCTGAAGGCGATGGAGGTCGACACCCTGGTGATCGCCGGCCTGACCACCGAATGCTGCGTCGCCGACACCGCCAAGGACGCCTTCAACCACGACTTCCACGTGTTCGTCGCCGTCGACGCCTGCGCGGCCTACGAGCCGGACCTGCATACCGGGGCGCTGAAGATGCTGGACCTCAACACCGCGATCCTGACTGACACGGCCAGCGTCGCGGCCGTCTGGGAAGCGTGACGGTCACGCACGCCGATCGTGAGGCCATCGCCGCCGCCATCGACGAGACCGAACTCACCGAGCTGGCCCTGACCCTGGGCAATATCCCCAGCCGCTCTGGCCACGAGCGTGAGGCCGGCCAGTTCGTCCACGACTGGATGGCCCGCGAGGGCTTTGCGCCGCGCAAGGTCGGGGCGACCGAGGACCGCTTCAACGTCATCGGGACGTATGGCGGTCTGGGCGTGGGGAAGAACCTGCTGTTCACCGCCCACCTCGACACCGAGAGCCCGACCCGCGACCCCGATCTCGACGCCCACAAGTACAGCCCTGCCACCCTGGCCGACCCGGAATGGGAGCGCTGCTGGCTGGAGAATGGAGAGCTGCGCGGCTATCCGATCGCCAATGATCGCGGGCCGATGAGCTGCTTCCTGATCGCGGCCAAGGCGCTGCGCAAGGCCGGCTATGGCCTGGCCGGGAAGATGTACCTGACCGCCTGTCCCGGCGAGATCGGCCCCGAGCCGATCGAGGAGCATCGCGGGCTCGCCTATCTCGGCAAGGACATCGGCGCCCATTACCTGTTCCATCACGGCGGCGTCGCGCCCGACTACGCCATCGCCGCCGAGGGTTGCGACTTCGGCTGGACCAGCGTCGGCTGCGGCTATGCGGTGTTCCGCCTAAGCCTTTGGGGCGAGGGGACTTTCACGCCGCTGCTGCGCCACCCCGAGGTCGCGAGCGACCACCCGAACCCGATCTACCGCGTCGGCAAGCTGACCGACGCCATCCACGCCTGGACCCGCGACTGGGAGGCCAAGAGCCGCTACGAAAGCGCCGGCGGGATCGCCGAGCCCAAGGTCCAGCTTTGCGCCATCCGGGGCGGCGTGCCGTTCCAGTTCGGCGACGGGACCGAGGTGGTCAGCCTCTATCTGGAGGTGGGCCTGAACCCGCGCCAGAAGGCCGCCGACGTCCAGCACGCCCTGGAGGCCATGGCCCGCGCGGCCGGTGTCGGTCGGGTCGAGATCGAGCCGGTCGTCGTGCGTCACGGCTTCGCGGCCGATGCGGCTGAGGTTGCGCCATTGGTCGGGGCGGTCGACGCCGCCACGCGCCTGGGCCTTGGATAACCGGCGGCCCGCGCCAATCCTGTCTATTCGAGCATGTGGCGCGACCACAATGTGTTCAACATGCACCGTGTGCCGGCCATCACCACCGGCCCGAAGCGCTGGCGCCCGACGCCCAATGACCTGGCCGACAGCGCCCTGATCTACGCCCTGACGGCGCTGGAGATCTGCGGCCGGGCCGAGCTGACGGAGGCCGCCAAGGGTGCGTCGGTCTATACGGACAATCCGTTCGGCGCGTAGGCCTTGGCCGGCGCCATCGCCGCGCGGATGTCGTCCTCTAGCATCCACAGCCGATCCTGCCCCCAGTGCGCCTCGTGACCGACCACCCGGAAGCTGGGCGCGCCCCACAGGCCGGCGTCTAGCAGGGCGGCGCGGTTGACCTCGACCCGGTCGCGCCAGCTGTCGTCGGCCAGAGCCGCGGCGGTCTGGGCGTCGTTGAGGCCGGCGCGGCGCGCGGCGGCGTAGAGGCCGCTGTCCTCGGCCAGCGCCAGGCCGTCGGCGAAGGCGGCCTTCAGGCCCGACTCGGCGAAGTCCTCGCCCCGGCCCAGCTCGATCGCATGGTGCAGTACGGCCAGCGCGCGCTCGGCCCCGGCGCCGACCGGGTCGACGATCTTGCCGAACGGCAGGGAGAGGCGCTCGGCTTCGCGCTTGCAGTCCAGCGCGATGTAAAGGGTCTTCACGCGCGGCACCGCCAGACCCCGCATGACCATCGGCAGGATCGGCCGCAGCTTCAACTTGGCGCCATGGGCCTGGGACAACTGGCGGATGCGCGGCAGGACCAGCCAGGAATAGGGGCTGCGGAACGAGAACCAGGCCTCGATGGTCGGGCCAAGGCCGGACGGCGCGTCCAGGGTCGGCTCCAGGGGCGGGGCCAGCGGCGGCGTTCCGGGCTCGCGGTCCAGGCCTCGGGCAGCCAGGCGAGCCTCGAGGTGGCCTAGCCGGTCGACGCTCCAGAACCACTCGCCCTCAAAGTGGAACATACCGCCCAGATAGTGGCCCAGCTGGGCGCGGCGGCCCTCGCTGAAGCTCAGCAGGTCGTCGCAGAGGTCGGGATCCTGGCCGCTAGACCAGGCGGCCATGCCGGCCAGGGTCTTGATGTCGCCGCCCCACAGGGCCGCGCCGGCGGCGGAGGCGACGTCCTCGAAGCGTCCGCGCTCCAGGGCGTCGGCCAGCACGACCTGCAGCCGCCGCACGTCCTCGGCCGAGGGCAGCTGGGCGCCGGCGGGAAAGCCCAGGCCTCGGCCGCGGGCCAGGCGGGCCGCGTCGCGCAGGCCGTACGCGCGCAGTCGCTCGCGATCCGGCGCGGCCGAATCCTCGGGCGGCGGAACCAGGTAGGCGTCGATCTCCACGCCATAGCGGGCGCGCAGGCGTGGCAGCATCTGCACGGCCAGGTGCGAATAGGGATCGTCGGCCTGGTGGAAATAGCGGACGGTCGGGCGTTCGCCGCGCAGGCGGGCGGAGAGGGCGGCGATGTCGCGGGCTATCCGACGGCGGGTCGGACTGGTCACGGCGGTGGTCACGCTTCGCATGATCTGGGTGCGCAGGGACATGGTGACGGCCTCCCAACTGTCGGGGACATGACATCTAGCGGCACGATGAATGTCAATATATGCTCCGCTCAACGAGAAGAAGGAGGCGCGTGTGAAGGCCTGGAAGTTGCTGACGGGGATCGTCGTGGTGCTGGTCGCGGCCGGCATGGCGGCGTGGCATTTCCGCTTCGACCTGATCATCATGATCGCGCGCGCCAAGCAGCCGAAGATCGAGGCCAATCACGCGGTGACCTGGGTCCAGGGACCGGCCACGGCTCCCGCCGGCCAGCGGCCGCCGAACGTGGTGTTCATCCTGGCCGACGACCTTGGGTACAACGATGTCACCCTGAACGGCGGCGGCGTCGCGAACGGCGCGGTGCCGACTCCGGCCATCGACTCCATCGCCCACCAGGGCGTCACCTTCGCCAACGGCTATGCCGGCAACGCCACCTGCGCCCCATCGCGCGCGGCGATCATGACCGGCCGCTACGCCACTCGCTTCGGCTTCGAGTTCACCCCAACGCCGGTGGCCTTCTCGCGCGTCGTCGGCGGCCATCAGGGCGACCCGATGCACCCCTCGCACTTCAACAAGGACGAGGTGAAGAACACGCCCAAGGACGACAGCACCGAGGCGGTGCCTTCGACCGAGATCACCATCGCCGAGGCGCTGAAGACCCGCGGCTATCACACCGTGCACCTGGGCAAGTGGCACCTGGGCGGGAGCAAGGGTTCGCGGCCCGAGGACCAGGGCTTCGACGAGAGCCTGGGCTTCATGGCCGGCGCCTCGCTGTTCGCGCCGGTCGGCGACAAGTCGGTCGAGGAGTCGCGTCAGGACTGGGATCCGATCGACAAGTTCCTGTGGGGCGCCTTGCCGTTCGCCGTGCAGTACAACGGCTCGAAGATGTTTCATCCGTCGACCTACATGACCGACTACCTGACGGACGAGGCGATCAAGTCGATCGACGCCAACAAGAACCGGCCGTTCTTCCTGTACCTGGCCTACAACGCCGTCCACACGCCGCTGCAGGCGCCCAAGGCCGACTACGACGCCCTGCCGCAGATCAAGGATCACCGCACGCGCGTCTACGGGGCCATGGTCCGCAACCTGGACCGCAACATCGGCCGGGTGCTGCAGGCGCTGAAGGACAAGGGCCTGGACGATAACACCCTGGTGATCTTCACCTCCGACAACGGCGGCGCGAACTATATCGGCCTGCCCGACATCAACCGGCCGTATCGCGGCTGGAAGGCGACCTTCTTCGAGGGCGGCATCCACGTGCCGTTCCTGCTGCGCTGGCCGGGCCAGCTGCCGGCGGGCGCAGTCTATCGCAGCCCCGTGGGCCACGTGGACATCTTCGCCACGGCGACGGGCGCGGCCGGCGCGCCGCCGCCGAAGGACCGGGTGATCGACGGCGTCGACCTCGTCCCGTTCGTGAAGGGCAAGGCCGGCGGCGACCCGCACAAGGCCATGTACTGGCGCTCGGGTCGCTACAAGACGGTGATGGCTGGCGGCTGGAAGCTGCAGGTCGCCCAGGAGCCGAACAAGATCTGGCTGTTCGACCTCAACACCGATCCGACCGAACGCCACGATCTGTCCAAGGCGCGACCCGACAAGGTGCGGGAACTGCAGGCGACGCTTGCCCAGCTGGACGCCCAGATGGTCAAGCCCGCCTGGCCCTCGCTGATCTCTGGCGCCTTCTACATCGACCATCCGGGCGGCCAGAAGGTGAAGGCCAGCGACGAGTACGTCTATTGGGACAACTGAGGGCGCTGCCTGTCCTGATGCTGTTGGCGCTGGCGGCCTGCAAGCCGGCGCCGAAGGCTTGCCTGGTCGATCTGCCGGTCGCCGATCCCGCGCACCGCACGGCCGGCATGGTGCGGTTGCCGGGCGGCGACTTCGCCATGGGCGCGGCGGCGATGCGGGCGGAGGAGGGGCCGCCCCAGACCGTCAAGGTCGCGCCGTTCTGGATCGACCGCACCGAAGTCACCAACGCCGCCTTCGCGCGGTTCGTCGAGGCCACGGGTTATCGCACCCTGGCCGAACGACCGCTCGATCCCGCGCGCTACGCCCAGCTGTCGGCGGCGCAGCGGGCGCCGGCCTCGCTCGTCTTCGTGGGGGCGAAGGAGGCGAGGTCGGACGATCCTTCGCAATGGTGGCAGGTGATCCCCGGCGCGGACTGGAAACACCCAGATGGCCCGCGCTCGACGATCAAGGGCCGCGAGGCGTGGCCCGTGGTCCACATCGCCTGGGCGGACGCGATGGCCTACGCCAAATGGCTGGGCCGTGACCTGCCGACCGAGGCCGAGTGGGAATACGCCGCGCGCGGTGGCCTGGTCGGCAAGCGCTTCTCCTGGGGCGACCAGCCGCAGGATCCGAAGCATCCCCGCGCTAACACCTGGCAGGGCGTGTTCCCCGCCCAGGACCTGGGGATCGACGGCTACAAGGCGCAGCCCGCGCCGGTCGGCTGCTATCCGCCCAATGGTTATGGCCTCGTGGACATGGCCGGCAATGTCTGGGAGTGGACCAGGGACTGGTTCAAGCCGGGCCTGGAGCCGGCCAATGTCATCGAGACCGGCGGCCCGCCGCAGATCCGCGCCCTCGACCCCGACGAGCCCAGCACGCCCAAGCACGTGATCAAGGGCGGCTCGTTCCTGTGCGCCGACGACTACTGCTTCCGCTACCGCCCGGCGGCCCGCACGCCCGGACCGCCCGACGGCGGGGCCTCGCACATCGGCTTCCGGACGGTGTATCGCGAGCGCTAGAAGCCTGGACCTGGCTTCGTTCGGATGTTCAGCTGCCCAGCCAACCCCGCCTTGCGGTGGTGCTCGATGGCGTGCATCTCGGTCGACAGCGCCATCTTCTGGAAGGCGGCGAGGGACGGGTACTCGGCCAGGGCCACGGCGTCCCAGATCTCCTCGACCTCGCCGATCATCAGGCCGGTGACCGGGCCGCTGTAGCGGATCTGGCCGCCGAGTTCCTTGACCAGCTTGGCCACCTCAACGCCGTAGCGGTTGTAGGCGTCGCGGCCGGACAGCTCGGGCTCGGAACCGTCCTCGTACTGCGCCTTGTCGTGGAACTTCAGCAGGTTGACCATCACGAACGGCCCGTCCTCGGGGCCGCCGAAGAAGTCCTGGAACTGCTCGGGCGAGGGGAAGACGTGATTGACGACGTTCATTCCGCGAGCTCCCGCTCGGGCAGCTTGGCGACCAGAGCGTCCAGCAGGGCGGCGATTTCCGAGGGGCTGTCTTCCTGGACGAAATGGCCGCCCTTCAGTGTCGTGTGGGCCACCGTCTTGGCGCCCGGCACGCGCGACTGGAACACCGCCTCGCCGCCGCGGGTGATCGGGTCGGCGTCGCTGAAGGCGGTGACGAACGGCTTGTCGAACTGCTCCAGCACCGACCAGGCGGCCTTGTTCTCGGCGACCGAGGCATGCTCGGGCGTGATCGGCACCAGGGCCGGGAAGATCCGCGCGCCGGCCTTGTAGGTCTCGTCGGGATAGGGCGCGTCATAGGCCGCGCGCTCGGCGTCGGACAGGTCGCGGGCCGTGCCGCCGTTGAGGATGAAGCCGACCGGCAGCTCCGGCGTGTTCTGGCTGAAGTTCAGCCAGGCTTCGAAGCTGGCGGTCTTGCCTGAACCGACCGGCAGGCCGGTATTGGACACGACCACGGCCGAGAACCGCTCGGGGAACGCCGCCACCAGGCGCAGGCCGATCAGCCCGCCCCAGTCCTGGCAGAACAGCACGATGTCGGTCAGCTCGTTGCGGACCAGCCAGTCGCTCATCCAGGCCACGTGCCGCTCATAGGTGTAGTCGCCGCGCGCGGCCGGCTTGTCCGAACGGCCAAAGCCGACGAGGTCCGGCGCGATCGCCCGCCGGCCGCGGCCGGCAAGGTCGGTGATCACCTTGCGGTACAGATAGGCCCAGGACGGTTCGCCGTGCATCAGCAGGATCGGCCGCTGGTCCTTGGGGCCTTCGTCGACATGGTGGATGCGCAGGGCCGTGCCGTCGGCGTCCATCACCGGCGTATAGCGCGGCGTGAAGGACCAGTCGGCCAGGCCCTCGAACCGTTCGTCCGGCGTGCGCAACACGTCCATCGCCATCTCCCTTCGCCGCCGCTCGGCGGATTTATATTGACAGTATGAGTGTCATTATAGAGCCTTCGGGTCAAGTTCGGGAGGAACGCATGCGTAAGGTTTGGATCGGGCTGGGCGCCGTCGCTGGCGTGCTGGCCGTCGCCCTGGGACTCGCATGGCTATTTCGCGCCTCGCTGGCCGAGGCGGGCCTGCGCAAGGTCTATGAGACCGCCCTGGCGACCGATCCGCTGGCCGCGCTGCCGGACGGCCTGCACGTCGGTCTCTGCGGCTCGGGCGCACCGATGCCAGATCCCAAGCGGGCAGGGCCTTGCGTGGCGGTCGTGGCCGGCAAGGACCTGTTCGTCGTCGACTCCGGCTCGGGCTCGACCCGCAACCTGCTGCTGATGAACCTGCCGCCGCCGCGACTGAGCGCGGCCTTCGTCACCCACTATCACTCCGACCACATCGCCGACCTGGGCGAGCTGATGCTGCAGCGCTGGGGCGGCGGGGCCACGCATGAGCCTTTGCCGATCTACGGCCCGCCGGGCCTGGACCAGGTGGTAGGCGGGTTCATGAGCGCCTACACGCTGGATCGCGGCTACCGGATCGCCCACCACGGCGAGGCGGTCATGCCGCCCTCGGGCTTCGGCGGCGTCTCGCATGTGTTCACCGCCGATCCGAACGGCCCCGACGTGCTGGTGCTGGAAAAGCCGGGCCTGAAGATCTGGGCCTTCCCGGTAAAGCACGACCCGGTCCACCCCGCCGTCGCCTATCGCTTCGAGTACAAGGGACGCACCGCCGTGATCAGCGGCGACACCGGGCCGTCCGACCGACTAGTCAAGGCGTCCAAGAGCGTCGACCTGCTGGTCCACGAGGGCCTGTCGCCGAACCTGGTGGCGATCCAGATGGATGTGGCGAAGAAGGCCGGGCGCAGCAACTACGCTCATATCTTCCACGATATCCTGAGCTACCACACCGCGCCCGAGACGGTGGCCGGCGAGGCCAAGACGGCGGGCGTCAGGCAGGTGCTGTTCTATCACATCATCCCGCCGCTGCCGGTTCGTGCGCTGGAGGGACCGTTCCTGGGTCGCTCTCGCGAGATCTTCGGCGGGCCGATGAAGGTGGGCCGCGACGGCGACTTCGCCACGCTGCCGGCCGGCTCGACCGAGATCAAATGGTCCAACCGGCTCGACCTTCTGAAGCTTTAGGTGGTCGTCGGCGCTCCACGGGTCTAAGCAAGGGCCATAAGTGGGAGGCCAAGCGCCGTGAGTTCCGCCGTGCGCAATATTCGTCCGGGAGTCGACGCCGATCCTGAGGCCGCGATCGACGGTCGCCGCAAGCGCTCGCAGGATAGCCGCGCCCGGATCGTCCAGGCCATGCTGGAGCTGGTGCGCGAGGGCGGTGTCTCGCCCTCGGCCGAGCTGGTCGCCGCCCGCGCCGATGTCGGCCTGCGCACGGTGTTCCGCCACTTCAACGATCTGGACAGCCTTTATCGCGAGATGTCGGCGGTCATCGAGACCGAGCTGATGGCCCTGGTCCACACGCCGTTCAAGGGCGAGACCTGGCGCGAGCGGGTGCTGGAGCTGGTCGAGCGTCGGGGCTGGGCCTACGAGAAGATCGCGCCGTTCAAGCGCGCCTCCGAGGTGCACCGCCTGCAGTCGCCGGCCCTGGCGATCGAGAACGCCAAGATGGTGCAGATCTCGCGCGAGATCCTGCGCGCGCAGCTGCCGCCCGAGCTGGCCAAGGACCGCGTGCGTTTCGAGGCCATGGACCTGCTGCTGAGCTTCGACGCCTGGGGCCGGCTGCGCCGCGACCAGGACCTGTCGCCCAAGCGCGCCACCGAGGTGCTGCAAAGCGTGCTGATCGGGCTGCTGGACGCGCCGCTCAAGGACTGAGATGTCGGGAGGAGGGGGTACGCCGGTCGAGGCTGCTCAATTCCCCGACCGGCAGGTACGCCAGCCGTAAGGGGCGAGCTGGCGTCCTTCGTTAGGTAGACGTTTTCGAGGGCGGGCTCCCTCCAGCCTCATCGTCAAAAAATCACTTTCCGGGACAGGCGCGTTCAAGGCTTGCGGATCGTCTGCTGCCACAACGTGGCAGCAATCCCGGGCTCATGCGGTTGTCACGGCGGGGTGGAACACCGAAGTTCTCGGAACGTTGTCGTCGACTGGGGCCTTGGCCCAGCGCCGCTTTAGCTCGCAGGAGCCACCATGATCCCGGACGAAATGCCCGCGATGGATCTCGCCGACGCTTCGGCGGACGTTCTGATCGATCTCTATCGTCGCGTGCGACGCCGCACAGAGATGTTGGCCGCGCCGCTGTCGCCCGAGGACCAGTCGGCCCAGTCGATGCCCGACGCCAGTCCGACCAAGTGGCACCGGGGGCATACGACCTGGTTCTTCGAGACCTTCCTGCTGACGCCGTTCCTGCCCGACTACGCCGCGCATGATCCGGCCTTCAACTACATCTTCAACTCGTACTACGAGGCCGTTGGCCCTCGGCAGCCGCGACCGCAGCGGGGTCTCTTGACCCGTCCGTCGGCCCAGGAGGTCGGCGCTTATCGCGCCCATGTCGACGCGGCCATGGTCAGCCTTTTGGGCGGCGCGCTGACGCCGGAGATCCGCGAGCGCCTCGAACTGGGCTTGAACCACGAGGAGCAGCATCAGGAGCTGATCCTGATGGACATCCTGCACCTCTTCGCCCAGTCGCCCCTGAACCCGGCCTACCAGCCCGGCGCAGTGACGCCGCGCCAGGATCCGGGTCCGCAACGCTTTCACCGCTTCGCCGGCGGCCTGGTCGAAATCGGGGCCTGCGAGGCGGGCTTCGCGTTCGACAACGAGCGGCCGCGCCACAAGACCTATGTCGCGCCGTTCCGCCTGTCCGACCGTCTGGTGACCAACGGCGAGTGGCTGGCCTTTATCGAGGCCGGCGGCTACGCCCGCGCCGACCTGTGGCTCTCCGAAGGCTGGGCAAAGGTCAACGAGGAAGGCTGGGACGCCCCCGGCTACTGGCGTCGCGACGAGACCGGCGCCTGGACCACCATGACCCTGCGCGGCCGTCACCAGGTCGATCCGAACGCACCGGTCGTGCATGTCAGTTACTACGAGGCCGCCGCCTACGCCGCCTGGGCGGGGCGTCGCCTGCCGACCGAGGCCGAGTGGGAGGCCGCCGCCACGGCCACCGGCGCCTCGTCGGCCCTGCGCCAGCTGTGCGGCGCGGCGTGGCAGTGGACCGCCAGCGCCTACAGCCCCTATCCGGGTTTCAAACCGGGACCAGGCGCGCTGGGCGAGTACAACGGCAAGTTTATGGTCAGCCAGATGGTGCTGCGGGGCGGCTGCGAAACCACGCCGCCTGGGCATTCGCGCTCGACCTATCGCAATTTCTTCCATCCCGGCAGCCGCTGGATGTTCGGCGGCCTGCGCCTGGCGGACGACGATCGCCTGTCGGCGGTGACGCCCGAGAACGGCTTCCTCAACGAGGTGGTCTCTGGCCTCTCGGCCACGCCCAAGACCCTGTCGGCCAAGTACTTCTACGACGCCGAGGGCTCGCGGCTGTTCGAGGCGATCTGCGAATTGCCCGAATACTACCTGACCCGCACCGAGACGGCGCTGCTGAGCCAGATCGCGCCTGAGATCGCTGCGCGGATTCCCGACAACGCCGTGCTGGTCGAGTTCGGCAGCGGGGCCAGCACCAAGACCCGGATCGTGCTGGACGCCGCGCCGCAGATCGCCGTCTACGCGCCGATCGACATCAGTCCCTCGGCTCTGGACGAGGCCGCCGCCAGCCTGCGCCAGGCCTATCCGAACCTGGCCGTCGCGCCGCTGGTCGAGGACTTCACCAAGGCCATTCAGCTGCCGGCCGGCGCCAAGGGCCATACGCCCGTCGGCTTCTTCCCGGGCTCGACGATCGGTAATTTCGCGCCAGATGAGGCCGAGGCGCTGCTGCGTCAGGCTCGCGCTCTGCTGGGCGAAGGTTCGCTGTTCATCGTTGGGGCCGACGTCGCCAAGGATCCCGCTGTGCTGATCCCGGCTTATGACGACGCCCAAGGCGTGACGGCGGCGTTCAACCGCAACGTCCTGGTCCATATCAACCGCGAGCTGGGCGGCACGTTCGATCCCGCCGCCTTCGCCCACAAGGCGGTGTGGAACGCCGAGGAGAGCCGGATCGAGATGCATCTGGAAAGCACGCGCGACCAGATCGTGATGGTCGGCGACTACGGCTTCCGGTTCGCCGCCGGCGAGACCATCCACACCGAGAACTCGCACAAGTACCGGCCCGAAGCCTTCGAAGCGATCGCTCGTCGCGCCGGCTGGACCGTGGCTCAGCGCTGGGTCAGCGAGGATCCGACCTTCGCGGTCTATGCGCTCACCGCCTGATGGTGAGCGCTAAGCGCCGACCTGGGCGCTTATCTGGACGCACGAAAACGCGCCGGTTCCGAAACCTCGGGACCGGCGCGTTCATATCGTGGTCAATCGCCTTCTAAAGCGCGCGTTCGCCGGGGCGACCGCCGCGAGAAGACGAACCGCCCTTGCGGCCGGCATTGGCCGCGAGATCGCGATCCTTGGCGAAGCTGCGCTTTTCACTGGGCACGCTAGCTCCGCCCTTCCTGGCGATTTCCCGTCGGCGTTCCGGGTCCATGGCGGCGAAACCGCGACGACCGCGGGGACGTTCGCTATCGGTGTCCATGTGGGGCTCCTAGTCTGGTCACAGGCGGCACGAGCAAGGATCAGGCGTCATAGGGACGGTCGTCCCCTGGATCGACCGGCGGCGAGGTGGGGGGCTCCTCGACGGGGACGACACCGGGCTCATACTCGGGCGGTTTGGGCTCGGGCGGGGGCGGGGCGTCTGGGTCGGTCACTGGCGTTGTTTCCTGCGCGTTCCGGTGAAGTAACCAGTGAAGACGCTTTCGGTTCACCGTGAGTTCGCACTAATTACGCCGCACAGGGACGAGCGCCCGTCTGAGGAGTCGCCGCAGAATGACCCGCAAGTCCAAGACGATGGTCGATCGCGCCGCGTCGCACTGGCGTCTAGCCGCCGCGCAGGGGGCCGGGATCGTTGTCTGGCTGGCGGCCAAATATTTGGGCGCGCCCCAGGCTTCGCATCTTCTGCTGGGCTGGGACGCCGCGGCGCTGGTCTATCTGCTGACGACCTGGGCGCTTTTTCTGAAGGCCGACGAGGCCGAGGTCCGCTCGCGCGCCGCCCAGGAGGACGAGGGCGTCCCGGTGCTGCTGCTGATCGTGCTGGCCGCCATCGCCGCCAGCCTGTGGGCGGTGGTCGACGCCATGGTCGCGGCCAAGTCTGCGGGGAGCGGGACCAAGGCCTTCGTCACCGCCTGCGCGGGCGCGACCCTGGTCCTGTCGTGGCTGGTGCTGCAGTCGGCCTTCGTCCTGCACTACGCCCACCGCAACTTCGGCGACGGCAAGAGCAAACCGGGCATCGGGTTTCCCGGCGAGCCGCCGACCAGCTACATGGACTTCGCCTATCTGGCGTTCAGCGTCGGGGCGACCTTCCAAGTCTCGGACAACAACATCCTGACCTCGAAGCTGCGCAAGCTGGTGACCGCCCACGCGGCCGCCGCCTATTTCTACAACACCGCGATCCTGGCGCTGGGCATCAACATCATCGCCAGCCTGGTCGGCGGCTAGCCGCGCGGCATTCCACCGCCGCCGCCGCGACGACCGCCGCCGCCGGGGCCGCGACCGCCCATCTTGCCGCCAGGACCCGCGCCAGGACGCAGGCCGCCCTGGGCCGGCGTCTTGGGCAGTTCGGCCAGTTTCAGCAGGCCGTCTTTGTCGGTGTCGAGCAGAGCAAAGCGCGTCTTTGCGGCCGTGATCGCCTCGTCCTTGGTGATACGGCGGTCGAAATTGCCGTCGGCGGCCATCACCGGTTCGGGTTCGGCGATCAGGCCAAACAGCGAGGCGCCCTGCAGGACGTTCGCGCCCTGCTTGCGGGGGCGGCGGCTGGGCGACATGTCGTCGTCGCTGGGGCCGCCCTCGTCCTGCTGGCCAAGGCCACGAGGACCACGTCGCATCGAGTCGGGCGCCGCGCCGCCGATGATCTCGGGCGCGATGCGCTGCTCGTAATAGGCGACCTCGAACCCGTCGATGACGCCGTTGTGGTCGGCGTCGAGCACGTTGAAGAAGCGCACGGCGTCAGCCACGAACTCGTCGCGCGTCAGGGCGCCGTCATGGTTGGCGTCGGCGCCGACGAACCAGTCGGCGATGGGGTAGGGCGCGCCGGGCGGAGCGCGGAACGGCTCGCCGGCCGGGCTGATGAACAGCTGCGGACCGCTCATCGGGGCGGGGCCGCCTTCGCCGGGCGGGCCGCCGCGTCCGCGAGGCCCCTCGGGGCGCTCTGGCGGCGCGCTGGCGCAGGCGGCCAAGGTGGCGGCGAGGACGGCCGTCAGGCCTAGCGTGCGCAGCATCATTCGGGAAATCTCCATCCGGCCAAGCTTTGAAGCCTGGCCGGGTTTCCCGGCGATGTCAGGCTTGGCCACGCGCCTTGCGGCGCCGCAACAAACGCGTCTGTTTTCGCCGCAATCTTTAGGCCGGCAACCGGACGCTGGCGCGCAGCCCGCCGCCGGGCCGATTGGCCAGGATGACGTCGCCGCCGTGGGCGCGGGCCAGGGAGCGGACGACCGCCAGACCCAGGCCGTTGCCACCCGTCTCGCGGTTGCGCGAGGGTTCGCCGCGATAGAACGGCTCGAACACCCGCTCCAGCTCGGCGGCGGGGATCCCGGGGCCGTCGTCGTCGACCTCGATGATGGCCATGTGGTCCTCGGCATAGACCCGGCCGCGGGCGCGCACGCCGTATTTGAGGGCGTTTTCCACCAGGTTGGCGACCAGGCGCTTGAGGGCCACCGGATCGCCCTCGATCACGGTCTTTTCGGTGCGTTCGACGACGGCGTCGCCGCCCGTCTCGGCCGCATCGTCCATGACGCTTTCGACCAGCGAGGACAGCTCCAGCTTGGTGCGCTCGGCGGGGCGCTGGGTGTCGCGCACGAAGCCCAGCGTCGCGGCGATCATCGCCTCCATCTGATCGATGTCGGCGGCCAACTTGGGCCGGATGTCGTCGGGCGCGGCCTCGATGCGGAACTTCAGGCGGGTCAGGGGCGTGCGCAGGTCGTGGGCGATGGCCCCGACCATGGCGGTGCGGTCCTCGACGTAACGGCGCAGGCGCTCCTGCATCATGTTGAAGGCCGCGGCGGCGGCCACCACCTCGCCCGAGCCGGAAAGGCTGAGCGGCGGCGTGCGCGGGTCCTTGCCCAGGCGTTCGGCGGCGTCGGCGAACGCGCTGATCGGCTGGGCCAGGCGGCGCGCGAACAGCCAGGCCAGCGGCGTCACGGCGATCACCGACAGCAGGAGGATCAGCAGCACGCGCTGCTGCCAGCTGTCGAAACGGAAGGTCGGCTTGGGCTCCACCACCAGCCAGTGGCCGTCGCTCTGGCGGACACCCAGCTTGAAGTCGCCGAAGATCAACGGCTCGTCGACGCCCTTGCCGCGCGCGCCAGGCGGGCCGCCGGGGGGACCAGGGCCGCCACCGCCCTCGCGGGCGAAGGGCTCGCGTGCGCCGGGACCGCGCGGCGGTCCGTCGGGCTTGGGCGGGGTCACTGGCGTGCGGCGCACGAAGAAGCGCGGACCGTTGTCGATCTGCAGCTCGATGCGGTTCACCGGCACGTCGACCGCGCGGCTGATGTCGGTCTTGAAGTCGACGCGGCGCGGGGTGTCCTGGCCCATCGGGTGCAGGGTGACGCGCTGCTTGACGACCAGCAGGCGGCCGTCGCGCGGCTGCACCGGCTGGCCCGACTTCAGGGCGCGCGCGATCTCGCTCGAGCGGTAGAACTCCGGCGGCGGCGGCGGCAGGGTGAAGATGACCGCGATGGCGATCAGCTGAGCCGCCACCAGGGTGACGATCACGAGGCCCAGGGCCTGGACGAACAGCGGCGCGCCGCGCCGGAACGGGGTCATGGGGTGCGCACGACCTTGGCGGTGAACATGTAGCCTTCGCTGCGGATCGTGCGGATCAGCTCACTGCCGCCGCCGTCGTCCAGCTTGCGGCGCAGGCGGCTGATCTGGACGTCTATGGCGCGGTCATAGGCGTCGCTGTCGCGGCCGCGGGCCAGGTCCAGCAGCTGGTCGCGGGTCAGGACCCGTTGCGGCCGCTCGACGAAGGCGCGCAGCAGCGAGAACTCGCCGCTGGAGAGGTTGACCACCACCGACTGCGGCGAGCGCAACTCACGGCGGACCAGATCGAGGCGCCAGCCGGCGAACTCGCAGGCCGCGCCCATGGCGTCGTCGACCGTGCGCGGCTCCTGGCGACGGCGCAGCACGGCGCGGACGCGGGCCAAGAGCTCGCGCGGATTGCAGGGCTTGGGCAGATAGTCGTCGGCGCCGAGCTCCAGACCGACGATGCGGTCGGTGTCCTCGCCCATGGCCGACAGCATGATGATGGCCGGGCCGTCATTGGCCGACGACAGGCGGCGACAGATGGCCAGGCCGTCTTCGCCCGGCAGCATGATGTCCAGCACGATCAGGTCGATCGGACCGCGCGCCAGGACCTGCTCCATGGTGCGGGCGTCCTGGGCGGTTTCGACCACGTAGCCATGGCGCGCCAGGAAGTCCGAGACGACATCGCGGATGCCCGGATCGTCATCGACGATCAGGATGCGCGGCGCCGCGCCGCGCTGAGCGTCGGTCTCGCCTTGGACGGTGCTTTGGACGTTTTCCATGCGAATTCCCTGTCACGCCCTCGTCACGCTCAGATTTCACGCCTGAAACAGCGGCGCAACCCGGTCATGCGATCCAATGTCGCACCGGTGACTGACGAGCCGTCGGCGTCCGGAGCCTGGTCCATCCTTCCCCCCTTGAATGGACCGGGCTCCGACGAGCTTCCAAGCACAATCAGCCGGGCGAATGGTTCTTCGGGGCCTGATAGCGGTCGCCTTGCGCCTGCATGGCCGCAATCACCCGATCGCCGACGAACGGATTGTTGCGGCGCTCGGCCCCGAAGGTCGACATCGGTCCGTGGCCCGGCACGAAGCGGACATCGTCGCCCAGAGGCCAGAGCTTCTGGGTGATCGCGTCGATCAGGTCCTGATGGTTGCCCAGCGGAAAGTCGGTCCGGCCGATCGAGCCCTGGAACAGGACATCGCCGACCTGGGCGAACTTGGTCTCGCGATGGAAGAACACCACGTGGCCGGGCGTGTGGCCGGGGCAGTGGAAGACCTCGAATTCGGTCTCGCCCAGGGTGACGGTGTCGCCGTCCTTCAGCCAACGGTCGGTGACGAAGATCCGCGCCTCGGGCATGCCGTACTGCTCGCCCGACTGCTGGATGCGGTCGATCCAGAACTGGTCGTCCTCGTGCGGACCCTCGATCGGCACGCCGGTGCGCACCTTCAGCTCGGCCGCGCCGCCGGCATGGTCCATGTGGCCGTGGGTGATCCAGATCTTTTCCAGCGTCAGGCCCTTGTCGGCCATGGCCTTCATCAGGCGGTCGACCTCGCCGCCCGGATCGATGACGGCGGCCTTCATCGTCTTGGTGCACCAGACGATCGTGCAGTTCTGCTGCAGCGGCGTGACCGGGGCGATCACGGCGGCGATGGGCATGCTGGCCTGGGTCACGGGGCGACCTCCAAAAGAAAAGGGCGGGAGCCGAAGCGCCCGCCCTCTTTGACCTAAAGCCTAGTGGCCGCAGATCAAGATCATTCCGCGCCGGGCAGGCCGGTGGGCGGAGCGTCGTCGTCCAGTTCGTGCACTTCGCCGCGCAGGCCGCGACCGACGTGGCTCTTACGGAAGCCGTAGGCGAAGTAGATGATCAGGCCCAGGGCGCCCCAGACGGGCAGGACCATCATCGCTTCGAACGGCAGGTTGAAGTACAGCACTGCGCAGCCGATCAGGGCGATCGGGGCCACGACCCAGACGAACGGGGTGCGGAACGGACGGTGACGGGTCGGATCCTTCTTGCGCAGGACCATCACCGCGATCGCCACCATGAAGAAGGCGAACAGGGTGCCCGAGTTCGAGATGTCGGCCAGCTGACCGACCGGGAAGAACGCGGCGGCGATGGCCACGAACACGCCCGTGAAGATCGTGACGATGTGCGGCGTCTTGAACTTGGGGTGGATGGTCGCGAGCTTCTCCGGCAGCAGGCCGTCGCGGGCCATGACGAAGAAGATGCGGGTCTGGCCGTAGATCATCATCAGGATGACCGACGGCAGCGCCAGGTTGGCGGCCAGGCCCAGCAGGTTGCCCAGGACCGGGAAGTTGATCTGGCGCAGGACGTGGGCCAGGGCCTCGTTCGAGCAGACCAGCTGATCCTTGTTGGCGGCCAGGTTGCAGGCGGCGGTGAAGGCGGCCGAGCCGGGCTGGACGGCCGAACCGTCGGCGCCGAGCACCGGTTGGGCGCCGACGGCGCCGATCGCGCCGGCCGCGACCAGCAGATAGAAGACCGTGCAGAGGGCCAGCGAGCCGATCAGGCCGATCGGGACGTTGCGCTGCGGGTTCTTGGTTTCTTCGGCGGCGGTCGAGACCGCGTCGAAGCCCACATAGGCGAAGAAGATCGAGGCGGCCGCGCCGACCACGCCCATGCCGGTGGTGCCGGCCGGGCCGAACCAGCCGTTCGGGGTGAAGGGCGAGAAGTTGCCGGTCTTCAGGACGGGCAGCGCCATCACGATGAAGACGGTCAGGGCGGTGACCTTGATGGCCACGAGCACGGCGTTGACGCGAGCGCTCTCGGTCGTCCCCACGACCAGAAGGGCGGTCACGGCCAGGGCCACGATGATGGCCGGGACGTTGACGATGCCGGCGCTGAAGTCGGCGGCCGGCATGAAGCCGTTCATCGACCAGGTCGGGCCGTGGCGCAGCAGATCAGGCCAGTGGAAGCCCAGCGCGTTCTCGATCAAACCGAGGAAGTAGCCCGACCAACCGACCGACACGGCCGAGGCGGCGACGGCGTATTCCAGGATCAGCGCCCAGCCGACCATCCAGGCCAGCAGTTCGCCCATGACGGCGTAGGAATAGGTGTAGGCGGAACCCGAGACCGGGACCATCGAGGCCAGTTCGGAGTAGCAGAGCGCGGCGAAGGCGCAGACGGCGCCGGCGATCACGAAGGACCACATCATGCCCGGGCCGGCCTTCTGGGCGGCGGCGGCGGTCAGCACGAAGATACCCGTACCGATGATCGCACCGACCCCCAGCAGCGTCAGCTGGATGGGACCAAGCGAGCGGTGAAGGGATTTTTTCTCAGCCGTCGCTAGGATCGCATCAAGCGATTTTACGCGCCACATAGTTCCTCCTGGATAGGCAAGACTCCCCCCGGGGGTCGCCTTTAGAAAATTTTGCGGACCGTGACCCGTTTATGAGCATGGGGTCAAGGTCGAGCAGCGGATGCGCGTAAATGTTCTCCCGCACCCTGACTAGTCCAGCGATGCTTGGCGGCGGGCGGCCCGACCGCTAAAGCGGGCGCGATGTTGCCCATTTTCGAGGCCCTTCCGGCGCTGAAAGGCGCCCTTGCAGAACGGGAGACCGCCGTTCTCGTCGCCCCGCCCGGCGCGGGCAAGACGACGGCTGTTCCCTTGGCGCTCCTGGAAGAGTCGTGGGTGCAGGGGCGTAAGATCATCGTCTTGGAGCCCCGCCGCCTGGCCGCCCGCGCAGCCGCCTCGCGCATGGCCGCCAACCTCGGCGAATCCGTCGGTGAGACGGTCGGCTTCCGGGTGCGCCTGCAGTCCAAGGTTTCGGCGAAGACCCGCATCGAGGTGGTCACCGAAGGCGTCTTCACACGGATGATTCTCGACGATCCGGGCCTGGACGGCGTCGCCGCGGTGCTGTTCGACGAGTTCCACGAGCGAAGCCTCGACGCCGACCTGGGCCTGGCCTTCGCCCGTGACGTCCAGAGCGTCCTGCGCGACGACCTGCGCCTGCTGATCATGTCGGCGACCCTGGACGGGGCTCGCATCTCGGCCCTGCTGGGCGACGCGCCGGTGGTCGAGAGCCAGGGGCGGATGTTCCCCGTCGACACCCGCTATCTGGGCCGCGACGAGCGTCAGCGGCTTGAGGAGCGCGTCGGCCGCGCCGTCGAGCGGGCCTTGGCGGAGGAGACCGGCAGCGTGCTCGTGTTCCTGCCCGGCCAGGGCGAGATCCGCCGCGCCGAGAGCTGGCTGAACGAGCGCCTGCGCCGGCCGGATGTCGATATCGCCCCGCTGTACGGCGCGCTTGAACCCGCCGCCCAGGACCGCGCCATCTCTGCCTCGTCCGCCGGCCGACGCAAGGTGGTGCTGGCCACCTCGATCGCCGAGACCAGCCTGACGATCGAGGGCGTGCGGGTCGTGATCGACGCCGGCCAAGCCCGGGTGCCGCGCTACGACCCGGCCTCGGGGATCACCCGGTTGGAGACGGTGCGTGTCAGCCGCGCCGCCGCCGACCAGCGGCGGGGCCGCGCCGGCCGCACCGAGCCCGGCGTCTGCTACCGCCTGTGGGACGAGCCCGAAACCCGGTCGCTGCCGGCCTTCGCGCGGCCCGAGATCCTGGAGGCCGATCTCTCGCGCCTGGCCCTGGACTTAGCGCGCTGGGGCTCACGCGATCCCGCCGGCCTGACCTTCCTGGATCCGCCGCCGGCCGCCGCCTTCGCCGAGGCGCGGACCCTGCTGACCCGCATCCAGGCGCTGGACGCAGCAGGCGATCTCACCGCCCACGGCAAGGCCCTGGCCGAGATGCCACTGCCGCCGCGCCTGGCCCACATGGTCGTCCGCGCCGCCGCTTCCGGGCAGGCGCGCGAGGCCGCCGAGGTCGCCGCCGTGCTGACCGAACAGGGGTTGGGCGGCAAGGACGTCGACCTGCGCCGGCGGCTGGAAAACCTGCACCGCGACGGCTCGCCTCGCGGCCGCGACGCCATGGCCCTGGTCGAGCGCTGGAGCCGCGCGGCGGGTCGTCCGTCCGGCGCCAAGACGCTGGAGACCGGCCTGATGCTGGCCGAGGCCTATCCCGAGCGCGTCGCCAAGGCGCGCGGCAAGCCCGGCGAGTTCCAATTGGCCGGCGGACGCGGCGTCTATCTGGAACCGACCGATCCCCTGGCCCGCGAGAGCTGGCTGGCCGTCGGCGAGCTGGGCGGGGGCGACAGTCGCGACCGCATCCTGCTGGCCGCCGCCGTCGACGAGACCCACCTGCGCGAGACCTTCGCCGACCGCCTGGTCGCCGAGGACCGCCTGGACACCGCCGGCGGCAAGGTCCGCGCCAAGCGCCTGCTGCGCCTGGGCCGGCTGGTGCTGGAAGAGCGGCTGATCGAGAACCCCGATCCGGCCCTGATCGCCGGCGCGCTGCTGGACCAGGTCCGCGCCGATGGTCTCTCCGGCCTGAGGCTGGGCAAGGGCGTCGAGGGCTTCCGCAGCCGGGTCGCCTTCCTGCGTGACCTGGATAGCAGCGCCTGGCCCGACCTGTCGGACGCCGCCCTGATCGCGCGGCTGGACGAATGGCTGGAGCCGCTGCTGCACGGTCGCTCGTCCCTGGCCAGCGTCGACGAAAGCAGCCTGGACGGCGCGATCCGCTCGCTAGTCGCCTGGGACCTGCAGCAGAAGGTTGACGCCATGCTGCCGGCCCGCTTCACGGCCCCGACCGGCACCACGGTGGCGATCGACTATGCCGCCGAGGCCGGTCCGCGCATCGACATCCGCGTGCAGGAGCTGTTCGGCCTGATCGAGCACCCCAGCATCGCTGGCGGCAAGGTGCCGCTCGTCCTGTCGCTGCTGTCGCCCGGCCACAAGCCGATCCAGATCACCCGCGACCTGCCGGGCTTCTGGAAGGGCTCCTGGCGGGAGGTGAAGGTTGAGATGAAGGGGCGTTACCCCCGCCACGTCTGGCCCGACGATCCGGCCAACACCGCGCCGACCACACGGGCCAAGCCTCGCGGGACCTGATCAGGGCCGGCTCAGCCAGTGCAGCACGCTGAGCAGGAAGCCCTTGTTCTGCTTGGCCGGCGGGTAGTTGAAGCCCATGGTCTTGTCGCCCGGCTGGCGCTGGGCGCTGAACATCGCCGCCTCGCTGAACATCGCCACCCGGCCCTTGCCGACGGCCATGATCGCGCCGCGCAGGTCCTGGTCGGTGGACGCGCGGACGGGGACGCCGTCGAATTTCCACGGCTCCGTCGGATAGTAGATCGACCAGCCGGTTCCCAGGCGCATGACGACGGTCGCGCCCGGCGGGGCGTGCAGGACCGTGCCGGTGAAGGCGTAGACGTTGTCGAGCTCGAGGGTGACGGGGCTGTCCAGCAGTCGGCCGTTCGCCCGGGAGAACAGTTCGGGGCCTCGCACCGGCTCGAAGGCGTAGCTGCTCTCGAAGCTGAAGCCGAACGCTCGCGCCAGGCCGTCGGCGGCGTGGCTGAAGGGCATGTGGTCGGCGATCAGCAGCAGGTCGCCGCCGCCCTCGACCCAGGCGCGCACGGCGGCGATCTCTTCGGGCGCCAAATCCTGGGTGGCGTTGGCCATGACCAGCAGCTGGACCTTGGCCAGGCTCTCAGCGGTGAAGGGCGCGTCGTTGCCGACGACGCGGAAGCCGTCGCTGCGCGCCAGAGCCGCGAACGGCGCATAGCGGCCGTCGATCGTGTGGAAGTTCCTGTGTGCGCCGTCGATGGCCAGGACCGGTCCGGCGTCCTTCGCCCAAGCCGGCGCGGCGACGCTGACGTCGGCCTTGTCGTCGGCGACCTGTTGAGCCAGGGCGGGAGAGGCCAGGAGCGCCAGGGTGAGAGCCAGCCAACGCATCGCGACCTCCGGAAGAACTCTACCCCGTCACCGTATAGATCATGATCCCGGTCGCAACGCTGAGGTTGAGGCTGTCGGCGCGGCCGCGCATGGGGATCTTGACGTTGACGTCGCAGGCGGCGGCCAGTTCGGGCGGCAGGCCCTGCTGCTCGTTGCCCATCAGGATCAGGGAGGGCTTCACGTAGTCGGCGCTCTTGTGGTCGACCGTGGCGGTCAGCAGGGTGCCGACCACGCTGCCGGGCCAGGTCTCGCGCCAGGCCAGGAACTCGGGGATCGTGGCCTTGGCGATCTTCACCGCGAAGATCGAACCCATGGTCGCCCGCACGCCCTCGACCGAATAGGGATCGACGCAGTCGCCGACCAGGATCACTCCGCCGCAGCCGGCCGCGTCGGCGGTGCGGATGACGGTGCCCAGGTTGCCAGGATCGCGGACGGCCTGCATGGCCACCCAGCACGGCGCGCTCTCGGGCACGATGGCCGACAGCGGCGTGTAGACCTGCTGGAAGACGGCCACGACGGCCTGCGGGTTGTCGCGGCGCGAGACCTTTTCCAGGATCTCGCGATTGACCTCGATGATCTCGCCACCGGCCTTCAGGCACGCGGCGACGGCCTTCTTCAGCATCGGGTGGTCGGCGGCGTCGGGGCCGTACATGACAATCTTGGGCGCGTGGCCGCAGTCGATCGCCTCGATGACGATCTTCAGGCCCTCGGCCAGGAACAGGCCGCTGTCCTCGCGCTCCTTGCGCATGTGCAGGGCGCGGACGGCCTTGACGGTGTTGTTGGTCAGGGAGGTGACGGTCTTGGCTTGGTTCATGTCACTCAGCCTTCCGAAGACCAGCGGGCGAAGAACGACAGGCCGATCTGGCGGTCGCCCTTTTCCTCGACCAGCGACAGCTCGCCCCAGTCGATGACGCCGCCGCGACCTTGTAGCTCCTGGGCCAGCAGGCCCGACATCGCCGCGCCCGAGACGCGGGCGGCATAGGCGTTCATCAGCAGGAACGAGGCGTCGTCCGAGAGGAGGGCGGCGCAGTCCTTGGTCAGGGCCGAGAGGTCCTCGAACAGGCGCCAGACCTCGCCGTCGGCGCCGCGGCCGAATTTCGGCGGGTCCAGGATGATGCCGTCGTATTTATTGCCGCGCCGGACCTCGCGGGCCACGAACTTGCGGGCGTCCTCGACGATCCAGCGGATCGGCTTGTCGGCCAGCCCTGCGAAGGCGGCGTTCTCGCGGGCGAAACCGACCGACTTCTTGGAGGCGTCCACGTGGGTGACGGCCGCGCCGGCGGCGGCGCAGACCAGCGAGGCCACGCCCGTATAGCCGAACAGGTTCAGCACCTTGGGCTGCGGGCCCGAACCCGCGCACAACGCCCGGACGCGCTCGTCCTGCCAGGCCCAGTTGGCGGCCTGCTCGGGGAAGAAGGCCAGGTGGCGGAAGGGCGTGAACTGGCCGTGGAACTTGGCGCCGCCCCAGGCCAGATCGAACTTCTCGATCGGCTTGCCCTTGAAGCGCCAGCGGCCGGCCTCGTCCTCGTCGGAGGGGTCGAAGACGGCGTCGGCGTTATCCCAGACCTTTGGGTCCAGGCGCGGTTCCCAGAAGCACTGCGGCTCGGGGCGCACGACGGTGTAGCGGCCATAGCGTTCCAGCTTCTTGCCGTGGCCGCTGTCCAGCAGGGCGTAGTCGGCCCAACCGGTGGTGCGCATGACGATGGGGGCGGGAGCGATCTTCGGTGCCATCGCCCGCCCATACCTTTTTAGAGGGCCGTAGGTCCAGTGCGCCGGCCAGAACGCGGGGCGTGCAGGGTCTTGTCCCAGCGATGCGGCGCGGTGACGAACTGATAGAGGGCCTTCGTCGCCGCCAGGCTCTGCAGCGGCCAGTAGAGGGCCATGCCCAGCAGGTGCAGAGACTTGGGCTGCGCGCCGGCCCGCAGGACGCCCCGAGCGCCGGCCAGGGCCGAAGCGCTCCAGCCCAGGGTGTAGAGCGTCAGGTCCGCCGGCGGGATCGCCAGGCGCGAGTCCGGCCAGAAGTCGATCGCGGCCAGCACCAGCACCCCCGCCATGATCGGTCCGTGCAGATGCGAGGAGGCCACCGACTGGGCCAGGGTCAGCACCAGGGCCACGGCGTTGCGCGGCTGGCTGGGCACGGCGCCGCGCAGGCAGACGGCGATAGTCTGCATATGGCCTTTGATCCAGCGCGCTCGTTGCGGAAGCCACTGTCCCCAGGTGGTCGGGGCGGTCTCCCAGGTCGGCCGGTCCATCACGCCCAGCCGATAGCCGGCGGCGGCCAGCCGGAAGCCGATGTCCGCATCCTCGGTGACATTGTACGGGTCCCAGCCGCCTTGCTCGCGCAGGGCGGCGGTCCTGAAGTGGTTGCTGGTGCCGCCGAGCGGGAAGGGCAGGCCCCAACGGGCCAAGGCCGGCAGCAGCACCTCGAAATGGGCGGCGTATTCCAGCCGGAACTGCGAGGGCAGGAACAGCGAGAAGCCCGGGTCCTCGATCCGCAGCGGCGCCTGAAGGCAGGCCAGTTTCGGGTCGGCGACGGCGAAGCGGGCGGCGGCTTCGCGCAGCTGGCCGGCGTCGGGCATGTCTTCGGCGTCGTAGATCACCACCAGCTCGCCCCGCGCCCGCTCCAGGGCGTGGTTGCAGGCGCGGGGCTTGGTCTTGGGTGTGCCACGCGGAACGATCAGCACCTGGACGAAGGCCGGCAGGGGCAGGGCGCGCACCGCCGCCTGGGTCACGTCGTCATCCGCCTCGAGCACGATCAGCGCCTGCAGTCGGTCGCGCGGATAGTCCAGCGCCTGGAGGTTCTCGACCAGCTCGGCCACGACCTCGGCTTCGCGGTAGAGCGGGCAGATGATCGTGTAGGTCGGCAGGTCCGTGTCGGCCAGCGCGACCGGGACGATCTTCGGCAGCGGCGTACAGACCGCCGCCAGCCGCGTCAGCCCGCCCAGCAGGAAGACGGCGAAGAACAGGTGGTGCACGACCGTCATCGCGCCGCCAGGGCTCAGCGCCACGCCGATCACCGCCAGCAGACCGGCCACGCAGACCCAGGCCGCCTGGGCGCGAGACAGCGTCTGGTGCGCGCCATCGCGCCCGGTCGTAGCAGTGGTCGCCTGCTCGATCAGGTCGGCGGACACAGGTCCGCATGCCGGCGCAAGCGCCGGTTCAAGCCGTCTATCTTCCCGCGCCATGGATGCCCCTGGATCCGCTGATCGCCCCAACGGCGCAGATAAACGAATCTCAACCTTAAAGTGTCAAATGCAAAAAATGCACGTTTTGGGCTGTTTTCTCGCGCGCGCGAGAGCGGACTCTCCTTCCACGCACGTTCTTGCGACGGCTGAGTGATTCCCGTTTAGTGTCGGTCGGGGGAAATGCAGGGGAAGCCAAGTCCGTGACGGTCGTTCTGAAGAAGCCTCACAAGTCCGCCCGAAAGCCCAAGGGCGACGGGCACTTACGCCGAGGCGAGATCCTGGCCGCGGCGGAGAAGATCTTCATCGCCGAAGGCTATGCCGGCGCGACGATCCGCAAGATCGCCGACGCGGTGGGGGTGTCGTCGACGGCGCTCTACATGCACTTCCGCGACAAGGACCAGATCCTGCTGGAAATCAGCAACGACGCCATCGAGCGTCTGCTGGCGCTCAACACCGAGATCGCGGCCCAGCCGATCGACCCGGTGTCGCGCGTGCGGGTGATGCTGGAGGCGTACATGCAGTTCGCCCTCGACAACCCCAACACCTACCAGCTGGTGTTCTGCAGCACCGGCGACCACATCTCGGCCGACAAGACCGCCGACGTGCTGGCGCTGGGCGATCGCTGCTTCGAGAAGTTCAGCGAGCCGGTGCACCAGATCGCCGCCCAGGGGCGCCTGCGCTCGGGCTCGGCCAAGGAAGCGGCAGAGGTGCTGTGGAGCGGGTGCCACGGGCTGGTGTCGCTGCTGATCACTAAGCCTTCGCGCGGCTGGTCCGAGCCCGGTCAGCTGATGAAGATCATGCTGGACGGCCTGCTGTACGGTCTGGTCACGGACTGATTTCATGAGCGCCGCCAAGGCTTTATACGCGCTTCTGGCGGTGATGGCGCTTGCGCCCGTCTCGGCCTTGGCCGGGCCGCGCGTGATGTCGCTGGACTCCTGCGCCGACCAGTACGTACTGGCCCTGGCCCCGCGCGAGACCATCGTCGGCCTGTCGCACCGCGCCGTCTCACCCGATAGCTATATGCGCGCCTCGGCCAAGGGGCTGCCGCTGCGGCGGGCGACGTTCGAGAGCCTGGTGGCGGCCAAGCCTGACGTCGTGGTGCGCCTGTGGGGCGGCGATGCGCGGCTGTCCAAGGCCCTGCAAGGCAAGGGC